>Ga0310811_10010567_pt1 | contig 11927 bp, 9 predicted proteins | sample YCmetagenome_FD_207642 | JGI IMG/M metagenome (GOLD analysis project Ga0310811, IMG submission 207642) | Soil microbial communities from experimental microcosm in Duke University, North Carolina, United States - YC | ecosystem: Engineered > Artificial ecosystem > Soil microcosm > Unclassified ...
CGGTGGCCGTTCTGCCACTGGCGTCGCTTGGTGAGATGCTCGGCTACAAACGTGTCTTCCTTGGCGGTCTGGCGATATTCACGCTGGCGTCGATCGGCTGCGCTGCCGCGTCCAGCCTGCCGTTCCTGATCGCCGCACGCGCGTTGCAGGGCCTCGGCGGAGCATGCGTGTCGACTATCGTGCCGGCATTGCTGCGCAAGGTGTTTCCGCCGGGTCAGGTCGGCCGCGGCGTCGCGCTGCTGGGTTTGACCGTTGCGGTATCGGCGGCGCTCGGGCCGACCGTCGCCGCCGGAATTCTCTCGATTGGCGGATGGCGGTGGCTCTTTGCGATCAACCTTCCGCTCGGCGTTTTCGCGATGGGGCTGGCAGGCGCGATTCTGCCGCGCAGTGAACCCATGGCGCGCCGTTTCGATTTGACCGCTGCGTTCCTCAATGCGGTCACGATCGCACTCTTCATCATCGGCGTCGGCGGCCTGGGCGCCCCAAATGTTGAAAGCGGAAGAGCCGGTGAAAGCGCGTATCTCGTGCCGGCCATCGAGATCGTGTTTGCGTGTCTTGCCGCAGCGGCGCTCGTCCGTCACCAGCGCAGGCGCACCGCGCCGTTGCTGCCGCTTGACCTGCTGCGCATTCCGGTCCTGTCGCTATCGGCGCTCACCTCGATCTGCTCGTACACGGCGCAGACGCTCGCTCTTCTGGCGTTGCCATTCGTGTTGCAACACGAGTTCGCGCGCAGCGCGACGACAACCGGGTTGCTGATTACCCCATGGCCATTCGTGATCGTCTTCGTGGCCCCGCTTGCGGGACGGCTCTCGGAACGCTATACCCCAGGTCTTCTCGGCGGCATTGGACTCGCCATCATGACGCTCGGCCTCGTGTTGCTCACTGCGCTGCCGTCCGCGCCGTCGAATCTGGACATCGTGTGGCGGGTCGCGGTCTGCGGCATGGGCTTTGGCTTTTTCCAGACGCCGAACAACCGGATCATGCTCACCTCGGCGCCGCACGAACGCAGCGGCGCGGCGGGCGGCTTGATGACCATGTCGCGGATGGTGGGCATGACGTTCGGTGCGGCGCTGGCTGCCATGGTCTTCGACATTTGCGGACCGCATGGCGCATCGGTTGTCCTCTTCTTCGGCGCGATTTCGTCGGCAATGGGCGTTGTTGTCGGCGCCGTGCGCATGACGAGGGCACGTTAAGGGAACTCTGGCGTGCATAGTTGTGTACAGGATTGAGAAAATGCAGCATATAACCCTAGGGATTACCCGTGAACTAACTGGATTTTCGTTGCGAATGCCATTTCGCTGTATACAATCAAGCCAATTACATCGCACAGACCCAAGCATGAGCCACAGCCGTTTGCCCTCGGGGGCGACTCGCAATGTTGAAGCGCGCCACGCTGCCGATGAATCGTCGCCGGCTGATCTAGCTGACCGCGAAGGGTCTGAAGCATCGGATATGCATCGAGCCAAAGTCCCGGGAAGCGCGTCACAAACGGAACGGGCGCTTCTCGGTCTGCGCGAGTTGATCGTGGAAGGCCATCTGCAGGCGGGCGCCCGAATTTCCGAACTATGGGTGGTCGAGCGTCTGGGCGTGTCGCGCACGCCCGTGCGCGCCGCGCTGATCCGCTTGCAGGATGAAGGACTGCTCGAGCCGATTGCATCGGGCGGTTTCGCGGTGCGTTCATTTACCGTCACCGAGATCGGCGACTCAATCGAGTTGCGTGGCACGCTCGAGGGCCTGGCCGCCCGACTGGCGGCCGAACGCGGCGTCGATCCTGCGCACCTGCAGAAGTTGCACCAATGCGTCGACGAGATCGACACGATCCTCGCCGTCGAACTGACCGACGACACTTTTTCGGCCTACGTCGATGCGAACCGGCGTCTACACGCGCTGCTTGCAGCCGCGTGCGACAGCGGCGTCATCGAGCGTCAGATCGACAAGGCGATGAGCATGCCATTCGCTTCACCGAGCGCGTTCGTGATGGTGCAGTCGATCGATGCGAGCGCGCGCGAAATGCTGTTGATCGCGCAGGCGCAGCACCGCGCGGTCGTCGAGGCAATCGGCAACCGCGAAGGCGCGCGCGCCGAGGCATTGATGCGCGAACATGCGCGCATTGCCCACCGGAACCTGCGAGCCGCGCTGGAAAATCAGAAAGCGATGAAACGGGTTCCCGGCGGAAGGCTGATTCGCCTGCCTGTCGATCGTTAAGGCGCGCCTTTGGCGGGCGCACCCACCCCTGTCGCCACAATATCAAACTCATACAATCAGTACTCCCAGGAGACATCGATGCACCTGAAAAATACTTGGTATGTAGCCTGTACGCCCGATGAGATCGACGGCAAGCCGCTCGGTCGCACGATCTGCGGCGAGAAAATGGTGTTCTTCCGCGGACCCGAAGGCAAGGTCGCCGCGGTCGAGGATTTCTGTCCGCATCGTGGTGCGGCGCTCTCGCTCGGCTTTGTGCGCGACGGTCAGCTCGTCTGCGGTTATCACGGCCTCGTAATGGGCGCGAACGGCAAATGCGCGGCCATGACCGGACAGCGCGTCGGCGGCATTCCGACGATCCGCCGCTACCCGGCCGTCGAACGCTACGGCTTCATCTGGGTGTGGCCCGGCGAGGAGGCGCTTGCCGACCCGTCGAAGATCCACCATCTCGAGTGGGCGGAGAACCCCGAATGGGCCTATGGCGGTGGCCTCTACCACATCAATTGCGATTACCGGCTCATGATCGACAACCTGATGGACCTGACGCATGAGACCTACGTCCATGCCAGCAGCATCGGGCAACCGGAGATCGAGGAAGCACCGCCGGCAACACACATCGAGGGCGACACCGTGATCACGAGCCGCCATATGACGAACATCATGCCGCCCCCGTTCTGGGCCACTGCGCTACGCGGCAACGGACTGGCCGACGACATCCCGTGCGACCGCTGGCAGATCTGCCGCTTCACGCCGCCAAGCCACGTTCTGATCGAAGTCGGTGTGGCTCACGCCGGGCACGGCGGCTACGACGCGCCGAAGGAGCACAAAGCGGGCAGCATCGTCGTCGATTTCATCACGCCTGAGACCGACACGTCGATCTGGTACTTCTGGGGCATGGCGCGCAACTTCGCGCCGCATGACCACGAGCTGACCGCGAAAATCCGTGAGGGCCAGGGCAAGATTTTTTCCGAAGACCTCGCGGTCCTTGAAGCGCAACAGCGCAATCTGCTCCTCCATCCGTCGCGCCGGATCATGAGCTTGAATATCGATGCGGGCGGGGTGCAGTCGCGCAAGGTCATCGACCGGCTTCTCAAACAGGAGCGCGAGGCCGCGCCGGAGGTGGCAGGCTCATGAAAGTCAGAATTACGCGCAAATTCGCAGTGGCGCGCAACATCAGTGCGTTCGAGCTAGCCGACCCCGCTGGCGCGTCGTTGCCGGCGTTTTCCGCAGGGGCGCATATCGACGTGCACCTCGGCCATGGGCTGATAAGGCAGTATTCGCTATGCAACAGCCCGGGCGAGCAGCATCGGTATCTGATCGGGGTGCTGCTCGAGCCGGCGTCGCGCGGCGGCTCGAGCGCGATGCACAGCTTGCCCGAGGGCACGCTGATCGAGATCGGCGTGCCGAAGAATCACTTTCCGCTGTCGCAAGACGCAACGCATTCGATACTTCTTGCCGGGGGTATCGGCGTGACGCCGATTCTCAGCATGGCCGAGCGACTAGCGCATACCGGCGCTTCGTTCGAACTGCATTACTGCACGCGCGAGCCAGATCGCGCCGCGTTTCGCGAGCGTTTCGACGAAGCGCATCTCAAGGGGCACACCCGTCTGTATTTCGACAACGTTCCGCTCGCTGAGCGTATCGATCTGTCGAAGGTATTGAGGGATCCCGAGCCGGGCAAGCATCTATACGTCTGCGGTCCGGGCGGCTTCATCGAGGTTGTGCTCGACCAGGCGCGGCAACTCGGCTGGAACAGCGCGAGCGTTCACCGCGAATATTTCACGGCGGCGCCGGCGAGCGGCAGCACGGATGCGGACGGTCCGTTCCAGGTCAAGCTCGCGAGAAGCGGCCGGATCGTCGATGTCGGCGCGGGGCAGACGGTGATCAAGGCCCTTGACGAAGCAGGTGTGATGGTCGCTACCTCGTGTGAGGAGGGCGTATGTGGCACCTGTCTCACGCGGGTTCTGTCGGGCGACCCCGATCACCGCGATGTCTATCTGACTGAAGACGAACGGCGTGCCAACGACCAGTTCCTGCCGTGCTGCTCACGCTCGAAGTCGCCGATGCTGGTACTCGATCTCTAGGAGCCGGATGCCGTCGCGCGCGCACGCTTCGTATTGGCAAGCGGCTCGTGCCGTTGAGGCCCCTTCACGAGCTCGCTCATCGCCTCACGCATCCAGCGGTTGGCGGGCTCGTGGTGAAAGCGCGAGTGCCAATGCAGATGCAGGTCGTACTTCGGAACCGGGAACGGCAACGGTAGCAACTTCACGTTGACGAATTCCGCGAAGCGGCGCCCCACTGCGAGCGGCACCGCGGCGATCGTGTCCGAGCCTGCCACGATGAACGGAATGCCCATGAAGCGGGGCAGGCTGAAGCGCACGTTCACACGGATGCCGAGCCGCGCCTGAGCGCGTTCGAGGATATCCTGGGTGCGTCCCTCGGGACGCACCATCGCATGCGATGCGGCAAGATACTGCTCGAGCGATAGCGTATCGCCGATGTGCGGATGATCTTCACGCGCGATACACACAAATGAATGCCGATAGAGCGCCTTGCGCCGTATCGAAGCACCCTCCAGTCCCGGGAAATATCCCACCGCAAGATCCACGTCTCCCGAACTGAGACCCTGTTCCAGTTCCGGCGTGCTGAGCGCCACGGTCTTGATCCGCACATTGGGTGCCTGCGCGTCGAGGTACCGCAACAGCCGCGGCAGGAACACCATCTCTCCAATATCCGACATGCAAAGCACGAAAGTGCGAGACGATTCTCCGGGCCGAAATTCCGGCGCCGGCAGAATGTCGTTCTGAACCAGTTCGAGCACCCGCGCGACAGGATCGATGAGCGACTGCGCGCGTGGGGTCGGCTCCATGCCGTGGCCCGTGCGAACGAACAGCGGATCCTCGAACAGGTCGCGGAGCCTGGCGAGCGCATAGCTCATCGCCGGCTGGCTCAGTCCGATGCTCACGCCAGCCTGTGTCACATGGCGTTTCTTTGCCAAGGCATCGAACACCTTGAGCAGATTCAGGTCGACTTGACGAATATCCATGGATTGGATGATACCTATCAGCGTTACATGATTGACGGATTTTAGCCCGCTTTCTACCATCGTCTTCAACAAAAAGGAGTGAGACACCATGTCCGAAGGACACAAGCCACAACGACCGTTGCGCAGCAATTTCCCCCGTGGGTCCTATCTCGGAGCCGTGCGCGCGGCGCAGTGGCGCAACCTCGGTATCAGCGAGGAAGACCTCGAAAAGCCGAAGATCGCGATCGTCAACTCGTCGTCCGAACTCGCAACCTGTTTCAGTCACCTCGATGGCATTGCTGCGCAACTGAAGGACGCGATCCGCGCGGCCGGCGCGCTGCCGTTCGAGATCCGCACGGCAGCGCCGAGCGATTTCATCACCGGCGCGGGCGCACGCGGCGCCTATATGCTCGCGGCGCGCGATCTGGTGACGAACGACATCGAAGTGGCCGTGGAGGGCGCGCTCCTCGACGGCATGGTGTGCCTCGCCTCGTGCGACAAGACCGTTCCAGGCCAGTTGATGGCAGCCGCGCGGCTGAACATTCCGAGCATCGTGGTGGCATGCGGCTATCAGCCGAGCGGCGAATACCGCGGCGAGCACGTCGATATCGAAGACGTCTTCGTCGGCGCGATGCACGCGCTGACCGGCAAGCTGTCGGAGGAAGACCTGATTGGCATGAGCCGCAACGCGATTCGGGGCCCCGGGGTGTGCTCCGGGCTTGGCACCGCGAATTCGATGCACATGGTGAGCGAGGCGCTCGGCATGTCGTTGCCGGGCAGCACACCGATCGCCGCCAACAGCGAGCGGATGTTCGCCTTCGTGCGCGAAGCGGGTGCGCGAATCGTGGACATGGTGCGTGAGGACCTGAAGCCGCGCGACATCCTGACGCCGGGCGCGTTCTCCAACGCGGTAATGACGATCCTCGCGGTCGGCGGCTCGATCAACTCCGTCAAACACATGCAGGCGATCGCGGCGGAAGGACAGATCGATGTCGATGTCTACGCACTGTTCGAAAAGCACGCCGCGCGCATTCCGGTGCTGACCGGCGTGCGGCCGGTGGGTCGCGACACCATCGAACAGCTGGAAGCGGCCGGCGGCGGCAGGGCTGTCATGAAGCGCCTCGAACCGTGGCTCGATACCGGTGCGCTCACGGTCACCGGCCGCACGGTCGCCGACAACCTTCGACAGGTACAGGTGGCCGATGATGAAGTGATTCGCACGCCAGAGCGCGCGTTTGCGAAGCAACCGGCGATCGTCCTGGTGCGCGGCAATCTCGCGCCGCAGGCAGGCATCGTCAAATTCGGCATCTCGCCTGACAAGACGCGTGCGTTCACCGGTCCGGCGCTCTGCTATTCCACGTCCGACGACGCCATCGCCGCGATCAAGGACGGCACGATTCAGCCTGGCGCGGTGGTCGTGATGCGCGGCGCCGGCGTGTGCGGTGGTCCTGCAATGGGCGGCGGCGCGTCGCGGGTGGTGTTCGCGATCGACGGTGCTGGCCTGTCCGAGAAAGTCGCGATGCTGACGGACGGTCATTTGTCCGGCCTCGTCTGCAAGGGCCTCGTGGTAGCGGAAGTCTCACCCGAAGCCGCCACCGGTGGACCGCTCGCGCTGGTGGAAGACGGCGACCTCATCAACATCGATCTGGACCGCCGCGTCTGCGACCTGCAGGTCGACGAAGCGGAACTGCAGCGCCGCCGGGCGGCATGGCGGCGTCCCGCACCCGTCAACGATACCGGCTGGCTGAAGATCTACCGCGCGAACGTTAGCTCGATGCCGCAGGGTGCTGTCCTGACCGCCAGCAAGACCACGAAGGAGGTCTGAGATGAGCGCCCAGCCGACAGTTGATATCAATACGGTCATCGAGCGGCAGAAGGGCGGCGGCTTCTCCGTCACGTTGATTCTTGCGATGGCGGCGATGATGCTGACCGAAGGCTATGACCTCGGCGCGATGGCATTCGCAGCCCCCGCGCTCAGCCGGGCGTGGCACCTCGGCCACGGCGCGCTCGGTCCTGTGTTCGGCGCGTTCGTGTTCGGCACGATGATCGGTGCGTTCGCGCTCGGCTATCTCGGCGATGTGATCGGCCGCAAGCGGACCATCGTGATCGGCAGTTTCGTGTTGTCGGCATTCACACTCGCGGCGTCGCGCGCGACCGAACTCGACCATTTGCTGATCCTGCGCTTCCTGGCCGGCATCGGAATCGGCGGCGTGGTGCCCAACGCGATCGCTTACATGACCGAGTTCGCGCCGAAGCGAAGGCGCGCTACCTGGGTCACGCTGATGTATACGGGCTACACGATCGGCAGCGGCGTTGGCGGGCTGGTATCGGCGTGGCTGGTGCCGCGCTTCGGCTGGCAGATCGTGTTCGTGATAGGCGGGATTGCGCCGCTCTTGACGGGCTTGATGCTGTGGCTGACCGTACCCGAATCGATTCGCTTCCTGACGCTCAGGGGCGACCGCAACGACGAGGTCGCGCGCATCGTCAAGCGCCTCGCACCCGATCTCGCGATTGCACCGCAGACGCGTTTCGTGATCGGGCGGGAGTTGCAAGGCGCCGGGCGCTCGCGCCAGAACGCGTCGCTCCGGCTGTTGTTCGCAGGCCGCCTGCGTGCGCTGACGCCAGTGCTGTGGGCCGTGTATATCGCCAACTCGATGGCGCTCTTCTTCCTCAATAGCTGGCTGCCGATGCTGATCGAAAGTGTTGGCCTGCCGCCCCAGCGCGCAGCGCTCGTGTCAGCGATGTTCCAGGTCGGTGGCACACTCGGCGGCCTGGCGCTGATGCGCTTCGTCGACACGCGCGGTGCCGTCATCATCACTGTGCTGCCTTTGGTCGGCACGCCGCTTGTCGCGCTGCTCGGCGTCGGCATGCCCGAACCGATGCTCATCGCGGCCGTGTTCCTGATCGGCTTCGCCGTGGTCGGCACGCAGTTCGGCCTGAATGCGATCGCGGCGCTTGTCTACCCGACCGCGCTACGCGCCAAGGGAACCGGCGCGGCTGTTGGGATCCAGAAGATCGGCGCGATCTCCGGGCCGGTGATCGGCGGGATGCTGCTGTCCGCGCACTTGCCGGTGCAACAGCTTTTTTATCTTGGCGCCGTGCCAGTCGCGCTCGTCGCTGTGCTGGCCTTCGTGCTCGGTCGCCTGCATCGTCCCGGCGACGATGACGTCGTCTCGGGCAACCATCAATCAGGAGCTGTCCATGTCGCTTGATGTCATCCCATTCGACCCGCAGCGGCCCGGCTTTGTCGGCTTCGCGAGCGGAATCGAACTGGCCGCGCCGCTCGCGCCCACCGCGGCCCACGCCATCGATGCAGCGATGAACCGGTATGCCGTGCTGATCTTCCGCGGCCAGCCGCTCACGCCCGATCAGCAGCTTGCCTTCGCCCGCTCGCTGGGGCCACTCGATCTCGGCTTCAAGCGAGTGGCCCGTCCGCACGCACGGCTCGCGTCGCAGGAACTCGCCGACATCTCGAACCTCGACGAAAGCGGCGAGATTGCGGATCGCGCCCACCGGCGCGTGGTCGGCAATCTCGCGAACCAGTTGTGGCATAGCGACAGCTCGTTCCAGAAGCCCTCCGCGCGCTATTCGATGTTGCACGCGGTCGTGGTACCGGAGTGGGGCGGCGCCACCGAGTTCGCCGACATGCGCGCCGCCTGGGACGCGCTGCCTGAGTACGACAGGCAAGAGCTCGAAGGACTCGAAGCTGAGCACTACGCGCTCTACTCGCGCTTCCTGCTTGGCGACAGCGACTACAGCGAAGCACAGCGCAATGCGCTGCCACCGGTCCGCTGGCCACTCGTGCGGACCCACGCGGGATCGGGGCGCCGGCATCTGTTCATCGGCGCGCACACGACGCATGTCGTTGGCCAGACGATCGCCGAAGGCCGCGTGCTGCTGATGGACCTGCTCGAACACGCGACCCAGCGGCAGTTCGTCTATTCGCACGAGTGGCAGCCCGGCGATCTGGTGATCTGGGACAACCGCTGCACGCTGCATCGAGGGCGTCGTCATGACCTGTCGGTACGCCGCGAACTGCGCCGCGCGACCACGCTCGATGCGGATCACGACCCCATCGACCTTCAGTTTGCACAGGGAGCCGCATAAATGCGTCTGAACGATGAAGAACAGGCGATGCTCGATGGCCGTGACGGTCCGGCCGTCCAGCGCGCGATGGACCTGCTGGTACGTTATGGCACGGCGCTGGGGGCAGAGCGCCTCGTCGATACGAACAACGTTTGCGGCACGGTTGGCGCGACGATGCCATTCCTGCGCGACTATGCGACGAAGCACGGCGGCCTGGATGCGGTGTTTTCCGAGTTCAATCTCGACAGTCCCGATGTCGTCGCCGTGCCGAAAGCAAAGGTGTTCAGCAGCCATCTGCAGCAAGGTCTCGATCCGGAGCACGCGGAACGGCAGAACGTCGGTTCGGACATCGTGAAGCTCTACCGCGCGGGAGAAGCCTATACGGCGAAGCTCGGTATCCAGCCGCTCAACACGTGCGCGCCGTATCAGGTCGGCAACGTGCCGGTCAAGGGTGAGCACTGCGCCTGGATGGAGTCGTCGGCGGTGATCTATATCAACGCGGTGCTCGGCGCGCGCACGAATGCGGAAGGCCGCGAAAGCGCAGGCGCCGCGATGCTGACCGGCAAGATCCCCTACTGGGGCCTTCACCTCGAAGAGAATCGCGGCGGCACGCATCTGATCGAACTCGACATCGACGTGAAGTCCGTAGCGGACTGGGGCCTGCTCGGCTACTACGTGGGCGAAATCGTGCAGGACCGTATCCCGGTGATCAACGGGCTGCGCCACGTGCCGAACCTGCCGAAGCTCAAGCACTTCGGTGCAGCGGCGGCGTCGTCGGGTGGCGTCGAGATGTATCACGTGGTCGGCCAGACGCCCGAGGCGCCGACGCTCGATGCAGCCATGCGCGGCCGCAAGCCAGTCGAAACGATCCGCTACGGCGAGGCCGAGCGCCGCCTCGCCTACGAGCGTGTCAACACGACGGCGAAGCACACCGAGGTCGATTTCGTGATGCTCGGCTGCCCCCACTATTCGATCGAGCAGATCTGGGAAGCGTGCCAGTTACTCGAAGGCCAGCGCGTCAGCCCTGACACCGAACTGTGGATCTTCACGCCCAGGGCGACCAAACAGCTCGCCGATCAGGCGGGCTACACGAAGATCATCGAGGACGCGGGCGGCGTACTGATGACCGATACCTGTTCGTCGGTGGGCCGCGTGATGCCGAAAGGCACGCGTGTCGCCGCTGTCGATTCGGCGAAACAGGCGCATTACCTGCCGGCGATCATGGGCGTAGAAGCCTGGTTCGGCACCACGGCCGACTGCATTCAGGCTGCGGTGACGGGCCGTTGGAGCGGAGCTTTCGCATGAGTACGGACACAGCGATGAACACCGATAGCAAGAGCAAAACCATTGTCCTGCATGGCAGGAAAGTGGTCGGCGGCAGCGCCGAAGGGGAGGCGCTCGTCACTGGCGATCGCATCTCCGGCTGGGGCGGCATTGACCCGCGCACCGGCACCATCATCGAAACGCGTCACGAGCTACGCGGCCAGAGCTTCGCCGGCAAGGTGCTGGTGTTCCCCGGCGCGAAAGGATCGTCGGGCTGGTCAAGCCAGTTCCATATCGCGCGACTCGCCGGTTCGGCGCCGGCGGCCATGCTGTTCAACGAAATGACCACCAAGATCGCCCTTGGCGCAGTGGTGGTGCATGCGCCCGCGCTCACCGGCTTCGACATCGATCCGCTCGATGTGATCGAAACCGGCGACTGGGTCAAGGTCGATGCGGAGCGCGGCATCGTCGAAGTCATCAAGAAGCAGCGCGGCTGAGGGCCGCAGCATGGCCGGCAAGTCCGGGCATTTTTGTCTTTTTCATACACGGAGAAACGTTTTGACAACCAGCACCCGCACCGTCCGCCGTGACGCCAATTCGACCGGCTGGAAGATCGACGCCGATATCTGCGTCGTCGGGGCCGGCATTGCCGGCACCTCGGCTGCCCTTGAAGCCGCCGCGCTCGGCCGCAAGGTGGTACTGGTCGACAGCATGCCTGCGCTCGGCGGTCAGGCCGTCAATTCGATCATCGGCACGTTTTGTGGCCTGTTCTCGAATGGCCCGAAGCGCTACCAGGTGACGCACGGCATCGCCGACGGCATCCTGCGCGACCTCGGCGAGAAGGGCGCGCTGCACTACAAGGAAGGTCCGCTCACCACGGTCGTTCTGTACGACGAGGTTGCGCTCGCGCGCTGGATCGAGCAGAAGATTCTCGATGCGGGTATCACCGTCGTGCTGGGCGCAGTGCTGCGCGATGTCGTGCGTGAAGGTCGCCGGCTGCGTGAACTCGACGTCGCAACCCGTTATGGCGACGTGCGCGTGAGCGCGAACGGCTTCATCGATGCGAGTGGCGATGCGGCCCTCACGTGGCTCGCTGGTCTCGACTGTCAGGAGCCTGTGACGCCGGTCCAGGGCACGCAGATGGTCGTGCTGGAAAACCTCGACGAAACCGATCTGCCGACGCCTGCCGCGTTCCGCGAGCGCGTGGAAGCCCGAGCCGGCGCCTACGGGCTGGAGCGCAAGGACGGTCTCGTGTTCTACTTCCGCGGCCGCAATGTCGGCATCGTGAATATGACTCACGTGGAAACGCCGCTCGAACCGATGGCGGCATCGAAGAGTGCGCTGGTGGGAC
>Ga0310811_10010568_pt1 | contig 11927 bp, 8 predicted proteins | sample YCmetagenome_FD_207642 | JGI IMG/M metagenome (GOLD analysis project Ga0310811, IMG submission 207642) | Soil microbial communities from experimental microcosm in Duke University, North Carolina, United States - YC | ecosystem: Engineered > Artificial ecosystem > Soil microcosm > Unclassified ...
TAGCTGCTGTCGTTTTGTTAGGAGAATAACGTTTTGCCTTACCGATTCAACGGACGAAAACCCTATCGAAACAAACCCCAACAGTCGTATGAAGTAAACCATCGGTTATTTAAAGCGCTAATTCATTGCAAAACTAATTATGCGGTCGAGCCGCACCCCAGCCTGAGGCCGATGCTGAAAAGTTGCTTAGCTGATTCAGCGGATTTAAAACGTATGCCGTAACCCAAGCGAGAGGACGGTCTGCCTGCTCGACGACGATGCAGGAAGCGTGAACAATTGCGCCTGAACACCGGCGCTGGCACGCAAGTTGACAAGATTCAAATACACGTCGGTTCGCTTGGAGAGCAAGTAGTCAGCGCCCGCGACAAACTGATTCCAGCCCATGCCTGCCAGCGTTGAACGAGCATAGCTGCCTGCTACCGAAAACGCAGCCGTGATCAAATACTTTACGCCGGCCTCCATGATATGCAGCGACGCTCGCTCGCCGTTCTGCTCTAGTTCGACCATCGTAAAGAGCGCATGCAAAAGCGCCGGACCTGCTTGATAACTGGCACCGAAGCCAGAGCCTGTGAGTTTGTCGAAGGTTTGAAAGCGCGGCAGTAGCCCAAGCGACGAGGTTCCGACTAGCGGGGCACCGAGCACCGTTGTGCCGATGCCGAAAGCGGCCGTGAAATCATGAATCTGGACGTAGGCGGCACCGGCTTTGAAATCACCAGCATGATATGACGCGCCGAAACCAAAGGCGCTATGCGACGAAAGGCTTCCAGGTTGGCCGCCGAACGCATACAGCGCACCAAGCTGCACGCCAGAAAATTCCGGTGTGACATAGCGCACGGCATTATCGATGCGTTCAGCGCCGAGACGGTCGAGATCGCCGAGATGGAAGGCGAACACGGACGGCGTCAGCATCCCCGAAGAAAAGCCGGCGAGATTGGTCGTCATGAAATCGTATTGGCGGCCGAGCGTTAGCGTGCCGAAACGATTGCTCTGCAAGCCCACAAAGGCTTGCCGTCCAAATTCCAACCCACCTTGGGAGAACCGGCCGTCATTGAGGGTGAAGCCGTTTTCCAACCGGAATATCGCGCGGTTGCCGCCGCCGAGGTCCTCGCTGCCGCGCAATCCCCAACGATTGGATTGTGCCACCCCGCTTGTTTGAGACCAGACATGAGCGCCCGCGACATTGGTGACGTACGCCAAGCCGCCGTCGACGATGCCGTAGATCTGCATGAGATTGTCCGCTCGGGCACTGCCAGCCAATGCGCAAAGCATGGCGCAAACTGTCCAGCGTTTCATGACTTCCCCCAGTGGCGCGGCTCTCTTTGGTATTCGGGCAGAGCGGCGCTGTCTTCGTGTCGGGGATGGTCCGGTGCAAGCCTAGTCGGTCCCAACCGTCACCCAAACTGACAATAGTCAAAAAGTCAGACTTTTTAAACTACTGGGAACGGTCTCAGCTAAAAAGGAACAGTTTTTCCACGAAGAAAATGCGGGAAGAATGTTTGCCACCGCAAGGCGATCTCGGCCGGCGCGCATTGAGCTTGGGTCTCGCCCTAGCATCCGCGCAGCAGCCGCCGAAACTCAGGCAGAACGGTGCTCAAAAGCCATAAAGAGGCGTCACCTCAGGCGCGAAGTGATTCGCTCAGATCATCGACGCTGAAGGGCTTGTGGATCGCACGCCAGCCGAAAGGCAGCGAGTCGTCGAGCTCGATCGGATCCCCTGATGCGAAAACAATGCGCAAGTTGCCATGCACCCGGGTGGCGCGGTGTGCGAGCTCGACTCCCGTCATATCAGGCAGGTGCATATCGGTAAGCAGAACATCGAAGCGTTCGCCCTCAAGCATCTCGAGTGCCTCGTGCGCACTGATCGCCGTGTGCGGGTCATGACCGAGCATGCGCACGATTTCCGTGACCGCGTCCAGCGAACCCGGATCGTCGTCAACAACCAGAATGTGGCGCGATGGTGCTTGTGCAGAGGAAGATTGTGCCCCTGCGGTAACCTCGGTCGTCGTGAGCACCGCAGGATGCGGCCTGTTCACCGCGCCCAGCACATCGCGAATTTTACGTGCGAGCTCCTCGCGGCCGTAAGGCTTGGAAAGCAGTTCAACGCCGGGGTCGAGGCGCCCGCCATGCACGATGGCATTTTGCGTGTACCCCGACGTAAACAGCACCTTCAGTTCAGGCCTGAGCGACTGCGCCCGACGAGCCATCTCAGCACTGCTCAGCGAGCCAGGCATCACGACATCGGTCAACAACAGGTCAATATGCGCGCCGCTCCGAAGGATTATCATCGCCGCAAGCGGGCCATCGGCGCACAACACCGTGTATCCAAGTCCGGAAAGCATTTCGACGACGGTTGCCTGCACCGTGCGATCGTCTTCGACGACAAGCACGGTCTCATTGCCGGCCGTCGCCGTCGAGTTGTGCGTAGCAAGCACAGGCTCCGCTTCGGCCTCGAGCGCACGCGGCAAATACACCTTGATCGTCGTGCCGTGCCCCACTTCACTGTAAATCCTGATGTGCCCGCCGCTCTGCTTGACAAAACCATACGCCATGCTGAGCCCGAGACCGGTGCCGCTGCCCTCTGGCTTGGTAGTGAAGAACGGTTCAAATGCCCGATCGATGATGTCCTGCGTCATGCCCGCGCCCGTATCGGTGACTGCCAGCATGACGTATTGTCCGGCACTCAAATCGGTGAGTGCCGCGACATACCGATCATCGAGGACCGCGTTGGCGAGCTCGAGCGTGAGCTTGCCTCCCCGCGGCATCGCATCGCGCGCGTTGATCGCCAGATTCAGGATCACGTTTTCGAGCTGATGCGCGTCCACGAGCGTATTCCACAAATCGTCTCCGATCATCGTTTCAAGGTGAACGCGTTCCCCGAGCGTCCGACGCAGCATGTCATCCATCGCGGCCACAGCACGCGACAAATTCACGACACTCGGTTGCAACGGCTGCCTGCGGCCGAACGCCAACAACTGCGATGCCAGCTTGGCTCCTCGCGCCAGCGCTTCGAGCGCATTGCCAATGCGCTGCCCGCACCACTCATCAACCTTGTATTGGTTTTGCAGCAGCTCGAGGTTGCCGCGGATCACCTGCAACACGTTATTGAAGTCGTGAGCGACACCGCCGGTCAGCTTGCCGATCGCCTCCATCTTTTGCGACTGAAAAAGCTCCGCGCGCGTCTGCTCAAGCTGTTCGGCCGCGCGCCGCCGCTCGGTGATGTCGCGCGTCACCTTCGCGAATCCGATGAGATTGCCATCGTCATCATGAATTGCATCGATCACCACGTGGGCAAAAAAACGGCTGCCGTCGCGCCGCACGCGCCAGCCCTCAGCCTCGAAGCGGCCTTCCCGTGCAGCCGTGGCAAGACCGACTTGCGGCACACCGGCCTCGCGGTCTTCGGGCGTATAAAAGCGTGAAAAATGAGAGCCGATGATTTCTTCGGCGGTGTAGCCCTTAATGCGGCGTGCTCCCGGATTCCAGTTCGTCACATACCCTTGTGGCGAGAGCATGAATATCGCGTAATCGGTCACGCCTTGAACGAGCAGACGGAAACGTCGCTCGCTTTCGATCGCCGCTTCGTGTGCGGCGCGCTTATCGCTGACATCGCGCACCACTTGCACGAATCCGATCATCTCGCCGTCGGGCCCGTGGAGCCGGGTGAATACGGCATTGGCCCAAAACGTGGAGCCATCCCGACGCAGACGCCAACCTTCGGCCTCATGACGACCGTGCATGCGCGCGGCCTGCAATGCCGCCTGCGGTACGCCCGCCGCGCGGTCGGCTTCCGTGTACAAATGAGAGAAATGCTGGCCGATGACTTCCTCGGGCCGGTAGCGATGAATATGCTCGCCGCCCGCGTTCCAACTCAAGATCGCGCCGCTCGAGCTCAGCAGCGAAATGCAATAGTCGGTTGTCGCTTTCTCCCAGATGGAAAGCCATTCCCCGTCGGCCGGCACGCTTGGCAGGACACCCGACACTTGACCTCCCGATAACAGCTGCACTGCTGCCAACGATGCTTGTGGCACGACTCCTTTCGGCCAGACAAATGGGCCGAAACAAAATGCCCCCTATCCGCCGAACAATACAGGCAAGGCCACGCAGCGCGAGTTAAGTGTGAGAACTCTTTCGGAAGATACTACGGCAACACGCGAAAGTACGGGTCCGTTACATATTCGCGGTCTCGGATAAGCCAAGCCCGTAATTGGCCGTGCGACACGCAGCCTTCTTGGTGCCCTCGCATTCGCGACGCCGGCCACGTTGCCGTCGGCCGGTGTGGCGTGTGCGCGCCGTCGAATGGCAAAGACACAAGCGCTCGTTACGCCGCGCGTCCAACGCCTTTCGATGGCGTAAAGAGCCGCAGTCCGCTTGCAACGCACCCCGCACCGGCGAAAACCGCTCCGCACGCCAGTGCGAGCGTCGGCCCATGACGTCCTGCGATACCGAAGCAAAGCGCCACCAAGGCGGCACCCGTCGTCTGTCCAAGGAGCCGAGCGGTGCCGATAATCCCACTTGCGCCGCCACTACGCTCGGGCGGCGCGCTTGACATGATGGCTTTCAGATTAGGCGATTGAAAAAAACCAAACCCCGCGCCGCATATCGCCATCCTGATGGCGATCGTATTGACGGTCGGATGAGCCGGCAGGAGCGCAAGCGACGCCATGCCGACACCGAGCACAGCTAGCCCGATCGCGCCCAGAAGACCCGGCGAATACCGATCCGACAGCTTCCCGGCGAATGGCGCGGCCAGCGCGACGACCACGGGCCAAGGTGTCATTAAAAAGCCGGTTTCGACTTGACTGCGATGCAATACGTCCTCGAAGAAAAACGGCAGCGATACAAAGGCAAGCCCTTGCGCCGCAAACGAGCAAACCGCAGTGAGGGCCGACAGCGCAAACACCGGCCGCGCGAACAAATCGATCGGCAGCATCGGCGCGGGATGGCCCGCTTGGCGGCGCACGAGCAGAATGCCGAAGACCACTGCAATCGCAGCAGCAGCCAAGACGTGCAATGCCGGCTCGCGCTGCGCCGCTTCACCGAGAGCGAAGATCAGCGAAGCGAAGGCGATGACGTTCAACAAAGCGGCCACCGGATCGAAGCTATGCGCGCCGCGTTTTGTCTGTGGCAACGCAGGCAGCGCGAATGCGAGCGCGATGATGCCGAGCGGTACATTGATCGCGAAGAGCCACGGCCATGCGCCCATCGAAAGAATGATAGAAGCAGCCGTTGGTCCGATGGCCAGAGACACACCCACCGTCAGTGCATTCAAACCCATGCCTTGCCCAAGTCGCTCTGGCGGGTACAGGTGGCGGATGAGCGCCGTGTTGACGCTCATGATCGCGCTTGCGCCGAAGCCTTGCAAAATGCGAGCCGCCGTAAGCATGGGCAGCGTGGATACAACCGAACAGGCCAGAGATGCGACCGTAAAGACCGCCAAACCGCCAATGTAGATGCGTCGGTGCCCGACGATATCGCCCAGCGCGGCGAACGGCAGCATCGTTGCGACAATGGCGAGTTGGTAAGCGTTGATGATCCACACCGATGCCGCGGGTGCCGCGTGCAGATCGGCGGCAATGGCGGGCAAAGCCGTGTTTGCGATGGCCGTATCGAGCGTCGCAAGCGCGACGGCCAAAAGTACCGCGGCCATGCCGCGACGGCTTTTGCCCGACATGGATGAATGGACCGCGGATGTGCTGGCGTCGGAAGCGGAGGTATCGGACAACGGGTAACTCGTCGATGGTTTGCCGGCCCGGACGTGCCCGACGAATCAGACCTCATCGAATTCGGCAACCGGCGTTTTTTTCAAAATGCTTTCTGTCGGCGTGCCAACGGCAAAACGCGGCGACCGCGCGATTGTTGCAGAATTTCGTGAGGTGCGCAGCGTCGCCTTATTCACGGCTCTTTTATCGAACCCGTCACAAGCCGGTAATGGTCAGCAAAGCGCCGCCTCTTCCGCCTCTTCCGCCTCTTGCTGCAGCGGATCAGCCATTGGCCTTGTCGCGTTTATGGGCGCGTCGCTCACCGTGTTGATCCATTCACGGTCAAAGTGCTTTACGAGGTGACTGATGAAACTGCGAATTTTCCCGTTAGCGGCGCGATGGCGCGGGTAGGTCACGTTCATCTCGAAGTGCGGCAACTGATAGTCCGGCAATACCTGCACAAGGTCACCGCGTATTATCTCGTCGGCGACCATGTACGCCGGCAAAATGGCGATGCCTAGACCACACAGCGCGAACTGATGGAGCATTGGCGGGTTGTTCGTTACAAGAATACTCGTTGGGCTCGCCTGTATTTTGTCAGCGATGCTCGTGAATACGTAACGGTCCGCGGACTCCGAAGACAAACTCAGGCAGGCGTGCTCGGCGAGCTCAACGGGATGCGTTGGCACCCCGTGCTTATCGAGATAGCTCGGGGTTGCGCACACAACTCGGGGGCAACTCACAAGTCGCTGCGTCACCGCGCTTTCGCTGGCTGTCTGCAGCGCAATGCCGATGTCAACCCCTTCCTCTGCGGGGTCCACGCTGTCATCGACGAAGAAAAGGTGCGGTACGACTTTCGGGTGTTGCGTCACGTACGACTGAACCGCGGGCAAAACCGCTTTCACGTCGAGGCTGACGGATGCGGCGATCCTGAGTTCACCGGAAAATTCGCCACTGCCTGTCGCGACGGACTGATCCAGTTGCTGAATGTCATCCAGGATCTGCCGCGCACGCTCGAGATAAAGGCTTCCAGCTTCCGTTAGCGACACACTGCGCGTCGTGCGGTTGAGCAGACGTGTGTCGAGCCGGTCTTCAAGATCCGTAACGAGGCGACTGACCGAAGCCTTCGAAAGCTGCATCGCGTGAGCCGCACGCCCAAAGCTGCCGAAATCGGCGACCGAGACAAACGCGCGCATTGTCCGTAAGTGATTCACTTAGGTGTCCTATCTTTTTATTCCAAAGCAACCGATGCCGCTTCGCGTTCGCGCTTCCCAGCCATCGAGGTTTGAAGGCAGTGTATCCTTTGCAGCGATGTTGCGGAATTTGACGCTAGCTATGAGCCTGATTCCCTTGCTTTATTGGCAGACGGCCTGAGCGCGCAGAACTTGTAGCGCATGCACAACATAGCGAGTAGTGAGTCGCCGTTGCGACCGATTCCCTCGTCTCGCCTTTCCTCTCCGCGGACACCTTGATTCGTTGCGCAAGGCCATCTGGCCGTGTGGCGCACGGAGCCCCGAAAATTTCAATTTCATACGCGCAACAGTGTGTTCAGCAATTGTTGCGCTGATCGAAATCGTTTGCTTTCTATACTCCGCCCTCCATCGTCTATGAATGACGAGGACCCGTGGTATGAGGATTACGAGGAGCAAACGATGAAGAAGGGTACTGCGGCCATTGCATCGGCCGTGCTTATTGCGGGCACCGCTCACGCGCAAAGTAGCGTGACGTTGTACGGATTGATCGATACGGGCATCCTGTATGCAAACAACCAACAAGGGGCCAGCAACTGGGCACTCAATAGTGCGACCGTCAACACGCCCCGCTGGGGCCTGCGCGGCAGAGAAGATCTCGGCGGTGGCCTGAGCGCGATTTTTTGGCTCGAAAGCGGCTTCAATTCGGTAAACGGCACTTTCCGAAACAGTGGCTCCGCCGGCCCTGATCTGTTTGGCCGGCAAGCGGCAGTGGGTATCGATTCAAAGCAATACGGCTCGCTTACCCTAGGGCGTCAGTACGATTTCATGGTGACTTACCTGCAGCCGCTCAGCGCTGCAGGCGCTGGTTTCGGCGGCAATTTGGCCACGCATCCGTACGATAACGACAACATCGACAACGACATGCGCCTGAACAATACGGTCAAGTTCAACAGCGCTTCGTTCGGTGGCCTGAAGGTCGGCGCGCTGTACGGCTTCTCGAACCAAGCGGGCGGCTTCTCTAACGATTCCGCTTACAGCGCGGGTGCGACCTATTCGTACGGCTCCCTCAATCTTGCAGCCGCCTACCTGCAAATCAACCGCTCCGCCACCTCTATCGCCAATGCAAATGCGAGCGGTGCTGCGAGCCTTGGCGATGCCGATGCGTTGACGACAGGTGGCCGCCAACAGATCTTCGGTGCCGGTGCGCAATACATGTTTGGCCAGTCCTCAGTCGGCCTCTTGTACACACACTCAGTGACCGACAACGTGGTGAGCCTCTACTCGGGTGGCAACGCGACCGCAACCTCTTCCTACATCAATGGCGGTGCGGCAAGCAAATACATCAAGTTCGACAACTTTGAAATCAACGGGCGTTACTTTGTGCGGCCGAACCTTAGCCTGGGTGCGTCGTACACCTTCACGATGGGGGAACTGGGTGCAGCGACTGGGAAGACAAAGCCGCATTGGAACCAGGTCATGGCTCAAGTTGATTACTTGCTTTCCACGCGAACCGATGTCTACTTGGCAGGAACGTACCAAACGGTCGGTGGTGGTAACGGCATGTCGATTTTCAACGCAGGCATAAGCACGTTTGCTCGATCATCGACGAACACGCAGGTGGTCGTGGGCGCCGGAATACGCCACCGCTTCTAAACAGAAGCCAACAAGTGGCTCGTATGCGGGCGCCTCACGTCGCCCGCGTTTCGACGGCGGCACAGCAGGCTTGTATCGCTTTGCGCTTGACGCACGGATTGCCCAGCTCACACCAGTCGTGACGACGCATTTCATCTGACGTTAATGCTTGATGGCCTGGAAACATGCCTGCTTGTCCCGATTCGAACCGATGTTGCGATTGCTGCTCATCCAACGTGGAATGCATACTGCCTCTCGGCATAAATTGTCGCATCGAGGCCATCGCCTTGCGCCGCAGAGACTTGTTCGAGTACGCGAAGCAAATGGAAAAATCGACATTTGATTTTTTAAATCGAACCATTCTCAACGTCGACAAAAAATCAACACACTGTTAATTTTGTGCATCGATAGCTTGCCATCACTTCTGATGGCAAGCTTCGTCATTTTCTGCGCCACCTTTTTTCAGTTTTGGCATTTCATTTCCACGTTGCCATGCCAAGCTCGGGGCTTCCGGCACCCACTGATGCAGCGCATGCAGGCATCGAAATGCGCGCATATTCGTAAGACGTTTATCGGTGCTGGCCGCGTCTATCGACGCGATGCTTATTTCCCATTTGCCTTGTCTTAGAAAAAAACTTGTAATGTCCAACAGGGCTGACCCCCTAACCATGACCGGCTGAATTTGTGTTGTACGAAGAGGTGTAAAAGTGAACAAAGGTGTGAGCAGTAAAAATCGCAATAAGAACTATGCGTCGCTGACAAAAGCGGCGCTGTCGATCGCCGTATCGCTGGCCGTTGCTTCGCCGGTATTCGCCGCGAACTTGACACGCGATACGGGTGCGCCCATCGGCGACAATCAGAATTCGCAGACGGCGGGTCCCGCAGGTCCGGTGCTCTTGCAAGACTCTGCGCTCATCGAGAAGCTGCAGCGCTTCGACCGCGAGCGTATTCCTGAGCGTGTGGTGCACGCGCGCGGCACGGGCGCTTTCGGTGAATTCGTTCCGACTGCCGACATCTCCGACTTGACGAAGGCGGCAGTCTTCACGCCCGGCACCAAGACGCCGGTGTTCGTGCGCTTTTCGACGGTGATGGGCTATCGCGGCTCGCCCGAGCAGGCACGTGACCCGCGCGGCTTCGCGGTGAAGTTCTATACGCAGCAAGGCAACTGGGACATCGTCGGCATCAACTGGCCGGTCTTCTTCATTCGCGATGGCATCAAGTTCCCTGACTTCGTCCATGCAAACAAACCGAGCGCAGTGACGGGTGTGGGTGACCCGAACCACGCATTCGACTTCTTTGCGAATACGCCGGAAGCGACGAACATGCTGACCATGCTCTATACGGATGCGGGCATGCCCGATTCGTATCGCCATATGGACGGCTTCGGCGTGCATGCATTCAAGTTCGTCAATGCAAAGGGCGAAGTGCACTACGTGAAGTTCCACTGGAAGAGCCAGCAAGGCGTCCACGGCATCCGCCCGCAGGATATCGCTGCGTCGATCGGGCGCGACTGGAACCTCAACACGGATGATCTCTACGGCGCGCTGAAAAATGGCGACGATCCGAAGTGGGATCTGTACGTCCAAGTGCTCACACCGGAAGATCTGAACAAGTTCGACTTCGACGCCTTGGATGATACGAAGGTCTGGACCGGCGTACCTGAGCGCAAGATCGGTACGATGACGCTGAACCGCGTGCCCGACAATTACTTCCAGTCGACCGAGGAATCGGCGTTTGCGCCGTCGCGTCTCGTGCCGGGCATCGAGCCGTCGGAAGATCGCATGTTGCAGGACCGCCTCTTCGCGTATGCAGACACGCAGATGTATCGTCTGGGCGCCAATTACATGGATTTGCCGATCAACCGCCCTGTCGTTCCCGTCACGAACAACAATCAGGACGGCAAGATGAACATCGGCGATCGCCAGGGCGAAGTAAATTACGAGCCCTCGACGTTGAACGAGCTGGCGCAGGATCCGCAGTACAAGTACTCGCAGACGCCGCTCAGCGGAACGACGCAGCAGGAAGCCGTCCACAAGAAGCTGTTGTTCCGCCAGGCTGGTGAGTACTACCGCGCGTTGTCGGCACAAGACAAAGCTGACCTCGTCACGGCGCTCTCCGCTGACCTTGGCCGCGTGACGAACGAGCACAACAAGTACACGATGCTGTCGTACTTCTATAAGGCGGATGCCGACTACGGCACGCGCCTCGCTCACGCTGTTCACGCGAATGTCCAGCAAGTGCAATCGCTCGCTTCGAAGCTGAGCGAGAACTGATCGAGCGCGGCCAACGCGTGCCGCCCTCAACCGCTAGCGCACGGCTCCCCGTGCGCTAGCCGCCGGAGACGACCATGCTACCCAGATTTCTCCACAGCGCGCGGCGCCTCGTCGCGGCGTGCATCGGTCTTGCCGCAGTGTCCGGCTGCGTGCACTTACCCGACAAGCCGGCATACGAAAAAGCCGACACGTCGACGTTGCGTCGCTACGACGATGACTGGTTCGACGCGGCACGCGTCGGGCGCGTCGATATTCTGCGTGCGCTGCACGAAGCGGGTTATCCAATCGACGCGGCCAACCGTAGTGGCTACACGGCAGTGATCCTAGCGGCATACGATGAGCAACCGGCCGCACTGGATTACCTTCTCTCTACGGGCGCAAATGCCTGCCTCGGCGATCATCATGGCAATACGGCGCTAATGGGAGCCCTGTTCAAAGGGGAGTCTGAGATCGCCCGGCGTCTTCTCGAAACCACTTGCCCGATCGACCAAACGAACGGTGCCGGCGAAACGGCGTTGGGTTTCGCCACGCTCTTCAATCGCATCGACCTTATTCCGGTTCTCGTCAAACACGGTGCGGACCCGAATCATGTCGACCGGCGCGGTCAGTCGCTACTGCAGTTGGCACGGGCACACGACAATCTCGAGGCGGCAGACGCACTGCAGCGTGCGGGCGCCACCCGTTAATTTGCAATCTCTTTGTTGGCTGAAAGAATTAATACAAACGAGTCAGTCAATTAAACCAAAGGTTGATTGATTGTGATTGGTTTCAACCAATGGTTGGTATTGCTCCGCTATACAGCGGAGTAATTTTGCCAAGATACGTTGGATGATGACCACCTGGGTACTTAGCTCACTCTCCCAACTCGTCTCTCGTCAAATATAGCCCACAACAATCACTACCATAAATACAATTGACTTCACCAATCACCGAATCAGATGCATAATCCTTTCACACCTTCGCAGTAGCGAACGAGAATGAGGTTGTGACGGTGACGTGACTCACCTTTCTCTGAATTCGCATGATCGGGTTGTCGTTGTATTAATCAATATTTGTTGTTTAGGATTACCAGCATGAAACTCATGATTACCGCAGTCCTTATCGGCGCTACCGTATCCGCAACGGCATTCGCA
>Ga0310811_10010569_pt1 | contig 11925 bp, 7 predicted proteins | sample YCmetagenome_FD_207642 | JGI IMG/M metagenome (GOLD analysis project Ga0310811, IMG submission 207642) | Soil microbial communities from experimental microcosm in Duke University, North Carolina, United States - YC | ecosystem: Engineered > Artificial ecosystem > Soil microcosm > Unclassified ...
GAGCAGCGGAACGACCAGCGACAAAAGCAAATTCATCCCCGTCAGCGAAGAGAGTCTTCAGGACTGCCACTACAAGGGCGCCAAGGACGTGCTGACCATGTACTATAATTTCAACCCCGAGTCCGATCTGCTGACCGGTAAGGGGCTTGTCATCGGCGGCAGCCATACCATCAGCCAGGTCAACGAAGACGTGCACTATGGCGACCTCAGCGCCGTGCTTCTTCAGAACTCGCCTTTCTGGGGTCACTGGATCCGGACGCCCGAACTGAGCATTGCCCTGCTGGACGAATGGGAGGACAAGATCGAGCGGCTGGCGAATAACACCATCCCGGAAAACGTGACGTCCATCTCGGGGGTCCCGACCTGGACGCTGGTGCTGATACGGCGGATACTGGAGATGACGGGGAAGAGCTCACTCTCGGAGGTATGGCCTTCGCTGGAGCTGTATATCCATGGCGGCGTCGCCTTTACCCCCTATCAGGAGCAGTTCAGAAAATTGATGGGAAAAGACATCCACTACCTGGACATGTACAATGCCAGTGAAGGTTTTTTTGCCGCCCAGGGGAATCCGAACGACGACGGCATGGTCCTTTTCCTCGACCACGGCATTTTTATGGAATTTATGCCGGTGGAAGAATACGGCAAGCCTCATCCTGAGACGATCGGTCTGGCCGATGTCGAGCTGGGCCGGAACTATGCCCTGGTGGTCAATACCAATGGCGGGCTTTGGCGCTATCTGCTGGGGGATACGATACAGTTCGTAAACCGTTACCCCTTCCGCATCAAGGTCAGCGGGCGGCTGAAACATTTTATCAACGCCTTTGGGGAAGAGGTGATCGTAGACAATTCGGATAAGGCCATCGCCATTGCCTGTCAGAAGACGGGGGCTGTGGTGAATGACTATACCGCCGCGCCGGTCTATTTTAGCTCGGAAGGCGGCAGCGGGGCGCACGAGTGGATGATCGAATTCGAGCAGGAGCCGGGCAATATGCCGGCCTTTGTCGAAGAACTGGACAAGGCACTTCAGAGCATCAACAGCGACTATGAGGCGAAACGGCACAAGAATATCGCGCTGGGCCTGCCGATCGTACATGCACTTGGAAAGGGTGTGTTCACCGCCTGGCTGAAGAGCAAGGGCAAACTGGGCGGTCAGCACAAGGTGCCGCGGCTGTCGAATGACAGGAAGTATATCGATGAGATCAAGGCGCTGCTACCTTCTCTCGGAGGGCCAGCGTAACCGCCACAAGACTCACCATCGACGAAGTATAGAACAGATACAGATACGGGACGTCGATACAACAATAAAAGACCACCAGCGTCAGCTTTAGCATCGCCACCGGCAGATTCCCGCCATCCCTGAACTTCCGGTAAGAAACAGCCATAAACAGCAGCGGCGCGATAAAACTACCGATGACCAGCACGCGGTGCAGCACTGCTATCCGCCGCGGGCCAAAGAACCATGCAAAGCCCGGCGCCGTGGTGAAGACGTCGGGACTGTCCTTCCAAACGCGTGCGGCAAAGGCGATATAGTCCCCCGGCAGAGAAGCCAGCCTTAAAAAAGTCTCCCAGCCGACGGGTATCAGGAAGAAGAGGACGAAGCAGCCGGCGCCAGACAGCGCGAACCACAAAAGATATCTCCGCCGGCGCCCGATCACCAGATACAGAATATAGGCGGGGACCCAGCCGATGAAGGCATAACGGCTAAGCATACACAGCGAAGCGGCGATGCCGGTCAGCCAGGGTCTGCCCGAGACCAGGGCCAGGGCCAGCAATACATAATAGGCGATGACGGTCCCTTCTTCCGACACGCTGATGATACCCGCCGTGTTGTCGGCCACCATCCACCAGAACAGGAGAAAGGCGACTGCCGCCAGGAAAAAGGATAGGTAGCGATGGGTCTGTGGCCGGTAGATCGCGATGAAGACCCCGAAGGAAAAGAGGAGGCAGGCGGCGGTAACCCAGCGCATATCGAGGCCCATGGCGATGAAGGGCACATAGGGCTGCCACATGGCAGGGAGATAGATGGGCTGCACGCCGTTCCATATCCACGGGATACGGTCATAGATATGGCTGTGCTGGCCGGCGAGAAAGCGTTCGCCCATCACCTTTATGACGGGCAGCATATCGGCGTTGGCAATATCGATCGTCCAGTCTTCGAACCAGACCCTGCACCAGGTATAGAGGATCATGCCCATCAGGGCGATGGCGGCAAGGCGGTAGACGGTGATGGGGTCTTTCCGTCCGCGCAGGTTCAGCCGGGGGAGGTTCAGGGCGGGTAGTCTCAGCAGGAAAAAGGCGATGGCGATCCCGGAAACGAAATAGGGAATAGACAGCCAGGGCGCCCAGCCGGGGAGCCTCAGGCACCAGGTGACGCTAAGGGTTTCCGCGGCGAAAGCGATGAGCAGGGCGGTCAGCCGGGATGGGGGGCGATTCATAAGGAGTTCATATATTTGGCGCATGAAATTACTCGAAAATAAAATAGCAATCGTTACCGGCGCCAGCCGTGGCATCGGGGAAGCCATCGCCATCAAATTAGCAGAACATGGAGCACATGTGGCCTTTACTTTTCTGAGCAGCGAAGAAAAAGCCCTTGCTTTGGAGAGTAAGTTAAAAGGATTTGGGGTAAAAGCAAAAGCGTATAAGAGCAACGCGGCTGTCTATGCGGAGTGCGAGGCGCTGGTCAATGATGTCACAAAGGAGTTCGGTACGGTGGATGTCTGTGTCAACAACGCGGGTATCTCCAGGGATAACCTGCTTCTGCGTCTTACACCCGAACAGTGGGACGAAGTGATCGACGTCAACCTGAAGAGCGTTTATAATATGACCAAGCAGGTGATCCGCCCGATGATGAAGGCGAAGAAGGGTTCTATCGTGAACATGAGCTCGATCGTCGGTATCAGCGGGAATGCGGGTCAGAGCAGCTATGCCGCGTCAAAGGCCGGGATCATCGGCTTTACAAAATCTGTCGCGAAAGAACTGGGGAGCCGCAATATCCGTTGCAATGCCATCGCTCCCGGATTTGTCGAGACCGACATGACGCACTATCTGAAAGAAGGTGACGGGGCGAAGAAATTCCTCGAAGGCATTCCGCTGGGCCGTTTTGGCAGGGCCGAAGAGATCGCGGATACGACAGTTTTTCTGGCGAGTGATATGAGTTCCTATATAACGGGACAGGTCCTCAGCACCTGCGGGGGGCTGAATATATAAAGAAATTGTAAAAGGGCCGGGTCCTCTGGCCCTTTTGACCAAATTTGCCTATTTTTACGGCTCTTGAGAGCCCGTAAGATCATATCTGTTTTCCTCCTGGTGGTATTAAGCGCACAGCTGTTACCGCTGAAACAAACCATTGTCTGGCTGCTTGGCGGTCAGGCCACGGAAGAGTTGGTGCATGCCGATGACTCCTCCGATGGTAAAGGTGGCCGTGCCGGAGATGATCTTCATAAGAACTTTCTGCCCGTTTATTCTCCTACCCTGGTCCAACTGAGCTCGCAGAGCAAATCCAAGGTGGCGCCTGCCATCGCTGTCGAGCTCCCCAGCCGGCATGCGGATGATATTCCCACTCCCCCACCCAATTGTTAGGATACATACGGAGTTCTATTTTATTTTATCCTAACTAATTCTATTATGAAAAATTTGTTTCGTAATGCAGCGGCGGATATACCGTCGGCCGTTGTCGTATTTCTTGTGGCGCTGCCGCTGTGTCTGGGTATCGCGCTGGGGTCCGGCGCCCCCCTGTTCTCGGGTATCATCGCCGGCATCGTTGGAGGCGTGGTCATCGGCAGTCTGAGTGGTTCGAATCTGAGTGTCGCCGGTCCTGCCGCGGGTCTTACCGCCATCGTGGTCGTGGCCATCGGCAAGATGCCGGTATATGAGGCCTTTCTGCTGTCGGTCGTCATTGCGGGTGTGCTGCAGGTCGTTTTTGGCTTTATAAAGGCCGGTATCATCGGCGACTATGTGCCCAACTCCGTGATCCGCGGGATGCTGGCCGCGATCGGGATCATTTTGATCCTCAAACAGTTGCCGCATCTTGTCGGGTATGACAAGAATTTTTCCGGAGACGAGGCCTTCTTCCAGATAGACCGGAAGAACACCTTTTCCGAACTGTTGTATTCGCTGAACTTTCTGTCACTGGGCGCCGTCATCATCGGCCTTATATCCATCGGGATTTTGCTGATGTGGGACCTGCCGTTCTTCAAGAGCAGGCCGATGTTCAAATTCATCCCGGGGCCGCTGGTCGTCGTCGTCGTGGGCACGCTCATCAGCATCGGGCTTCAGAGCATGGGCGGTCGCTGGGATCTGGCGGCCAACCACTTCGTCAGTCTGCCGGTAGCAAAGGACCTTTCGGGTTTTGTGGGTTTTTTCCGGCTGCCCGACTGGCAGTACCTCGGCAACTATCATGTATGGGTAACCGGTCTGACCATCGCGCTCGTCGCCAGTCTGGAGACCCTGCTGAGTATCGAGGCTATCGACAAACTCGATCCTTACAATCGCAGTACCCCGACCGACAGGGAGCTGAAGGCGCAGGGCATCGGGAACCTCATCTCGGGGATGCTGGGCGGGCTGCCTATTACTTCGGTTATCGTCCGCAGCTCGGCCAATCTGAATGCCGGCGCCAAATCCCGTCTTTCGACCATTACGCACGGTCTGCTGCTGTTGTTATCCGTGCTGCTGATACCCGGGCTTCTGAATGCCATTCCGCTGAGCGCGCTGGCGGCTATCCTGATCATGACCGGCTACAAGCTGGCCAAGCCTACCCTCTTCCGGGAATTCCATTCCAGGGGCTGGGATCAGTTCGTACCCTTTGTAGTAACTATAATTGCCATTCTTCTGTCCGACCTGCTTATCGGTATCCTGATCGGCATCGGCGTGGCCCTTTTCTTCCTTGTAAGGAGCAATTTTCGCTCGGCGGTGATGATCGTACACGACCAGAACAAGTACCTTTTGCGTTTCCGTAAAGACGTATCCTTCCTTAACAAACCGATCGTAAAGGACAAGCTGGAGGCCGTTCCCAACGGGTCCTACGTGCTGATCGACCTTACGCGGTCGGATTTTATCGACAAGGATGTGGTAGACGTGATCAATGAGTTCATGCACCACGCTCATCTGAAGAATATTCGCGTCGAGATCAGAAAGAGTCTGTACAAGACCGCGCATCAGGCGGTGGGTGTACAGGGGGAGACCGACGTAAAGGCGGCGTGAACCGCCCCGGGGCCGACGTGAACCGCGTGAACCGCCGCCGCGCCGGCGTGAACCGCGAGAGCGTCCTAATTGACTATATTGCATAATATTTAGAAGTAAACAGCTTAATAATGACACCTATAGAGAAACTATTATTGGAAAACAAAGCCTGGGCCGAGGAGATAAAGTCGGATGACCCCGCATATTTCGAGCGCCTTTCGCATCTGCAGACGCCGCAGTTCCTTTGGATCGGCTGCAGTGACAGCCGTGTTCCTGCCGACAAGATCACGGGCACCCAGCCGGGCGAGATATTCGTACACCGCAATATCGCGAATCTGGTGATCCACACGGACGTGAACCTGCTCAGCGTGCTGGACTATGCGGTCAATCACCTGAAGGTGAATCACGTGATCGTCTGCGGACACTATGGATGCGGCGGCGTAAAAGCAGCCATGACCAACCACGACTTCAAGTATGTGCTCAACATGTGGCTGCGGAATATCAAGGACGTATACCGCCTGCATAGCGACGAGCTGGAGGCTATCGCGGATATGGATAAACGCGCCGACCGGCTGGCCGAACTGAACGTCAAAGAGCAGCTGCTGCACCTGGCCAAGACCTCCATTATCCAGCGCGCGTGGAAATATGACCAGCGGCCGCATCTGCACGGGTGGATCTATGGATTGAAGGATGGTCTTATCAAGACCGTTTTCGAGATGGAGCCGGGATCAGGGCTCGATCCATTATATAGATATGACGATCTGTAAGATATAGGCCCGCCCGACGGCGGGCTTTTTTATAAGCGGATCCTCGAAAGGACCCACTGCCCGATACTTTTGCCACAAACCAGGCCGCCGGAAATGGCAGCCTTATAGTGGATGCCCCCATAAAATCTTGAAACCGCCGCTTCTTCCGCAGCAGCATGGAACGAAGGGAACGCCCGCGCCGGAAGACCAAACTCTTCTTCAGAGGTATCGTTGAACGCAAACTGGTCGCCCAGCAGGCCTTCCAGCACGGTGGAGGTCGCTGCGGATATTACGCTGTGTCCGCTGTTGTACTCGGGAAAGGGCGGCGTCTGCAAAAGAGGGCGCCAGCCTTCGCTGATATAGGCGTCGATATAGGTTTCCGGCCGGATGACATTGCTTCTGTATTTTTCGTCCCAGCAGGCGATGAAGGCGTCGAACAGCGCGATCGAGCTCATGGTATACAGCAGCGACGACCCGAGCATATCCGCCTTTTTCTTCCGCGCGGCAATGGCTACTATCGAGATCCAGTGGCCCCCGGGAGATATCTTTTTGACGGCATAGTTGAGGTGTCCCTGCATAGTGACGGCAAAAGGATTGCAATCCCAGAAATTGGCGACGTCTCTTTGATCGGCGGTCATGTTGTTGCCGGCCTCGTACACCTCGTACGCCTGGCGATAGAACGCGCTGCCCGTATCCTTGCTGAATTCGACAGGAGGCGCGGGTCTGAACTGGCTGGCGCTGTCCAGTGTCACCGTCCGGATCCTGTTCCAGTAGGGCTCGACCGCCGACATATATGCCGGTGGAGTGGGTATCCATTTGCCTTCCTTCTTCATGAACCGGTAGCGCGGCAGTTTGCGGGTCTCTTTGTATTGGTCCTTGTCTGCCCATGCGATGATCGAGTCCGCGGCCTGCCTCCCATATCTCAGAGAGGCCTGGTAGAGACCGCTGGCGATGCCGCGGCGTTTGTATTCGTTGAGGATATGCGTGAGTGAATCCTCGAGCACGGCCTCGCTGAACAGGAGTTTTTTACCTACGAACAGGAATGCACTGACAGCGGAAAGCCCGCCATCGATGGTCCCGCGCGGCGCGGGCAGATCGGGGAAGCCGTGCACCTGGCCGTGAAGGCTCCGGTGTTTGCCGGGGTAGGCTTTAACCAGGACCTCATAGGCGGCGACATTGGTATACAGATAAATGCGGCTCGCGACGGGCGGAGAAAAGATGTCGTGCACCATGATATCGGTAACGGCCTTTTCGGCGCGGTGCAGCGGGGAGGCATCGGGCTGCGCAACGGCAGTCGCGGTGAAAAAGAGGCAGAATATGACTAAAGCGCTTCTCATTTGGTGTTGACTTTTAGTACCTGGACCAAATCGTCGTTCTTTGCGATCACCAGCAGGCGCTGGCCGGATGGGTTCTTTATTTCAACCATTCTCCGGACGTCCCCGCCGATATACAGGCCGCTGCCGGCAGGGTCGACCGGCTGATAGCCGGCTGCAGTGCCTTTCAGCAATAGTCCAAGGCTTGCGTCACACTGGCCCAGCTGGGTGCGGTAAGGAAAGAAATTGCCCGCGACCAGCAGATCGGGCACCCCGTCTCCGTCAAAGTCGTCGGACACAGCAGAAAACAGTTTTGAGAACTGCGCGGCCAGCGGCAATGGTTGAAAGCCAAACTTTCCTCCACCCGCGCTATGCAGTATCCCCGACGCCAGCTGGTCGCAGGTCAGCACTTTAGCATTTTTCAACACGTCCTTCGGCACAATGTCTTCCACCGTAGCGTCGGCATAGTCACTGTATTTAATAAACTTCTTCCTCAGCATCGTCACCTCGTCGAGGAGTTCGTCCCGCGAGGCCATCGGATAACTTTTCCCTTTTATGTAGTAGCAGAACAGCGGGTCGATCGAACCATTGCCGTCAATATCGGTGACGTATAGCCGCATAGGCTCGTGTCCGGAAGCCCTGAACTGGCCGTTATAGCCGGCATTCCCCAGGAGCAGGTCGCCGCCTTCGCCAGTCAGCGGCGTTATCGACGACCACATCCCACCCAGACCGGTCAGTCCCGCCGATGCCGAAACATCGGTCAGCCTGCCATCCTTATTATCGAACAGCACGACGGACATCCAGTCTCCCGCCAGCAGCAGTTCGGGAAATTGATCGTGGTTCATGTCGACCCATGCCGCGGCCGTCACCATACCTGGCTCACGCAGGGTCGGCGCGAGCTGGTCGGTAACGTCGGTGAAAAGGATATTTCCGTTGTGTGAGTCGTTGCGCAGGAGATAGCTTTTGGATGGCAGCGGGAAAGAGCCGGGCAGGCCGCGGCCGCCGATGAAGAGGTCGATGTCGCCGTCGTGGTCGAAGTCTCCGGCTGCGATCGCCAGTTTGCTGCTCAGCATGGGCGGCAGTGCGCCGGCCGGCGCCAGGGTAAAATGCCCCTTGCCGTCGTTGATATACAGCAGGTCCTGGTACTCGTCAGACTTATCGGCATATTCGTTGCCGCCACAGACGATATACAGGTCCATATCCCCGTCCCTGTCCGCGTCGAAGAACAGCGCATTCACCTGTTCGTGTACCGAGTCCGTGTCCCAGGGCTGCGAAGACGAGAGCGTAAACCGGCCTTCGGCTGTCTGCAGATAGAGAGCCCCGGGTTGTCCGATCGCGCCTCCGAGATAGATATCCTCCAGCCCGTCTCCGTTGACGTCTGCCTTTGCCAGCGCGGGTCCCTCTCTCGACAGTTCGTAGGGGATCAGCACTTCCGCCTTGAAATCGACAAAATCGTTCTCATGGTGGCGGAAGGAGAGGCCCGAAGCGGTCGTGATATCGGTGAAGAGGGAGGCGGGCTTTGCGGGGGATGAGCCACCCGGACCGGCGTCCTTCTCGGCCAGCTGGAGTATCTGGTCTGGTTGCACGCTGGTGAGGCGGGTTGTTTTGCCGGAGGGCCAGATGACAGTGAGGGTCTGCGCGGAAACGGTCTTTGGGAAGCCAAAGGACAGTTCGGGCGCCATCGCCGACTGATAGCCGCGGACCGGATACAACTCCATATACTGCTTCATCCCGTCACTGGTCCCGAGTATCGCCTTTGCTCCATAGGCGCGGGTATTAAGTCCGTCGCCGGTCAGCCGCAGCCGCAGCCAGTGATTCTTTTTTGTCCTGTCTTCGTCGTTGCGATAGACCTCGGCGGGCTGGTTGTTGTTGCAGATCACGAGGTCCATGTCGCCGTCGTTGTCGAGGTCCGCATAGGCGGCGGCGTTGCTTACCGACGGCAGTGTGAGGCCCCAGCTGCCCGTCACGTCCGTGAACGTCAGGTCGCCGTTGTTATGGAAGATATAGTTGTTGAGCTTGTTCGAAGGCATTTGTTTGACGAGGTCATAGGTCTGGAAGTTCTGGTGTCCGGCCTTCGCGGCCTGTACCTTGGCGTCGGGGACGCTGTACTTGAGGAAGTCCATATTCGTAAAATCGCGCAGGTAGCCATTGCTGACAAACAGGTCTTTCCAGCCGTCGTTGTCGAAGTCGGCGAAGAGCCCGGCCCAGCTCCAGTCCGTATTGGAAATGCCCGCGAGCTGACCGATCTCGCTGAAGCGCAAATTTCCGGCAGCGTCGACGCCTTCGTTGAGGTGGAGCATATTGCGCATCTGCTGGTGGTAGTAGCCGCTGTCGATGAGGAGATGGTATTCGTCGTATTCGTCGGGGCCTTTCAGCAGTTTTTGCCGGTGGTTGTCTTCGGGCAGCATGTCGAGGGTCAGGACGTCGGGCCTGCCGTCGTTGTTGTAGTCGGCGATATCGCTGCCCATGGAATATTTCGAGACGTGGGTAAACGATTTGGCCAGGGATTCCGTGAAATGGCCGTTGTGGTCGTTGTGGTAATAACAGTCTTTTTCCGTGTAGTCGCTGGTGGTATAGATGTCCGGCCAGCCGTCCCCGTCGAGGTCGCTGACCGTCACGCTGAGCCCGAAGTTGAGGGCGTTGTTGACGATGCCCGCTTCCGCGGTCACGTCGGTAAAATGGCCGCCGTCGTTACGGAACAACCGGTTGCCATAACGCAGATCGGGCGTCGACCGGATCTTGCGGGTATTGAGGAAGGGGTTGTAGGTATGATTGGAGTGGTTGAGCAGGAACATATCGAGGTCTCCGTCCTTGTCGTAGTCGAAAAACACGGCCTGCGTGGACTGCGTTCCCGGCGCGTCGAGGCCATAGGCGGCGGCCATGTCTTTGTAAACGGGTATGCCGTCCTTTATCCCCTGGCAGATGAACAACTGGTTGCACAGCCTGGCCGGATCGCTGTATTTTCCCGAGTGGCAGACATAAATATCCAAAAGACCGTCCCCGTTGACGTCGGCGATGCTGACCCCGGTGGCCCAGGTCCCGTTGCCCCCGATCCCGGCCTTCTGCGTTACATCCTCAAAGGCGAAATTCCCCTTGTTCAGGAATAGCTTGCCGGGACCCGTATTTCCCGAGAAGTAGATATCGTTGAGGCCGTCGTTGTTGAGGTCGGCAATGCCGATACCCGCGCCGTTGTAGAGGTATTCATAGCGCATGACGTTGACCGAGTCGTCCTCGTGGATGGCATTCAGGAAAGAGATACCGGTCTGTTTCGGGTCGAGACGGGTAAAGAGGGGCGTCTGCGCACAGGCAGTGGCTGCCGCCAGCAGGGCTGCGGTGAAAAGCACGGGCATGCCCGTGCGGCCAGGTGGTGTAGTTAGCTTCAAGACAATGGAGTTTATTGCAGTTCAATATTCTCATCCCCTTTTTGATAGGGCATGAAAATCATCATGAGGGTCATCATTTCATCGGTGGTCCTCATGTCTCCATAGGAAAAGATGTTGCGCGGAGGGTTGTTCGGATTAAAAGGATTGTCGGCCGTATTGTCATAGGTACATTCGAGGTGTATAACGGAACCCTTTGGTATCTTCACCAGCCTTGGGAACCGGTAGATCTCCTGCCAGCGGAAGTCCCAGCGGGGAATATGCACCAGCCGGATGGTATCGCCGCCGCCGGGAGGAATGGCATAGGCCAGATATTCCTTCCCGATCAGGTGCATATGCGGCCAGACGTACAGGAGGGACTGGTCGTCACTGGGGTTGGATACTTCCAGCGTGAATTTTTGTATCTGTCCCGCTTTTATATAGAAGGGCGGATCGATCTGTTTCTCTCCGATACCGCCGGAGCCGAAGCTGACGACTTTTACCCTTCGCTGTACCGGCGTCTTCTTGAAGAAAAGGTTGGCCCCGAGCTGGACGTTCTCGTCAACTGCCGAGGGAGCAAAGTGCACGGTCAGCAGGATCACGCCGCGTTTGGGCATTACCCAGCCGATATCTTTGGGATAGGACTCATAGCTTGTGCCGGGTATCCAGCCGCCGTAGTAGGTAATGGTCTTGCGGTAGGGCTGGTACTGGTCGAATTTCCGGCGGTCGTCCTCGGTCAGGTTGATCAGCGAGTCGGTATGGTAGATATCGATCGACGGGTCCGGCACGGAATGTATCGCGTAGTTCGCGTGGTGGATGAGCTTTTTGTTGTTGCAGTAGAACTCGATGGCTTCTACGTTGGCCGAGTCCTTGAGTTCAAACGGTATCTTGAATATAATATAGCGTTCGATATTGTCGCCCGTCACGTGAAAACTATCTTTTGCTTTCAGTACCAGGTCCGGCTTGCGGTAGTAACTCGTGCCCGGGATGGAGGCTTCCTGCAGCCGGGCCGTGTCCGGGCCGTTGCCGCGGGGGGCCTTGTTGTCGATCCATTGCAGCAGCAGCGTTTTTTCCTTGTCGGTCAGCGTCCGGTCGTTGGCGAAATGGACGTAATTGTTGTCCGCCTTCCACGGCGGCATATATCCTCTCTGCAGAACGTCCCGGATAAAGGATAGTCTTTTGGTCACGTCCTCATAGGTGAGGAGCGAGAAGGGGCCGGTCTGGCCCGGCTTGTGACAGGTGGAGCATTTGGTGCGTATGATGGGAGCGACGTCGGTGAAGGTCGGAGACGACTGTCTGCCGGCGCCGGTGTACGGGCCTGCGGCGGAC
>Ga0310811_10010571_pt1 | contig 11924 bp, 5 predicted proteins | sample YCmetagenome_FD_207642 | JGI IMG/M metagenome (GOLD analysis project Ga0310811, IMG submission 207642) | Soil microbial communities from experimental microcosm in Duke University, North Carolina, United States - YC | ecosystem: Engineered > Artificial ecosystem > Soil microcosm > Unclassified ...
CCATGATTTCATCACTGCATGATGAGAATGGAAGAGTTGCTATTCCTGGTTTTTATGATAAGGTCGCTGAACTTACCAATGCTGAACGTGAAGCATTGAATAAAGCACCATTCGATTTGAATGAATACAAAAAAGATCTCGACATTAATGAGATCAAAGGAGAAAAAGGTTATAGTACGATTGAACGAACTGGGACCAGACCAACGTTAGATGTTAATGGAATTTGGGGTGGTTATACCGGTGAAGGTGCAAAGACTGTGTTGCCATCTAAGGCATCTGCTAAGATCTCCATGCGTTTAGTTCCTAATCAAATCAGTTCAGAAATAACACAACTCTTCACCAAGCACTTTCAATCTATTGCTCCCGCTTATGTTAAGGTTAAAGTTACTGCTCATCATGGTGGCGAACCAGCTGTAACACCAACAAACTCAAAAGCTTTTAATGCAGCCAGCAAAGCATTCGAAGAAGTATGGGGCAAAACACCAATACCTACACGTGATGGTGGAAGTATTCCTATTGTTGCGTTGTTTAAAAAAGAACTTGGTCTTGATACTGTTCTAATGGGCTTCGGATTGGATAGTGATGCCATTCACTCACCTAATGAACATTATGGTGTAAAGAATTTCTTGTTGGGGATAGAAACTATCGTTTCATTCTACAAACAATTTGCTGGCAAATAATCTTGCCTAAAACAAACTCAAGTTGCCACCCTTTCTGAATTTTGTCAGATCCATGGGTGGCAATTTTTTGTCTCCGAAATATTTCTTCTTTGACGTTCTGAAGAGTTGATGAATAATATCGGCGTACTCACCTTCACCACTCATGCGTCTTCCGAATTGTGAATCATTTACATTACCACCGTGTAGTGAGCAGATTTGATTCCATACTTTATCAAAACGATCTGGAAAATTCTTGCGAAGCCAGTCTTCAAATATTTTGCCAATAGAACCGTTCAGCCGCACAACAGTCATTCCTACATTCTGAGCTCCATGCTCAGAAGCTGCTTTTAATATCTGTGGTATCTCATGATGATTAAGTCCTGGAATGATGGGTGCATTCATAATGCCAACAGGAACACCCGCCTTTGCTAAAGCTTCAACAGTTTGAAGTCTTTTCATAGCACTGGCAGTGCGTGGCTCCATAACTCTTCGCAAATCTTCATCTAAAGTTGTTATCGAGATATAAACATGAATCAGATTATCGGATGCCAGATCTTTGAGTAAATCAAGATCGCGTAAGATCAAACTGTTCTTGGTAATCATTCCGACGGGATGTCGGTATTGCGCAAACACTTTTAGCAAACCTCTTGTGATCTCAAGTTTTCTTTCCAATGGCTGATAACAATCGGTATTACCGGAAACACTAATCGGTACTGCATTCCAATCAGGATGTAAAATAAATTTCTCAAGCAGTGATGGCGCATTCTTTTTAACGATAATCTTACTTTCAAAATCAAGGCCGGCACTAAAGCCCCAATACTCGTGCGTGTTTCTGGCATAACAATAAATACAACCATGTTCGCATCCCTGGTATGGGTTGAGTGAATAACCCATGCCAAGATCAGGACTCGTAACTTTATTAACTACCTTCTTGGCATTCTCATAAAAAACCTGAGTTGTTGGTGCAGACATCAAAGGCGCGTCAAGACCCTCAACATGGTCAGTAACATATTGCGCTTTCAGAAATTTATTTTCTGATTTAATTTGTGCGCCTCGACCTTTGAAGTAATCCTCTTCCATGAGCAAAAACCAGTGTATGAATGTCTCTGCTAATTAAACGCAGAACGGTTTCGTCTGTCTAAAAATTCCAATTAACTTTCATGCTATTTATACTAACATCTTGCTTTCGTATCAACCAACACCGATCCTGCAACTTCGCAATGAGCTCCTTGATGATGCGGGCGTACAATTACTTTGTAAACGAGAAGATCTAAATCATCCTGCTATTTCAGGCAACAAGTGGTGGAAACTAAAATATAATTTAGAAGAAGCTGCACGGCGAGAAAAGAAAACCTTATTAACTTTTGGTGGCGCTTACTCTAATCATATTTATGCAACTGCCGCGGCTTCTCATGAAACAGGTTTTAAATCTGTTGGCATTATTCGAGGTGAAGAAACATTGCCATTAAACAAAACACTTGCCTTTGCTCAGCATTGCGGCATGCAGCTTCATTATATTTCAAGAACACAGTATCGTGAAAAAGACAATCCCGCATTTATTCAAGAGCTTCATAACAAGTTTGGTGATTTTTACCTGATTCCTGAAGGAGGTACAAACGAGTTTGCCGTAAAGGGTTGCGCTGAATTTGGAAAACAATTATTAGAGGAAATTGATTTCGATTATCTCTGTCTACCTGTCGGCACCGGTGGAACTATAGCAGGAATAATTGCAGGTCTTGAAGGCAAGAAAGAAGTTATCGGATTCCCGGTACTCAAGGGTGGAGACTTCTTAAAAGATGAAATAGAAAAATTATTACAAAAATATTCCAACACTCTTTATGGAAACTGGCACCTCGATGCATCTTATCATCATGGAGGTTATGCTAAAGCAACACCGGCCCTCCTTGATTTTGTGAAGTTGATGAGTGATAAGCATAACCTCCCGCTCGATGCTGTGTACACAGGTAAGTTACTGTGGGCTGTGATGGATTACGTGAGGCAGGGAAAATTCAGAAGAGGCTCAACAGTACTTGCCGTGCACACAGGCGGGCTACAGGCTGTCGGATAATCACTACTCTATGAAAAAACTATTACTCATGGCATGCATACTTTGCATGCACAAGATCTGCTTTGCTCAAAATCTGGCTACGGCCAGAAGTAGCAGCCATTACACACTGATCTATTCTATCACTAATGATGAGGCAAGGCAACTTTATTTCAACAATAAATGGCGTGTTGATGAGAAATTCTTTCATAGTCTATACGATTCTTATCTCAGCGACTCTTCTTATAAAAAGAAATTGCCTGTTGGTCATTATCTGTTTGTAAAGGCAAATGAGGCCACACTTACGTGCGAAGTAAAATCTGTCGATAATGTTGATATGAAAATTCTCAACAATCATCGCGACATGCTTCTGGTTTTTCTTTCTGATTATGGGAAAGAAATAGATTCTGTCTCGTTACGAATTGATGCTCGACATATCCCATTTAATAAAAGATTAAAGGCTTATCGTCTTGCTAAGAGTAACAGGCGAGGTGTGGTTGAAGCAACATATAAAGGACATATATCATTCTTGTCTATCAATCGTCGCTACAATAATTCTTCACTGAAAAGAATTAAACGACGAGTTCTGGGCACATTTCCTATCAACCATCTTGCTTCACCTTTTTATTATGTAACCCGATCTATAAAAGGTCTGCTAAGACCATATCCACACATTTACCCGCCAGGAATTTATTATCGCGTTCAAAGATTATTTCAACCCAAACACTTCAATGGTTTTGTTGTATTGAATAAGCCAATATACAGACCAGGCGATACCGTGAAGTTAAAAGCTTTCATAAACACAAAAAAAGGAAGACCAATAAAGAAAACACTCGACATCCGTCTAAGTTCTAACAAACTCGGTACAATAAAATCTTACAGACCAGGCGCATACACTTTCGATTTTGTATTGACTGATAGTTTAAAGCTGAAGCTTGATAATGAATATTGGTTCCTGCTTGATGATGGAAGTGATAATGATTATCCATCTGGTAATTTCAGATACGAAGAGTATGAGTTGAAACAAAATACTTTTTCTCTTTGGGCTGATGAAACAACATTAAATAAACCCGCCACCATTCATTTAAAAGGTGTTGATTCAAACGATCTGCCTCTATATGATGTTCAGGTCGATGTTATTGTGAAGGCAACCAATATCATCAAGCCTTTCGAAAAAGAAATATTTATTGCAGATACACTTTGGAAACATCATTTGAAACTGAATCCCATCGATGATAACAAAATTGTGCTGCCAGATTCTATCTTTCCATGTGCGCTCATTGACTATGATGTGCAAGCTATCTTTACAAATGCTGATAATGAACGTACAGTTAAAACATTGCCTCTTCGGTATAATGCTCTCGCGCACAGCATAGATGTTACACTGCAGAATGATACCATTAATTTTATTTCATCCTACGGTGAAGAGAATGCTTCGCTGGAAGCGTTCAATACGAAAGATCAAATCCTTTATCGCAAGTCGGTGCATCTTCCGTATCATCATAAAATTGAACCTCTGCTCAAGGGCTATCAATTAAAACAAGGCGGTCAGGTATTGCATACTATGAATTTATCTGATGAAGATGCTTCCTTACAACTTCAGGCTGGACGTACAGTGGATAGTTTATTTATGGAGGTTGTCAATCCGCGAAAGCTTGTCTTTCGTTATCAACTCTTTAAAGACAATCGCATAATAGATCAGGGGCTTACTTCTGAATATCATTCCAGAAAATCCGCCAATGCAAATGAAATCTATCACATGTCAATGCACTACATCTGGGGTGGTGAGGCTAAAGAGCTCAACTACGATTTACCCTTTTCCAAAAAGAAATTAAACATTACTATCGATCATCCATCAACTGTATTTCCAGGGCAGACAATCGATATGAAGGTTCTAGTGAAAGATGCTTTTGGAAAACCTGTGAGTAACACAGATCTGACGGCTTACGCGATCACTAAAAAATTTCATGAAGTCTCAGGGCCAACAATTCCTAATTATGAACATTTTAAAAGTCGTGTTGTATTTAATGAGTTTACAAAAGGTAATGTTGCAAAATCTATAACACAACATATTCAATTTGATTTCTGGAAAAAGAAGTTAGGTCTCGACAGCATGGAGTTCTATCATTTTCTTTATCCACAAAATGGCATGTATCTTCATTACATGCCAACATCAGAAAATGAAACACAGGTTGCACCTTATATTATATTAGATGGTATTGTTCAACAGGTGTTCTATATAGAGATCGATCACAAATTATCATTCTATGATCAGGTATCAACATCAGAGCCTTATGCTTTTAAAACACGAGACGGTGAGCAGCAAATTTCAATTCGTTTACGCGACAAGTTTATTATGTTGTCTGACGTGCCCGTATGCAAAGGGGAGAAATTAATAATAAGCGTTGACCTTAATCATCTTCCCGCTAATACTATTTCTGTTGAAAGACCAACAACCTTTACACCTCAGGAAGTGGATAAACTTTGGCCGAGATTTGCTACCATTGAAAGAATTTCCTCACAGAGTTCGGCGTACGTTGCACAAGATGGAGTCTACCGATTGCTTCCTTCTTTTAATCAGTGGGAAAATAATCGATATAATGATTTGGTCGGGCCACTATTGCTTGGACCTGTGACCTATGCCACATCTTCATTCTCTCTTAATTTCGATTTTGCTATGGGCAAAAGTTATCGATTCTTCCCCAGCCTTGTTGACCGTGAGAGCATCAATCTTAAATCAAGGTTTCAATACAGACAATTAAATAACGGATTCTCCAGCATCAAATTCAGAGATGAAGCCATCACACTAAAACAAATTGAACGATTATGGAAAGCGCCCGAAGTAGCAAGAATTACTAACTTCAGAAAGATGCCTTCTTATAACTATGCTGTTACAAAGCAATCCGGTAGTTTGAAAATGCAGTCCAATCCAAAATTGGAATCAGTACTGGCTACTTTTATTATAAACCTGGACCAGCCAGATGAATATTATATCTATCCAGGTAGATATGCTGAATTCTCACCACTTCGCCCAGGACTTTATCAGGCTGTTGTTATTCTTGATGATGAAACATACATAAAGACAATACCACTATTCATAAAAGCCTACGGCAAAACTTTTTATGAAGTTACGGATGAAAAGATTAACGCTGCTGATACATTTAGTATGGAAGTAATCCATAAACTAACGAAGTGGTCTTCTGAGAATACATACGTTGAGCAAGCACGCATGATGGACATGCAACAGGTTCGTGAGCTTTATTATAGTGAAGCTAACAACGCTTCGTACTTCAGCAATGGGAAATGGGTGGAAGGATTTGTAAAAGATAATAATGAAATAATTCCAGGTGTAAATGTGCTGGTAAAGGGAACTACTATTGGTACCACTACGGATGCAAATGGCTTCTTCAGAATATTTGTTCCATACGGAAGTTCTTTAGTTATATCTTTTATTGGCTACGTCACACAAGAGATTGACACAAATCAAAAACAAAGAATAGACATATCACTTGAAGCAGATGTACAAAGTCTTCAAGAAATTGTTGTTGTTGGCTATGGTTCTCAGCAAAAACGTGATTTGGTAAGTGCAATCTCAACAATTAGTGGTGATGTGTTACAGGGAAGAGTTGCTGGTGTACAGATTTCAGGTGCGCCGGGTGCTGCTGATTCTGTTACCATTCGCATAAGAGGCATCTCTGCATTTAACACGACATCTCCGCCGATTGTCATTATTGATGGTGAGCTGAGACGATTAGATGATATTGAGCCAGGCAAAATTAAATCAATCGAAACATTGAAATCAGAAAAAGCTGTTGCTCTCTATGGATCACGTGCAGCGAATGGAATAATCATCATCTCAACAAAAGAAGTGTTAACAACTCAACAATTGCGGCAAACAAAACTTCCTGTCATTCCACAACTCATTTCACTTGATGAAGAAACGCCTGGTAGTTCGCTCCGTAAAAATTTCAGAGACTATGCTTTCTGGCAACCTAAACTTGTCACCAATAAAAATGGTGAAGCAACTTTCAAAACTACTTTCCCTGATGACATTACAGGTTGGCGCATTAATGTTGTTGGTATTGCTTCCAGAAAACGTAACGGGCAAATTAGCAGTGAGGTGCAGGCATTTAAACCTTTATCCGCTCAACTTAAATTGCCAAACTTTCTGATAGAAGGTGATCAGGCAATAGCGATAGGAAAAATCACAAACTATTCATCTGATAGTTTAAGATTGGAGAGAAACCTAATCATAAATAAATTGTCACAACTTGATGGTGAAGTGCGAATGAAGAATTCTTATATAGACTCTGTTCGCATCACTGCACAATCTGTTGATAGTATTCGTGTACAATATGAAGTAAAGCATAATGCATACAAAGATGGAGAGCTCCGAAAGATTAAAGTTTATCCGCTAGGTAGCAATGAATCAAAAGGAGTATTTGCAGCTCTTCCAAGAGACACTACGTTTACCGTTAAGCTAGACTCCATTAAAGGAAAGGCTACGTTTTATGTTGAAGCTGATTTGCTGGATGTTTTGCTCGACGAAATTCAAGTATTAAAAATATATCCGTACGAATGCAGCGAACAATTGGCATCGAAGCTAAAGGCTTTGTTGTCAGAGAAAGCGATATTGAAATATCGAAATGAAAAATTCACCAATGATGATCTCATTGTAAAAATTATTAAAAGATTGGAAGATCGTCAGAATAAAGATGGTGGCTGGGGCTGGTGGAAAGATAGCAAAAGTTCTGTTTGGATTACTCTGCATGTGGCAGAAGCATTCAAGCTAGCGCAGCAGCAGGGTTATACCATAACATTAAATTCAACAAGCTTTGTAAGTTATCTGATGAAGGTAACAGAAGAGGCAAATACTGAAACAAAATTAAGAGCATGGATACAACTAAGTTATATACAAGGTCCTGTTATGGCCAATGCTATTGTTGACACTCTTCAAAAGAAGCATGCCTTGTCAACTTTCTATCTCAAACTTCTTGCACAGCAATTTCTGCAAGCTAACAAGTTCGAACCAGACTGGTCTTTCATTATGAAGCAAAGACATACTACGCTGAAAGGCAATTGGTATTGGGGAGAAGAAAGACAAACTTTATGGGATAACGATCTTGACAATACCTTACTGGTTTACAAGCTAATGGAGAGAGCTGACTCAACGAATATAAATCTATTGCACTTACGAAACTACTTTCTGGAGAAACGTGGAAGACAATGGGTGAATACATATCAATCATCAAGAATCATTGAGACCCTTATTCCAGCGTTACTTCGTGAGCATAAACATGAAACAAAACCAAAGCTTGTTATTACTGGTGGTATCAACACCGATGTAACAAGGTTTCCATTCAAACAAGAATATTCAGGAGAAGATCTTATTATTCAAAAAACAGGTGATGCACCGTTGTATCTAACAGCTTACTATCAATTCTGGAATTCAAATCCTAAACCTGTTCGAAAAGATTTTAAGATTACTACTTCCTGGAGCGATGGAGAAACGAAACTGAATGCCGGCAAGCCTGTTACACTTCACGTTGAATTAAAAGTAGAAAAGGATGCCGACTATGTAATGATTAACATTCCCATACCAGCAGGTTGCTCTTATGATGACAAGACACAGCGTCGTTGGAGCATTGAAACCTACCGCGAATATGATGTTGAAGAAACCCGCATCTATTGCGATCATTTACGTGCAGGTGTTTATTCTTATGACATCAAACTTCTTCCTCGTTACAAAGGTCATTATACTATCAATCCTGCCAAAGCAGAGTGGATGTATTTTCCAGTTGTGTATGGACGCAATGAAATGAAGAAAGTTGAGATCAGATAAAAACAGAACCAGACGTATGAAAGCAAATCATACGTCTGGTTTATGGTCCGTAATATTATTTAGCGGGCACTGGCGGTGGGCCATCGGGGATGTATGTTTTGTAAACTGTATTTCCTTTGCCTTTCTCAAATTCATCACGTACTTGTTTACGCAATGTTTCATTTTGAAAAAGATCAGCCATGGTCATGGCTAATCCCCTTGAAGCAAATACCAAACCTTTATGACCAATAGACATACCTCCGCATGCAACAACAGCCCATGAATGCCATGGTGCTTTTACTGGAGCCGTTGTTACTAGTAATGTAATTTCAGGCACAAGCCAGCTTACATCTCCAACATCGGTTGATCCTCCCTCTGCATCTTCTTTTGTAGCCTTAACAGGATGTATCGCTCCATCAAGACCAGTTTGTGCAACACCACTTACTTCCTGAATTTTCTTCGCGAAAGAAATTTCTTCTTCAGTATAAATAATAGGGCCGATAAGCTCCAGGTTTTTTTGCATCGCCTCTGCGCCTGTTTTGTTGACGAGTAATTCATAATCACCCGTCTGCACTGTAACAGTTACTTCCACACCAGCCATCAATCCTGCACCTTTTGCAATATCTTTCACACGCGCAAATACTTCTTCTACGCCAGTACGTTTAGAGTCACGCACCCACATCCATACTTTAGCATATTCAGGTACAACGTTTGGAACATCTCCTCCGCTTTTAATTGCATAATGCATCCTTACACTTGGCTTTACATGTTCACGCAACATATTTACACCGTGCGTAAATAATTCAAGTCCATCTACAGCGCTTCTTCCATTCCATGGATCTGCCGCAGCGTGTGCAGCCTTTCCTTTGAACTCAACAATAAAATCTACCATAGCTTGTGAGCTTTGCGTGCTGGCCTCAATCTCATCATCCGGATGCCAGTCGAGACAAACATCAAGATCATTGAAGACACCATCACGTGCCATATAAATTTTACCTCCAACAGATTCTTCTGCTGGCGTTCCATAAAAACGAATAGTGCCTTTGAGTTTTCCTTGTTGAATTAATTCTTTGATTGCCACTGCTGCTCCCATACTGCCGACACCAAACAAATTATGTCCACAGCCATGACCGGCTGCACCAGGCTCTAATGGTTCTTTAACAGGACTTGCTTTCTGTGAAATGCCTGGCAGCGCATCATACTCACCAAGAATACCAATGATTGGTTTACCCGAGCCGTACTCAGCAATAAAGGCCGATGGCATATTTGATACACCTCGTTTAACACTGAAACCTTGAGCTTCCGCATAATCAGCCAGCGCTTTCGATGATTTGTTTTCACGAAGCGCCGTTTCGGCATAAGCCCAGATTTCATTACTTAATTTTATGAGTTCAGGTTGTTGACGTTCAACCGACTGGATGATTGCTGTTTTAAGGGGATCTATTTTCTTTTTGCCAGGTTGAGCAAAACCAAAATAGCAGCAAGTTATTAGTGTCATGATCAGGAATGGTCCTTTCATATCTCTCTGTTTAGGTTTAATGAAATTTAGAAAATTGTCACGTAAAACCTTAAACTGATAAAGGTTTTTTCCTGAACATCAGGGCACTTATCTTCGCGCCAAAAGCATTTGTTAGATTATTCCATTTGGTATTAAAGTACTATTCATGATCATTTACGACGACGTTAAGCTTCAGCATATTTCTATCCATCACATTGGCAACAAAATCAATGACGAGGATCTTATTCTTTCAAAGTCGACATTAGAAAAGACGGAGATTGATGTTAATGAATTATTGGTGAAATATTTTCTGTCGCCATTTACAAATGCGGAGTGGTATAATTTCACGTTCAGTAATGACGATTTTGAATTAAACCCACTTTATCAGTTTGCAGCGCAGATTTTCAAAAATGATAGAAGCTTTCATCCTAACAGTGTAAACATTGCCAAGCAACTTTATGAGGTTTCTGATCATCCACAAATAAAGTCTGGCGATTTGTTTGTTGTCTATTTTAAAAATCTTGAGATAGATGATGAAAATGTAGCAGGCATTGGTTTATTCAAATCTGAAAACAAACAATCCTTTTTGAAACTTGGTCGGGAACAAACTGATTTTCTTCTTGATGTTGAAGAAGGAATCAATACCGATAAGTTAGATAAAGGTTGCCTGATTTTAAACATCGAACAAGACAATGGTTTTAAAGTTTGTATCATAGATAAGTCAAACAAAAGTACAGAAGCACAATTCTGGAAAGAGAAGTTTTTAATGTTACGTCCTTGCCAGGATAAATATCATCAGACGAAAGACTTTCTTGATATCGCCAAGAATTTTGTAACCAAACAACTCTCAGAAGAATTTGAAGTAAACAAAACAGATCAGATTGATATGCTGAACCGTTCAATGGATTATTTCAAAACACGCGACAGTTTCAGCAAGAAAGAATTTGAGAAAGAAGTTTTTCAAGACGCAGAGATCATTAAATCATTTCGCCAATTCGATGACTCTTATCGTATGGACAATTCCATTCAGTTAGATGATAATTTTGAGATCTCTGAACATGCTGTAAAAAAACAATCAAAAGTTTTTAAAAGCATCTTGAAACTCGACAAAAACTTTCACATCTATATTCACGGCAACAAAGACCTTATCGAACAAGGCGTCGAAAAAGATGGAAGAAAATATTACAAGATCTATTTCGAAAAAGAAAGCTGACAAGTTAGCTATGAGTTATGAGCCGTGAGCTTCGAGATTATCACTCGCAACTCATAGCTCACAGCTCGAGGCTATCTCTTCATGTACATATAATCCAGTGTAACATCAAGCATGGCTTTCAGGCCGGTAAGCATTCCGCGTTCGTCAATCATAAAATCAGGTGTATGATGTGATGGTGCTTTGTCTACATCAACATCCGGAGGGCACGCACCTACGAAGAAGAACATACCTGGTACTTTTTCCTGATAAAAGGCAAAGTCTTCAGCACCTGTTTGTGCATTAATCTTAACAACATTGCTTGCACCAGCTGCTCGTTGTAAACTGGGAACCATTTTTTCTGTAAGAGCAGGATCATTATAGGTTACTGGTGTTTTTGGATCGAATGTTACTTCGGCAACGGCACCAGAGCTCTCTGCAATTTTAGTAGCAGTGAGTTTTATCTTTTCAAAAATCTTATCGCGCATATCACGATCTAGTGTTCGTATTGTACCCGCCATCACAGCTTCTTCAGGTATAATGTTTTCACGAATACCAGCGTTGATTCTTCCTACTGTAATAACTGCTGCCTCTTTTGTTAGTTCTGTCTGGCGACTGATGATGGTTTGTAAGCCGTTAATAATTTGCGCTGAGACAACAATAGGATCAATACCCATCCATGGCGCTGCTCCATGCGATTGTTTTCCTTTTAC
>Ga0310811_10010577_pt1 | contig 11922 bp, 9 predicted proteins | sample YCmetagenome_FD_207642 | JGI IMG/M metagenome (GOLD analysis project Ga0310811, IMG submission 207642) | Soil microbial communities from experimental microcosm in Duke University, North Carolina, United States - YC | ecosystem: Engineered > Artificial ecosystem > Soil microcosm > Unclassified ...
ACGTCCACCTGCTCGCGCTCGGCCATGTCCGAGGCGTTGCGGTCCGGCCGCACGTTGAAGCCGACGATGATGGCGTTCGACGCTGAAGCGAGCAGCACGTCCGACTCGTTGATGGCGCCGACGCCCGAGCGGATGATGCGGATCTTCACCTTCTCGTCGGACAGCTTCGTCAACGTATCGGCCAGCACCTCCGCCGAGCCCTGCACGTCTGCCTTGACGATGATCGGCAGCTCCTTCACGCCGCCTTCGGCAATCTGTTCCTTCAGCGATTCGAGCGTCAGGCGGCCGCCGCGCGCGCCGAGCGCGCGTTCCTTCTCCTGCGTCTGGCGGAAGGTGGCAATCTGCCGCGCTTTCGCCGCGTCCGCGACGGTCTGGAACGGATCGCCGGGCTGCGGAAGGCTCGTCAGGCCCAGCACTTCGACCGGCGTGGAGGGGCCGGCGGCTTTCGTCGAGCGGCCGCGATCGTCGATGAGCGCGCGCACGCGCCCGACGACGGGTCCGGCGATGAAATTGTCGCCGACGGTCAGCGTTCCGTCCTGCACGAGCACGGTCGCGACAGGGCCGCGGCCGCGATCGAGTTTCGCTTCCAGCACCGTGCCCGACGCGCTGCGCTTCGGGTTGGCTTTGAGCTCGAGGATGTCGGTGGAAAGCAGAATCATCTCGAGCAGCTGATCGAGGTTCTGCTTCTTCTTCGCCGAGACCGGCACCATGACTGTCTGGCCGCCCCAGTCTTCCGGCACGAGATTGAGCTCCGCCAGCTCCCGCTTCACGTTGTCCGGATTCGAGCCCGCCTTGTCGATCTTGTTGATGGCCACGACGATCGGCACGTTCGCGGCCTTCGCGTGATCGATCGCCTCCCGTGTCTGCGGCATGACGCCGTCGTCCGCGGCGACGACGAGCACGACGACGTCGGTGACCTTCGCGCCGCGGGCGCGCATCATCGTGAACGCCTCGTGGCCCGGTGTGTCGAGGAAGACCACCGTGCGGCCGTCGCCCACATCGACGTGATACGCGCCGATGTGCTGCGTAATGCCGCCGGCCTCGCGCTCGGCAACTTTCGTTTCGCGGATCGCGTCGAGCAGCGACGTCTTGCCGTGATCGACGTGGCCCATTACGGTGACGACCGGAGCGCGGGTCTGCAGATCTTCGGGCTTCGTTTCTTCCTGCTCGGCGACGAGCTCCTCTTCGAAGCTCCGCATCTCGATCTCGGCGCCGAACTCCCGCGCGATGTCGCGCGCGGTATCCATGTCGAGCGTGCTGTTGATGGTCATCATCATGCGCTTCATCAACAGCTTGCCGAGCACGTCCTTCACGCGGACGTCGAGCTTGTCGGCGAGGTCTTTTACCGTCATGCCTTCGGCGAGCGTAATGGTGCGGGTGACCGGCGGAGGCGGTGCCGGTGCGGCGACCGCCGGCGCTGCCGGCCGCTCTCGCCGCGTCGTTGCGGGTCGCTGACCGGGGCGGTACTGCTGTTGCCCCATGGGCGGACGCGATGGGCCGGTCGGCGGACGGCTTCCGGGCATCCCCGGACGCGCCTGCACACCGCTTGGCTGCGTGCGAACGGGTTGAGACGGCAGCGGCCGCGGTCCTCCGAGCATGCTCGGCGTCGTCGGACGCGGCGGCGGCGGATATGCGGCGCGCTGCCCACCCGGCGTCCCCGGGCGCGGCGCCGGCGTCGTTGCGCGCGCACCGGCCGGCGGCTGCGTCGGCTTCGCGGGCGGTGCTGCCGCGGGCGGACGCACCATCTTCGCCTGGGAGACGACAGGACGTTTCGCGGGCGTCAGCGGCCGCGCTGGCTGCGTCGGCTTGCCCGGTTCCTCGATGCGCAACCGGATCGTCGGCGGTACGACGCGCGGTGGTGCGGGCGGTGGTTCAGGGGCGCCGGGTGCTTCTACCACTGGTGCTTCTTCGACCGGTGGCGCTGCGGCGACTGGCGGTGCTTCAACCGCTGGAGGCGCCTCGACGCGCGGAGGCTCGGGCGGCGGCGGCGCTTCGACCGGAGCCGCGGGCGGCGGCGCTTCCGCAACTGCTGGCGGAGGAGGCGGTGCGGCGACCGGAGCAGCGGGTTCCGCTGCCGGCTGCACGGGCTTTACCGTCTTCACCAGACGCGGTGGTCCGAGCACGGGCGCGGTCGGCTTCGGTGGCTCCGCCTTCTTCTGCGCCGTGGCCTTCTTGGCGCTGGCCTTCGGCGGCGCCGGCGTTTCCGCGAACATGTCGCCGCCTGGCAGCGAGATGCCGCGCTGCCGTGCGATGCGCTCGACAAACGAGCGTGCGACCACTTCTTCAATCGTGCTCGACGCGCTCTTCAGCTCGATCCCGTGATCGCGCTTCAACAGCGCGAGCACTTCCTGGCTGGTGGAGCCGAGCAGCTCGGCGACCTTGTAGATCCGGACTGTTGCCAATCGTTTCCCTTAACTAACTCTCTTGCGGTTCGGTCTCCGCCTTCGCTGCCTCGCTAGTTTCGCCCTCGGCAGCTTCGGCGGACAACTCTGCGGTTTCCGTGTTCGACGGTGTATCTGGGAAGAGCGCGTCCATCTGCGCCTGTGCGTCGCCCGCTTCCAGCGCCCCGAACTGCGCTTCCACTTCCTTGCGCTTCTCTTCCTCGCTCTTGATGTCGATGCGCCAGCCGGTCAGCTTCGCCGCAAGACGGACGTTCTGTCCCTTCTTGCCGATAGCGAGCGACAGCTGCTTGTCCTCGACAACGACCTCCATCACGCGTTCCTTGTCATCGACGATCGACACGCGCTGCACCTTCGCCGGGCTGAGCGCGTTGGTCACAAACACGATGGGATCTTCCGACCACTCGACGATGTCGATCTTCTCGCCGCGGAGCTCGCGGATGATCGCCTGGACACGCGTTCCCTTCATGCCCACGCAGGCGCCCACGGGATCCACGTCGCGCTCGCGCGAGTAGACGGCAACCTTCGCGCGGTCGCCGGCTTCACGGACCGCACCGCGAATCATCACCGTGCCGTCATAGATCTCAGGCACTTCCTGCTCGAACAGCTTGATGAGGAGCGCCGGGTCCGTGCGCGAGAGCACGATCTGCGGCCCCTTCGCACTGCGGTTCACGCCCTTGATGACTGCGCGAATGCGCTCGCCGGGCGTGTAGCTCTCGGCGCGCGACTGTTCCTTGCGCGGCAGCACGGCTTCGACGCGCCCGATTTCGACGATCAGATCGCCGCTCTCGAAGCGCTTGACGGTGCTGTTGATGACTTCGCCGATGCGCTGGTTGTACTCGGCAAAGATGTTCTCGCGCTCCGCCTCGCGCACCTTCTGAAAGATCACCTGCTTCGCGGTCTGCGCCGCGATGCGGCCGAGCACGTCCGTGCGCTTGGGGAACTCGATCTCCATGTCGACTTCCGCCTCGTCGCCGTAGAGCTCCTGCGCTTCCTTCAGCGAGATCTGCGTGGCCGAATCTTCGACATCCTGGACGATGTGCTTGATGGCGAACAGGTCGACCTGTCCGGTCTCCTGGTTGAAGCGCGTCTTCAGGTTCTCGTTCGTCTTGTAGTACTTGCGCGAGGCCGTGAGGACCGCGTCTTCGATGGCAGTAATGATCGTGTCGGCCTCGATCCCTTTTTCCTTGGCGAGCGCCTCGATCGTCTGCATCAACGGGTTTTGCATCGTCGTTCTTAAAACTCCACCTCTAAACGTCCCCGGGTAATCAGGCGCAACGGCAGCCGATGCGTACGCCCTTTGGGTCCCTCGAGCAGGACGGCGTTGTCTTCGACGCCGCGCAGCCGCCCCTCGAATGCTTTCTGGTTGTCCACGGCCTCGCTCACGACAATCTTCGCCAGCCGGCCCGCGAACCGCCGGTAATCGTCCTCACCGCGGAGTGGCCGATCCAGTCCGGGTGACGAAACCTCGAGCGTGTACGCGAACGGCAGCGGATCCTCGACGTCGAGAATCGTCGCGATTTCGCGGCTCACCAGCTCGCAATCTTCGATGCTGACGCTTTCTTCGGGCGTTGCCGCTGGTCCGGGGCGGTCGATGAACACCCGCACGACGTGACCAGTAGTCTCGCGACGCTTCACGACATCCCAGACTTCGAGCCCGTGCGACGTCGCGACGCGCTCAGCAATGGCGCGCACCTGATCCAACGGCTCCATATCCGTCGGCGCAAATAAAAAAAGTGGGCACGAGCCCACTTGGAGACTTTCTCCGCGTAGCAGCCCCTAAGAATATCACACGGAAACAGTTAAGGGCGACGCCAGCAGGTCGTAGTCGCGGCTTCCGACCACTTGCGCATCGATGAACTGTCCGCTGCTCAGCTGCGTCGGATCGCAGTCGGTGAGATAGACGACCGGATCGATATCCGGCGCTTGACCTTCCAGCCGCGCCCGCAACACGAGCTCGTGCTCGGACGACGGCCCGTCAACAAGCAGCCGAACCCTTTGACCGACACGGAGTTGCTGAGCTTTGGCGACGATCTTCTTCTGCAGCGCCATCAACGCGGCCTGCCGCTGCTTCTTGACCTTCGCCGGAACGTTGTCTTCAAGGCCGTGAGCACTCGTTCCCTCTTCGTGCGAATAGGTGAATACGCCCACGTGGTCGAAGCCGACCGCCTTCACGAAATCCTTCAGCTCGGCGAAGTCCGCGTCGGTCTCGCCGGGGAACCCGACGATGAAGGTCGTCCTCAAGGCGACGGCCGGAATGCGAGTGCGGATCCGACGCAGCAAACGCTCATAACCCGCGCGGGTGCCCGGACGCTTCATCCGCTTCAGGATGTCGTCTGACGCATGCTGCAGCGGCAGGTCGATGTAGTTGCAGACCTTCTCGCATTCCGCCATTGCGTCGAGGACATCGTCGCCGATGGTGGTCGGATACAGGTAGAGCATCCGGATCCATTCGATGCCGTCGACTTCGTTCAACCCGCGCAGCAAACGGCCGAGAGCACCCCGTTCCCCACGGTCGACGCCGTAAAAGCTCGTGTCCTGCGAGATGAGGAGCAGCTCCTTGACACCTCGTGCCGCGAGCGTGCGCGCCTCCCGGACGATCGAATCCGCCGGCCGGCTGCGGTAGTTGCCGCGCAGCTTGGGGATGATGCAGAAGGCGCATTTGTAGTCGCAGCCCTCGGCGATCTTCACGTAGGCGTAATGCCGGGGCGTGGCGAGCAGGCGAGGAGTCTCTGCGTCGTAAATGTAGGTCGGAAGGTCACGGGATCCGGGATTCGGAACTCGGGCCTCGATCGGTTCGCCGTTTGAGCGCAATAGCGGAACGTACAGGTTCCGCGAAGCACCGTTGCCCGGCAACGCGGACCCGCCGATCGCATCCACAATCTGTGGCACTTCACCCGTGCCAAGCACGGCGTCGATTTCCGGAATCTGCGCCATCAGCTCGTCGCGATAGCGCTCCGCCATGCAGCCCGTGACGACCAGCCGCTTGCAGTTGCCGGTGTTCTTCAGCTCGGCCATCTCGAGGATCGTGTCGATCGACTCCTGTTTCGCCTTGTCGATGAACGCGCACGTATTGACGACGAGCACGTCGGCATCGGCGGCGTCGCGAGTCAACTGATGGCCGCTCTGCTGGGCAAGCCCGAGCATCACCTCCGAGTCGACGAGATTCTTCGGGCAGCCGAGGGAGACCATTCCAATCTTCATTGCGAAGATCTAAGAATACCCGACGGCCGCCTACGCCAGGGCCGCGGCGGGGCAAGCGATAATCACGGACGTGGATGTCGCGTCGATATTGAAAGGGAAGGTCCCGCCCGGCAGCCAGGTAACGGTGAAAGGGTGGGTGAGGACACGCCGGGACTCCAAAGCCGGCCTGTCGTTCATTCACGTGCACGACGGTTCCTGCTTCGATCCCCTCCAGATCGTTGCGCCCGCCGCTCTGCCGAATTACGAGAGCGACGTGAAACGGCTGACGTCGGGATGCTCGGTGATCGCGACAGGGACCTTGACGCCGAGTCAGGGGCAGGGACAGTCGGTGGAAGTGCAGGCCGATTCAATTCAGGTGGTGGGCTGGGTCGAGGACCCGGAGACCTATCCGATCCAGCCGAAGAAGAGCTCCTTCGAGTACCTCCGCGAAGTCGCACACCTGCGGCCGCGCACCAACACCATCGGCGCAATTGCGCGCGTCCGTCACACGCTGAGCACGGCCATCCACCGCTACTTCCACGAGCACGGCTTCTTCTGGGTGCACACGCCGATTGTCACGGCGAGCGATGCCGAAGGCGCGGGTGAGATGTTCCGTGTCAGCACGCTGGACATCGTCAACTGCCGCGCGCTGCCGTGCACGCCCGAGGGCAGAACCGACTTCACGCAGGACTTCTTCGGGAAGGAAGCGTTTCTCACGGTGAGCGGGCAGCTGAACGTGGAGACCTACTGCTGCGCGCTGTCGAAGGTCTACACGTTCGGGCCGACCTTCCGCGCCGAGAACAGCAACACCTCGCGGCACCTGGCGGAGTTCTGGATGATCGAGCCGGAGATTGCGTTTGCGGATCTCTCGGACGATGCCGAGCTGGCGGAATCGTTTCTCAAGTACATCTTCACGGCGGTGCTCAACGAGCGCGGCGACGATCTGAAGTTCTTTGTCGAGCGCATCGACAAGGAATGCATCGACCGGCTCGAGAAGTTCGTGTCGTCACCGTTCCAGCGGATGACGTACACGGATGCAATTGCCGCGCTGGAGAAGAGCGGAAAGAAGTTCGAGTTCCCGGTGCATTGGGGAATGGATATGCAGTCCGAACACGAGCGCTGGCTCACCGAAGACCACGTCAAGGCTCCCGTCGTCGTCATGAACTATCCGAAGGAGATCAAAGCGTTCTACATGCGGATGAATGACGACGAGAAGACCGTGGCGGCAATGGACGTCCTCGCGCCCGGCATCGGCGAGATCATCGGCGGCTCACAGCGTGAAGAGCGGCTGGAATACCTCGATCGGCGGCTGGCCGAGCGTGGTCTCAATCCGCAGCATTACTGGTGGTATCGCGATCTGCGGCGCTACGGCACCGTGCCGCACGCCGGCTTCGGCCTCGGCCTGGAGCGCACGATCATCTATGCGACAGGAATGGCGAACATCCGCGACGTCATTCCGTTTCCCCGCACGCCGGGGAACGCAGCCTTCTAAAAGACCACAAACATGTGCTCGAGACGCTCGCGTGCCTTGACCGTGCGCTTCAGCACGTCAATCGGATCGCCGGTGTTCTCGACCTCGAACATCAGCACACCGTCGTAGCCGATCTTCTGCGTCTCCATGATGGCCGCATCCCAGTCGATGCGTCCGGCAAACGGCACGCGGTGATCGTCTTTCCGGCCGTCGTTATCGTGCACGTGTGTGGTCCACAGGTGACCGCTCACCGCCTCGATGGCGTCGCTCAGATCGCCCATCAGGTTCGCGTGGCCGTAATCGAGGCAGATGCCGACGTCGAGTCCCTCGAGCTGTTCTTCGATCATGTGGCAGATGCTCACCGCCGTCGACAGCTTGTTGGGCATCACTTCGAGCGCGACACGTACGCCCGTGTCGCTGGCGAGCGACACGATTTCTTCGACGCTGCGGCGCGCTGCGTCGGGCTGGTTGTCGTTGCTCGGCGCCGTTTGGCCGTCAGGGATGCCCAGATGCACGACCAGATACGTGAACGGCGCAACCGAGGCGATTTTCAGCGTTGCGGCGATCTCCGTGACGGCCGCCTTGCGTCGCGTTTCGTCGCCGGAGGCGATCGAGTAGGAGCCGATCCACTTGCCGCCGCGCATCGCATCGACGATCGGCGCGTGCATCGAATGAAACGACAGCCGCAGGTCAGACAGCCACTCGGCCAGCTGCCGTGCGGCATCGAGGTGGTGATAATCGAAGTGCGCGCGTGTGGCGAATACCTCGACGGCTTCAAAGCCGTGTCCGGCGATGTCGGCGAGGTGCTCGCGGCTTAAGCGCGATTCGTGAAAGAGATGTGTGGAGACGCCGAAGCGGTGATCAGACAACCGTTAATTCTATCGTGGCGCGTCGTTCAGTTCCTCCAAATGTTCCGCCAGCAGCTGGCGCAAGCGGGCAAACCGCGGATAGCGGACCAGATTCATCCGCGCGAAATTGAGCGTGCGCGGGATGTACTGGATGTACACGGTGTTCTGGCGCGTCGTGGTCTGGAAGCCGAACGTGCCGAGCGCCTTCAGGTTGCGCTGCAGCGCCATCAAATCAAAGCGCCGCCGGAACTCCTCCGGATCACTTGGCGTCGGCAGCCGGCCGTCGCGCAGCGCGAGAAAGAACGCGATTAATCCCTCGAACTGCGCCTCGGTGAAATCGACGTACGAGTCGCGCAACAGTGAAACCAGATCGTAGGTGTCCGGTCCCATGCGCGCATCCTGGAAATCGATGATGTAGAGGCTTCCCTCGTGCAGCATCAGATTCCGGCTGTGGTAATCGCGGTGGCACAACACGCGCGGCTCCGCGGCGAGCTCCTCGACGATGGCCGCATATTCGGCGGCGAGCGCCTCGCGCTCGGCGGAGGTCAGCTGCGCGCCGCGGTAGGCCTCGAGGAAATGCTTCGTGAAGAACTGCAGCTCCCACGTGAGCTTCTCGACGTCGAACGCGATGCCGTAAGGAATGTACTGGCGCGAGGCAAGCTCTGCGCCCCTGCGCTGCAAGGTGTCGATGAACGACACCGCCTGACGATAGAGGGCAGCATGCTGGGCCGGCGAAGCGGCCCCCAGATGCGCCTGTAGTGTCACATCCCCCAGGTCCTGCAGTGCAATGATCCCGAGCTCGTCCGAGTGGCCAAGAATCCGCGGCACGGGCACGGGCATCTCGCTCAACAGCCTCGCGACGTTCACGAACGGCAGCTTGTCGAATTCGATCGACCCCGGATGTACCGCCAGCACTTGCGGCGATCCGTCGTGGGTCATGATGCGGAAATAACGGCGATCAGACGCATCGCCGGTCAGCGGGACGACTTTCGCGCCCGCCAGGCCCGCCGACGTCAGATACGTGTCGATACGCGAGCGAATGTCGTCAGGCGCGCGCCGGTCCATCGATCGGTCCTATGGCCAGTTCATCTACCAGTTCTTCTGTCCGCATCAACTCGCCGCGTGCGACACGAATGGTTCTGTTCTCCCAGGACGATCCCGCGGGTACACGCACACCGTCTGTGACGATGCACCGGCGCAGCCGCGCCGTCTCATGCACCTCTACATCGTCCCATATGACGCATTCATCAAAGCGGCATCCGGGATCCGGGATGCGGGGTCCGAAATGCAGGCACGTATTCAGGTAGTCGAGCGGCGTGCCGATATCGAAGAATTCCGCTTCGGTTACAAGCGCATGGATGCTGGCGGGGCGTGCGGACATCAGCGCGGGATAGACCTCCTTCACCGATTCCGACGGAACATCGTCTCGCAGGTGCAAGAACACTTCGGCGTTGGCGACCTGCACCCCGATGAAGTGGTAGCTTGGCTCGCGCGACCCCGGCCTTGTAAAGCCGCGCACAATATTGCCCTCAACAAGGACTCCGCCGTACTTGTCAGGTTCGCTGTTTGGAATCACGGCCATCGTGACCATTGCGTCTGACGTGCGGTGCGCGTCTACCAGAGCGCGCGCATCGACGTTGGTCAGCGTGTCGCCGTTAACGATCAAGAACGGCGAGGTGCCGAGCAGAGGCAGGGCGCGGCGCGGCCCTCCTGCGGACCCAAGCACCGGCATTTCCCATGAGTAGCGGACGCGCACGCCGTCAGCACTGCCGTCCCCGACAATCGTCGTGATGGTGTGCGGAAGATGATGCAGGTTGAGGACAGCGTCGGTTACGCCGCAGGCTGCGAGCCACCGCAGGATGCGCTGCACGACAGCCTGATCGCCGACCGGAAGCGCCGCCTTGGCGCGAACGAAGGACAGGGGACGGAGGCGGGTGGCCAGACCCGCGGTCAGGACCAGCGCCGGGATCATTCCTCGCTGAAGACCATGTTCTGGCCCGTGAGGCCGAACTCCTCGCGATGCTTCACAAACAGACCTCGGTAGGAATCGAGCACGAAATCCGACGGCGTGCGTCCGAGCGCGAGTGCCATCTTCAGGATGCCTTCCTCGCCGCCTTCGATTTCGACGAATGTGCCCACCGGTGTTTCATCGATAGCGATGGTGACGTCCTCGGCGGCGTACTCCTCGCGATACTTCTCATAACGGAACCACACGTGCAGGCCGAGCTCCTCGAGCACACGCTGGAGAACTTCGCCGTCGCCAATCACGGTTTCGTGTTCGTCGCGGACCTTCATCGATCCGGGCAGCACCGGGCCCTTGAACGTCAACAGACTCTTGCCCGCTTCGGTGCGGATGCGCAGCACGCAGCGCCGCCGCCGCAGCGATTCCTCTTCGCTGTCGAGCAGTGCGTCCTCCTGCAGCCGGCGCGAGCGGAGCGGGGTGGCACCCGTCGCCAGGATGGCGGTACGTGCTTCGTCCGGGTTCGCGAACCGGAGTTTGACTTCACGCTCGATCATCAGCGTCACGTCGCGCCTCCGTGAGAGAAGCGCAAGTTCTATCACAAAAAGAAAAGGGCGGGTCCGAAGACCCGCCCTACACTGCAGATGGACGGTGTAGCCGCGAGTCTTTAGACTCGCCCCCGGCCTATTCTTTTGTAATCACCACCGCCATGTCCGTTCCGTTGCGCACGATACGGAGGATGGCCGTGCCGCCGGACGGAACGCGACCGAGCTCGCGGCTGGCGTCCGCCACACTGCCGACGGCCGCGCGGCCGACGCGCGTGATCACGTCGCCCTGCATGATGCCCGCACGTGCCGCGGGGCTGCCCGGATCCACGTCGACGACCACGGCGCCGCGGACGTTATCGTCAAGCCGGAGCCTGCGCGCGACGTCCGGCGTGATGTTGCTCAGCGACATACCGAAGCCGCTGCTCGTTTCCTGCTGCGGCGTGCCGTTGTCGCCGCGGCCGCCGCGCCCGCCGTTGAGTGCCGTTTGCTCGGCCTCGAGATCGAGCTCGCCGACCTTTACGTTGATCGTCTTTTCTTCCTTGTCACGCACGACGCGCACGGGCACCGTTGTGTTCGGCGGGGTCGCCACGACCATCGAGACCAGCGCGTCGCGATCCTTCACCGGCTTGCCGTTGAACTGCACGATCACGTCGCCGGGCTCGATGCCGGCCTTCTCGGACGGTCCACCCGGGACGACCGAGGAGACGAGCGCGCCCTGTCGGTTCTTCAGGCCAAGTGCCTCGGTGGCGTTCTGCGGGATGGCGCCGATTGACACGCCAATCATGCCGCGCGTGATCTTGCCGCTGCGCAGCTGCGGCAGCAGCTCGCGCACGGTGTTGATCGGAATGGCGAAGCCGATGCCGATGTTGCCGGCCTGGCGCGCGTCCGTGTAGATGGCGGAGTTGATCCCGATCACTTCACCGCGCACGTTGAGCAGCGGACCACCGGAGTTGCCGGGATTGATCGCTGCGTCGGTCTGCAGCACCTGCGTGCTGCGCCCTTCCGTTGTCGGGAACGGACGCGAAGTCGCGCTGATGACGCCGACGCTGACGGTGTGGGCCAGGCCGAACGGGTTGCCGATAGCCATCACCCAGTCGCCCGGCTGCATCTGGCTCGAGTCGCCGAACTTCACTTCAGGCAGCGTGTGGTTCGGCTTTTCCGTGAGCTCGATCAGTGCGCTGTCGGTCAGCGGGTCGCGACCGATGACCTTCGCCGCGTACTCCTGATCTTCGTCTTCGCCGTAGAGCGAAACCTCGATCTTGTTGGCGCCCTCGACGACGTGGTTGTTCGTCAGGATCAAGCCCGACTTGTCAATGATGAAACCGCTGCCTGCGGCCTGCACCACCTGGTCGCGCTGACGCTGCCGCTGCGGCGCCTGGCCCTGGCCGCCGCCGCCGCCGCCGCCGCCGAAGAAGCGATCGAACAGGTCATCTCCGCCACCGCCACCGAAGAAGTCGCTCAGGTCCTGCGTACGCTGACGCGATTCGGTGCGGATGTTGACGACAGCCGGCGT
>Ga0310811_10010578_pt1 | contig 11921 bp, 9 predicted proteins | sample YCmetagenome_FD_207642 | JGI IMG/M metagenome (GOLD analysis project Ga0310811, IMG submission 207642) | Soil microbial communities from experimental microcosm in Duke University, North Carolina, United States - YC | ecosystem: Engineered > Artificial ecosystem > Soil microcosm > Unclassified ...
GAGGATCCGCCCGTGGAGACTACAACCGGTTTCTTGGTCGTCGCAATTTTTTCGATCAAGATCCAGTCGTTGAGATCGGAGCTAGCAATCTTAATGATTTGGATGCCCAGTTCGCAGCAAAGCTCAACCGACCTCTCATCGAAGGGGGTTGCAGTCGGAAGGCAACCCGCCTGGCGGATGGCCTTCACCAACACCGCATATTCTTCATCGGACATTCGCGTGGCGAGCGTCTTCTGGATATATCGTTCGCTTGACTCACGAAACTCCGGATGGACAAATTTTTCAACGTCCCTAAATTGGAGTTTGATCGTAGCCCGGATGTTATTGAATCTCACAACCTGAGCGAATTCGTTAATGATCTTCAGACCGCGGTCAATTTTACCGAGGTGATTGTTCGCCATTTCGAGTACAAAGAGATCCTCAAAAATGTCCTTGTCGATCATGGACGGGGCTCCTTAGCCATCAGGGTCAGAAACTGAAGCAAACTGTCTAGCCTGTAGTGTATGGGTACGGTTGCACCTGCAGGAATCTTCCCGTATCCGCACGTCATGTACGCAAACCTGATTCCTACTGCATGCGCTGCTTCTGCGTCCTCCATTGTATCGCCTACGAGAAGGCAACTCTCAGCGGCACATCGGTTCTCCAGCATGACGTATCGAATCATTTCCGGTTTGTCCGAGTACCCAGGGGAACGGGAATCGCGCGTCACGATCATTTCGAATCGGCTAACAATATCGTTTTGCCGGAGAATCTTCATTGCGATGTGTTTCGGCTTATTGGAAACGACAAACAAGCGGTGGTCTTGCTCAGACATGATCCGAAGGACCTGGTCCGTACCTGGGAAACACGGGGTCTTGAGCCAGCCATCGCTGTCGTAGCTTGTGCGGAAAGCTTTCTCCAGTGCATCGAGGGCACGGACCTCAGAAATGCGAGCTGCCCTCGATAAGATCGTCCGAATAGGCGGGCCGATCATTTCCCGGATACTGGTTTGAGGTGGAGGAAGATTGCAGTATTTGAGAGCTGCCAATACCGAGTACTCGATCCCGGGTAGAGAATCCAGAAGCGTTCCATCCAGATCGAAGAGGATACATCTGGGAAGGCCGGCGCTCATTTGTCTTTCGATGTCAGCATGTTTGCTGATAGCTCGTCCGGGGACAGGAAGGGATACATGTCTTCCAGATTTGGCGTGAGAATCTGACCGTCCGGAAGAATTCGCGAGCGCAGCCGTGGTTCGAATTCCTGGGCTGGGTCCAGAATGACGTCAAAAAGTGTGGGGCCCTCGCTCTGCAGTTCTCGTCGAATCAGATCGAGGTCAGTCACCTTCTCGATGGTGAACGATGGTATTCCATACGCTGCGGCGATCTTTGCCATTTTCGGAAACGTGACTCCGCTTTCAGGGCTCTCACCGATCTTTCGGCCTTGGAAAAAGCCGGTCTGTGTTTGCCGGATTGAAAGATATCCCCCGTTGTTCAGAACAAAAATCTTGACGGGAAGTTGGTAGCCGACGATCGTCTGTAATTCCTGCACGTTCATTTGCAATGAGCCATCTCCAGCGATACATATCGTACGTGCATTTCTTGCCACAGCCACGCCAATGGCCGCCGGAAGGTCGTAACCCATGGACGCAGAGCCCGAATTTGAGATCAGGCGCTGCCCTCGTTTAAGTTTGGCAGCCTGGTAAGGAACGATGCAGGCGGTCGCATTTCCGCAAACCACTGCATCGTCCGGTCCAAGGATCGCGAAGAGCCGGTCAATGAAGTCGTAGGGGTTCAGTGGAGGGCCGGGAACCTGTTGATGAGGTTGCACAACCGGATATTTTTCCTTCCAAAGACGTGCCTCACCTAGCCATGCGGCGTGCTTTGGATTGGCTATCCCCGATTCGTCGGCTTGTTTCGCCAATTCGTCCAGGAAAAGCTTCACGTCGCAGTGGATCGGGATATCTGGCTGGTGAAGTGGTTTACGAAGCTCAGCCGCGTCAACGTCAACCTGAATTTTAGTGGCAAACCGAGCGAAGGAATTCCAGTTGTAGCTTGTTTGTCGAATGTTGACACGCGAACCGACGATGAGCAAGAGGTCAGAATTCTGGACAGTGAAGTTCCCAGCCCGTTCCCCAATTGTTCCAGGCCTTCCGCAGAACAATTCATCGTCGCTCGCAATAAGGTCGTGCGTCCACGCAGTAACAACGGGGATGCGCAGCGAACGGATTGCACGCTCGAATTCCGGCAGAGCTCCGGCGAGACGAACTCCACTTCCTGCCATAATGACGGGACGTTCGGCCTTTTTGATGCGAGAAAGAACATCTGTAACTTGGGCTTTGATCGTCGCGGGGTCAAAGTTGAGATCATCTTCTGCCGGATCGTATTGGCGAAGGCTCGCTGGGTCAATTTGAGCACCCTGAACATCGACTGGAATATCAAGCCAGCACGGTCCAGGGCGTCCGCTCTGTGCGAGGTGCCAGGCACGTTGCAGATGGTAGGCGATCGATTCTGGATCTTTCACTAACGTGGCATATTTCGTTATGCCCCTGACCATTCGAATGATGTCGACTTCCTGATCTCCAAGTTGCCTCAGGTCGGTAAGGCCGTAGGTTGCCATACAGGTCTCTCTCTTGACCTGGCCTGAGAGAATCAACATTGGGATCGAGTCGGTCCATGCACCAAAGACGCCATTCAAGGCGTTGATGCCGCCTGGTCCAGTTGTTACGTTCAACACGCCGGGCAGCCGCGTTATTCTCGCGTATCCCTCTGCAGCCATTGCCGCTGCCTGTTCGTGATGGGTGCAGACAAATCCCAACCCGCTTGTGCCTACCGAATCATTGAGGTGCATGGCACCGCCACCAGTGACGAGAAACACATGGCGGGCGCCCCACTCACGCAACTGACTAAAGACGAAATCGGAGAGTTTCATATTGAAAGGATTTGGTGCATGTCAGCGGATTACTTGAAGCGTCTTCCTGTCGGCCGGGAATGTCAGCATGGAACTGGCCACGAAATCCAGCATTTCCGGCGTAAGGCCTGGGTGGACTCCGATCCAAAACACGTTGTTCATCACGAAGTCTGTGTTTCGCAACTCACCGATCACCCGGTATTGGCAGCCTTCGTAGGCGGGTTGTCTGAGGAGATTGCCGCCGAACAAGAGCCGAGTGGCAATCTTCTTCTCTTCGAGGGCACGGATTAGTTCATCACGGTTGAATGGCGCGTTCTTCCGAACAGCAATCGGAAATCCGAACCACGAGGGATCAGACCCCGGGGTCGCTTCGGGGAGCATCAGACACTCCTCAACTGGCTTCAGCTTTGCGGAAAGATATTGGAAATTCTCTTTGCGCCTCGCAATAAACTTCGGCAGTTTCTCGATTTGTGAGGCTCCGAGAGCCGCCTGCATGTCGGTGGCCTTTAGGTTGTATCCGATATGAGAGTAGGTGTATTTGTGGTCGTATCCACAGGGTAAGGTGCCCAGTTGCCAATCGAAACGCTTGCCGCAGGTGTTGTCCTTGCCGGGATCGCACCAGCAATCGCGGCCCCAGTCGCGAAATGACTCGATGAGGACCTGGAGGTTGGGCTTGTCGGTGAGGACAGCGCCGCCCTCACCCATGGTGATGTGGTGGGCGGGATAGAAACTACACGTTGCGATGTCACCGAAGGTCCCGACTGACTGGCCCTTCCAGGTTGATCCGAGCGCGTCGCAGCAATCTTCGATGAGCCAGAGCCCGTGTTTTTTGGCGAAGGCGGATACGGCGTCGAGGTCGAAGACGTTTCCCAGGGTATGGGCGATGAAGATTGCTTTTGTTTTTTCGCTGAGAGCTGCCTCAAGCTGACTGACGTCGATTTCGTAAGTGGGCAGCGTCACGTCGACGAAAACTGGAATGAGCCGATTCTGAATAATCGGGTTCAGCGTGGTTGGGAAGCCTGCCGCCACCGTGATCACTTCGTCGCCTGGCTTAAGCTGGCGGTCGCCGAGCTTCGGAGAGGTCAGAGCGCTGATGGCGAGGAGGTTGGCGGAGGAGCCCGAGTTCACGAGCGAGGCGCATCGCACGCCGACGAAGCGAGCCAGTTTTCGTTCAAAGTCCTCAGCAAAGCGGCCAGTGGTGAACCAACAGTCGAGCGCTGAATCGACAACGGCACTTAAATCATTCCCATCGATGACTTTACCGGAGACCGGGACCTGGGTAATGCCGGGCTTGAACTCCGCCGCCGGAAAGGCTTCCGCATGAAACTGTGCGGAAAGTTCAAGAATCTGGCGGCGAAGAGATGAAGCTCTGTCTGTCATCGAGGTCTGCGTTCTAAGAATACACAATTGGGATTGGCCAGTGTACTGTAATGGTTGGACGGCAAGACCTTTGTAATCGGGGGTTCAGCTTCGAGTATGAGGCTTGCAACGGGCGAGATGAGGGCGAATGAAAGCGGTAATTCTGGCAGGCGGAATGGGGACACGGCTAAGCGAAGAGACGGGCACGCGTCCTAAGCCTATGGTTGAGATCGGCGGGCGCCCCATTCTCTGGCACATTATGAAGATCTATTCGCAGCATGGGATCAACGATTTCGTTGTCTGTTGCGGCTATAAGGGCTACATGATCAAGGAGTATTTCGCTAACTATTTCCTGCATATGTCGGACGTTACATTCGATATGCGGGAGAACCACATGCAGGTACATCAGAGCGTTGCGGAGCCTTGGCATGTGACGTTGGTTGACACCGGAGACGACGCAGGGACCGGTGGCCGCATGCGAAGGGTCGCCCAGTATTTGGAAGCCGACGATTGTTTCTGCATGACTTATGGCGATGGCGTCAGTGATGTGGACGTGGTGGAATCGATCGCCTTTCATAAGAGCCATGGCAAGCTGGTCACGGTCACGGCTGTACAGCCACCGGCGCGATTCGGCGGTCTGGGCATCGAGGGTTCGGTAATCACTGAATTTCAAGAGAAGCCCAAGGGAGAGGGTGGGTGGATCAACGGGGGGTTCTTCGTACTTTCGCCGGCCGTTTTAGGGGAAATTCACGATGACCGCTACATGTTTGAGAGAGAGCCGATGCAGAGTTTGACCGCGAAGCACCAGGTGCAAGCGTTCTTTCACCATGGATTCTGGCAACCTATGGATACCCTTCGGGATAAGCAGCGGCTGGAAGAGCTCTGGACAAGCGGGAAAGCGCCATGGAAGACCTGGTAAGTACCTGGGAGGGGCGGCGAGTCTTCATTACGGGCCACACGGGTTTCAAGGGTGGCTGGCTCTGCCATTGGCTCGCGAGCAAGGGCGCCAAGATTCGGGGGTACTCGCTCGATCCTGAGACCGAGCCGAGTCTGTTCGTTGCCGCCTCGGTGGGGACGATTCTCGATGACGTTCGTGGCGATATTTGCGATCTTGACCGGTTGAAGAAGTCGATGTCAGAGTTTGCGCCCGATGTTGTCTTTCACCTGGCAGCGCAACCTTTGGTGCGAAGATCTTACGCAGACCCAGTGGGCACTTTTGCAACGAACGTTTTAGGTACCGCCAACGTGTTGGAGGCCGTTCGTAGCACGGGCTCAGTCAGGGCTGTCGTGTGCGTCACGACGGACAAGTGCTATGAAAACAAGGAATGGGTGTGGCCCTATCGGGAGACCGATCCTCTCGGGGGACACGACCCGTACTCTTCCAGCAAAGCTTGCGCAGAGATCGTGGCTGCGGCTTACCGGAACTCATTCTTCCCGATAGACCGGCTGAAGGAGCATCACGTTTCGCTAGCCACAGCCCGCGCGGGCAACGTGATTGGAGGGGGTGACTGGTCGGAGGACAGGCTGATTCCGGACCTGATTCGCGGGTTTCAGTCAAAGCGTCCCGTACAGATTCGGCGTCCCGGCGCCATACGTCCATGGCAGCATGTGCTTGAGCCCCTCCACGGCTACATCTTATTGGCAGAGAAGCTACTTTCCGGAGCGGCGCAGTTCGCAACAGCATTCAATTTTGGTCCTCGAGACGAGGATGCCTGGCCGGTAGAGCGCATTGCTTCGTTTGTCGCGGAGATTTGGGGCGAGAATGCCTCCTGGGTACGGGACAGTGGCCCCAGTGTCCATGAAGCTCACTACCTGCGCCTCGATGCCAGCAAGGCAAACGAGGAATTGGGGTGGAAACCGTGCCTAGCAATCCATGAAGCCCTGCAGTGGACAACTTCCTGGTACCGCGCCTGGGTAGATGGGGCGGATGTGAGGCAAACCACGATGGCTCAGATTGAAGCATATGAAGAGCTTGCTAGAGGAAACCTTGGTGGCAAGACGGCTACCAGGCGAGACCATGTGAGCGGAGAGGCGTAAATGGTTTGCAGGGTTTGTGGGAGCAGCAATACGAAAGTGCTGCCAATCGGAAAGTACGCGGAATTCTTTTCATTGCGCGTAGATACTCGAAAAGATGACTTCCTCGTTTATGTAAGAGGTGATTTCCTTCAGCTAGCCCCAGCGCCATTTCCCGTCCGCGCACTTCGCAAAATTGGGAGGCTGCTGCGAGGCCCGAAGGTCAAGCCCGCAGTCCAATTCCGGACCAACATGCAAGCTTGTGCCGTCTGCCATGGAACCACTCCATGCCATGAGTATTCCTTTCAGGATTTGCAGGGCATCTATCGAGACTACCGCTCAGAAGCTTACAACAGGGATCGAATTTCTGTTGAGCCGGGTTATGCACGAATCGCGAGGGACGTGGGAAGTAGTTCTCTTGAGATTGCGAACAGGAACGCAGCGGTCGATCACTTTCTAGGTCGGAACGCGAGCCACTTTTCTGGCGGAGCGATGATCGACTATGGCGGCAGCGACGGCCGGTTCATTCCGTCCTTCGCCTACGCGCAGTTTGCATGCATTCATATCTACGACTCATCGGAAGCCGCCCTCCATAGTTCCGTTGATACTCGGAAGGTAAGAAGGATCGCAACTCCATGCTCGGGAGCATATAGGTTCCTAACTTGCATGCATGTACTCGAACATGTTGGAAGTCCGAGGGAACTGGTTGGCGAAATGGCGCGACTTTTGGAACCCGGCGGGCTCATCTACATTGAGGTTCCTCTCGAATTATCGAAGTCCATTTGCGACGCCTTTGAACAGAAGATTATTGATCCGCCGATCATTATTCACGAGCACCTGAATATCTTTGACCGCACAAGCATTCGGGCCCTGATTCATTCCGTAGATGGGTTGGAACTGGTTGATGATGCGGAAGATGTTGTTGAGCAGGGTTGGATACAAGGGCTCACTGGCCGCTTCCTGGCGAGGAAGGTCAATTAGGAATTCAAGATTGCCGCTGAATGGAAGAGGGGTGAAATCGCAGCTCGGCGATGGCCCGAACCGCCAACCTTTGTGAGTTGTAAAGCTTATAATCTCTTGTATAGCGTTCAAGATTGAGACTGTATTTATAATGGCGAGGCATCCCTGATGTCTGAAACTTCCGGAGGCGCGTCGCCGATCAGTTGGCTCGCAAGGCAGCAAACGCATACGCGGAACTGGTTGCGAAATGGTCTAGGAATTGATAAGGCCATTGGCTTTACCATTCTCGCCAGAGGGTGGGGTAGCCTCTCCGGATTGGTGACAGTGGCGCTGATTGCGCATTTCATGTCGCCGGCAGAGCAGGGCTACTATTACACCTTTGGCAGCCTTATCGCACTTCAGATCGTCTTTGAGCTAGGCTTTTCGTTCGTCATCCTTCAAATGGCGAGCCATGAGCGGGCGCATCTGACCTTGACGCCAAGCGGTTGCATTTCAGGAAATGCCGTGTCTCATGCACGGCTGGCCTCGGTCCTTCAAAAGACGATACGATGGTACACCAGTGCGGCAGTTCTTCTGGCAATCTTCCTCCTAACTGCAGGCTCACATTTCTTTGCTAAGAACCAGCATGCTGGAGACAATGTTGCCTGGCATTTCCCTTGGTACGCAGCCGCCCTTGCAGCGACCATCACATTTCAGCTTGATCCAATTCTCTCGTTTATGGAGGGGTGTGGGTTTGTTCCGAACGTGGCCCGGCTCAGACTCGCGCAAGCTCTGACAGGGAGCGCGCTCGCGTGGCTCGCTCTGGTCGCGCATCATGGATTATTCGCCCCTGCGATGATTATGGCCGGCAGCGCTGGCGTCGCTTCCATTTGGCTTATGCGGAAGCGAAACCTCTTGATCCCGCTATTGCGCCACGAACCCGGCGAACATCGGATTCACTGGATGAGAGAGGTTTGGCCCTTTCAATGGCGCATCGCGGTTAGTTGGCTCTGTGGTTATTTCATCTTCCAGCTTTACAATCCAGTGCTTTTTGCCTACCGAGGCGCGGTAGTCGCTGGACAGATGGGTATGTCTCTGAGCCTGGCAAACGCCTTGCAGTCTGTTTCTATTTCATGGATCAACACCAAAGCAGCTCCATTTGGAGCGTTCATCTCTCGTAAAGAGTATTCCGCGCTTGATACGCTCTTCTTTCGAGCGCTGCGACAGTCAATTGCTGTCTGTGCCGTAGGAGCTCTGGTTGTGTGGGCAACGGCGGTATACCTGAACTTGGCGCATATTCGTTTTGCGCAGAGGCTTCTGAGTCCAACTTCACTTGGCCTCCTTCTTGTGGCAATGGTTCTAAATGTCCTGATCTCAGCGGAGGCCGTTTATCTGAGAGCGCATAAACAGGAGAAGTTCTTTTTGATTTCGGTGATGGGAGCAATTCTTGTTGGATCTTCGACCTATTTTCTTGGAAGAGCATACGGCGCGCTTGGCATTGTGTCTGGGTCTTTGCTGGTTAGTCTGATAATGGGGGTGCCACTTTCCACCTACACCTTCTTGAAGTACCGGAGGATATGGCATGCTGCCTGAACGGCCGCTTCTCACCATAGCAATTCCGACTTTTCACCGTAGCGCATGTCTTGCACGGTTGCTTGAAAGTCTGGCGCCGCAACTTGAAGGTGAGAATAGGATTGAATTGATCATCTCGGATAATGCATCTCCAGATGACACGACCGCCGTTGTTAAGTCATTTCAAGACAAGGGAATGAGGCTACTCTACACTCGAAGTGAAATAAATATTGGCCCAGATGCGAATTTCCTTAAGTGCTTTCGGGTGGCGACCGGAAGATACGTTTGGATTTTCGGGGACGACGATATCATCTTGCCCGGTTCGTTAGCAAAACTGCTCAACATACTTTCCCAAAATGAATATGACCTGGTCTACGTGGGATTCTTCACTTTGTCTGGACCATTAGCAACAGAGAAGTCATCTCATCAAATCGAAGCCGAAGTCATCGAAAGCGCAAGAGAGATGGTGAAGAGGGCAAACCATTCGTTGACTTTTATCTCGGGTAACATCATTAATCGCGAACGGGTCAGGAATGAGATTGAGCGCCCTCTGGAGGAACTCGTCGGTACGAATCTACTTCAGCTTGGATGGATCTTCACAGCATTAAACAACTTTCGGAGGGGTATCCACGTTACCGAACCTTTGATTGCTGCCGGCGATAGCGCTTCTCCCGATTTCAATTTCATTGGCGTGTTTGGTCCGAATTTTGTTTCGATAACCGATCGTTGGCTGAACGATCCCAGCCTTCGAAGAATTATATTCTCCAGTGTTTTAAAGACGCTTATGCCGTACTTCTTGATCCGATCGAGGCGAATCAGCAATGCGCTTGCCGCCAACCGTTCAGCTCGAGCCGCGGTCTCAAGCGCGTTTCGGAGCAACCATTTGTACTGGCTCTATAACTATCCAATTATCACTCTTCCACTGAAGCTGGCAGAGGCCTATTGGCTTATTGTGCGAATCTGTAACAGATTCGATGGCTTGTTGGCGAGAGCTGAAATCGCGATGAGACTGGCCGTCTTTCGCCGGACCGATCATTTCAAGCTTAGTGTCGATCGAGAATAAGTAGGTTTAGAGGTCTGTCGAAAACAACTAGGATGCGCACGATCCTCACGATATTCGGAACTCGACCGGAAGCGATTAAGATCGCTCCGGTTGTCCAACGGGCTCAGGCAATGGGAGCCAGGATCTTAACTTGCACGACCGGCCAGCACAAGGAAATGCTCGCTCAAGTTTTGGAGTTGTTCGAAATCAAGCCCGATTTTGAGCTTCAGGTCATGCGTCCGAATCAAGATCTCACTTCACTAACTTCGCGGATTCTTGACGGAGTTGCAGATGTGCTGCGTCTATCGTCTCCGGATATCGTGCTCGTGCAAGGAGACACCACGACCGCATTCGCATCCGCGTTGGCGGCTTTCTATGCGAAGATTCAGGTCGGTCACATTGAGGCAGGGCTAAGAACGTACAATTTGCATTCGCCTTTTCCTGAGGAAGCAATGAGACAGATGATCAGTCGCATTGCGTCGTGGCATTTTGCCCCCACAGAGCGAAACGTGCGTGCCTTGGTGAGCGAGGGTATTCCGCGCGAGCAAATAATTCAAACGGGAAACACCGTTATTGATGCTCTTTTTCAAGTCAGTAGCCAAGTCCGAACAGGATCCAAAGCCGAGCATATGGAGATTCCAGTCTCAATCTTGGAAAAACTGAGTGACGGGCGCCAGATGGTGCTCATCACAGGGCACCGTCGTGAGAACTTTGGCCGAGCCATTGAGGGGATATGCGAAGCATTTCACGACCTCGCGAACAAGTTTCCCGATATCTTGTTTCTCTACCCAGTCCACATGAATCCGAATGTGTCAATGCCAGTGGAGCGAATTCTCGGATCCCTTCCAAACTTCAAGTTGTTGAAACCCGTGAACTATTACTCGTTCGTTTATTTGATGGGTAGGTCGCATTTGATAATCACCGACTCGGGAGGAGTGCAGGAGGAAGCGCCATCTCTCCGCCGGCCAGTGTTTGTTACGCGGGAAACTACCGAAAGGGTGGAGATAGTTGAGGCCGGAGCAGTGATGCTCGTTGGGACTGACCCGTCTGTCATTGTCAGGGATGTGTCCCGCGCACTTGAAAATGAGTCAGTTTACAAAAGCATGTTGATAGATTCAAACCCTTATGGTGACGGGAATTCTGCGCAACGCATACTCGATTGCCTCTATAGGGAGTCATAGAATAAAGAGCGAGGACACCTCGGGCATGTTGCTATTTCTCGCAGATGAACCAAATGCGGAAAATGAACGGGATGGAATGTCCCAGCGCATAAAGTGGGTAGATGATCAATTTCAAGAGGTCCCCCGTCTCATCCTCCGTATTTCACTAACGCGGAATTGGCGACGACGACGCATCGTCCGGTCAAATGTTCTTGTAGTCGAAAGATTAAATCTCTTTTTGCATCTTCCTTGGGTTATATATCTAGGTCTGCGCAGCAAGTTCGTCTATGTCCACTCATGCCATCATGCACTGCCGGGGCTCATACTCTATTTTCTTGGTTTGCGCATCATCACAGATGTTCACGGAGTAGTGCCGGAGGAAATGCGACTCAGAGGCTATAGAGTGCGATCGCTGCTACTGTCGATCGTTGAGAGAGTTGTTGTGGACAGGAGTGATGCGCTCATCTTCGTTACAGATTCGATGAGGAGCCACTTTCGTCGAAAATATGCAATGCGTGACGACTTGCGAACTTATATTATCCCGATTATCACAGATGAACTTCGTCCGAGAGGATTGAAAAAAGAGCCGGGACTTGTAATTTACGCCGGTGGACTTCAGGGTTGGCAGAGAGTGGATCGAATGCTGGATGCGATTGAACGCACTGGAAATCGTTTTAGATTCATATTCCTCACTGGCAGTCCGGACAGTCTACGTCATCAGTTGAATTCGCGTGGGATGGCGCAGGTGGAGGTTGATTCAGTCCCAAGGCACTCAATATTTGAATACTACGATCGGGCATCATTAGGGTTTGTCTTGCGTGATGACTCGCTAGTTAATCGCGTGGCTTGCCCAACAAAACTGGTGGAGTACATGTGTGCCGGCATAATACCAATTGTTGAACAACCGTTAATCGGAGATTTTTATGAGATGGGCTACGAATACATTCTTG
>Ga0310811_10010579_pt1 | contig 11921 bp, 15 predicted proteins | sample YCmetagenome_FD_207642 | JGI IMG/M metagenome (GOLD analysis project Ga0310811, IMG submission 207642) | Soil microbial communities from experimental microcosm in Duke University, North Carolina, United States - YC | ecosystem: Engineered > Artificial ecosystem > Soil microcosm > Unclassified ...
GCGCAGGACGCAGACCACCTTGCCGAGGATCTCGGCGTCGTCGCCGGGGATGACCTGGTAGTGCTGGTTGCGCGGGACGAGCTCGACGTGCCCGTCGCGCACCCGGTAGGCCTTCACGGTCGCCTCCCCGTCGAGCATCGCGGCCACGATGTCGCCGTTCTCCGCGACCTTCTGCTGGCGCACCACGACGATGTCGCCGTCGCAGATCGCCGCCTCGATCATCGAGTCGCCCTTGACGTGCAGCGCGAAGAGCGTGCCGTGCCCGACCAGCGTCGTGGGCAGCGTCAGCTCGTCGTCGGGCACCTGCTCGGCGAGGATCGGCCCACCGGCGGCGATCGTGCCGACCAGCGGGACCGACCGGCCCGGGTCGGCGCCGGCGCCCACGCCGTCATACGGCCCGCGGATGTCGACCGCGCGCGGCCCGTGCGAGTCGCGGCGCAGCAGCCCCTGCTTCTCCATCGCCTTGAGGTGATGGGCCACCGAGGACGGCGAGCCGAGCCCGATCGCCGCGCCGATCTCGCGCACCGTCGGCGGATAGCCGCGCCGCTCGTTCGACTCGCGGATGACCGCCAGGATGCTCTGCTGCCGCGGACTCGTCATGGGAGCACGATACCGCAACCGTTCGATCAGATGTACGAATCAGCCGGAGAAATGATCCGGTGGTGGGACATTCGGCCCGGTCCATCGCACCCCGCGGCGCCGTATGCTGACCGCCATGCTCGACCGGCCGCGGTCGCGGGACCAGTACCCCGAACGCCTCGACCTCGTCCGCCAGCTCATCGCGGCGGCCGACGACGACAAGCTCGCAGCGGAGCTCGTGGACCTCGCCGCCGCCACCGGCGACGTCTGGCGGTACGACGGCGCCCAGGTGCGCCGGGCGCTCGAGGACCTGCCCGCGGCGCGCCGCCACGCGCTCATCCTGCGCCTGGTCGACCGCGCCGACGCCGAGGCGCCGCCGGTCGGCATCGACGCGCTGCTCGTCGCCCTGGCCGCCGGCATCGGCCCGGACGCCCTGTCCTGGCGCGCCGCCCTGCGCCTGAGCAACGGGGCCGCCGCGGCCGAGGCGGTCGACCCCGGCGTGCTCGCCGTCGTCGCCGAGGTCACCGAGCGCGAGACCGGCGCCGTGCCGCCCCCGCTGGTGGCCGTCATGCGGCGCACCGCGCACCGGTTCACCAAGGACTGGCCCCTTGAAGCGTGGCCGCGGCTGCGCCCCTGGCTGGAGCCGGCCGCCGGCGTCCTCAGCGTCGGCGAGGCCTGGGCCGAGGCGGTCAACGCGCAGGCGCCGTCGCGCGAGCTGCTCGTGCACGCCCTGACCGCCGCCGGCGCCCGCCCCGCGCCGCGCTGGGCCCGCCGCGGCGCGGACCTCGTCGCCGAGCTCGGCGTCGAACCGGTCCGGGCGCTCATCCGCGGATGGCTGGCCCTGGTGCCGCGCCCGCGCACGATCCCGCTGCGCGACCCCTCCCCCGGGCTCGCCGACCCCAACACGGTCCCGGACCCGTACAACGCCCGGGCGCTGCGCGGCCTGGTGTACCTGCTGGCCGTCACCCCGCATCACCCGGACGACGTCGCCGCGGTCGGACGGCTCGCACAGCACGCCGCCGAGAAGGTGCCCGGGCACGGCCCGCGCAGCCAGATGGTGGCGCACGCGTGCGTCTACACCCTGGAGCGCTTCACCACGGTGCCGGCGCTGCGCGAGCTGACCCGCTTGCGCTCGATCGGCCAGCCTCCGGGGATCGCCGGGGCCCTGACCGCCGCGATCGCCCGCCGCTCGGTCGCCCTCGGCGTCGACCCGGCGAGGCTCTGACCGCGGTCAGCTGCAGTCGAAGCGGTACTCGTACGGCCGGCCCGGGCAGGCCAGGCACACGAACAGGTAGATGCCGCCGGCGTCGCCGAGGATGATGCCGGCGGGGTTCTGCAGCCGCCGCCACGGATGGTCCGCCGCGGTGTCGAAGCCCCAGCCGGCCATCGCCGGCCGGGGCACCACCTCGGCGCCGTCCAGGTGCTCGGCGCCCGCCGGGCCGTCGCACGCCGGCCAAGGCTCTTCGGCCGGCCACAGCAGCGGTCCGCCCATGGAGCTCTGCGCCGCGGTGGGCGCGCCGGGCCGGGGGTGCAGGCGCACGGTGGTGCGAGCGTACGGCGCGACGGGCGGCAGCGCGGCGGCAACGTCGAACGGCGGCGGCGGGGTGGTGTGCACCGCCGAATCCTAGGCACCGGCCCATGCCATGTACCGCGGCAGCCCAGGCACGGGCGGGGTCCTGGTCGGGAATGCTCGGCGGGCGCGGATTGTCGTATCCGGCATGACTTCGCGGATCGTGGCCTGTGTGCGGTGCGGGCAGCGCAACCGGGTGCCCGGCGCTGCCGCCGGCAAGCCGGTGTGCGGCAAGTGCCGGGAGGCGGTGCCGTGGATCGTCGACGCTGACGACACGACCTTCGGCGACGTGGCGGAGCGCTCCTCGACGCCGGTGCTCGTGGACATGTGGGCGCCGTGGTGCGGGCCGTGCCGGGCGGTCGGGCCGGCGCTCGAGCAGGTCGCCGGGGACCTCGCCGGCACGATCAAGCTGGTGAAGGTCAACGTCGACGAGGCGCCGGGGCTGTCGCTGCGGTTCGACGTGCGTGCCGTACCGACGCTGATGATCCTGAAGGACGGCGAGGTGGTGGCGCGGCAGGCGGGTGCGGCGCCGGCGTCCGCGCTGCGCGACTGGGTGAACCGGACCCTGGCGTCCGCAAAGTCCTAGCGGGAGACGCGCAGCGGGCGCTCGCGGGCCTCCTGCGCCGCCAGCTCGGTCATGCGGGCGCGGTACTCGGCCGGGTCGAGCGCTCCGGTCAGCAACGCGTCGGTGGCGCGCCGCTCGGTGCGGGCGAGGCGATCGCCGGCGTCGGCGGGCTCGGGCAAGGGGCCGAAGCGGGACGCCAGCCAGAGCGCTGCGCGCGGCTCGTAGGCGCCGCGCACGCGGTCGCGGCGGATCACCCGGGCGTGCGCGCCGATCAGCGCCGCGTAGGCCAGCGCGACGAGCGCGGCGACGACCAGCGGGGCGGGCACCCCTTCAGTGTCCCACGGGTACATTGGCGCGGGTGGGAGAACCCCTGGTGTACCGCGGCGGCCCGGACGACCTCGACGGGCTGCTGCCGCTCGTGCGCGAGTTCTGCGACGCCGACCGGCACGAGTTCGACGCGGCGCGGGTCACCCGGGCGCTGCGGCCGTTGCTGGAGTCCGACGAGCACGGCCAGGTGTGGCTGCTGGGCGACCGGGGCGGTTACGCCGTGGTCACCTGGGGCTGGAGCCTCGAGTCGGGCGGGCGCGAGGCGCTGCTCGACGAGATCTACGTCCGCGAGCGCGGCGGCGGCCACGGCAGCGCGCTGCTCGCCCGAGTCCTCACCGCGGCGGCCGAGGCGGGCGCGGCGGCGATGTTCCTGGAGACCGAGGCGCACAACGAGCGGGTCCGCGGCTTCTACGCCCGGCACGGGTTCGACACCGAGACATCGATCTGGATGAGCCGAACCCTCGGCTCGGCGGCGGCGGTGCCGGTTTCCGATTGAGCGATCGCCGCAGTTGCGACATCCGCGACCGGTCAACCGCCTCGCGACGGCGTCCGAACCGTACAGTGTCACGTGAGGGCGCGCCCGGGCCACGGCACCGGCCCGGGCGCCCCGGTGTTCAGCCCGCGATCGCCGGCGTCAGGCGCTCGAGGATCTCGGCGAGGACCGCCGGGCTCGTGGCGAAGTTGAGCCGGACGTAGGCGTCGGTGTCGACGTCGGTACCCGCCGAGAACTCCGCGCCCTCGCTCAGCCGCACGCGGGCCGTGCGCTCCAGCCGCTCCGCTGGGCGCGGGCCCGGCACGCCGCCGAGCCAGGCCAGGTACGTGCCCTCCGGCCTGCGGTGCTCGATCGGCAGGCCCGCCGCCCATTGCGCCACCGTGTCCCGGTTCGCCGCCAGGGTCCGCTGCAGGCCGGCCAGCCAGGCGTCGCCGGTCCGCCACGCGGCCGCGGTGGCGAGGTGGCCCAGCGTGCTCGGGGTACCGAAGAAATCCAGCGGCATGGCGTCCAACGCGGCGCGCAGCGCGGGCGGGCCGACGTGGGCCACCGCGCAGCGCAAACCGGCGAGGTTGAAGGCCTTCGTCGCCGAGGTGGTCGTCACGGTACGCCGGGCCGCGCCCTCGCCCAGCGATGCGAACGGCAGGTGGCGGTGCGGCGCGTACACCAGGTCGGCATGGATCTCGTCGGCGAGCACCGTCAGGTCGTGCCGTTCGGCCAGCTCCAGCAACCCCTCGAGCTCCTCGCGCCGGAACACCCGCCCCGTCGGGTTCTGCGGGTTCACGAGCACCATCAGCCGGACCCCGTCGTCCAGGCCGAGCCCGTCCTCGCGCAGCGGCACGATGCGCCGCCCGGCGCGGGCGATGCTGGCCAGGAACGGAGGGTAGGCGGGCACGTGGATCGCCACCCCGTCGCCGGGCCGGGTGGCGTGCTCGACGACGACCTGCAGGATCTGCAGCACGTCGGTGAACACGCGGGTGTGCCCGCCGCTGGGCGTCCAGCCGTGCCGGCGGGCCATCCACGCCTCGAACGCGGCCGGCACCGGGTCGCCGCCGGGCCAGTGCGGGTAGCCGAAGTCCTCCCGGTCGACGCTGTCGAGCAGGGCGTGGCGGATCGCCGGCGCAATGCCGAGGTCCATGTCGGCGACCCACGCGCCGAGCGTGTCCGGCGCGAGCGAGCCCCACTTCACGCCCGTGCCGGAACGCAGCCGGTCGGTGTCCACGGGTCGCTGGGGCCGCAGCAGGTCGCGCAGGATCTCCATCTGCCCGTGGTGCTGCGCCAGCTCCTCGTAGACGTGCAGCAGCGCCGCGCCCTGCGTCGCGACGCCGGCCGGGCCCAGGAACGCCGCGTTCGGCGGGCCTTGCAGGGGCCCGGCGAAGTCGGCGCCGCGGGCGTCGGCGGCGAGCCGCTCGCGGGCCTGCGCGACCCGTTCGAGCAGCGGCGCCACCGGCCCGCTGCTGGTGAACTCCGCGTCGCGGTCGCGCTCGACGGCGCGCCCGGCGACGAGGCCACCGGCCCAGTACTCGACCACGCCCAGGCAGTGAGTCAGCAGCGCGTACGGCGAGCTGGCGCCCTGCACGGGCGGCCGCGTGTTGGCCAGCTCGTCGCCGAGCCCGCCCACGATCCCGGCCATGCCCGCGAGGGCCCGCCCGGTCGCCTCCAGGTACTCCTCGACGGTGATCATCGCCCGGCGCTCCTCCTCCGCGTCACCGTCTTGTCCGGTGACGCGGCTACCTTGCGCCGAGCCCCCGTCACCTGTCAAGGTGGTGACGTGAGCTTCGTGTTCGTGAGCGGCGACCTCGCGCTCGACTTCGCGGCGACGCTGAAGTGGCGGCGCAGCGGCGCGCCCGAGGAGCTACTGTCCACATCGCACGACGTCGCCCGCTGGGCGGTGGCCGCCGGCGTGCTGTCGCGCCCGCCGCGGGTCAGCGCCGAGGAGCTCGGCGGGCTGCTGGCGCTGCGCGAGGCGGTGTACCGCATGCTGCACCCGGACCCGGACGGCACCCGGCGCCCGGCGGACGTGCGGCTGGTCAACGGCGCGGCGGCGCAGCCCGGCCCGCGCCCGGCACTCACCGCCGACGGCGTTCGGCGCACCGGCGACGCGACCGCCCTGGCCTCGGCGATCGCCGCCGCCGCGATCGGCCTGCTGGAGTCGGCGCCGCCGATCCGCGAGTGCGCCGGCGAGGCGTGCACGCGACTGTTCGTGGACCGCTCACGGGCCGGCAACCGTACGTGGTGCGGCATGGACGAGTGCGGCAACCGCGTGAAGGCCGCCTCCTACCGCGCCCGCCGCCTCACCAGCCCTTGACGCCGGCCGGTGGGACGGTCATCGCTTCGCGCGGGCGGCGGGCGATGCGCCGATGCGCTACTCTCCGCGGGTGCCCGGCCCCAACAATGCCCTCGCCGCCGTCCTGGAGCGCGGCCGGCCCGCCGACGAGGCCGACGCCCTCCTCGCCGCACTGGTCGATGGCGGCGTCTACGTGCCGATCGATCAGCAGGGCTCGGTCGTCTTCATCGGCGTCGACGACACCGGTCCGGTGCTGCCCGGGTACACCAGCGAGGCCGCCTGCCAGCGGTGGCTGCCCGACGCCGCCGGGTCCGTGTTCTGCGACGCACTGCGGCTGCTCGACATCTCCAAGCACACGGGCGTCGAAACGCTCGCCGTGTTCGCCGACCGGCAGTGGGCGAAGGTCCCGCTGCCCCTCGTCGCCGCGACGCTGCGCGAGCGGGGGGTGCGCACCCAGGGCGACCAGACGCTGCGGCTGACGTGGTCGACGCACCCGGTCGCCGTCGCGCTGCGAGACGCGTTCGCGGCGCGAATCCTGGCGTATCCGCCGGTGCGGACCGTGTGGATCGCGCACGCGCGGTGGGTCGAGTCCGGCAACGAACACCTGATGGTGCAGGTAGCGGTCGATGAGGGAGCGCCGTCCGCCGCGCAGGCCCTGCTGGAGGCGGTGCTGGCCGAGGACGTTGCGCTGGACCCCGAGTCCCCGGGCCTCGCGCTGCGGGTGCTCGAGCCGCACGAGGCAGATCAGGCGGCCGAGCTGGACGGGCTGGGGCTGGACACCGTCCGCGCCGATCACGCCAACGGTCGCGTGCACGTCGTGTCCCGCGAGTTCGACTGAGCCGCCGCCGTCTGCAAGGGCTCAGATCGACCGCCGCGCCACGAGTCTCGGCCTACCCGGGGACGTGTCGCTAGGTCAGTCGTGCTCGTGACCGATGGGAAGGGGACGGATGACAACCAACACCGGCGCTGGGAAGGTCAGTCTCGTGACCGGGGCCAACAAGGGCATCGGGTTGGAGATCGCGCGACAGCTGGCCAGGCTCGGCCATACGGCACTGGTCGGAGCGCGCGACGCCGCGCGCGGCCAAGCGGCGGTGCGGCGGCTTCAGGCGGAGGGACTGGATGCCGTGTTCCTGCCGCTGGACGTCACCGACCAGGTGAGCATCGACGCGGCGGCGCGCGCCGTCGAGGAGCGGTTCGGCCGGCTCGACGTGCTGGTCAACAACGCTGCCGTCGCGTTGGACGATGCGCCGCCCAGCGGCCTGGACGTCGCCGTCCTGCGTCGTACCTACGAGACCAACGTGTTCGGTGTCTTCGCGGTGATCCGGGCGATGCTGCCGTTGCTGTACAAGGCGGACGCCGGCCGGATCGAGGGCCTACAAGCGGCAACGTGATCAACCGGGAACGGGTTGAGCGTCACACCTCGGGGAAGAGCATCGCACGCGACCCGCGGAAAGGAGGCCGACACCGTGGATGCCGACCAGCGGACCATTGCCGCGATCGAGGAGCACTGGCGAGCGTCGGAGGCGGGCGAAGTCGAGGCGGAGCACGCGATGTACGCCGAGGACGCGGTCCTGGACTACCCCCAATCGGGTGAACGGTTCCGTGGCCGCGCCACGATCGCCGCCCAGCGCGGGGCCCACCCCGCTGACCGCCACTTCACCGTGCTGCGCATCAGTGGCGGCGGCGACCTGTGGGTGAGCGAGTGCGTCATCACCTACGACGGCACGCCCTCCTACTCGGTGAGCATCATGGAGCTCGCCGGCGGCCGAGTCGCGCACGAGACCCAGTACTTCGCGGCTCTCTTCCCAGCGCCGGACTCCCGCGCAGGGCTCGCGGAGCAGATCCCGGGCTGGCCGCCTATCGGTCAAGTCGCGTGACTGCTCGGCCGCGAACGCGACGGTTCGATGTCGTCGAGGTGCGCCTCCGCCCACGCGCGCAGCGACGCGAGCGGGGCGACCAACGTCTCGCCGAGAGCGGTCAGCGAGTACTCGACGTGCGGCGGCACCGCCGGATACACCGTGCGGTCGATGAGGCCGCTGCTCTCGAGGCGCTTGAGGGTCGCGGTCAGGACCTTGGGCGTGACGCCCTCCAGGCGGCGCTGGATGGCGCCGAAGCGCTGGGGCCCGTCCTCGAGCGCGCCGATCACCAGTGTCGACCACTTGTTGGCGATGAGGTCGAGCACGTCGCGGCACGGGCAGAGCCGGCCGTAGACGTCATGGTCGTCGTGTGCACCGGTGCGGCACGCGAGCGTCATCGAATCCTCACCTCGACAGTATCCAAAGGGTAGTAAGCTCCCTTGACGGTAACTATATCCCGACGGATAGCGTCGCGGTCATGACGCAGTTTGCACAAGGTGGCATGCCGGCGATCGTCGCGGTCGGCGGCGAGCTCGTCGACGACGTGGTCGACGTTCCGCAGCCGGGTTCGCACGACGTCGTGGTCGAGGTGCGGGCCGTTTCGGTGAACCCGGTCGACACCAAGGTCCGCGCGGGTGGCGGCGCCCGGCGGATCCTGGGATTCGACGCGGCCGGCACGGTGGTCGCGACGGGCCGCGACGCGACCCGGTTCGGCGTCGGCGACGAGGTGTACTACGCCGGAGACATCACCCGGCCCGGCTCCAACGCGCAGTTCCAGGCGGTGGACGAGCGCATCGTCGGGCGCAAGCCGGCCTCCCTGTCCTTCGCCGAGGCGGCGGCGCTGCCGCTGACGACGATCACGGCGTGGGAGTCGCTGTTCGACCACCTCCGCGCGACGCCGGAGACGACCGGCTCGCTCGTCGTCGTCGGAGCCGCCGGCGGGGTCGGCTCGATCCTGGTGCAGTTGGCGCGGGCGATAACCGGGCTTCGGATCATCGGTACCGCGTCGCGTCCCGAGTCGGCCGACTGGGTGCGGGCGATGGGCGCACACGACGTCGTCAGCCACCGGGAGCTGGCCGCGGCGGCTGGGCGGCTCGTGCCGGGCGGCGTGGACTACCTGTTCACGTCCTACTCGAAGGACCAGATCGAGGTGTACGCCGACATCATGCGGCCGTTCGGGGAGATCGTCGCCATCGACGACGCCCGGTCGGACCTGTATCCGTTGAAGTCGAAGAGCATCAGCTGGCACTGGGAGTTCATGTTCGCCCGTTCGATGCACCACGCGACCGATCTGCAGCGGCAGGGACAGCTGCTGGACGAGGCGAGCGAGTTGCAGGACAAGGGAGCGCTGCGGCACACCATGACCGAGGCCATCGGCGACTTCAGCGCGGCCGGCCTGCGCCGCGCCCACGAACTGGTCGAGACCGGCCGGACCGTCGGCAAGGTGGTCGTCCACCGCTGAGCCGCCCGGCTCAGCCGGCCGAGTCGCGTTGGACGGGTTCGGGTGAGGTCGCCACGGCCGGTACCATCACCAGCCCTCGTAGATCGATCAGGGTGTGCAGCACGATAGGGATCAGCAGGCTGCCGGTGGGCAGGTAGAAATAGGCCATCGCCTGGCCTAGCACGGCGGTGAGCAGCATCCCGAGCCAGCCCTGGTACAGGTGCGCCATGCCGAACAGAACGCTGCTGGCCATCGCCGCGACGAGCGGCGACCATCCCGCCGCGATCCCGGCCGTGATCAGCAGACCGCGGAACACCAGCTCCTCGCAAACTCCGGCACTGATCGAGACCGCCCACGCCCATCGGCGTTCGGCGCCGGTAGCGGGTACCAAAATCTCCAGGCGTCGCGGGCGCGGCACCGGTTCACCGCGGCGGGCACTGCGCCGCCACCACAAGCCGGTGATCAGGATGAACACGGCCAGATAGGCGAGGTGGCCGAGTGCGCCACGCGCGGACGGTCCGTGCGGCCAGGCCAACCCCAGCTGCGCGGGCCGCAGTCCGGGCACCACCAGCAGCAGCAACGCGACCGGCGGTAGCAGGCCGATCTTCCGGGTCACGTTGCGGCGATAGAACGTGACCAGCGCGGCGGGGTCCGTCGGCCGGGCGGCCTGCAACATCAGCAAGGCCCGGCGGCCCCGCAGCGTCAGCACCACCAGGTATCCGATGGTGACCAGCACAACCGTCCACCCGGCGACGCCGAACCGGGGCACCATCGACAGGTCCGGGGCGACGGTGAACATGGCTGCATTCTGCCGGGCACGGACGAGCCGCGGCACCCTGCGCAACCGATCCGGCGCGCGGTCCGGATCTCCGGCACCCTGCGACCGCGAAGGCGGTCGGCGGAGGGGCGATGTACGCGCTCGCGCCGGGAAAGGGGCTCCTTGCGCACCGCGAGAGGGGCGGCACCCTGCACAACTACGTGTTCATCAGTGCGCCGCAGCCCTGGTTCGCCGCCATCGACTTCACCGATGCCGCCGCAGCCGCCGCACGGATCGCGCAGGAGTTCGACGGCTGGGCCCCGGAGCTGACCGCGCTGATCACCGACAGCGACACCCCGCCGGTCCTGCGCCCCCTCTACACCCTGCCGATCGGACACCGGTGGGATCGGGTGCCCGGGGTGACCCTGCTCGGCGACGCCGCCCACCTCACGGCCCCGAACGGCGAAGGCGCCAACCTGGCCATGTACGACGGCTCGGAACTCGCCAAGGCCATCGCCGACCACCCCGACGATGTCGAAACCGCCGTCATCGAGTACGAGCGGGCCATGTTCCCCCGCAGTACCGAGGCCGCCGTCGAAGGCGCCGAGGGCCACGACCTCCTCTTCGGCGAGGGCACGCCCTACGCCCTGCTCGGCATGGGGATGTGTAGAGTGACCCCCGTCAGCGATGAGGGGAGGTGAGCCCGGTGAACACCCAACGTCACGTCTGGGCGCTCCACCCGGCCATCCCTGTCCGCTGACTTCGCGTCGGGGAGCGCCCTCCAACCCGGAGGAACAATGACCTTCTCCCCGTTCCGCATCGACGTATCCGACGAGATACTCGACGACCTGCGTTCCCGGCTGGCCCGTGCTCGCTTCACCGCCCGCACTGGCGATCGGCCATGGCGGGCCGGCACCGACCCCGACTACCTGCAGCACCTCGTGTCGTACTGGATCGACGGGTTCGACTGGCGCGCTCGCGAGGCCGAACTCAACGCGCTCCCGCACTACCTGGCCCAGATCAGCGGCCGGCGCATGCATTTCCTACACATACCCGGGACACGCCCGGCAGACGCGCCGGCACCGCTGCCGCTGATCCTGAGCCACGGCTGGCCCAGCAGCTTCGTGGAGATGCTGCCGCTGGTCGATCGCCTGACCAACCCCGCCCGGTACGGAGGCAACCCCGCCGGCGCGTTCGACGTGGTGGTGCCCTCCCTGCCCGGCTTTCTCTACTCGGAGCTGCCGAAAGGCCCGCTCACCCGCGCTGCGATGGCGCAGACCCTGCACCTGCTGATGACCGACGTCCTCGGCTACGAACGCTACGGCGCCTTCGGTGGCGACATCGGCGGCGTGGTCACCGGCTGGCTGGGTGCCCTGTACCCCGAGCAGGTAGCCGGCATCCACATGATCCACCCACCGTTCCCGGCCAACTTCGACTCCCACCCACTGTCACCCGCCGAGCAGGCGTATCTCGATGCCGAAGCGGCGTACGACCAGACCGATGGCGGCTACAGCGCCATCATGGGCACCCGGCCGGACACCATCGCCGCGGCGCTGGTCGACTCGCCGGCCGGACTGGCCGCCTGGCTCATCGACAAGTACCGGGACTGGAGCGACAACCACGGGGACCTGGAAAGCCGTTTCGACCGGGACACCCTGCTCACGACCATCACCCTGTACTGGACGAGCGGCGCCATCGGGTCCTCGTTCCGGCAGTACTACGACTTCGTCCACAACGGCCCACGACCCGACATCACCGTTCCCGCCGCGTTCACGCTGAGCACCGAACCCTCGCAGGCCAACTTCCCCCGCGAGATCGCCGAACGCGCCTGCACCGACATCCGGCACTGGAGCGAACCAGGTAGAGGCGGACACTTCATGCCGCTCGAAGAACCGGATCTGCTCGCCGGTGAACTGAGGCAGTTCTTCACGTCGCTTCGCCCGTACTGATCGGCAGGGGAGCCGGGTCGCTGCGGCCCGGCTCCCCTATCGGTTCCCGCGGGCATCGTGTTGGGAGTGCCCGACAATTGGCGTGTTCCCCGTTGAAGTG
>Ga0310811_10010580_pt1 | contig 11921 bp, 10 predicted proteins | sample YCmetagenome_FD_207642 | JGI IMG/M metagenome (GOLD analysis project Ga0310811, IMG submission 207642) | Soil microbial communities from experimental microcosm in Duke University, North Carolina, United States - YC | ecosystem: Engineered > Artificial ecosystem > Soil microcosm > Unclassified ...
TTCCTGAGCGACCTATCGATGGCCGGGTAGGGTCGAAAGCTGACTCGTCTCACGGCATGCGATCGCCCCGTCCCATCCGCCGGATGGCGCCCAATCGGAGCGCGCCCAGTGCAACAGAACTTCAGTTATGTCGCACCGGCCCGGTAAAGCTGGAGCGTCAACGAGCGTCTGGGTAGGGGAAAGCCGTCATTGCGCGGAAACCTGACAGTGTCCGCTTAGCGCCCATCCAGCCCTTCCGCGGCCACACAAGCGTTCCCGAAAGCAGCCGTTTGCCCCAAGGGCAGGGGGAGGCTATGGTCGGTAGCATGACGTTGAATGAACGGCGGCGTATCGCCAATCTGTTACCTGGCGGGAACAAACAGTGGACAAGAAAACAAAGGGGGCATGGCTTCTCGCACAGTCGAAGAATCTCGATGCTGTAACTGGCGCGGGTGCCGCCAGGCTTGAGAACATCTCTTATGCGGGACGCATTGGGCGCCTCTATAATCTCTTGCGCCGTAACATAGCGGACGACCCCAATCCCACCATCTCGAGCGAAACTGTCAAGCGCGCCTGCCAACTCAATGGTATAGATAAACCGACGCGCGATGTGGGGCTGACCGCGTTGAAAAACGCCGGCCGCATCGACGTCGCCAAGAACGGCGCTGTCAGCGTTCTCGGTGCCACGACGACCGCGGTGTTGGAAACGACCAGCGACATTTTCGATGAGGCCGACCCATCGAGCGACGAGGAAGCTGTTCTCGAATTGTCGGAGAAGGTCGCCGAAAGGCCCTTGGAGCGCCATGATGCGACGACATTTGTTAGCGACCTTTATAAGATTCCATCAGCCAAGGCGACCTCTCTGATCGACCTATGCAAAAGCACTGCCATCATTGACGAGGAAACTGACCGCGACCGCACCATCCTTTTCAACTCGAACACGTTTCGCGACGGCCAATACGCCAAGAAAACCCTGCTTGTATTGGAGACACTGACAGCGGACGAAAAGCACCGCTTGACAGAAGTGCAGGACAAAATGCGGCGCAATGGCGCGCTCTACGACGCTGATGTGAAGAAGATGCTAGGTGCCGAACTCTATCGGCGACTCATCAGCGTCGGATTTTTCGATCGAATGGAAGTCAGCAACAGCACCGAAGCCGTCGGCTATATCGCCTCGCCGAACGACTTCCAAAAATATGGTCGCCCGTTCGAGGACGATCCCATCGACGACGCCAAAGCGCTACTGGCCTCGCTTACATATGGTCGAACCCGCAGCACCTATGTACGCGGCAACATCACCATGCCAGACGCCCTGCTGCGCGCCCTGATCGCTGGGCGCGAAATCGGCAAAAACGGGGTACGGGCAATCGGCGAGGATTATCGCGAGCTCGAAGCGCGCCAAGTGGTCAAGGTCACCGCGCGGAGCAGCGACCGCTACACGATGAAATTATTGAAGAAGGATGTCGGTGAGCTGGCTTTGACGATCGTGCGGGGCGGGGCCGCTGCACAAGAAGCGATTCTTCTCGACGGTTCGGCAGCAACGGCGTTCAAAGGGCCGCACGCCGCCCGCAAGGAGGTCCGCGAGAAGAACAATGTTGGTGATCGCCGCTTCGTGACGGAAGCCCTTGACCGCCTACGGAGTGGAGGCTGACATGGCAGTACGCAAAGGCGCGGACCTCGAAGAACTGGTACGGGCATATTTCGCACGCCAAGGATTCTTCGCCTTACGCTCCGTCTCGCTGCGCTTCGAAGACGAAGAGGTCACCGACATTGATGGGTGGTTCTACGGACGACAATCCGCGAGCGTCCGCACGCGCACGCTTATCGATGTCAAGGATAAGCGATCTCCCAAAGCCTTCGAACGCATCCTTTGGGCCAGAGGTATGCAACTCGCATTGGGTTGCGATCGTGCGATCGTCGCGACCACGGACAGCACCCAAAAGGTCGCCCGCTTCGCCCAGCAGCAGAATGTCGCTCTGCTGAGCAAGCAGTTTCTCGACAGGTTGCAGAACAAACTCGATCTTTCAGAGCGCCTTACACTCGAGCAGTTTCACGACAATATCCGCAAGTATCCTGATCATAAGCAAGACGGCGACTGGATAAGGCAGATTGCCGACGCCAAATCCACCCTCATTAGCCTGCAAGGCTACCCTGCTTTCAACAAATCAATGGCGGCGTTCCGCTTTTTCGCGGACCGGGCACAGACGCGGCCGCAGCACAAAGAGCAAGCGCTCCGCTGCTCCTACTTCGTTGCATCCCTAGCCTGCATCGCACTTGATCGCGCCCTGGAACAGGTTCTCTACGAAGAGACTGCTTCGCGATTTCGCGCTATCGCGGCTGGCGTTACCTATGGCGACGCGGGCGACGCAAGGGTTCAAAAGAGCATTGAAACCGTGCTGTCCGTGATCGCCGAAGGCATGGAGAACGGTCGAGTGGTTGCGCGTCAGGCCAAGGATGCGCTCGACAAGCTGTTCGAGAATGTCCGTGCGGATATCATCGCCGAGCATTTCGCCAAGGAACACAATGCCAGCGCACTGTTCGCCGCCGCCAAGGAACTAGAGGAGCGCGCCCATCAAGTCGACCCCGCGCAAATCCAAACTCTGAGTGTTGAGGCAAAGTCGATTCTCGGGGTCTTCGCGGACTTCGTGCAGGTTAAACGCGGCGCCCTGATCAGCAATAGTTTAGCAGCGAAATCGGACGGCCTGCCACCGACATCTGATAGACAATCGCCTGCGAAGAAGTCTGACGCCGACTCCAACGGACAACCCGAAAGCGACGCCGCGGAACCTCAATCGAAACTGCTGTAGGAAGCATAGCCCGGAGTTCGTCTCTTTGTAGGGCAAACGTCGTTCGCCCTACAGCGGATTTCGTGAATCCAAGCCCCAAGCCCGACCGTCTGCTTCCGGCCCGGCCATGTCTATATTACTAAACGCCGTCTGAGGAGGGACCGCCGGCCGAGCGATAAAGGGAATATAATCCTATTTCGTCTCCGAGCCAAAGCGCATGACGGTCATTCGAGTGCCGTTGACTGATGCTCGAAACCGGACCTTCCTATGGCTGGAAGGTGTGCTGGGCGGGACACTCGACCCTGCGCCCATCTCGGTCGCTCAGAAGAGGACATTGCACCCAACAGCTTGGGGACAACTCACTCTCCGGATTCAAGTTCTATTTTCCTGATTCTCAGGCGGCTCAGTTTGTTCTACAAAGAATCATGACCAGCAAACTGCCGACCCTAAATTATCGACAAAAGGCCCTCATCAATCTGTTGAAGGCTTTTGGCGGTCGTGTGTCCAGCGTCGATTTCCAAAAGTACCTGTTTCTCTACACCCAAGAGTATGAGCGTACGCCATCCTTCGAGTTTGTGCCTTACCGGTTCGGCTGCTTTTCTTTTCAGTCCTATGCAGATAAACGCCGCCTCATCGAAGTCGGTGTGCTTCACGACAGAGATGAATGGAAGCTTAAGGGCGCGGCGGCGCAATCGAGCATCGATTTCGGTGACGATCTTTATGCGCGGTTTCGGAAAAAATATGAGCACTTGAGTGGCGACGGGCTCGTGCAGGAAGTTTATCGCCGTTATCCCTATTACGCCATTCATAGCGAGATTGCCGGGCGTCTGATGAATTCGAAAGAGCGCGACGCGATCGAGGCGGCCCGCCCCTCCGCTGCTCGTGCTTGTCTCTTTACCATCGGCTATGAAGGCTCTTCGTTCGAAGGTTATTTAAACCGCCTTCTCAAACACAATGTGAAAACACTCGTCGATGTCCGACGCAATCCGCTCAGCCGCAAATATGGGTTTTCGAAGAAAACCTTGTCGGACACTGCCGGGAAGCTGGGTATCGATTACATCCATATCCCGGAACTTGGGATCGATTCTGAGCAACGGCAAGAACTGAATACGCCTGCCGATTATGCGCGTCTCTTCGACCGCTATGAAAGAAACGAACTCAAGCAAAATGCTGCTTCGCTCGAACGGCTGAAAGAAATCGCCATTTCCCGCAAGCGGGTAGCCATTACCTGCTTTGAGGCCGATTCATGCATGTGCCATCGCGGACGCGTTGCCAAAGCCCTATCCTGCCTGCCCGATTGGAGTCTTTCGGTTAAACATATCTAGCCCAAAGGTCAGCAGTGCCAAAAGAGCGCATCTTAATCGCCGTCAAAACCTACCCCACGCTTTCCAACAGTCATACGGAAACGGCATGCACGGCAGGGTTTCGTGAGGACGGGTCATGGATACGCCTTTATCCCATCCCATTTCGTTTGCTGGACGGAGACAAGCAGTACGCCAAATACCAATGGGTCGAAGTCGATACCGCCCTAAACTCCAAAGACCCAAGGCCAGAAAGTCGTAAAGTCATCAACATTGATAAGATTACCCTGCTCAACAAGATCGATACGGGCAAAAACCGCGATTGGGCGGAACGACGGAGGCTTATCCTCGACAGGAGCAAAGTCTATACTAGCAAGGACGAGATCATCAAGAAGGCGCATGTTGACGAGATATCTCTGGCTATCTTTAAGCCTGCAAAAATCCTGGACTTTGTGGTGGAAGATGCTGACCCTGACTGGCCACAGGACAAGGTTGGCGGCGTGCTCAACGACCTGAAGCAAGGTAATTTGTTTGCAGAGAAGAGCGAAGAAGATTTCAGGTTAGTCCGAAAACTACCCTATAAATTTTCATACAAATTTTTGGATGATGCGGGCAAGGAAAGCACCTTGATGATCGAGGACTGGGAGATTGGTCAGCTATATTGGAACTGCGAACAACGCGACGGCAAAGATCAAGCCATTGCCAAAGTAGGCCAGCAATACATGGATAACTTTGCTAAAACCAAAGACCTTCATCTTTTTCTGGGCACGACCTACCTCCATCACGTCCGTCGCGCTAGAAATCCGTTCGTGATCATTGGCACGTTCCACCCGCCGCATGTCACACAAACGTCTTTCCTCTAAGACCATGGATCACCTCGAATGCCCTTCCGAAGAAGATTGGACGCGCAGACGAGAATGGTTTGAGAACCTCTTTGATAATGAGCAAAAACCTGGCCACTGCTACTTCGTTAGCGAACAGGCGCTAGGACTTCTCGTTGACCTGCAGGCCGTTTACTGTAGTGGCTCTTTTGTCGCTTGCATCATTTTTGCTTGCACAATCATAGACACCCATATTCGTGACGTGGAAATTGGATCGGATTTCGATGGTGGAATCCAAGCTGCGTTTGAGGCATCCAAGTATGCGCAGGAGCTGGAATGGCTGCGCATTCGTCGCAACCGACTCATACATTTTAAAGAACAGAAAGGCCCTGCCATTACGACCGACATGCAATACACAGATCGATCCATTCATGAGCAGGATGCGCGGCGGGCGATTGAACTCGTGGCTGATGTGATGTTTGAAAATCCTGGAACTTAATGGGCCACGCTATCTCGATACTCTTTGGCGCTGACAATCATATCATATGGGCCGAGGGTGTTGCTTTGGCTTCGTCCGGCAGCGCACGAACAAGTATCCCCCGGATGCCTAAAGCGCTGGCAGTCTGCAAAATGGGCCGGGGGCAGCGAAATAAAGTCGATGGCCCTTCGTCCCCGAATTCTACCTAATCTCAATAGCATCATCCGATATACGGAAATGTCTGCAATTCGTCCCGCGCGCACCAAAGCCGCCAGTCCGGTTTCGACCCAACCCGGACAAAGGGACTGCATCGCCCAATGTCGCAGTTGGGTCGAAAGCTGACTGTGCTTCCCGCATGAGCCCGCCCCCCCCCCGTCCGTCACGCAGGTCCAATCGAAGACGGCTGGGTGCGACATAACTCCGGTTCTGTTGCACTGGCCCTGATCCGCAGGGTGGTTCGCCGACAGTCGGATTGGGGGACTGTCGGCTTTGGAGCGCTGCCGGTCTGAAGCGGACATTCATCAATTGGCGAGCCACAGCTGAACTGGACTGCCCGATAAGACCGGAATCCAGTCAATACTCTTCCTCGTATCGCGCAGATCACGACCCCGATTGCCTTTCGCACACCGCATCGTCACAATGATTCTAATTGGATCAGGGAAGGGTGGTACGCGTGGCCGAGCGGTTCGATCTATTCAGATTGTCACTTCTCGTTCGGCAACAGCGAGACGCTTTCGAAGAACCTGACCCAACCCGAGAAGAATACCTACGGCGCGTATTTGGCGAGAAGCGTACCTTTTCATTCTACCGCACCGTGTTTCACTACGTGCCGGAAGATCCCCAAGCCCGACCGGACGTGTTGATGGGTCGAATAGGGAGGGCATTGAGCACCGAAGAAAACTCGTCTCCGGATGAGGGTTTCAGGGAAACCACTCATGCAGGATGGCGTGCCGTGACGATTGTCATCGATCCCAAACACCATGACGACGGCCAAAAAGTGGCCGTTGAGGTGAACAAGCAGGTAGGTAAGGCGAGCGGGCTGATCAGTGGTTTGGTCGAAGCAATCAACGATGCTAATCCTCATACTGCCTACGTCGTTGAAGTTGCGCCAATCATTAATGCCGAGTCATTCTGGCAGTTTGCTGCAAAGAATAAAGGAATGATCACAAAGCTGACTTTCGAGTTCGTCGCGCCAAACATGTTTGGCGGTACAGACGACCTCTCGGAGGAGCTTCGCGCTTTCCGCCAAAGAGAGAACGCCGAGAAGGTTACCATCGCCTTGCAAAGCAACGAGGGTCTTGAGACCAACACTGATCGAACTCGCGAGGCGGTGAATTATGCGGTACAGGGTTGCGGGATGATCAAGGCGCGCTCGAAATCAGGAAAGCACTATGATTCCTCGAAGACCAACGCGAGCAGCAAGCTCGATGAGCCCGCTGACGAGGATACGCGGCCAACGCTCGTTCGTCTTGCCTCCCTAGTGGGTCGGATCCTGGCGCGTGAGTAGAAGCGTGGCCCTTTGCGCCTTAATCGTCTCCGTGGGGGTCTGGATTGTCCTTTCTGTTGCCACACCTTGGGTGCTGGGAGACGACAACAGATTTATGAAAGATTTCTTGAGCGATAAGATTCTTAGTTTTCTTGGCGTGATCGTTACGATCACGCTGGCGTCGATCGCAAATCTTCACCTCGAACTAAACAAGATCGAGCAGGCCGCGGGTCGCCGCGGATTTCCGAAAGCCCGGCTTCGCCTACGGCAGTCGGCCGCGTGGATGATAGCGATGTTGTTAATTGCGGTCGCCCTTGATGTGGTGAAGCCTCTCGTCAACGCTGGCGAGGTGGCAGCGTCGCTACTGAACGGCGCAAGCCTCCTCATCGTCATATTCAACGTCCTTATTTTGATCGACATCTCTCAAATGGTGTTTCAGATTGAACCTAACTTGCCGTCGGGCAAATAGATCGATGAGCCGTCACTCGGGACGCGGCTCTCAGCTTGGCGCTAGCTCGACGGTTGGACGCTCTTCGTGACGCGCGATCGTTAGCTCGAAAGAGCTGTTCACCGACAGCTATCAGTCCACTTGTCATTCAGATATGTTTTCGGGTGATAAATTCCGGAGTTTCTCCACATCCCCGACCCGCCCGAGTTTGTTCTCAGCAGCACAACAGGCCCGATATAGAGGGCCGTTCAAGTCCGTGGACCAAAGTCCCGCCTTCGCAGCACGTTATGCCTAAATGAGTTCCCTCTGAGCGGCGGTTTTGGTCCGCCGGCGCTTCTTGCCCTCAATTTTCTCTGGTGTCCTGATAGGCGGTCGCGCGGCTGCAACGGAGGTGGCGTCGATTAGCGGCGCAGCGCAGATGCGGTCGAGCAAATCAGCCTGTGCAGGCTCCAGCGCGACGAGTCGCCCTAGAACGTTGATTAGATTGATCAAATCCTCTGTGTATTCGGCGGGCCAACGGTCAGGCTGAACGTCGCCCAGCGGCGATGGCGGTCGGCGATCACCAAGGATCGGACGTTCGCGATGCTTCTTACGATAGCTGAACCACTGACGCAGAACTTGCTTACCGGAGACGGAGTAGGCCCAAACTGAGGGAGGCACGTTATCGATAAAACCGTCGCCGACATGCAGCCGGTTCGCCCCAGAGTCGTACTCTAGGGTGTCCGGGAATCCTGCGGCATCACCGGGGATGGCGCCAGCCTTAGGGATTGTCGGGTTCTGGCCTGCTGGCATCCGCGGCGGCGCATGCGGGCGACCTTTCCCCGGATCAACGAAGCGCTCGCCATAGGTGTGCAGCCATATCACCTCATGGCCGAGTTCTGCCGCCTCGACAAGGAGCGTGGGGTCGGCGGTCAGAGGCACCCGCAGTTCACGCGTGGAAAGATCGAATCGAAATCGTTCCACATAGCCAGGATGCGCGACGATCGCTGCGATGTAACTGAACACATCCTCCGCTGACGGAGCTGTGCCGTGGTGTCGTGCAAGAAGGTCTAGAAGCCCGGGAAGCAATGCCGGTGTGGTCCCTGCATCAGAGTAGAGCGCATATACGCGCCCACCAAATGATCCTTTGTAGTGGTGAAGATCTGGGACATTTGCAGTGAACGAAATCGCTGGACCGCCTGTGGGGGCCGGGTCTTCAAGCGCGGTAAGATACACTTGATGTCGGGAATGGTTCATCCAAAGATTGGGGTTCGGACGATTGATGAGTCTCTTATCTGCGATGATCCATTGTCGATCGAACGAACGAAACCCATACCTTACGGCAGGAAGCATTGCCTGCGTATCTTTCTCGACCGAGACATTGCGGAATGGCAGGGTGCCGAGACCATCGGCGAGGGTCTTGCCAACATGCCGGTCGCCAAGCCTCTCTTTCAGAAGATGAGGATGGAATAGAGCCGCTTTTTGGACCGGCTGACGCTCTTCGATGAGATACTTCCAGCGTCGCTCCAGCGACTGGACGTCGGGAGCGATAATCCAGGTGCGCCCTGGCATTACGCCCGAGCCCGCGTCTCCTAGTAGCTCCGACAACTTCGGAAAAGTCGCCCAAACCCCTGTGGCGGCCGGTAGAAATGCATCGCGCCATCCTACGGCCACGTCGACCCACCCAGCATCGTTCAACCCCAGTGAGGCCAGCGCGGCGAATTTCTCGTCACGACGCGCCTTCGGTAGAGCCCGGAAGCGCACGCGAGCCGGAACCGCCGGATCATTATTCAGTGTGCGAGAGGCAAGAACGATGCAAACAGGCTGCTGCACATCCTGGAAGATTCGAGAGTTCACCTCCGGCTGGTGTCCCTCCGGCGAACAGTCGATGATCCAGATCTCGTCACAAGAGCGGCGTAGGTCGTCGCGCATCTTCTGAAAGCCTGACCCAGCTAGAAATCCTGCGACGGTGATGAAGCAAACGATGCCGGCCCGGTCCGGCGTGTTAGGGCGCGGTCCGAACACTTTCCATGCCGCCCAGCGCCAGAAGTAGACGTAAAGGTTGCGTAGATGTTTGGCGTGCGTGCCTACGTGCCATTCCGGCGGTGGCACCCAGTCTTCCAACGGGGCCCGGATGTTGCCGATGCCATTCTCCACCCAACCACCGCGGCCCTTTGCCTTCTCTTTATAAGGCGGGTTGCCGATCACGACCGTGATGCGCTCATGTGCCTTGATACGGTTGGCCTCCGCGCGTGACTGCGACAAGACCTTAAGGATGCCCGGAATATTCTGCTCAATCTCGTTGGGGTCTCCTAACGTGTCGGTTACGAATAGGCGTAGCGACACCTGCGCAGCTAGGGGATCATGCTCGAGCTGCACGAGTTCAGCAAAGAGGCGGAGCTGGGCAACGGCGAAGGGACCGAATTGTATCTCGAAGCCGATTAGCCGTTTTGTAGCGGCCTGAATGGCGGCTGCCACCGCACCCTCGCCTTGGCTTGCCTGCACGAAGTTCGCGATTTCGCGCAGAACACCCAGCAGGAACGTGCCCGACCCAACTGCCGGATCTGCCACCGTCACCTGCGGCGAAGCGAAGCCGGAGGGGATATCGAATCGCTCGATGAGCGCTTCGTTTGCGAGGCGCACCATCGCCGAAACAACGCCGGGTGGGGTATAATAAGAACCGGTTTTCTTACGCAGGTCGTGGTCATAGACCTCAAGAAACGCTTCGTAGAAATAGAGCCAAGCTTCCGAATCACCTTTGGAGATGACGGACCAATCAACTGCATCCAACACGCGGGTAAGCGTGCTGAGAGATGTCTTAAGCGCTGTCTCGACCTCGGCCTCCTCGGTGAGAAGCCGCAGCGCGACACCGATCAGCGTCTGTTGGCCCAACGCCTTGGCTACGGCGTCGAGACCGCCGGAAAGTGAGATGCCGCGCGAGCGCGCCATGAGTAGGCCGAATGTCACAGCCTGAGCGTAGCCGTCCGCGAATTTAGCATCATCGGCATCTGGAAAAAGAAGCGTACGCCAATCGTTCCCTAAGCTCGTCAGGGCGGGGAGACCGTGCGCCAGCTCTTCTGTCGCTTCGTCGCGTAGCAGACGGCACAGCCGCGCCGTGATCTCAGCGAGATCCCGCGGGCTGCGCGGTGGTATAGGTTGCCAACCCAGGAAGTCACGAATCAGAGGCAGAAATGCTGGTGGTGCACTCAGCTTGGCGCCAGCGGTCTCGACGTCCCCATCAAGGCGAACGACCCCCGCAGATTCACCATCGCGCCAGAGGCCGAAGCTCTCCCCGTCGGTGTAGAGCAGGTTGGGCAGGGACCGCAGCTTCTCCCACTGCTCCTTGTCGTGCTTGTCTTTGAAACGGCGTGGGTCCGCGCCCTTGCCCGGCGCCTTTACCTCGATGAAGCCAACAAGACTGTTCGCTACGGTGACGGCGTAGTCGGGTCGACTCTTGAGTTCCGCTATGGAGCTCTCGCCCACCAGCGCCAATCTGCTCGCGAGGGGACTTTGGATCCCGGCCAATGCCTTGAGCAAGGCCTCCAACGGCGCCCGTAGCTGATCCTCCGGCTCGCCCGTGGCGGCCGGGTTGTTGAGCTTCAGTTTGGCCTCCGCACCGAAGGCCGAGATGGCGATGCGCACTTGGTCAACGGTCATGTCTCAGACGTAACCTGAATGTTCATGCCAACGCAATGTTGAGAGATGGCTCCGCCACCGAGATCTCTGAAGGATCAGTTAGCCCGGCTCAGTCGGAACGCAAATATTTTGCCCATGCAGCTCAACTACATGCCGGTGAGGATCCAGCAAATGCGACTGTTGCGTAATTTTTGATCATACGCCTATTCTCTTAGCATTCATCTCCCGGAGAAATAGGATGCTGCCTACGCCAGGTCACTTTACGACGGAATTTGTGGCGGCGGCTCTCGAGCGAGCAGGACAGACACTTCTCTGCCTTCGGATCACGGGCGGCCGCCCGTCCGGCTACCGGAGCAACATGCCGGAGATCGTCCGCGAGGTCACAGAGGCCTACGGCTATAGTGAGGAAATGGCCCGTCCGCCGGTGCCGTCGCCGGCCGCCGTATCGGAGATGGACCGGGTGCTGGGCTGGGTCTCGCTCATTCCGCAGGAGAAATTTGTTATCCGCCGCGTGGTGCAGTGCCGGGCGCTGGTCAACCCGCGGACCGGCCGGCACGTCTATAGCTGGCGGAAGCTTGCGGCCTTTTTGCGTTGCGACCTCCGCGCCGCCCAGCGATGGCATGTCGAAGGGATTGCCACCATCGTGAGCGGTCTCAACCAACCTGGCCTTTGCAGCGCGGCGGCGGGCAGCGTCGGGCCAAGCCCGAAATTGGTCCGGGAAGCGCTGACGCGGATCAAGGCAGCCGAGCCCGTTCGCCAGAAGCCAATCACAGCAGTTGAGTTTGTCTGAGTACCGATAAGTTTCCAATTTGTAATGCACACAATGCGGCAGTTTTCGGCTATGGGGAATTTACTGTTGCGACGCGTTTATGCGCGCTCTCCCTGACATCGAGATACTGATGACCGACCAGCTGCTGCAACGCGGTGATGTTGTCGCATGCGCCGGCCGGTATTTTGTTGTCTGGAAGGTGGCGACCGCCGAGGTTGAGGCGTTCCCCATCTGCTTC
>Ga0310811_10010581_pt1 | contig 11921 bp, 14 predicted proteins | sample YCmetagenome_FD_207642 | JGI IMG/M metagenome (GOLD analysis project Ga0310811, IMG submission 207642) | Soil microbial communities from experimental microcosm in Duke University, North Carolina, United States - YC | ecosystem: Engineered > Artificial ecosystem > Soil microcosm > Unclassified ...
CGACACGACGATGCGGTTGGCGAGATCGAGACCGGCAAGGCGAAAGGGCGTGAATAAGCTACTGGACATGATGGTGATTTGGCTCGTGGTGGGAAATCAGCGTCGATATCAGCGCTGCTGAACAGACATCAGATAGCCGAAGACGGCGCTGGCGTCACGCGCGTCTCAACTGGCCTGAAGCATTGATTTTGCGCGAGGCAGCGCCGCAAACCGCGTCGCCGCGAGCTTGGCCCAGAGGGCCGCAACGCGCTCTGTTTCGCGCAGATACAAGCCAAAGCGCTCTTCCGAATAGAAGTATTTCCACCGACCGCTGCGCTCAAGCTCGCGGACATGGGCAAGCCGGCGCTGCGCGAGCGCATGCCATTTCGCGGTAATCTGGTCGAGGCGGACCCCGCCCTGCACAACCGCCATTGAGTGCCCCCCGGCACGCGCGAAAGCCGGCAGCCGAACGACGCCAACGCATCGACGACCACCGAAAGTTGCACGAAAACAACGGCATACAGAGATGTCGTCATGTAAGACGATTCGTCGGCGGTTGCAAAGAGGGGCGAAATTTACAGGCGGATACGCAGCTTGTTGGCGATCTCGCCGATAATGCCGCGGCGGAACAGCAGCACGCAGGCGACAAAAATCGCGCCCTGGATGACGAGCACCCATTCGCCGATCGGCGCCAGCTTGAACTGCATCACCAGGATCACGAAGGCGCCGACCACCGGTCCAAATATCGTTCCAAGACCGCCGACCAGGGTCATCAGTACAACCTCGCCCGACATCGGCCAGTTCACGTCGGTGAGCGACGCCAGTTGCAGCACGATGGCCTTTGTCGCCCCAGCGACCCCAGCAAGCGTTGCCGACAGAACGAATGCGACAAGCTTGTATCTGTCGGTCTTGTAACCGAGCGAGATCGCGCGCGTTTCGTTTTCGCGGATCGCCTTGAGAACTTCGCCGAACGGTGAATGAATGATCCGATAGATGAACGCAAATCCAAGAATGAAGATGATCAGTACGACCACATACATGGTCATCACGTTCTTGAGGTCGAATATCCCGAAAAGATAACCGCGCGGCACCGCTTGGATGCCATCCTCGCCGCCGGTGAACTTGGCCTGCAGCGCGAAGAAATACATCATCTGCGCGAGCGCCAGAGTGATCATTGCGAAGTAAATCCCCTGCCGCCGGATGGCGAGCGAGCCGGCGACGAGACCGCAGATGGCAGCGGTTGCAGTACCGGTTAGAATCGCAAGCTCGGGCGGGAAACCCCACGCTTTGGCGGAATATGCGGACAGATAGCTTGCCCAGCCGAAATAAAGCGCGTGACCGAACGACAGAAGTCCGACATAGCCGATCAAAAGATTGAAGGCGCAGGCAAACAAGGCAAAACACATCGCCTGCATGAGGAAGAGCGGATAAGTCACGAACGGAGCGACCACCAGCACAAGCACCATGATCAAAAAGCCGATCGTCTCGCTTTGCGAGTGCAGGATCGACGGTTTCTTTGCGAGCGGGTCGACGACGCGTTCCATCAAGCCCTCCGCCCGAACAGGCCGGCAGGACGCACCAGCAACACGATCGCCATGATGACGAAAATGACGGTGTTCGACGCTTCCGGGAAGAAGACCTTTGTCAGGCCCTCGACCACGCCGAGGCCGAAGCCGGTGATGATCGCGCCCAGGATCGATCCCATGCCACCGATGACGACCACCGCAAATACGACGATGATCAGTTCGGCCCCCATCTGAGGCGACACATTGTAGATCGGAGCAGCCATTACGCCGGCAAACGCCGCGAGCGCAACACCGAAGCCGTAAGTCAGCGTGATCATCCGCGGCACGTTGATGCCGAAGGCGCGCACCAAGGTCGGATTTTCAGTAGCCGCGCGCAGATAAGCGCCAAGCCGCGTGCGCTCGATCACAAACCAGGTTCCGAAGCACACGACCAGCGAGGCTGCGACCACCCAGGCGCGATAATTGGGCAGGAACATGAAACCGAGATTCTGCCCGCCACGCAGCGATTCCGGCACAGTGTACGGCAGGCCTGCGGAACCGAAATAATTACGAGCGACGCCCTCAAAGATCAGCGCCAGCCCGAACGTTAGCAGCAGCCCATAAAGATGGTCGAGTTTGTAAAGCCATTGCAGGAAAAACCGCTCGACGAGAATGCCGGTAATGCCGACCAGGATGGGCGCTATGATCAGCGCCGGCCAATACCCCAATCCCGAATATTGCAGGATAAGATAGGCCGCAAAAGCGCCCATCATGTACTGGGCGCCATGGCTGAAATTGATGATGTTGAGCATGCCGAAAATAACGGCCAGCCCCAGACTCAACAGCGCGTAGAACGAACCGTTGATCAAGCCGATCAGCAGCTGCCCAAACAGCGCGGTCGATGGGATTCCGAAAATCTCGAACATGCAGGGTCACCGCGAGATCGAGGGGCGGATGAGTTCACCCGCCACCCAGTCTCGTTCTGCGACTAGCCGCTGACCAGCGGGCAGTTGCCTTCCTTGAGCGGACGGAAGGCCTGATCTGCCGGAATCGTGGCGCGGACGTTGTAGAAGTCGCCGGGATATTTCGAATCCGACGGCTTCTTCACCTCGAGCAGATAGGCCGGGTGGGTCTTGCGACCGTCCGGGCGGATCGTGCCTTTGCCGAACAGCTGATCTTCCGTCGGCATCGATTTCATCTGCGCGACCACAGCCTTGCCGTCGCTCAAATTGCCTTTGAGCGCGACCGCGGTCTTGAGGTAGTGCGTAATCCCCGCATAGACACCGGCGTGAATCATCGTTGGCCATTTGCCCTGGCGCTCCTGTTGCCAGCGCTTGGTCCAGGCGCGGTTGGCGTCGTTCATGTCCCAGTACCAGGTTTCCGTCAGGATCAGGCCCTGCGCGGTCGGGAGCCCGAGCGCTGCGACGTCGCTGGCGAACACCAGCAGACCGGCGAGGCTTTGGCCGCCCTTGACGATGCCGAACTCGGCCGCCTGCTTGATCGAGTTGATGGTGTCGCCGCCCGCGTTGGCAAGGCCGATGACCTTGGCCTTCGAGGACTGCGCCTGCAGCAGGAACGACGAGAAGTCGTTGGTGTTGATCGGATGCCGCACCTTGCCGAGGACCTTGCCGCCGGCCTTCTCGACCGCCGCCATTGTGTCGCGCTCGAGCGCATGACCGAAGGCGTAGTCGGAGGTGAGGAAGAACCAGGTGTCACCGCCGGTCTTGACGATCGCGGTACCCGTGCCGTTCGCCAGCATCCAAGTGTCATAGGTCCAGTGGATCGTGTTGGCGTTGCACTTCGGACCGGTGATGTCCGAGGCAGCCGCGCCTGACACGATAAAGACCTTGTTCTTGTTGGCGGCGACCTGGCTGACCGCAAGCGCGACGCCGGAATTCGGCACGTCGATGATCATGTCGACCTTGTCGACGTCGTACCATTGGTTCGCGATCTGGGTGCCGATATCCGGCTTGTTCTGGTGATCGCCCGAGACAATCTCAACTTTTACATTGGGATGATCCTTGGTGAAGTCGGCGATCGCCATCTTGGCGGCGGCAACCGAGCCGGGGCCGCCGATGTCGGCGTAAAGGCTCGACATGTCGCTGAGCACGCCGATCTTGACATTGACCTGCTGGGCGTTGGCCCCGCTGCAGGCAAGAACCGCGGCCAGAGCCGCAAGTCCCATAAATCTTCGCATCGAGTAGTTCCTCCTTGTTTTGACTATTCAGAATTGATTCAGCCGCTCACCATCGGGCAGTTGCCCTCCTTGAGCGGACGGAATGCCTCATCCGCCGGGATCGTAGCGCGCAGCTTGTAGAAATCGCCTGGATATTTCGATTCCTCCGGCTTCTTGACCTCGAACAGGAATGCCGGATGCAGCTTGCGGCCGTCCGCACGGATCGTGCCTTTGCCGAACAGAGGATCGTCGGTCGGCATCTCTTTCATCTTGGCGACGACCGACTTGCCGTCGGGATTGCCGCCGAGCGCGGCGCGTGCCTTGAGATAATGCAACGTGCCGGCATAAACGCCGGCCTGGTTCATCGCCGGAAATTTGCCGGGAGCATTGCGCTCGGCGTGCCAGCGCTTTGTCCACGCACGCGTTCCGTCATTGAGATCCCAGTAGAAAGTTTCGGTCAGGACCAGGCCCTGTGCGGTCGGCAAACCGAGTGCCGCAACGTCGGTCGCAAAGACCAGGAGACCGGCAAGGCTCTGTCCGCCCTTCACGATGCCGAATTCGGAAGCCTGCTTGATCGAATTGATCGTATCGCCGCCGGCATTGGCGAGCCCGATGACTTTCGCCTTGGACGCCTGCGCCTGCAGCAGGAACGACGAGAAGTCGTTGGTATTGATCGGGTGCCGAACCTTGCCGAGCACTTTGCCGCCGTTTTTTAGGACGACCGCTTCTGTGTCGCGTTCAAGGGCATGGCCGAAGGCATAGTCCGAGGTAAGGAAGAACCAGGTGTCGCCGCCCGTCTTCACCACGGCCTTGCCCGTGCCGTTTGCCAGCATCCAGGTGTCGTAAGTCCAGTGCACCATGTTCGCGTTGCATTTGGGACCGGTCAGATCCGAACTCGCCGGACCTGAAGCAACGAACACTTTGTTCTTCTGACTTGCGATCTGGCTTATCGCGAGCGCGACGCCCGAATTGGGAACGTCCGCTATCATGTCGACGTGATCGACGTCGTACCACTGGTTGGCGATCTGCGAGCCGATGTCCGGCTTGTTCTGATGGTCGCCGCTGATCACCTCAATTTTGAAATTGGGATGGTCTTTCATGAAATCGGCCGCCGCCATCTTGGCGGCAATCACCGAACCGATTCCGGTGGCGTCCGCGTAAAGGCTGGACATGTCGGTGAGAACGCCGATCTTGACGTTGACCTGCTGCGCACTGGCCGCGCCGCAGGTCAAAATGACGGCAAGGGCCGCCAGGCTCATCTTCCGCTTCATTGACGTCTCCTCCTGCTTTGCGCCGTTATGGCTTATTCGTTTAGACACCGAGATAGTCGTGCAACTTGTCGACGTTTGCATCGAGTTCCGAATTGGCGAACTGGTCGATGATACGACCATGTTCCATCACGTAATAGCGGTCCGCAACGGTCGAGGCGAAGCGGAAGTTTTGTTCCACCAAGAGGATGGTAAAGCCCCGATCCTTGAGGGCCCGGATCGTCTTGCCGATCTGCTGAATAATGACAGGCGCGAGGCCTTCCGTCGGCTCATCAAGCAGCAGCAGGCGGGCGCCCGTGCGTAGAATGCGCCCAATTGCAAGCATTTGCTGTTCACCGCCGGACAACTTCGTGCCCTGGCTGGAGCCGAGCCGTTCCTTCAGGTTCGGGAAGAGCTCAAAAATCTGATCGAGACCGAGGCCGCCCGGCTTTACCACCGGCGGAAGCAGCAAGTTCTCCTCGACATTGAGGCTTGCAAAGACACCCCGCTCTTCCGGGCAGAAGGCAACGCCGGCCCGCGCGATCTGATTGGAACTGCGCGCGATCAGCTCATCGCCCTGAAACCGCACCGAGCCGGTGCGATGCCCGACAATGCCCATGATGGCCTTCAGCGTTGTCGTCTTGCCAGCACCGTTGCGGCCAAGCAGCGTGACAACCTCGCCTTCATGCACATCGAATGTAACGCCGTGAAGAATATGCGACTCGCCATACCAGGCCTGCAGATCTTTCACCGCCAGCAGCGGCGTGCGCGCATCAAGCATGGCCTACCCCCATATAGGCCTCGCGCACATCTGCATTCGCGGACACGGTGTCGTAGTCCCCTTCGGCCAGCACCCGGCCGCGCGTCAGCACGGTGATGTGATCGGATAGATCGGCAACCACCGAAAGATTGTGCTCAACCATAAGCACGGTGCGATCGACTGATACGCGCTTGATCAACTGCGCAACACGCTCGATGTCTTCGTGGCCCATGCCCGCCGTAGGCTCGTCGAGCAGCAGCATCTCGGGATCGAGAGCGAGCGTCGTCGCAATCTCAAGGGCGCGCTTCCGGCCATACGGCAATTCGACAGCGAGCCAATCGGCCACCGAAGACAGGCCGACATCTGCAATCAATGACATGGCCCGTTCGTTCAGATCGTTGAGCATCGATTTCGACCGCCAGAAATCAAAAGACCCGCCGCGCGCCCGCTGCAGAGCGATGCGGACATTTTCCAACACCGTCATGTGCGGAAACACCGCCGAGATCTGGAACGAGCGCACCAGGCCGAGACGAGCCACGACAGCCGGCTCCATGTCGGTGATGTCGTCACCCTTGAACAGAATGCGGCCGCGCGTCGGGCTCAGGAATTTCGTAAGCAAGTTGAAGCACGTCGTCTTGCCGGCGCCATTCGGTCCGATCAAGGCGTGAATCGTCCCGCGCCTGACACGCAGGTTGACGCCATTGACGGCAACAAAGCCGGCAAAATCCTTGGTGAGATCCTCGGTTTCGAGGATCAACTCTTCACTCATGCGCAACAGGCCCCTCGCCGAGCATTCTTGGCAGGTTTTCGCCATGCGGCAAGGCCTACAAAAGTGATCCGCCTGCGGCTAAGTGCCTGATTTTATTGGACGCACGCTGTCTGGCCCGCGCTAGGCGCTTTTGAATTTCTTGGCCAATGCATCCGCGTTGCGCGCGAGCAATCCCACATCGGCGCCCACGGCCACGAACAGGTACCCCCACTCGATATACCGGCGCGCCTCGTCCTCGTTGCCGGTCAGGATTCCGGCTGGCTTGCCGATCGCCTTGAGGCGCTTCACGGCATCCTGCATCGCGCCCTGGACATCCGCGTGCTGTGGATTGCCCAGGCGGCCCAGCGAGGCCGCGAGGTCGGACGGGCCGATGAAGATACCGTCGACGCCTTCAACCTTGGCGATCGCCTCAAGCTGTTCGAGAGCCGTGCGCGTCTCAACCTGCACCAGGACACAGATCTCGTCATTAGCCTTGGTCAGATAGCCGGGCACACGGCCATAACGGCTGGCGCGCGCCGCAACTGAAACGCCGCGAATCCCCTGCGGCGGATAACGCGTGGAAGCGACCGCCCGCTTTGCCTCCTCCACGTTCTGCACGTAGGGAAATAAAAGAGTCTGTACGCCGATGTCGAGCGCGCGCTTGGCCAGAACGGCATCGTTCCAGGCGGGACGAATGATCGGCGTTGCCGTCCCGCGCTGGACTGCCTGCAGCTGCGACACAAGATCCGGTATCTCGTTCGGCGAATGCTCCGTGTCGAGCAGGATCCAGTCGAATCCGCTGTCGGAAATGACTTCAGCCGCAATGTTGCTGCACAGGCTTGACCACAGCCCGATCTGAAGTTTTCCCTGCGCTATGGCGCGCTTGAACTCGTTGCGTTGCATTTCCGGCATGTTGTCTCTCACACGAATTGAATGGCGATGCCGCCGAGTTGACCGAAATCGGCATGAAGCGTGTCACCTTTTTGCGCAAAGACGACGCGCGTGAACGAGCCGGCAAGCACGATGTGCCCCGGTTCAAGCGCGTGACCGTGCGGGCCGATCTTGTTGGCAAGCCACGCCACGCCGAGCGCCGGATGACCGAGCACCCCGGCGGCCAGGCCTGTTTCCTCGATCTCGGAATTGCGCGACATGATTCCGCCGACCCAGCGAAGGTCCACGTCGAGCGGGCCAACCGGTCGGCCGCCCATTGCGATGCCGGCCGCAGCGCCGTTGTCAGCGACGGTATCAACGATCTTGCGGGGGTCCTGGATGCGCGCATCGACGATCTCAATCGCGGGCACCACGTATTCGGTGGCCCGCAGGACATCGGTGAGGCCGACGCCCGGACCTTGCAGTTTTTTTCCCATGATAAAAGCGAGCTCGACTTCGACACGCGGCTTGCAGTAGTCCGCGTGCTTCACCTTGGCGCCATCGGCGATCAGCTGATCGTCGAGAATATAGCCATAGTCGGGTTCGTCGATCATCGACGAGCGCTGCATGGCTTTCGAAGTCAGTCCGACCTTGTGACCGATCAGCTTGGCTCCCGCCCTCACCTTGCGCTGCATCACGTCGGTGGAAATGGCGTAGGAATCCTCGATGGTGATGTCGGGAAAGGTGACGTGCAGCTGCACCGCTTGCTTATGCTCTTTTTGCGCCGCCATCAGGATATCGGCGGCTTTCTTGCGGTCGGCGTCGGACAGCATGATCGATCCCCCTGCCAGATCGATGCTGTAACGGTTTGCACGAGAAATTTAAAGGGAGGGATCTCGCGCTATAAAGCACGCTAGTCCGACTTTTCGGCAGCCTTGCGCTCTTTTCGTTTCTCGATCTTGCGATTGGTGAAACGCAGGACGCGGGCGAGCGGCGGGCGCATCGGCCGCACGTCGTAAGCCAGGAGCGCAAGGCCGATCGGCAGCATCCAGAAGCCCAGCACCGGCAGGAAGCCGAATACACCGCCACCGGTCAGCGCGATGCCGGCCGGGACCCGCACCCAAACTGCCTCCGGTTGGCGCAAACGGTCGAAATTTCGGCCGGCCCAGTCAGGCATGTGGTCCTGCAGCCGATCCATTTCCTCGTCGAAGTCAGGCGCGCGCGTCATGCCAATCAAAGGCCTCCGGCGCTGAATTGTTCCCACCTAGTGCTTGAGCTTGGGATCGACCTTGAACTTCGCCTCGGTCTTTTTCGTGATTTCGTCGACCGTCACGCCGGGCGCGAGCTCCATAAGCGTCATGCCCCCGGCCTTCTTGTCGATGGCAAAGACACCGAGGTCTGTGATCACCATGTCGACAACGCCGGCGCCGGTGAGCGGCAGCTTGCATTTGTGCAGTAGCTTCGGCTCGTCCTTGGCAGTGTGCTCCATCACCACCACGACTTTCTTCACGCCGGCAACCAGATCCATCGCGCCCCCCATGCCCTTCACCATCTTGCCGGGAATCATCCAGTTGGCGAGGTCGCCATTCTCCGCGACCTGCATTGCGCCGAGGATCGACAGATCGATATGTCCGCCGCGGATCATCGCGAAGGAATCCGCCGACGAAAAAAAGCTGGTGGTCGGCAATTCGGTGACGGTCTGTTTGCCAGCATTGATGAGGTCGGGGTCCTCGTCGCCCTCGTAAGGAAACGGTCCGAAGCCGAGCATGCCGTTCTCGCTTTGCAACTGAACGGTCATGCCGTCGGGGATATAGTTCGACACCAGCGTCGGAATGCCGATGCCGAGATTGACGTAAAAGCCGTCGCGCAACTCCTTGGCGGCGCGTTCGGCCATCTGCTCGCGGGTCCAAGGCATCAGACTTCCTCCCCTGTTCCAGCTGGAGCCACGCGCTTGCGAACGGTGCGCTGCTCGATGTGCTTGACCGCATTTGGCACGTGCACGATGCGTTTGACGTACACGCCCGGCGTGATGATGTGATCGGGGTTAAGGTCACCTGGCTGCACAAGATGCTCAACCTCGGCGACAGTCACTTTTCCGGCCGTTGCCATCATCGGATTGAAGTTTCGCGCCGTCTTCCGATAGACAAGGTTGCCTTCGGTGTCGGCCATCCAGGCATGAACGATCGACAGGTCGGCGACGATGCCGCGCTCCATGATGTAGCGGCTGCCATCGAACTCGCGCTCTTCCTTTCCCTTCGCAATGTCGGTGCCCGCGCCCGTGCGCGTGAAGAACGCCGGAATTCCCGCGCCACCGGCGCGAATACGCTCGGCCAAAGTGCCTTGCGGATTGAATTCGATCTCGAGCTCGCCGGCGAGATATTGCTGCGCGAACAGCTTGTTCTCGCCCACATATGACGAGATCATTTTTTTCACCTGCCGCGTCTCGAGCAAAAGTCCGAGCCCGGCGCCGTCGACGCCCGCATTGTTGGAAACGATCGTCAAATTCTTTACGCCGCTGTCGCGGATGGCCTTGATCAAGGTCTCGGGAATTCCACAGAGGCCAAAGCCTCCGCAGCAGATCAGGATGCCGTCCTTCAGCAGGCCCGCCAGCGCGGCTTTGGCGTCGGGATAGACTTTTTTCATTGAACGCTACCGTTTTCGTCTTCAGGAGTTCGGAGAAAACATACTCGGCTGGCCGGATGCAAGCCTAGCGCGCCGGAGCCGCAGGCGGGGTCGCCGGCGCAGGCGGTGTGACGTCGGTGACCGGATTTTTGGGCGGGGTAATGTCGCGGATCGGATTGGCCGGCTTTTGCGCCGGAGCAGGCGCTACCGGCGCGGGCGGCGGCTTGGCGGCTGAATCCTGGGTCGTCGTGATCGTCCTCGGCAGGAAAGGCACGCGATGCGGGTAATATGTCCAGAAGATGAAAATGGCCGCGAAAAACACGGCCGACAGCACGGCGCCCATGCCGCGATGGCCGAACGAAAGAAGGCCACCGAGGAACGTCGAGACCGCGACAAAGACGGCCAGCAGTATGACGTAAAGCCAGTCTACCTGCGCAAGATCGATCGGCATCGAACCCATTCCCTTTAACCCAGTTTAGCCCAGACCCGCGATGCGGGTCACGTTAAACTCCGGTTCCCCTCTTTCGGCATCACACGCTATATCTGCGCCGATGCCGAATGTCCTTATTCTCACCGAAGTCCAGGAAGCCATGCGTGCTCGCTACAAGGCGATGCTGCTGGAGCGCTTCCCGCAACTGACCATCAACGTCGTCGGTCACCACAACGATGTGGGCCCCTACATCGCCGACATCGACATTCTGCTGTGCTTTTCGCCGCCGATGGCCGACCACGTGGTGCGCGACGCGCCGAAGCTGAAATGGATCCAGGCGCTCGGCACGGGCGTCGACAACATCGTCGACCTGCCGTCCCTCGGCAAAGAGGTGCTGGTCACGAATGTTCGCGGCATCCACGGACCTCCGGTAGCGGAGGCAACAATCGCCTATATGCTCTCACTTGCGCGCGACCTGCCGCGTGCGGCGCGAGCGCAGGAGAAAGGTCAATGGGAGCGCTGGCCGGCGCAACTCCTCGCTGGCAAGACAGTCGGTATTCTCGGCGTCGGGCTTATCGCAGAATATCTGGCACCGATCTGCAAGTCGCTCGGCATGACGGTGATCGGAATCACCGGCGCGCCACGCGAGGTAAAATATTTCGATCGTATCGCCTACCGTAGTGATCTGATCACTGTCGCACGCGAACTTGATTTTTTCGTTGTGCTGCTGCCAATGAGCACAGAGTCGCGCAATATTGTCGGGGAAAAAGTATTCGCCGCCATGAAGCCAACGGCCTATCTGATCAACGTCGCACGCGGCGGCGTTGTAGACGAGACGGCATTGATCAAAGCCCTGGAAATGGACCAGATCGCCGGTGCGGCTCTCGACGTCTATGCGCAGGAGCCACTGCCGGCACACAGTCCGCTGTGGAAGACGAAGAACGTGACCATGTTCTCCCACCTCGGCGGCTATTCGCAGGGTTATGAGGATCGTGCGATGCCGACCATTGCCGGCAATATGGGAAAATTTCTTGCCGGCGATCTCAAATCCATGATCAACATCGTGCGCAAGCCCGCATCCTGGAAAGACTGAACCATGGCCCTGTCCGAACGTCTGAATGCGCCGATCTCCGATGCCGAGCTCCAACGCCGCTGGCGTGCCGTGCGCGCGGCGATGGAGAAAGAAAAGATCGACGTTCTGCTGATGCAGAACAACAACGACCACATGGGCGGCTACGTTCGTTATTTCACCGACATGCCGGCCACCAATGGTTACCCCAACACGGTGGTGTTTCCGCGCGACGACGAAATGACCGTCGTGTGCCAGGGACCGTTTGGCGGCAGCGAAGCGACCGCGCAGGGCGACCAGAGCTGGCGCGGCGTCAAGCGGATCCTCACGACGCCGAGTTATGCATCGGCGCACTACACCAAGGACTACGATCCCGAGCTCGCCGCGAGAGCGCTCAAGCCTTTCGCCAAGGGCACGATCGGCTATGTCGGCACCTACCAGATGTCCTACGCGATGCTCGACTATATGAAGCGCGCCTTCCCGCAGGCGCGTTTTGTCGATGCCACGGACATGGT
>Ga0310811_10010582_pt1 | contig 11919 bp, 8 predicted proteins | sample YCmetagenome_FD_207642 | JGI IMG/M metagenome (GOLD analysis project Ga0310811, IMG submission 207642) | Soil microbial communities from experimental microcosm in Duke University, North Carolina, United States - YC | ecosystem: Engineered > Artificial ecosystem > Soil microcosm > Unclassified ...
CGAGCACCTTTTGGACATCAATGGCCTGCCGGACATGGCGGGCGTTCAAGCTCTGCCCGACGGGCGCCTGCGCCTCGGCGCGTTGGCGCGCATGAGCGACGTCGCCGTGCACGTCGAGGTGCGACGAATACCTGTGCTGGCCGAGGCCCTGCTTTCCTCGGCTTCCAGTCAGCTGCGCAACATGGCGACTATTGGCGGCAACGTCTTGCAGCGTACGCGTTGCCCGTACTTCCGCGACGGCGATGGGCTGATCTGCAACAAACGGAGGCCTGGCTCTGGATGCGCGGCGCGGTACGGCCTCAATCGCGGCCACGCCATCTTTGGCTGGTCGGAGGCCTGTGTCGCCACCCACGCCTCGGACCTCGCGGTCGCACTCTCGGCGCTGGACGCCAACGTGATCGTGCGTGGGCGCGAGGACGAACGGTCGATCTCCTTCGGCGCGTTTCACCGACTGCTGGACGGCAGCCCCGAGCGTGATAGCGTGCTCGATCGCGGCGATCTCGTCGTGGCGATCGAAGTGCCGATGCGAGAGGAGGGACGTACCTCTCACTATTTGAAGCTGCGCGATCGGCAGTCCTACGAGTTCGCGCTGGTCTCGGTGGCGGCGGCCGTTGCCACCCACGGCCGCCGTATCCGCTCGGCGCGGTTGGCTCTGGGCGGCGTGGCGCACAAGCCCTGGCGGCTCAGCGCCGCCGAGAGGGCGCTGAGCGGTGCGTCACTGGACGATGCCGAGCAATTGAAGGCAGCGATCGCCGCGTCCTTCGCTGATGCCCGACCACTCGAGCACAACGGCTTCAAGGTCGGGCTTGCCCAACGCGCCACGCTGCGTGCGTTGCAGACGGCAGGAGAACGAGCATGAAGGCGATCGGACAAGCTCTCTCCCGCGCTGACGGTCGCTTGAAGGTGACGGGTCGCGCGCGCTACACCGCCGACGTGCTTGTGCCGGGCGCCGCACAAGCCGCAATCGTCCACGGCGCCATCGCCCGCGGAAGAACGGTGTCGATCGACACTTCCGCCGCGGAGTCGGCTCCAGGCGTGCTGGCAGTGCTGACCCATCGAAACATGCCTCGGCTCAACCCGACACCCAAACCCTGGAGTCATCTGCATCCCCATGGGCAGTCCTATCTGCCCCTGCAGGATGGGGCGATCCATTATGCCGGCCAGCCAATCGCGCTGGTTGTCGCCGAGACACAAGACCAGGCGACTTATGCCGGCACGTTGATTGAGGTCGACTACGAGACGGAACGGCCGGTCGTATTCAGCGCAGAAACCGCGAAGGGCGCCGTCGATCCGCCACAGTTCCTGTGGCCGGTGGCCTCGTCTGTGGGCGATGCCGATCGCGCAATCGCCGGTGCGTCTCTGCGTATCCAACGGACCTACACCACGGCCGACCGCCATCACAACCAGATGGAACCCCATGCCACGACCGCGGTGTGGGACCCCGACGGCTCGCTGACGATCTTCGAAACGACGCAGCACATCTTTGGCGCCAAAGAGCTGTTGGCGATCGTGCTCGGTCTCGCGGCGGAGAGGATCAATGTAGTGTCGCATTTCCTTGGCGGCGGGTTCGGCGGCAAGGCCTATGTCTGGCCACATACGCTGCTGGCTGTGCTCGCGGCCAAGGTTTTGCAGCGCCCCGTGCGCTTGCAGCTTGAGCGCGCCCAGATGTATTCGATGGTGGGACATCAGCCGGCAACGATCCAGACGATTGCGCTCGGCGCCGACAAGGACGGCAAGCTGTTGGGGATTCGCCACGAAAGCATTTCGCCGACGCCGGTATTCGATAGTTACATCGAATACGCTGCGAACTCGACGCGCTCGCTGTGGGGTGCGGCGGGCGGCATCAAGACAAACCACAAGGTGGTGCACGTCAACCGCAACACTCCGACCGCGATGCGCTCGCCGCATGAGGCTCTCGGCCATTTCGCCCTGGAAAGCGCAATGGACGAGCTGGCTTACGAGACTGGCGTCGATCCGGTGACGCTTCGGCTCCTCAACGATACCGCCATAGACCCGCTGAGTGGCCGACCCTTCTCCACCCGCGCCATGCGCCAATGCCTGACAGAAGGCGCCGCGCGCTTCGGCTGGGACAAGCGCACGCCCGAGCCGCGGTCGATGCGCAACGGCCGCTGGCTAATTGGGCAGGGTATGGCCGGGGCGATCTACACGCACTGGCGGTGGCCCGCAAGGGCGCGGGTGACATTGCGAGACGACGGTTCGGCGCTTGTCGAGGCGGGCATGCACGACCTCGGCACCGGCACCTACACGGTGATGAAGCAGGTGGCAGCCGATGCGCTGGGCCTGCCCGTGCAGAAGGTAACGGTGCGGTTAGGCGACACTCGGTTGCCGCCATCGCACGCCTCTATCGGCTCGGCCACCATGGCCAATGCTGGCGCAGCCGTGCTGCTGGCGGCGAAGGCTGCGCGCGACAAGGCGATGGCGTTGGCCAAGGAAAATGTGAACCTTGACTATGCGGAACTTCTGGCGCGCCACGGACTTTCCACGCTTTCCGCCGATGCCAGCTACGATCCCATCGAGGAAGCCAATGGGCCGAAAGCGATCTTCAGCTTCGCCGCGGTGTTCGCCGAAGTGCGCGTGGACCCCGACCTCGGGCAGGTGAAGCTCGGCCGCTTCGTCGGCGCCTACGATGCCGGCCGCATCATCAATCCCACGACCGCGCGCAGCCAGGCGATCGGCGGCATAATCTGGGGCGTCGGCCAAGCCCTGCTCGAACAGTCGGAGACTGATCCGGTGCTGGGGCGCTTCCTCCATCGGAATTATTCCGGCTACCTGATTCCGACCAACGCCGACATTCCGGAGCTGGAGACTCTGTTCGTTGGCACCTTCGATGAGGAAGCAAGTCCGCTCGGCACTAAGGGACTGGGTGAGCTGACGGCTGTGTCGGTGGCGCCTGCCATCGCCAACGCCGTCCATCACGCGACTGGCAAGAGGATACGCGACCTGCCGATCACGATCGAAAAATTGCTTTGACCAGGTCTGCCCATGGCCACGCCAGACGGAGTAGCATGACCGCCCTCCAGGGAGCGACCATGGATCGCCTGGCCGCGATGGAAACGTTCGTCCGCGTGATCGACGCCGGCTCATTTTCCGGCGCGGCCAAGTTGCTGCGCGTGGGCCAGCCGGCGGTCTCCAAAGCCATCGCCCAGCTCGAAAAGCGACTGGGGGTGCGCCTACTGCTGCGGTCGTCTCACGGGCTCAAGCCGACGGAGGCGGGCAGAAACTTCTATCAGCGAGCCAAACGATCGATTGAGGAAGCCGACGAGGCTGAGTTCGCCGCCCGAGGCGACGGTGCGGCGTTGTCAGGCCGCCTGCGCATCACGGGGGCGGTGGCCTTCACCTGCTTGCACATGATCCCGCGCCTGCCGGCCTTCTTCGCCGACCATCCTCAGCTCGATGTCGAGCTTGTCCTCGACGACCAGAACATCGACCTGATCGAAGCAGGGATCGACGTTGCCTTCCGGTTCGGCGAGCTTGGCGATTCGTCGCTTACCGCGCGCAAGATCGCGCGAAGGCCGCGACGGGTCATGGGCTTGCCCGCATATTTCGAGGCGATGGGTGTGCCGCAGACGCCGGCGGATCTGGTGAAGCACCACGCGGTCGTCTATGACCAACAAGGCGGTGGAACCGACTGGACGTTCCGGCGTGGTGCGGTCGAAACATCGATCAAGGTCGACGGTCGCGTGCGTGTCACCGTCGCCGAAGGTGTGCGTCAAGCCGTTTTCTCAGGATTGGGACTCGTCATCGCCTCCGAATGGATGTTCGAGCCCGAACTTCGGTCCGGCGCGGTCACATCGGTGCTCGATGACTGGATGCTGCCTCCGATTGATCTGTGGGCGATCTTTCCCGCAGGACGTCAGGCAAGTGCCAAGGCACGGGCTTTCGTGCACTTCCTTGAGAAGCAGCTGACAGGACCGCTCAAGGAGGAGGATATCGCACGCGCGTACGCTCCACGAAAACGACGCTGAGCCCCGCCATACAACTGGATCAAGCCGCCACCTCGGCCAGCCTGGTGTTGGCGGGACGTGCACAAGCCCGGCCCACGAAGCGCGACAACAATTCCCACGCCTCTCCAAGGTTGAAGAGCGCGCCACCGGTAGGACGGTGTCCGCTTTAGGCCATGGGACTAAACCGCTCGCGCGGTAGTTTGGAGGGACAGGTCGAGAGGGCTGTCGGGTAACAGGCGGGTCCGTCCTGTGGTGAGATTGAGTTGCAAAGCTTGACCTCACAACAGGAGCAGACCCATGACGGACGATACCATCAGCCCGTTGCGCCGGCGCATGATCGAGGACATGACGGTCCGCGGCTTCACTGCCTGCACACAGCGAGGATACATCGCGGCAGTCAGACGGTTCACGATCGACAAGCCCGTCTGCCTGCACACGCTGCGGCATTGCTTTGCCACCCACCTCCTGGAGCACCACGTCGACGTCCGGGTGATCCAGGTTCTCCAGCGGCTTGGCCATTGCCAGCACGCCTCGCCGGCCTGAATGGCGGGCCTTTCTCCGTCAAGGCCACAGCGTGTTGGACGCTGGCCTTGCCGAGGTGTTCCCAATTGAACAGACAAGCCGCCACGATGGGCGCAGGGCAGCATCGGACGCACCTAACGGAATTGATGGAGGCCAACACTTCGAAGGAAACAGGATCATGATCAAGCCACTAACTGCCGTCATCGGCATCGGCTTGTTGCTGGGGGCTTGCAACTCGCAACCCCAGAAGCCAACCGCGCTGTCGGCACCCCCACCGTCGATGGCTCAAGTGCCTGCGTTGGTGTTCTTCGACTGGGACAAGTCGAATCTGTCGCCCCGGGCGATGGCCACGATCAGTCAGGCAGCCACCGCCTACAAGGCCACCGGTAGTCCCCGTATCACGAGTGTAGGCAATACCGACAGCTCGGGTTCGACAGATTACAATATGGCGCTGTCGATCCGTCGCGCGGACGCGGTCAAGCGCGCTTTGATCCAGAACGGCGTGCCGGCCGCGGCGATCGAGACCGCCGGCCGCGGTCAAACGAAGCCTCTCGTCGCGACGGCGGACGGTGTGCGCGAGCCGCAGAACCGGCGCGTCGAGCTTGCCGGCCTGCAGAGCCAAGCGAGCATGGACATCGTGACCGCCCTGGTAACCGGCATCGTCAAAACCAAGACCGGCGCATCCCACGAAGCTGCGTTCCGCGAGGTACTGCGGCATAGTTTCGATCTGCCGTATAGGGGGCGTTCGGCACTGGGGACCCACTGGAACGAGGCTAGCGAGCAACAGCGGGCACGCATCCTTGCGGCGCTCGAAACCGCGGACGTACGCGCCTTCAATGAGCGGCTCGACAAGCTCGCCGAATGCACTCTGACGATCGTCAAGGTGGTCGCGCGGCCCAACGGCGTATGGATCGTCGACAGCCTCTTCAGCCACACCAGCGGCCTGTCGATTAAGGTAGAGTGGGAAGTGCGCGACAATGGCCTGGGCCCCCGTATCACCGACGTCAGGATCGCGGGCGTCAGCACGCTCCTGACCAAACGTTCGGAGTTCAATTCCTACATTCTGAGCAACGGCGGGGCGGTCGAGCCGCTGGTCAAAGAGTTGGAGGTCCGCGTCGCTCGCCAATGAAGCCGATTGTCCTGGCATGCGCGTTCATCGTGCAAAAGTGCACCTGAAACATCGCGTTGAAGGGGCATTCGAACAAGGAGCCATGCTTTTTGCCTTGTATCAGGCAAGCAGATCGCGGCAGCCGAGATCGTCCACCGCCAGCGTGATGCGCTCGAAGTTGTACAACCAGACACTGGCCGAAATGCCGATGTTGGCCCAAAGGATGGGCGTCGTCATCTGGATCAGCACGGCCAGGCGGTAGTCGTGGTCGAACGCCGCGCGGTCGTAGCCTTTGACGCCCGAGGCGAGAGGGTCGCGTGATAGTGGTCGAGCAACGGCCGCTCGAAGCGCTGGCGGCGTTCGGGAAAGCAGTGCATTGCCATCATGAAGGCGAGGTCGATCGCTGGCAGACCGGGCCGCCAGGCGCCCCAGTCGAACAACCGCTTGCCGCCCGCGCGGCCATCGTGGGGCAGGAACACGTTCCACTCATGCGCATCGCCATGCACGACGCTGAGGTTCTCGGCGGTGGCCAGGCGCGTGAAGTGCGGAGGCGCCGCGAGGAAGCGCTCGTAGAGCCGACGCCGCTCGCCGGACATCCGATCGCCCAGGCGATCGCAGAGACTGGCCCAGAAACCCGGCAACGGTTGGTGGAGGTCGCGCGCCACCGCCATAGCGGGCTCGGCCCCGACCGACATCCCGGGCGGCGCCCTGTCCCACCACGCGGCGTGGAAGCGCGCCAGCACGCCAACGATGGCACGGCATTGCGGCTCGGTGGGCGGCAGGGCCAGTCAGCGCATATCTCGATAAGGCGGAGCGCGCGAAACGATGCAGCCAATGTCGGCTTAGGGTCCGACTCGGAATTGTCGGCTAGTCCACAACAGGTCCGCCTTGCCTTAAGAGCAGACGCTGCTGTGCGACCGAGTGACATCGGATTGGCCAATCTGCGACGAACGGCTCAATGTGTCCAATGTCTGGATTCGGCCTCGAAGGCGGCCTGGACGAGCGCGCTTTATTGGGTGTGACCCACGAGGGTCACGGCTTGATCTTGTGGTTCAGCATCGTCTCGTAGACGCGCAGGACCGAGGAGCTGTCGTCGCCGCCGAAGCCCATGCCGCGCGCCAGGCGCTGCAGGGTGTGGGTCGAGGAGCCCTGCGGCAACGGTATGCCGAGCTCATCGCCGAGCTCGAGGGCGAGGTGCAGGTCCTTGTAGGCGAGGTCGAGGGCGAAGGAGGGCGGCGAGTATTTTCCCGGCAGCGCGCGCAGGGTGAAGTTTTTTATCGCGTTCGAGTTGCCGCTCGAGCTCGCGATGACGTGGAGCAGCTTGTCCGGGTCGAGCCCATACCTGGTGCCCAGCATCATGCCTTCGGAGAGGGCGGCCATGTTGCAGAACGACAGCATGTTGTTGACCAGCTTGGCCACCGTGCCGGTGCCCAGCCCGCCCATGTGGATCACGTTGGCGCTGAACGACTGCAGCACCGGCAGGGCGTCGTCGAACACCTTCTTGTCGCCGCCGACCATGATGGCGATGGTCGCCGCCTCGGCGCCGGTGGTACCGCCGCTCACCGGCGCGTCGAGCATGGCGATGCCCTTGGCCGCCATCGCCGCGCCGATCTTCTTCACCATCGACGGGGCGTTGGTGCTGAGGTCGATGTAGGTCTGGCCTGGCTTGATGCTGGCGAGGATGCCCTTGTCGCCCAGAGTGACCGCCTCGACGTCCTTGGGCATCGGCAGCGAGGTCATCACGACGTCCGCGCCGGCGGTCGCCTCCGCGACCGATCCGGCTGCCGTGGCGCCGAGGTCCGTGCACGCCTTCACGGCGCCGGCGTTCAGGTCGAACACGGTCACCTGGTGATTGCTGCGCTTGACGATGTTGCGGCACATGGGACCGCCCATGTTGCCGACGCCGATGAATCCGACCTTCACGTCACTGTCCTCCCCGGAGCTGCCTTTCGCCACGATAGCGCCTTCCCGTGCAATCGCATGCACCTGATGTCATGTCTGCAAACGTCCATTGCGGCGGGCGCATGGTGACTTCCGACGCGGCGTCGCTAGCGTGGCGACCATGAGTGTCCAGCCGGGATCACGTGCCGCTGAAAGATCCCTCGCTTACGGCGCTTGCTTCGCAGCGCCTTACTCGGGATGACGGAGGCCCGAGTAAGGCGCTTGCGAAGCAAGCGCCGTAAGCGAAGGAACTTTGCTCACGCCGCGCCCGACGCCAGCCGCAGCGATGGCGCAAGGCCGACCATTTGCATCACGCGCAAGGCGTTGAGATCAAACGTAAATAACGCTGTGACGCAAGATTTCAGGCAGATTTCCGGCTGCGCTGACGGCTGCGACCGCAAGACGGCGATGCGACCGCAAGCGACCGCAAGAGACCCCCGCGGCCAACCCATTGATTCCAAAGGATATCGACCGCACCGACCGCACCGACCGCAAGATTCGGGGGGTCGTTTTATTTTGGCTCGAGCCACTGCCTCAGGTTCCCGGCGCCCTGACAGGGCAGGGCTTTCGCTTATGACAAAAAAGCTGTCATCCCGACCGGAGCCGAGCGAAGCGAGGCGTAGTGGAGGGACCTTTCTTGTGGCGGCGGCGAGAGGAAAGGTCCCTCGACTGCGCCGCCCTCCGGGCGGCTTCGCTCGGGATGACAGCTTTTTTGTATGCGAATGTCCTGCCTGGCAGCGGATGCGCTTGCGGAAAATCTTCCCGGGCCGGCCTAGACTGCCGGACGGAAATGGTGACGCTCAGCCACGCGCCACGGAGGAACCCTCATGTCGGTCATCGAACAGCCCGTCACCGAACGCGCCAGCGTCTGCACCCTCGATTGCCCCGATACCTGCAGCCTCACGGTCAGCGTCGCGGACGGCCGGGTTGTCAAGGTTCGCGGGTCGGAGGCGCTGCCCTACACGGCCGGCGTGATCTGCAACAAGGTCGCGCACGACATGGCCAACTTCGTGCACGGCCCGCAGCGCGTCAGCCATCCGTTGCGCCGCGTCGGGCCAAAGGGCTCCGGCCACTTCGAGCGCATCTCCTGGCAGGCCGCGCTGGACGAGATCCATGCCCGGGTCAGCGGCGTCATCGAACGCTGGGGGCCGCAGGCGGTGATGCCATTGAACTATGCCGGCCCGCACGGCTTCCTCGCCGGCGACAGCATGTCGTCGCGCTTCTTCCATCGGCTGGGCGCCACCCAGCTGTTCCGCGTGGCGCTGTGCGGCGGCGTGCGCAGCCAGGCCTGGGCAGGCACCTACGGCGCCGTGGCCGGCTGCCCGCCCGAGTTCACCGAGCACGCCAGGCTCAATGTCGTGTGGGGCAACAACGCCACCGTCAGCAACCTCCATGTCGTGCGCGGCGCGCGGCGCGCCAAGCGTGCCGGCGGCCGGCTGGTGGTCGTCGATCCGATGCGCTGCAAGATCGCCGAGCAGGCCGACCTTCATCTTGCGGTGCTGCCCGGCACCGACGTGCTGCTCGCCTGGTCGGTCGCCGTCGAGCTCGAGCGCATGGGTGCGCTCGATGCTGCCTTCATCGCCGACCATGTGCTGGGCTTCGACGAGTTCATGGCGCGCACCCGGCAATGGCCGGTTGAGCGGGCGGCGGCGGCCTGCGGCCTCAGCGAGGACGACATCCGGACCTTCGCGCGCTGGCTGGCCGAGTCCGAGCCGCTCGTCCTGTCGATGGGCAACGGGCTCGAACGCGGCCGCAACGGCGGCAGCGGGATTCGCGCCGCGATCGCCTTGCCGGCGTTGCTGGGCCGGTTCGGCAAGGGCAGCGGCATCGTGCTCGGCGCCGGCAACTCGTTCCCCAAGACCCCGGCCAAGCTGCAGCGCCCCGACCTGGCGCCGCCGGGCACCCGCACCCTGGTGATCAACGATGTCGGCCGCCATCTCGCCGAGGACGACATCGATCCGCCGCTGCGCGCGCTGTTCATCTACAACCACAATCCGATCGTCGTTCACCCGGACCAGAACCGCATGCGGCGCGGGCTTGCCCGCCCTGACGTGTTCTCGGTCGGCATCGAGGTCACCCTGACCGAAAGCATGGCCCATTGCGACATCGTGCTGCCGGCGGCGACCAACTTCGAGCACGCCGACCTCTATCCGTCGTACGGCCATCACTGGCTGCAGCGCGCCGAGCCGGTGATCGCGCCGCTCGGCGAGGCATTGCCCAATACCGAGATCTTCCGCCGCCTGGCGGCCCGTTTCGGCTTCGACGAACCCTGCTTCAAGGCGACCGACGCCGAGCTGATGGACGATGCCGTCGATGCCGCCGATCCGCGGCTCAAGGGGCTGCGGCCGAGCGAGATCCCGACCGGCAAGGCGCTGCAGATGACCGCCGCCGACGGCCGGCCGATGGTCCTGTTCGACAATGTCTTTCCGGCGACGCCCTCGGGCCGGATCGAGCTCAAGTCGGAGACGCTGGCCGGGCGCTGGGGGGCGGCGGCTCTGTTGCCCGAGTGGCGGCCGCGCCAATCGTCCCATCCGCTGATGCTGATCTCGCCGGCGTCCGACAGGCGCATCTCCTCCACGCTCGGCGACCATGCGGGATCGCGCGGGGCGCCCAAGCTGCACATGAATCCCAGGGATGCCGCCGTTCGCAATCTCGCCTCGGGTGTCGAGGTCCGGGTGTGGAACGATCTCGGCGAGGTGATCCTGCCGCTCGAGGTGACCGACGATGTCCCGCCCGGCGTCGTCGCCAGCGAGAAGGGCGCGTGGCTGTCGACCAGCCGGACCGGCCAGACGATCTCGGCCCTGGTCTCGTCCGATCAGCGCGCCGACCTTGCGGAAGGCGCCTGCTACAACGACACCGCCGTCGAGGTTGCCGCGGTTTGATCGGTCGCCGATCCCGAGCGCGGCTGGCGGCGGCCGATGAGCAGCGCCGAGGTCATGCTGACCAGGCCGGCGAAGGCAACGTAACCGCAGAGCAGCCAGGGCGTGTGGTTGCCTGCCTCGAACAGCCAGGTCGCAACCAGCGGCGTGATGCCGGACGCGAAGATGCCGGAGCCCTGGTAGACGAAGGAGACGCCCGTGTAGCGGACTCCGGTCGGGAAGAGGTCCGCGAACAGCGCCGCCTCCGGGCCGTAGCACAGGGCATACACGATGCCGAACGCCACGATCATGGCGGCATAGATCACGGCGGCGTTGCCGGTATGGAAGGCCATGAATGCCGGAAAGGCGCAGAGCGCCAGGAGGAGCGAGCCGATGGCGTAGGTCGCGGGCCGGCCGAGACGGTCGGACAGGGCGCCGAACAGCGGCAGCGTGAACACCATGGCGAGCGCGGCGCTCGACACGGCCCACAAGGCCTCGGAGCGCGAAATGCCGATCACGTTCGCGAGGTAGCCGATGGAGAAGACCGCGAAGACGTTGAAGAACACCCCTTCGACGTAGCGGGCGCCCATGCCGAGCACGACGCTGCCGGAATGACTCCTGAGCAGTTCGAGGAGAGGGACCTCGATCTTCGACCGGCTCGCGCTCGCCCGCGTGAATGCCGGGGTCTCGGCGACGGCAAGGCGGGCATAGAGACCGACCGCGACGAGAGCGATGCTGGCGATGAACCCGGCGCGCCAGCCCCAGGCGAGGAACTGGGCTTCCGTCAGCAGGCTCGACATCAGCCCGACCACGCCGGATGCCAGGCAGAGGCCGATGGCCAGGCCGACCTGGGGAATGCTGGCATAGAGGCCGCGCCGGTGCGTTGGCGCGTATTCGTAGGCCATCAGCACGCCGCCGCCCCATTCGCCGCCGAGTGCGGCGCCCTGCAGCACGCGCAGGGCCAGAAGGAGAAGTGGTGCCGCCATGCCGACCTGCTCGTAGGTCGGCAACAGGCCCATCATCACGGTCGAGACACCCATGGTCATCATGGTGAGCACCAGCATGCTCTTGCGGCCGATCCGATCGCCGAAATGGCCGCAGACGATCCCGCCGACCGGGCGCGCCACGAAGCCGACGGCAAAGGTCGCGTAGGCCAGCAGGGTGGCGACGAATTCGTCTCCCGCCGGGAAGAACAGCCGATTGAAAACGATGCCCGCGACGACGCCATACAGGATGAAATCGTACCATTCGAGCGTCGCGCCGATCAGGCTGGCGAGCACCGCACGTTTCATCGGGCAATCAGGGGCATGGCGTTGCCGCCAGTATTCCACGCCTGGCGGCCGATGGGCGAATGCGAACTCTATTCTCCTCCCCAGCTTCGCTGGGGAGGTGTCCGCGTCTTCGCGGACGGAGGGGTCAAGAGTCATGGGCCCCGCTGTCCTTTGTGGCTCATGACCCCTCCGCCCCGTATGACGGGGCACCTCCCCAGCGAAGCTGGGGAGGAGAATGAGCAGCGTGACCATTG
>Ga0310811_10010583_pt1 | contig 11919 bp, 5 predicted proteins | sample YCmetagenome_FD_207642 | JGI IMG/M metagenome (GOLD analysis project Ga0310811, IMG submission 207642) | Soil microbial communities from experimental microcosm in Duke University, North Carolina, United States - YC | ecosystem: Engineered > Artificial ecosystem > Soil microcosm > Unclassified ...
GCCTGCCAATGTGCCGCCCGTTAGCGTCGCTGCCGTCGTGCTGTCGTACACCTTGTCGCTGGCGCTCGTGCCGCTCACCGTCAGTGTCGCCGGGGTGATGTTGGCGCTCAGGCCGGTCGGTTGCGCGAACACGTAGTTACCCGCATCCGCGCCGCCCAGCGTATCCGTCGCGGTGACGCCGATGCCGGTGCCCACGTTCTTCGATGCGAACGTCCCCGATTGCGTGAGCGTCACCGTGTCCGAGCCGATCACCCCGGTCAGCGTGCCGCCCGTCAGCGCAGCTGCCGTCGTGCCGTCGTACACCTTGTTGCTTGCGCTCGTGCCGCTCACCGTCAGCGTGGCCGGCGTGATGTTCGCCGTCAGCCCGGTCGGCTGTGCGATCACATAGTTGCCGGCACCCGCGCCGCCCAGCGTATCGGTTGCGCTCACGTCGATACCGGTGCCGACGTTCTTCGATGCGAACGTGCCCGACTGCGTCAGCGTCACCGTGTTCGCGTCCGAGCCGATCAGGCCCGACAACGTGCCGCCAGTCAGCGTGGCTGCCGTCGTGCCGTCATAGACCTTGTTGCTCGCGCTCGTGCCGCTCACCGTCAGCGTCTTCGGGTCGATCGTCAGCGTACCGTCCTGATAGACGATGATGTAGCCCTGCTGGCCAGAGTAGAGACCGCTAGCCGAGATCGTATAGCCGCTGGCATTGACGTCCGTCGCGCCCTGGGACGTGCCGCCGTAGGCGAGCGTCCCCATCAGGTTTTCATTCGGCGTGACCGAATAGGTGACGCCATTGCCGCCCGAGAACCCGGTGCCGTCGTAGGTCTTGCTCGCGTCGTTCACGGTAACGGTCAACGTGCTCATGAACGAGCGCAGCAACGGATAGGTGTAGCCCTCGTACATGACCCAGGTGTTAGCGAAATCCCACCCCGCCGCCGTGAAATTCGACTGGCTCTGCATCTGCTGCGTGGATAGTCCGGTGCCGCCCGAAGACGTCGACAGTCCCGAGGTATCGGTGTCCCAGAAGCTGTTGCTAACCGTGCCGCCGTCGTCGTTGATGCCGATCAGGCCGCCCGCATTCACGGATCCGTCACTGACGCCGCTGGTAGTGACACTTCCCGTCGCATAGCTATTGCTAACCGTGCTCTCGTTGAAGCCAACCAGACCGCCTGCAAATGTGGCAGTGTCCACTCCGCTGCTACTGTTGACAGTGACACTTCCCGTCGCGTAGCTATTGCTAACCGTGCTCTCGTTCAAGCCAACCAGACCGCCTGCATATGCGGCAGTGCTCTCTCCGCTGCTACCGTTGACAGTGACACTTCCCGTCGCATAGCTATTGCTAACCGCGCTCTCGTTCAAGCCAACCAGACCGCCTGCATATGCGGCAGTGCCCTCGCCGTTGCTAGTGTTGACAGTGACACTTCCCGTCGCATAGCTATTGCTGATCGCGCTGGTGTTAAGGCCCACCAGACCACCGGCCATCGTCCCAAAGTCATCGAAATCGTCGGCCGGTGTACTGGCGCTCACGCTCCCCGTCGCATAGCTGTTACCGATCGTGCCAAGGTTATAGCCCACCAGCCCGCCGACCATCCGCTGGTATCCAAACTCATCGTCGCCGACGTCGTTACCGATGCTCACGCTGGCCGTCGAATAGCTGTTGCTGATGGTGCCGAGGCTCGCGCCGACGAGGCCACCCGTGCCACCATATCCGCCTGCGACGGTGCCACTCGTATGGCTGTTGACGATCGTGCCGTAATTGATGCCCGCCAGGCCTCCGGCATAGTTCTCGTCGTCGTCGACGTTGTTCCCGGTGGAGATGTTAGCGCCGACAACCCCCACATTGCGGACCACTCCGCCGTTCGCCACTACGCCGAAAAGCCCGACTCCCCAGTAAAAGGTGCTTGCAGGGACGTTAATGACAAGTCCGCTGATCGCATGCCCCAGGCCGTCGAATTGGCCAGAGAACTCCCCGCTGCCACTGCCGTTGGTGGTGCCTATCGGCGTGAACCCGGCCCCGCTATTCCATCCCGACGTGCTGCTGGCGTCGATATCGCTGCCCAGCACGTAGTTACCCGCAAGATTGCCGTTGATGCCCTGCAGGTCGGTTCCGGTCGTGCTGCCCGGATTACCCAGGCTCGTGATCACCGTGTACTGCACGACGGCACCGTCGCTGCCCAGTTGCGTGCTGAAGTTGTTGCCGGCCTGCAGATTCACCGGCGCGTTCACGTTGTACGTCGCCGTATTGCCCGCGCTCACCGCGCCCAGGCCGTACTGCAGCGCCAGCTTGCCATTCGCGTTCGACGCCGTGATGCTCTGGTTGATGTTGATGTTGTTCCCCGCGCTCAGAGTCAGCGTCGTCGGGGCCCTCCAGCTCACCGTGTCGTCGATGTTGACGTTGCCCGAAGCGTCCACCTGCACGTTGGTGCCGTTGAGCGCGGCGTCCAGCGCCGTCCCCGTGATGTCGCCGCCGCTCGCGGCCACCGTGAAATCGGCCGGGTCGATCAGCCACGATCCGGCCAGCCCGTGCGGCGCGCGCGTCGTGATCGTCGCGTCCGGCGCCACCTTCACTGCCGCCGCGCTCGTCTCGATCGAGCCGCCGTTGCCGCCGTCCGGCGCGCTCGCATCGAGCGTGCCGCCGACGTTCACCGCGCCGCTCGCCATGCCGCCCAGCAGCGAGATCGTGCCGTTGTGGTTCTCGACCGTGCGCGCTTCGATCACGCCGGTGTTGTTCACGACGCTCGCGAGCAGCGCATCCTTGGCGCCGGCTGTCATCAGCACGATGCCGCCGTCCGCCTGGATCAGGCCGCCGTTTTCCGCGAGGTTGTTCAGCGTGCTCTGGTCCACCTGCATGCTGACGAGGCTGTCGCCGTCGAAATTGAGCGTCATCGCGCTGCCCGCGCCGAGCGCGACGGTGCCCAGCTTCGCGACGATCGTCCCTTCGTTGCCGACGTGATTGCCGAGCAGCGCGACGTAGCCGCCGTTGGCCGCCGTGATCGTGCCTTGATTGATCACGCTGCCGGTGCCATTGCCGCTGAATTTCAGCTTGCCGCTGGCGAGGCTCGCGTCGCTGACGTCGAGCGTCGACGCGACGAGGCCGCCGACGTTGACCTGCGCGCCCTTGCCGAACAGGATCCCATTGGGGTTGATCAGAAACACCTGACCGTTGGCGTTCAGCTTGCCGAGAATCCGCGTGCCGCTGGTGTCGAAGATGCGGTTCACCGCGATCGACGAAGCCGTCGGCTGCACGAACGTGACCGTTTCTTTCGGCGCGATGTTGAAGCTGTTCCAGTTCACCGACAGCGTCGAGCTCGACTGCACGATGGTGGTGGTCGCGCCGTTGCTGCTGATGCTTCCGCTGCCCGACACGACCTTGCCGCCGCTCGGCGCGGCATGCGCGCCAACGGCCGACAGCGACAGTGCCGCCATCACGAGCGTGCGCCCCGATCCCTTGCTTCTACCCCGTGCGACTTCCGAAACCGCCACCCAGCTCTGATAGAGCTGATTCCAGATCAGCCGATATGCGTGATTCATAAATAACAACCTCGAATTATTCTTTGAATGCTTTGGCGCGATGACAGTGAAAATCGAAAAAACAAATACCGCATGGAAAAAGCCATTAGCCTCTTCCGTGAAAGGCTTTTGAAATATCAGAAAGGGGATTCGCTCTGGAAACGGCTTACTGCGCATCGTCGCGTCGGTAGTCGCCGCTAACAACCCTACACTTCTTACCGTATAACGGCAGGTTGACGAAAGACTTTAGTGGGGAGAGATCAGATATTCGATGGCGTATAAAAGCACGCGCGGCGGCCTTATAAAAGCGCCGCACCCGCCTCGGTCGAAAAGATTTTTAAAATACGGAGCGCGATAATAAACGCGCGAATAAAACAGCTATTGAGCGATAAAAAGATACCAGCAAACGTTTGGCATCTTCTGATGTAGCAACAAGGCACCGGGGCGACCACCGCCATTACAGGACACCTCGCATCGCAAACCAACCGGCGCGCTTACTTCCCCTCCGACAACCCGCGCTCGAGCGCCGCGACACCCGCCGGCAGATCGACCTTCACGCCGAGATCGACCATCGTGCGGCCGAGCGCGTGCACGGTGCGAAACAGGTTGTGCTCGCGGCACTGTTCGCCCATCTGCCCGATGCGCACGATCGGCAAACCGAACGAGCCGGATATTTCCACCTGATGTTGCCGCGAGATATGCGCGCAGACATCGGCGGGGCTCAGGCCATCCGGCACCTCGATGCCGACCACCGAATTGAGCCGGCAGTCCTCCGGCGCATACAGTTGCAGGCCCATCGCGCTCACGCCCTGCTGCAACGCAAGCGAGCATTTCAGATGCCGCGCGAAGCGCTTTTCCAGCGTCTCGGCACATACGAGCCGCAGCGCCTCGTGCAGCGCGAGCACGCCCGACACCGGCGCCGTGTAGTGATAGCCGGCGTTGTGCCAGAAGTTTTCGGCTAGCGACGCATCGAGACACCAGTGCGTATTGGGCGCCGTGCGGCCTTTGACGCGCGCCCACGCCGTGTCGGAAAACGCGATCAGCGACACGCCCGGAATCGACGACAGCCCCTTCTGCCCGCCGGTAATCACCGCGTCGATACCCCAGGCGTCCATTTCGAGCGGCATCGTGCTCAGCGTGCAGACCGCGTCGACGATCACCAGCGCGCCCGCTTCCTTCGCGAGCGCGGCGATATCCTTCAGATGATGGTTCCATACCGTGTTCGAGGTCTCGCCCTGCACCACGGTGACGACTTCGGGCCGCTCGCGGCGAATCGCCTCGGCAACCTGCTCGAGACTCGCGACGGTCCGGTCCGCAACGTCGAGCGTGCTCACGCGCGCGCCGACGCGCCGGCCCATTTCGCCCATGCGGTCGCTGAAAAAACCGTTCCTGATGCACAGCACGCGCGTGCCTTCCCACGCAAGATTGGAGATCGCCATCTCCATCGCGGCCGATCCCGGTCCCGCGACGCCGAGCACCCACTTCGATTGCGTCTGGAACACGTAGCGCGCCATCGTCTTCACCTGGCCGACCACCTTGGCCATCGTGCCGCCCAGATGATTGATGACGATCGCGTTGGCCTTCGCGACCGCGGCGGGGATCGGCACGGGGCCGGCGCCCATCATCAGCAGCGGTTCTTCGGGAAGGATGGCGTCGAGCGATTCGACAAGCGGACAGGGCACGGACGAAGCGACGGGAGTGGCAGTGGAAATCGGCATGATCGGTACGTGATGAAGATTCGGTCGCAAGGGAAAAAACGGCCTCGTGGCGGTTAAGCCAGCGAGGCCGTCGTCCGATCATTCACCGAACCGTGCGATTGCGCAAGATTTTTTGCGGCAGGCGCCGCACGTTACCGTACCGCCCCACGCGCCGGTACAGTTACCTGACGCGGGTCTTGTCGAGCTTGTTGCCGGTCGCCGCGTTGAAGCGCTCGACGTACTCCTCGATCAGCTTGCGCATCGCGCGGCCGATCTTGCGGTAGTCCGACTCGTTCAGATTGGCGAGCGACACGCGCCCCGACGGATGCTGCGTGCCGAAGCCGCGTCCCGGCAGCAGCACGACGCGCGCCTCGCGCGCGAGCCGGAACAGCAGCTCGGACGGCTCGGTGTTCTTCAGCAGCCAGTCGACGAACTCGCGCCCATACGCGCGTTCGCCGAGGAACTCGATATCGACGATCGTGTAGTAATCGACCTGGTTCGGATCGTCGTCGTCGAACGAGATGCCGACCTCTTCGTAGAGCGCCTGTTTGCGCTTGCGGATCAGGCGCTTCAACGCGCACTTGTACGCGTCGGGTGTGTCCATCAGCGAGAACAACGAAAACAGCACCATCTGCACCTGCTGCGGCGTCGACAGGCCCGCGGTGTGATTCAGCGCGACCGTGCGGCTGTCGGCGACCAGCCGGTCGATGAACTTGAGCTTGTCGGGCTCGGTCGTGATCGACTCGTAGCGATGATGCAGTTGCTTCTTCGCGTCGGCCGGCAATTCACCGATCAGCCGGTCGAGCACGTTGTCGCGATGCGTGGCGACCACGCCGAGACGCCAGCCCGTCGCGCCGAAATACTTCGAATACGAATACACGAGGATCGTGTTCTTCGGCGCGAGCGCGAACAGCGACACGAAGTTATCGGCGAACGTGCCGTACACGTCGTCGGTGAGCAGGATCAGATCGGGGCGTTCCTTGACGATCTCCGCGATGTGTTCGAGGCTCGCATCGTCGATCTTCACCGACGGCGGATTGCTCGGATTCACGAGGAAGAACGCCTTCACTTTCGGATCGCGCAGCTTGTCGAGTTCCTTCTTCGAGTACTGCCAGCCGCTCGCGACATCGGCTTCGAGATTCACGACGTTCAGCTGATAGTCGTTCAGACGCGGAATCTCGATGTACGGCGTGAAGATCGGCATGCCGAGCGCGATCGTATCGCCCGGCTTGATCAGATGATTTTCCCGCATCGTGTTGAAGATGTACGTCATCGCCGCGGTGCCGCCTTCCACCGCGAAGATGTCGAACTCGCCGACGAATGGGTGATCGCCGATCATCTCGCGGCGCAGATACTGCCCGACGATGATCTCCGAGAGCTTCAGCATGCGGTCGGGCACCGGGTAGTTCGACGCGAGAATGCCCTCGCACATTTCATACAGAAAGTCGCCCGACGATAGCCCTAACTGGTCGCGCACGTACGACACCGCGCCGCGCAGAAAGTCGATGCCGGGCACGTCCCTGTTTTCGCGCAGAAACAGATCGAAGCGCTCCTCCAGACCGTCGCGGCGCGGAAAGCCGCCGACGCCTTCGGGCATGTACGCGAACGAGCGCTCGGACTCGCGCATCGCGAACAGGCCGAGCTGCCAGAAGCCGTGACGCGGAATCGTCGCGAGAAAGTTCGGATTGCCGCGACCCGCGTTGAGCATCGCGGCGTTGGCGGGCCGCTCGACCGCGCTGCCGCCGGCGGCCTTGATCAGTTCGTCCTTCAGTTCGAACGGGCTCAGCGCGGCCAGGCCGGCTTGCGCGGCTTGCTCCTCCGAGCGCTTCTTGTCGCCCTTCTCTTTTGCCATGATGCGTTCTCCAGTGTGCAGGTGAAAGACGCCGGCGTGGCGACGGATCGCCCGGTCGCGGCCGGCATAAGAGAGCCGATAAACACCCGATAAAACGCGCGATGAAACGTGCGATGAACGTTCGATGCGCGCGCTACACCAGCCCGACCACGAGCGGCCCGAGCAGCGTCAGCGCGACGTTCGCAATCGCATACGTGATCGCGAACGGCACGGTCGGCACCGCGCTCTCGGCCTTGTCGAGCACGCCGCCGAACGCCGGGTTCGCACTGCGTGAGCCGGACAGCGCGCCGGCCAGAATCGCCGCGTTGTTGTAGCGCAGCACGTAGCGGCCGAACAGCATCGTGAGCAGCAGCGGAAACAGCGTGACGAACACGCCGAGCAGAAAGATCGTCATGCCGCTCTGCTTGACCGTCACCACCGCCTGCAAACCCGAGTTCAGCCCAACCACCGCGACGAACGCGGCGAGACCGAAGTCCTTCAGCAGTTGCGACGCGGCGGACGGCATCACGCCATACATCGGATGCTTGCCGCGCATCCAGCCGAACACGAGGCCGGCGAGCAGGCAGCCGCCGCCCGAGCCGAGCGTAAGCGGCACACCGCCGATATTGACGACGATGAGCCCGATCAGCAGACCGATCACGAGGCCCACTCCCATATAGATGAAGTCGGTCTTGTTGCTATACGGCAGCTCGTAGCCGGCCGCCTCGACCGCGCGTTTGGTGTCTTTCGGCGAGCCGTAGAAAGTCATCACATCGCCGTGCTGCAACTCGGTTTCCGGCAACACCGGCAACGGCTGCCCGGCGCGCGACACCGCCTGCAGATACACGCCGTGCCGCATATCGCGATCGATCATCTGACGCGCGGCGGCGATCGTCGTGTGATTCATGCCCTTGCGCGTGAACACGGCCTCACGCGTCTGCATCACGACGCTGATGTCCTCGGCATCGGCCACCTCGTTACCATTCGCGCCGAACGCGACCACCGCTTCGCGGCGGCCGACGACGAGCACCACGTCGCCGTCGCGCAGCGTGAAATCGGGCGTCGGCTCGATCGGCTGGCCATCACGCTTGATCCGCTCGATCGTCAGCATGTCCTCGTGCAGCGACTCGACCGCTTTTACCGTTTTACCGGCGCTGTAATCGATCCTGTACGCGCGTCCGACGAGTTCGGGCAGCGCGAGCACCTGCCCCGGCCCATGCGTCGGCGTGCCGGCCGAGAGTTCGCGCTCCGCCTCGATCGACGCTTCGCGCAAGCCCTGGCCCATGAACTTCGGCAGCACGTTCACGCACACGATGATCGCGCCAAGCGAGCCGAACACGTAGGTCACCGCATACGCGATTGCGACGTCAGACTGCAGCGACTTGACCTCGTCGGCGGGCAGGCCGAGCCGCGCGATCGCGTCGCCCGCGGTGCCGATGATCGCCGATTGCGTGAGCGCGCCGCCCGCGAGCCCGGCCGCGAGCCCCTTGTTCAGATGGAACAGCTTCGCGCACACGACCACGGTGATCAACGCGCTGACCGCGAGAAACACCGCCATCGCGATTTCGCGCAGCGTCTTGCGGTTCAGCGAGTTGAAGAAGCCTGGGCCGGAGTCATAGCCGACCGCGTAGATGAATACCGCGAACATCACCGCCTTCACGCCGTTGTCGATCGTCACGCCCGCCTGGCTGATCACGACCGCCGCGAGCAATGAGCCGCCCACGCCACCCAACTGGAACTTGCCGAACTTGATCTGCCCGATGAAGTAGCCGGCCGCGAGCGACAGAAACAGCGCCATCTCCGGTGACTTGTGAAAGATGCTGTGTAGCCAGTCCATCATGCCCTCACTGATTGGTTGGCAATACGGTTACTGGATGCGATGCGGGTATGGCAAAACTCGCAAACCCGGCACCCCCCCACCCCGCTAGCCGAACTTGCCGGCGAGCCCCACCACCACCGGCCCCATCAAAGGCAGCAGGATGTTCGACAGCGCATAGGTGATCGTGTAGCCGATCACCGGCGTCGAATTGCCGGTCACGCCGACGAGCGCACTGATCGCCGGCGTGCTGCACTGCTGGCCCGCGATCGCACCGAGCAGCATCGGCGTTTCGAGCTTCAGGAACGCGCGGCCGATCCACAGTGACAGCAGCCCCGGCACCAGCACCATCAGGATGCCGGCGAGCGGCAACGCGAGCCCGTATTCGCGCACGAGCTTGATCGCGTCGGGTCCGGCCGACAGACCGACCGCCGTGATGAAAGTGGCGAGCCCGAAGTCCTTCAGAATCTGCGCGGCCGCCGACGGCAGCGAGCCGACCAGCGGATGACGCGAGCGGATCCAGCCGAACAGCAATCCCGACAGCAGACAGCCGCCGCCGGTGCCGAGCGCGAGCGTTACGCCGCCGATCGTACCGCCGAGGCGGCCGATCGCCATGCCGACCAGCACGCCGAGGCCGAGATAGACGAAGTCGGTTTTCTGCGTCGCGGGCAGGATATAGCCGAGACGTTGCGCGCCGCGCTCGACGTCGGCTTTTGCGCCGACGATCGTCAGCACGTCGCCGCGATTGAGCTCGGTGCCGGGCAGCGCGGGGATTGTCGACTCGAGCCGCGTGACCGCCGCGATATAGACACCGCGCGCGTTCTCCGGCTTCGCCTGCGCGCGCAATTGCGCGACCGTCATGCCGTGCGCGTCGCGCCGCGTCAGCACGACGTCGAGCCGCTCAACGACGAACTGCGCGAAATCCGCGCCGGCCACTTCGTCGCCGAGGCTCGCTGCCGCCTCGACGAGCGCCGCGCGCCGGCCGGCCACCAGCACCAGATCGCCCGCCGCGAGCCGCAACTCCGGCTCGACCGGCAGCTTCGTGCCGGCTCGCTCGATCTGTTCGACGGTCAGGTTATAGCCGTAGCGCTCTTCGAGCGCGCGCACGCTGACGCCGTCGGCGCTACTGATGCGAAACGCCCGGCCGACGAGCGCCGGTGCCGCCGCGCGCTGCCCTTCGCTGAACGCGCCCGCGCCGCCGAGCTGGCGCCATACGCGCTCGGCTTCGTCGCGCAGATTGACGCGTAGCAGAAGCGGCGCGAACTGGCTGGTGAACAACACGATCGTGATAAGACCGAACAGGTAGCTGACGCTGTAAGCGGTCACGATATTGGCCTGCAGCCGCAGCGTTTCCGCATCACCGAGGCCGAGTCTCGCGATCGCTTCGGACGCGGTGCCGATCACCGCCGATTCGGTCGCCGCGCCCGCCAGCAAGCCGGCCGCGGTGCCGATGTCGAGCCGCATCACGCTCACCGCGATCAGGATCAGCGCGAGCACCGAGACGATTTCGACCAACGACAACACGCCATAGCGCCAACCGCGTCCGATGTTCGCAAAGAACTGCGGGCCGCCGGTAAAGCCGAGCGCGAAGATGAACAGCGCGAACGCGATGTTCTTCAGATCCGGGGAAATGCGCGCGCCGCTCTGACCGAGCACGAGCGCGACTATCAGCGTGCCGCACACGCCGCCGAGCTGAATCGGGCCAATCCGAAAAGAACCAATGAAATAGCCGATCGCGAGACAGGCAAAAAGCGCGATTTCCGGCTGTGACCTCAGCAATTGACCGATCATGTTGGCTCGCCGATTAACAGGTTATTAGCAGAAAGCGGAACACCGACTGCCGGAAAAACCAAATCAAACCGTCTGATACCAAAAGATTGCGTTTATGTCATTTCACGCAGCGCGCATTGAAAAACCAGTAGCGCGCAGGCAGAGCAATACTGTCATGAAACAAGAACCTGTCAAGCGATATTGCAGTTCGGCACCCCTGTCAATATCCTGTTCATTTCGGAAAACCAAGTTCGCAAAACACGTTCGAAAACCTGCTTCAAGCGATGCCTTTCCGGGAGCCCGATATGCGCATGATCCTGTTCAGCAGCCGTCAGTACGACAACGAAACGTTCACCGAAGCCAACGCCGCGCACGGCTACGAACTGCACTTCCAGGAGTCGCATCTCAACAGCGAAACCGCGATTCTCGCGCACGGCTACGAAGTGGTCTGCCCGTTCGTCAATGACATGGTCGACGCGGCCACGCTCGAGCGGCTTCACGCGGGCGGCACGCGCATGATCGCGTTGCGCTCGGCGGGCTTCAATCACGTCGATCTCGCGGCGGCCGAAAGGCTCGGCATGCTGGTCGCGCGCGTGCCCGCGTACTCGCCGCACGCGGTCGCCGAGCATGCGGTCGGTCTGATTCTCGCGCTGAACCGCCGCTTGCCGCGCGCGGTAGCGCGCACCCGCGAGGGCGATTTCTCGCTGCACGGGCTGCTCGGTTTCGATCTGCACGGCAAGACGGTCGGCGTGATCGGCACCGGCATCATCGGCCGGGTGTTCGGCCGCATCATGGCGGGCTTCGGCATGCAAATACTCGCGCATGATCCGGGCACGCCCGCGGCCGACCTGCTCGCGCTCGGCGCGCGCTATGTGCCGCTCGATACGCTGCTCGCCGAAGCGGACGTGATCAGTCTGCATTGCCCGCTGCTGCCCGATACCTATCACCTGATCGACGACGCCGCGCTCGCGAAGATGAAGCGCGGCGCGATGCTGATCAACACCGGGCGCGGCGGCCTCGTCGAGGCGAACGCGCTGGTCAGCGCGCTGAAGGACGGCCAGCTAGGCCATCTCGGGCTCGACGTGTACGAGGAGGAAGGCGGCATCTTCTTCGAGGACCACTCGAATCTGCCGCTGCAGGACGACGTGCTCGCGCGTCTGCTGATGTTCCCGAACGTGATCGTCACCGCGCATCAGGGGTTCTTCACGCGCGAGGCGATGAGCGAGATCGCGCGGACCACGCTCGACAATATCGCCGCATGGCACGCGGGGACGCCGCGTAATGCCGTGCATGCGGCGGCGTAGTCG
>Ga0310811_10010584_pt1 | contig 11918 bp, 11 predicted proteins | sample YCmetagenome_FD_207642 | JGI IMG/M metagenome (GOLD analysis project Ga0310811, IMG submission 207642) | Soil microbial communities from experimental microcosm in Duke University, North Carolina, United States - YC | ecosystem: Engineered > Artificial ecosystem > Soil microcosm > Unclassified ...
AAAAAAACGGCCCGTTTGGGGCCGTTGCTTGTTGCTTTATCGCGCTCGCGGCGCCCAGCTTTATACCGCTTGGGGCTCCGGCACCTTCGCCGGCCGGTTGATCCGCAACACGATCACCGCGGCGACGAGGCACAGGCCACCCGAAATCATCGACGCCACCGTATAAGTGCCCAGGCTCGCGCGCAGCATGCCCGCGCCGAGCGCCGCGAACGCCGCGCCGAGCTGGTGGCCCGCGACCACCCAGCCGAACACTACCGGCGCCGATTCCTTGCCGTACACGTCCGTCGCGAGACGCACGGTCGGCGGAACTGTGGCGATCCAGTCGAGCCCGTAGAACACCGCGAACAGCGGCAAGCCAAAGAAGTCGATACCGAACGCATGCGGCAGATACATCAGCGACAAGCCGCGCAGACCGTAATACCAGAACAGCAGCACGCGGCTATTGAAGCGGTCCGACAGCCAACCCGACAACGTCGTGCCAAACAGATCGAAGATGCCCATCGCGGCGAGCAGCGACGCACCCTGCACCTCGGTCATGCCGTAGTCGCCGCACATCGCGATCAGATGGGTGCCGACATAGCCGTTGGTGCTCGCGCCGCAGATGAAGAAACTGAAGAACAGCAGCCAGAAATCGCGCGTCTTGCTCGCCATCGCGAGCGTTCCAAACGCAATGGCGAGCGGATTCTGTTTGGTGACGGTGCTCGTGACCGGTGCGTCGTGCGGTTCGCCATATGGGCGCAGTTTCATGTCCACCGGGCGTTCCGGCAACAGAAATGCGACCAGCGGAATCACGATCGCCGCCGCCAGCGCGACGACCCACACGACCTGGCGCCAGCCGTAATGCTCGGCGATGGCCGCGAGCATCGGCAGGAACACCAGTTGGCCGGTGGCCGAACTCGCCGTGAGAATGCCCATCACGAGGCCGCGGCGGGTCGTGAACCAGCGCGTCACCACGGTCGCCGACAATGACAGCGCCGCGACCCCCGTCGAGCCGCCGACCATCACGCCCCAGATCAACACCATCTGCCACGGATGTGTCATCAGCGATGACAGCGCCACGCCCGCGGCCATCGTGCCGAGCGCGACCAGCAGCGTGGGCCGCACCCCGAAGCGCTGCATCGCAGCCGCCGCGAATGGCCCCATCAGCCCGTACAGCGCGATGTTCACGGAAATGGCCAGCGAGATCGTCGCGCGGCTCCAGCCGAATTGATGCTCGAGCGGCACCATCATCACACTCGGCGTGGCGCGCGTTCCGGCCGCCGCCAGCAGTACCAGAAACACCACCGCCACGGTCAGCCAGCCGTAGTGGAAGCGTCCGCCAATCAGTCTCGCCGCCCAGTTCATTGGTTCTCCAGTCGACGCTTCGCCAAAACAGGCTTGCGTCGTTCGTATTATTACGGTTCGCGTAAAGGACTTGTGACAGATCAGTCACAATGGTGTTGCGATATTAGTTACTGGTCGGTAACATGTCAAGGCGTCAGTTCAATTCAGGTGGCCATCATGTCCGACAGCGAAACCCTCAAGCCGACCGGTGAGTCCCGCGCACGGCGCGCGCGCAGCGCGCAGACAGCCGGACCGCAGGCGCAGCAGAACTTGCTGCGCGCCGCGAGCGAGCTGTTCTATCGCGAGGGCGTGCGCGCGGTCGGCGTCGACGCGGTGGTCGAGCGCGCCGGCGTGAACAAGATGAGTCTGTATCGCCAGTTTTCGTCGAAGGACGAATTGGTGATGGCTTATCTGGAGCAAAAGGACGAGCAGTTCTTCGACTACGTGGAGAAGAGTTTCGCCCAACATCCGGGCGAACCGGCGCGCCAGCTTCAACAGTATTTCGACGACCTCGCGGTGCGAGCGTCGATCGACGACTATCGGGGTTGTCCTTTCGTGAATGTTTCGGTGGAGTTTTCCGACACCGCGCATCCGGCGCGCCAGTTCGTGTTCCGCAACAAGCAGCGCTTGATGGCGCGCCTCACCGAATTGACAACTGCAACGGGTGCCGATGACCCGGTGGCGCTTGCGGATGCGCTCGGTTTGATGATCGAGGGCGTGTATGCCTCGAGTCAGACCTACGGCCCGGGATGCGGGCCCATTCTGGCCGCGCCGAAGGTCGCCGCGCAGTTGATCGCCGCCGCATGCGGCGGGACGCGGGTGCAGTAAACCGAGTCGCGTCGCGTTATTCGACGCCACATTTGGCGCTGGACGCGAATCGCTGCGAACCCGCGCCGTTAGAATGGCACTTTATCCGCTGTGCCGCCCGCCATGCCGTTACCCGCCGAATCCCACGATACCGTCGTAGCCGCCACCCGTCACTGGCTGACCGAGGCGGTGATCGGGCTCAATTTGTGTCCGTTTGCGAAGGCCGTGCATGTGAAGGGGCAGATTCGCTATGCCGTGAGCGACGCCATCGACACGGAAGCCGTGTTGACCGATCTCGAAGCCGAGCTTCAGACACTGATCGCGACCGATCCGGAAGCCATCGACACCACGCTGCTGATCCTGCCGCGCGCACTCGGCGATTTTCTCGACTTCAACGATTGCCTGTTTTTCGCCGACCGGCTCATCAAGCAGCTTCGGCTCGAAGGGATCGTTCAGATCGCGAGCTTTCACCCGGCTTACCAGTTTGAAGGCAGCGAGCCCGACGACATCGAAAACTATACGAATCGGGCGCCCTATCCGATCCTGCATCTGCTGCGCGAGGACAGCATCGAGCGAGCCGTGCAGGCCGTCCCCGATGCGGAAGATATTTACGAGCGCAATCAGGCAACCTTGCGACGCATCGGACTTGCCGGCTGGAACGCGTTGATGAAGAGCTGATTCGCTCAAGAGCGGCGCCTCGCGAAGGGCGACACGACTGATAAAGAAGTTCTGCCGTTGCCCTGCTGCACGAAGGTCAGGCAGGAGCAAAAAACCGCTCTTTCAGTTCTTCAATGCCTAGCGTTTCCATCACCTCGTTGAGCCGTTCGGCCGGCCGGCGCCGCGGCAAATCCTTGTACTGCGCGATGATCAGTTCGTTCTTCATCGAGTGCTCCCACCCGACCAGCTCGGTCACGTTGACCTGATACCCGTGTGCTTCCAACTGCAAACAGCGCAACACGTTCGTGATCTGGCTGCCAAATTCGCGCGTGTGCAATGGGTGCCGCCAGATCTCCGTCAACGCGCTCGCGAGCGATTTTCCCTTGTTGCGCCGCAGCACGCCGGCCACCTCTGCCTGACAGCAGGGCACGACCACGATGTACTTCGCCTGTTTTTCCAGCGCGAAACGGATCGCGTCGTCGGTTGCGGTGTTGCACGCGTGCAGCGCCGTCACGATGTCGATCTGAGCAGGCAAACTCGCAGACGTAATCGACTCCGCCACCGACAGGTTCAGAAACGACATCCCCGTAAAGCCCAGCCGCGCGGCCAGTTCTTCGGACTTCGCAACGAGGTCTTCGCGCGTTTCAATGCCGTAAATGTGCGAAGCAGCACCTGCGGCACCCTGAAACTCCTTGAAGAAAAGATCGTAGAGGATAAAACCTAGGTATGACTTGCCCGCGCCGTGGTCGACGAGCGTCAAGTCGCCCTGCTTGTCCTTGAGGTCTTTGAGCAGCGGCTCGATGAACTGGAACAGGTGGTAGACCTGCTTCAGCTTGCGGCGGCTGTCCTGATTCATCTTGCCGTCGCGCGTGAGGATGTGGAGTTCTTTCAACAACTCGACGGACTGGTTCGGACGGATTTCGTGGGTTTTGCTGGACATCTTGTGGACCGTCGTCAATTGCACCGCGAACGTGCGACAGATGACGGAAAAAGGGAAAAGTTGCTGCCAGTTTACCTAATGTGCGGGTCGCTCACCCAAGGAGCTACGCAAACCATGTAAGAAATGCGGTCAACCCGGAACGCTTCCTGCTCGAAAAAGCATCGCGCGAACATTTCGGAAGTGGCCAAAAAATCAGCTTGCGCAGCGGCCGAGCCCAATCGCGCAAGCCGTGTCGCCATAACAAGACGCTGCCGGGCGTGACGACGCTCACGCGAACCGAATGCATGTGGGGAGGACGGACCCGGAACACGGGCCAAATGTTACGTAACCAGCAGCGCGCCGAGACATCAACCGGGACGCGCGCTCGGATGATAGAAGAGGCGGCAATGGACACGGTACCCAACGGAAACGTCGAACAAAAATTTCAGGAAATGCTGGCGAAGCTCACCGCGACGCCCGTCTGGTCGGAGAAGCAGCAACTCGAACTGGAGATGGCGCGCGATATCTCCACGGAAATGCTACGTCTTGCCGAGGTCATGCGCGATGGCAACGTCGACATGGAAACGTGTCTGACCATGCTCAAGTACGCCAAAGTGCTCGACTTCGTGATGACCACGCTCGCGTCGCGGCGCGACATCAAACCGCAAACGCTGCGGGTTATCTTCAAGCTCGCCGGGCTGAAGGTGGACGAGGCTTACCCTGGTTGATGATCGGGACACCCCCGCAGGTTGCACGACAACGCCGCGACCCGCGAACGGTACTACGCCGCTCGCACGGGTCGGCCGGCGCCTTCCGTCCGCGCAGGACTGCCACTCACGCGCTGGGTGCTTCGACCGGCGGCGTGCCTTCATGAAACAGCGTCTTCAGTTGCGAACGCAATTCCGGTGAATCCGTGTGTTTGTGGATGGCGACCGCGTGCTGTACGGCCGCTTCGAGCAATTCGCTCTCAGTGTCGGCAGATAGCGCGACGGTGCAGTTCATTTCGCTCGGAAACTCGCGACAGTCGATGTACTTGCGGCTCATGGCAGGCTCCTCGATCCAGACGATCAAACCTTCATGCGGACAACGGACGCGCGAACCGCGTCGCCGACGATGACCCTGGCTGCGATCGCAGGCACGGCCAAACCGGCGGCAAGCAGGCGGTGGACTGGTTTAACGCGAGGGAAAGACGCGGACGGCATTCGATGGAAGGCGTTCTGAAAGTATAGTTCGCACGGGTCGAGAACAAAGACGCGGATGCGCGTCCCGATGGATGCGAAAACGCCCGAATCCGGCTTATTTCGACTCCCTGTGCCGCCAGCACGTTTGCCCTGCGCCGTCGGCGGTGTGAAAATAGCGCCCTTCGTGCCGTCCATCGTCATTCGATCAGGCCGGCGCGCCGCCTCCTCCTTCCGCTTATCCGCAGGACCGCATGCCATCCTCCTTCGATTCCGCCCGTGTCGCCGTGATAGGCGGCGGCCCCGCCGGCCTGATGGCGGCCGAGGCGCTCAGCGGGCGCGGCTTGCAGGTCGACCTCTATGACTCGATGCCGTCTGTCGGCCGCAAGTTCCTGATGGCGGGCAAAGGCGGCATGAACATCACGCACTCGGAGCCGCTCGAACCGTTCCTCGGCCGCTACGGTGCCCGCCGCGAGAGGATCGCTCCGCTGCTGGACGTGTTCGGACCCGACGCACTGCGAGCCTGGTTGCAGGGGCTGGGCATCGACACCTTCGTCGGCAGTTCCGGACGGGTTTTCCCAACCGATATGAAAGCGGCGCCGATGCTGCGCGCGTGGCTGCATCGACTGCGGGAAGCAGGGGTGCACTTTCATATGCGGCACAAGTGGAGCGGTTGGGTGACGGATGCAGGCGATGGTGCTCACTCCGCCCCCGCCGCACACACGCTGCGCTTTGCAACGCCCGACGGCGAACACAACGTGACCTGCCAGGCCGTGGTGTTCGCGCTCGGCGGCGCAAGCTGGCCGCGCCTCGGATCGGACGCTGCGTGGGTGCCGCTGATGGCCGCGCGTGACGTGCTGGTGACGCCGTTGCGGCCCGCCAACTGCGGCTTCGATGCCGACTGGAGTCCGTATCTGCGCGAGCGTTTCGCGGGTCAGCCAGTCAAGCCGGTCGCCATTTCACTCACTGACGTAGACAATAAAGTCCATAATCGACAAGGTGAAATACTTCTGACCGAAACCGGCGTCGAGGGGAGCCTGCTTTACGCGTTGTCGGCAGCAATCCGCGAGCGAATTCTGGCCGACGGCGACGTGACGATCGCGCTGGATCTGGCGCCAGGCTTGACGCTCGAGCGAGTGGTCGCCGAAGTCACGCGGCCACGCGGTTCACGCTCGATGTCGAGTCATCTGCACGGCCGGATCGGCATTGGCGGCGTGAAACTGGCCCTGCTGCACGAGATTCTGTCGAAGGAGGCCTTCGCCGATGCGCACGGCCTCGCGCATGCGATCAAGGCGCTGCCGGTGCGACTCACGCGCGCGCGGCCCATCGCGGAAGCGATCAGCACCGCCGGCGGGATTCCGTTCGAAGCGCTCGACGCGCAGTTGATGATCGAGCAGCTGCCCGGTGTGTTTTGCGCGGGAGAGATGCTCGATTGGGAAGCGCCGACCGGAGGCTATTTGCTGAGCGCCTGTTTTGCCAGTGGATTGGTGGCCGGGCGGGGAGCGGCGGCGTTTCTCGAGGTACCGAAGGGGCGCGGGGCGTCGGTTTGACGCGCCGCCGCGCGACTTTGCTGTGGCACGGCAATGTGTCTCGTTGCCGTCTCACGCGCCTGTATATCTCAAAGCGCTGAAGTCGCGCGGTGTATCGGCGCAACGCGCCCCAGCCGTTCCCCACGTCACGGGTAGCGCCCCTCACCGCCTCGCAACTCAACTCGCCTTAAGGCGCCACAGCGACGTCACTTCAGCCACCCGGGCCTTATGCAGCGCGTCGGTTTCATCGGTCGACTTCGGATGCCGAGGACGAATATCCTCGCGCCCCACTAAAGTCAGCCCCGCCTTTTCAATCGCGGCAAGCAGCCACTCGCGCGTGCGCAAGCCCAAATGCTCCGCGAAGTCCGACAGGATCAGCCACCCCTCGCCGCCCGGCGACAGATGTTCCGCTAGGCCATTCAGGAAGCCGAGCAGCATGCGGCTTTCCGGATCGTAGACCGCATATTCGACCGGCGATGCGGGCCGTGCCGGCACCCACGGCGGATTACAGACGACCAGCGGCGCCCGGCCTTCCGGAAACAGATCCGCCTGCACGACGTCGACCTGCTGGTTGTAGCCGAGACGTTCGAGGTTCTCGCGCGCACAGGCGAGCGCTCGCGGGTCCTGGTCCGTGGCGACGATTTTCTTCACACCGCGCTTGGCCAGCAGCGCGGACAACACGCCCGTGCCCGTGCCGATATCGAACGCCTTGTTCAGCGACGGCAGCGGCGTGCGCGCGACGAGATCGACATATTCCCCGCGCACCGGCGAAAACACGCCGTAGTGCGGGTGGATGCGATCGCCCAGTGCCGGAATCTCGACACCCTTCTTGCGCCACTCATGAGCGCCGATCAGTCCGAGCAGTTCGCGCAGCGACACGACCGACGCTTCGTCGGCGGACGGTCCATAGGTTTCGATGCACGCCTGCTGCACGTCGGGCGCACGGCGCAGCGGAATACCGTAGGCGGCGTCGAGCGGAATCAGGATCATGCCGAGCGTGCGTGCGCGCTGCGACTGCGCCTGCCGATGCAGGTTGAACGCGTCGATCGGCGTTTCGCCCTGCTTGCGCGGTTTGCGCTCGAGCCGTCGCGTGACCGCCTGGAGCAATTGGCGAGCGTTCTGGAAGTCGCCGTTCCACAACAGCGCCGTTCCTTCGCAGGCGAGGCGGTAGGCCGAGTCGGCGGTCGTGCGGTCATCCGCGACGATCACGCGTTTGGGCGGCGGCACGGCCGCTTCGGAGCGCCAACGCGCGGTGCGGGGGCCGTCGGCTTCGGGCCAGGTAATGGTTGCAGGGCTGGTCATGATGAGGTGGGATTGGTGTTGCGGGAGTGACGCGATGAGACTCCGCGTCGTCGGGGGCGTTGCCCGCCGGGGTACTTTGATAGCGATGCCGACTGACGCCCGAATAGTACCTCCGTCGTAAGGGTTCGCGGTGGGCTATTCGTCGGCGGCTCGGCCTTGCAGAGGATGGAGGCGCGAAGCGCGGACAAAAAAGTCTACTATCGACAAGGTGAAAGAGATATGGCGATTTTGCCCCCCTTGCAGCCGCACCGACGCTGCGGCTATTGGCGCCGCCGGGGCATGTCGATCGACGGGCTGCCTTTAGACTGAAAAACGCTGAGTCAATCGTCAGTTTCACCGTGCCCGATTTAGCAATGGCTCGATCCGCGTGCTATCGAACGCGGTCGTCCTGATTTCTAAAAAAATGCCAAATGAATAAATGGTCCACCTGATCTGCCATTACTCGATACCACATTTCAACGGACTTCCCGATCAGAAAATAGACAGCTCCAGATCGGCTCGGTATAGTTCTCAACAAGCAGGAATACAGCTGACCAAGAGAACCTGAGAGATCAACAGCGGCGCGGCATGTCAGCTTGCGCAGCGCCCGCTCGAAAAGTAAATATTTAGTTGCGGACATTTCTATGTCCGCAACTCATCTTTTCTCACTGCATGATCGCCGTCATTGTGTCATTGGCATTGACGCATTCAGGCTCATTTATTTCGGGAGTACGCGCGCGATTTTCCGCGCCGCCGGATTTTAATAATCGCGCGCTAATTAATTGCAACGACTAACGGCGACGCAAATAAAAAACGGGGTTTCTGACTGATCAGAAACCCCGTTTCGTACTTCTGGTGCCGGCTGCAGGACTCGAACCCGCCACCTCATGATTACAAGTCAAGCGCTCTACCTGATGAGCTAAGCCGGCATGAGGCCGTGATTTTACTTCATTTCACGATCTTAAGGCGAGCCCTTCCGCCACCTTTCGATCCATCGTCGTCAGGCTGGGAGTCATCCGTCACACTCTCGGTCTTCGCGGCAGCCGCATCGGCCGCCGATGACTTCTCTACCGCACGCGGCGCAGCCGGCGCATCGGTCTCGTCCGCCAGTTCCGCGTCGGCGCCGGAGTCCTGCGCTTCGCCGCCCGCCGACTCGACCGGGAACGCCATTCCTTGCCCGTTTTCGCGCGCATAGATCGCGAGAATATTGGCGACCGGCACTTCGATCTTGTGCGACTTGCCGGAGAAACGCGCGCTGAACTCGATCCACTCGTTGCCCATCTGCAACTGGCTGGTCGCCTCGAAGCTGATGTTCAGCACGATTTCGTTGTCGCGCACAAACTGGCGCGGCACTCGCGTCTGGTTGTCGACCCGGACCGCGATGTGCGGCGTGTAGCCGTTATCCGTGCACCACTCGTACAGCGCACGCAACAGATAAGGCTTGGTGGAAATTTCTTGCATCAACAGTCCTTTTACGGGCGTGGGCCCGCACAAGCGTGCGGCGCCCTCACCCCAAAGCCAAACTCAACGACGCATCACCTTTTCCGAAGGCGTTAGCGCTTCGATGTAAGCCGGGCGGCTGAAAATGCGCTCGGCGTACTTCATCAGCGGTGCGGCGTTCTTCGACAGCTCGATGCCGTAGTGGTCCAGACGCCACAGCAGCGGCGCGATCGCGACGTCGAGCATCGAGAACTCTTCGCCGAGCATGTATTTGTTCTTCAGGAAGATCGGCGCGAGCTGCGTCAGGCGATCGCGGATCGCGAGGCGGGCCTTTTCGTGATTCTTCTCGGCGGCCTTGCCCTTTTCGTTTTCGAGCGTGCCGACGTGGACGAACAATTCCTTCTCGAAGTTCAGCAGGAACAGGCGGGCACGGGCACGCTGCACCGGATCGGCCGGCATCAGCTGCGGATGCGGGAAGCGCTCGTCGATGTACTCGTTGATGATGTTCGATTCGTACAGAATCAGGTCCCGTTCGACGAGAATCGGCACTTGACCATACGGATTCATCACGGCGATGTCTTCCGGCTTGTTAAACAGGTCGACGTCGCGGATTTCGAAGTCCATGCCCTTTTCGAACAACACCAGCCGGCAACGCTGGGAGAACGGGCAAGTTGTGCCGGAATACAGAACCATCATGTTTACGTTTCCTCAAAAAGCTGAAGGGCCAGCGCGCGGAAAAACCGTTCAGCAGGTTTTTCCTGGCGCCGGCCCCACACCGTGTGACGGCGTGATTATTTGATATGTTTCCAGTACGCGGCGTTCAGTCGCCAGGCGAAAAAGCTCAGGATACCGAGGAACAGCAGCACCCACACGCCAAGCTGTTTGCGGGTTTTCTGCGTTGGTTCGGACATCCATGACAGGTACGACACGAGGTCGGCCACAGCAGAATCATAATCTACCGGCGACATGGTCCCCGGAGTGAGCTGCTGGAAGCCGACAAATTTGTGTACCGTCTCGCCGGTTTTTTCGTCGGTTTCGTCACCGAACTTCGCTGTACGTTGCCCCTGAAGCTGCCACAGCACGTGAGGCATGCCCACGTTCTCATACACCAGATTGTTCCAGCCGGTCGGCCGCGTATCGTCGCGATAAAAAGTGCGCAGATACGTGTAGAGCCAATCCTTGCCTCGCGCCCGGGCTTCCACCGACAGGTCCGGCGGCGTCGCGCCGAACCACGCTTTCGCGTCGTCCGGGCGCATCGCCACGGTCATAGTGTTGCCGACCTTGTCGGTGGTGAACAGCAGGTTCGCCTGAATTTCGCTCGGCGTGATGCCGAGGTCGGTCAGCCGGTTGTAGCGCATCAGGTTCGCGCTGTGGCAATTCAGGCAGTAGTTTACAAACAATTGCGCGCCGTGCTGCAAAGAAGCGAAATTCTCCGCGTTATCCGGCGCGCGGTCGAGAGGGAAATTCTCGTCCGCGTGAGCCGGGGCGGTCAGCACCGCGAGCAGTGTCGCGCCGATCAGCGCGCACGTCGAAAGCAGTTTTTTCATTTCGTGTTCTCCTGGCTCGCGATTAGTGAGGCTTGAACCGCACCCGTTCGGGCGGCTGCTTGAACGTGCCAAGCTGCGTCCAGAACGGCATGCCGAGGAAAAACGCGAAGTAGATCAGCGCACACACCTGGGCAATCAGCGTCGAAGCAGGCGACGGCGGCTTAGTGCCGAGGAAGCCCAGCGTCAGGAAAGCGAGCACGAAGATCCCGTAGAACACCTTGTGAAAAAACGGCCGGTAACGGATCGACTTGACCGGCGAGCGGTCGAGCCAGGGCAGGAAGAACAGCGAGATCACCGCGCTGCCCATCACCACCACGCCCCAGAACTTCGATTCGGTGAAGGCCATCGCCAGAATCACCAGCACCGCGAGCACCGGCAAGCCGAGCTTCCACTTGCCGCGCGCGCGCACCAGCGCGAGCAGGCCGAGTAGCGCGATCACGATCATCAGCACGATCTTGAACGGATCGGTGGTGGCGCGCAGCATCGCGTAGAAGGCCGTGAAGTACCACACCGGCGCAATTTCCGGCGGCGTTTGCAGCGGATTGGCGGGCACGAAGTTGTTGGCTTCGAGGAAGTACCCGCCCATTTCCGGCGCGAAGAAGATGATCGCCGCGAAGATCAGCAGGAACACCGTCACGCCCATGAAGTCGTGCACCGAGTAGTAGGGGTGGAACGGAATGCCGTCGAGCGGGATGCCGTCCGGGCCCTTCTTCGCCTTGATCTCGATGCCGTCCGGGTTGTTCGACCCCACTTCATGCAATGCGACCAGGTGCGCGATCACCAGCCCGACGAGCACCAGCGGAATCGCGATCACGTGAAACGCGAAGAAGCGATTGAGCGTCACGTCCGAGACGACGTAGTCACCGCGAATCCACAGCGACAGATCGGGCCCGATGAACGGAATCGCCGAGAACAGATTGACGATCACCTGCGCGCCCCAGAACGACATCTGCCCCCACGGCAGCAGATAGCCGAAGAAGGCCTCGGCCATCAGGCTCAGGAAAATCAGGCAGCCGAAAATCCACACCAGTTCGCGCGGCTTGCGATACGAGCCGTACATCAGCCCGCGGAACATATGCAGATACACGACGACGAAGAACATCGACGCGCCCGTGGAGTGCATATAGCGGATCAGCCAGCCCCACGGCACCTCGCGCATGATGTACTCGACCGACGAGAACGCGAGCGTCGCGTCGGGCTTGTAGTTCATCGTGAGGAAGATGCCGGTGACGATCTG
>Ga0310811_10010585_pt1 | contig 11918 bp, 9 predicted proteins | sample YCmetagenome_FD_207642 | JGI IMG/M metagenome (GOLD analysis project Ga0310811, IMG submission 207642) | Soil microbial communities from experimental microcosm in Duke University, North Carolina, United States - YC | ecosystem: Engineered > Artificial ecosystem > Soil microcosm > Unclassified ...
AGCTCCGAGTCGGGCACGACGCGGTTGACCAGGCCCCACTCCAAGGCCGTGGCGGCGTCGACGGGGTCGCCGGTGAGGGCCATCTCCATCAGCCGCTTACGGCCGATCGACCGGGCCACGGGCACCGCAGGGGTGTGGCAGAACCAGCCGCCGTGCCCGCCGGGCAGGGCGAAGCCGGCCGAGGAAGCCGCCACGGCCAGGTCACACGAGGCGACGAGCTGACAGCCGGCGGCGGTGGCCAGGCCGTGCACACGGGCGACGACGACCTGGGGCGCGGCCTGGAGGGCCCGCATCAACGACGTGCACACCGCCAACAGGTCCCGTACGCCGAGCAGGTCACGGGCGGCCACGTCACCGAAGTCGTGGCCGGCGGAGAACACCGGCCCGGCGGCGGCCAGCACGAGTCCGGTGGCGTCGGAGGCGGCCACCGAGCGAACGGCGTCCAGCAGCTCCCGCAGGTGGTCTTCGGACAGCGAATTGCGCCGGGTTGGGCGGTTCATGGTGATCCGTGCCGTCGCGCCGGCACGGTCGAGCAGGATGTGCTGGTAGGAGGCCATGTCCATCACGCTGCCACATGGCCGCGCACATTCACAGCGAGTCACCCGACGCGTGCGCAGCGCATTCCAACAAAATCGTTCGAGTACCATTGGTAAGCAAATTCCGGAGTTCGATCCGGCCAATGCGCGCCAGACGAGGCGTCCCGGCGACGGTCGTCACCCTGTGTCGACAAGTTGGACCGAGCACCAACCTAGTTTCACCCAAATGGCCTAGCATCGCTTAGGCCAAACCGGGTACGTCGGCGGCCTCCTGTCCGGCATTTCAATCACAATCCCGCCACGGACGGGCGATGAATCTGGCGCCGTTCAGCCATAGGTAAGAGAGTCTGCTGAACTCATGGGAACTACACAGTTCCCAACGGGTGCAATTGACGCACGGTCGCCGAAGGCAGGGGATGAGACGATGACGGCGCCCTTGGACGTTCCGGGCGACGCGGTCCAGGCAGAGCCTGAGGCCGTGCTGGCCGGGATGGGCAAGGCGATCGAGGGCCGCTCGCTGCGGCAGATCGCCTGGATGCGACTGCGGCGGGACCGCGTCGCGATGGCCGGCGGTGTGGTCGTCGTGATCCTGGTCCTGGCCGCCGCGGTGGCGTTCGTCATGGACCGGGTGTTCGGCCTCATCCCGACCACCGACTTCAACCAGTCGCTGATCGACCCCGACCTGCAGATCCCCAAGGGCTTCTTCGGCGGTCTGAGCGCCGACCACCCGCTCGGCGTCGAGCCGGTCAACGGCCGCGACCTGTTGGCCCGCATCTTCGCCGGGTCCTGGGTGTCGCTGCTGATCGCCTTCCTGTCCACCGTGGTCTCGGTGGTCATCGGCACCGTGCTCGGTGTGATCGCCGGCTTCTTCGGCGGCTGGGTCGACACGCTGATCAGCCGGCTGATGGACGTCTTCCTGGCGTTCCCGCTGCTGCTGTTCTCGCTGGCGCTGGCCGGCGTGGTGCCGGACAACGCGTTCGGCCTGTCCGGCGACGCGCTGCGCATCGCCCTGCTGATCTTCATCATCGGCTTCTTCAACTGGTCCTACATCGGCCGGATCATCCGCGGCCAGACGCTGTCGCTGCGCGAGCGCGAGTTCGTCGACGCCGCGCGCAGCCTCGGCGCCCGGGCCCCGCACATCCTGTTCCGGGAGCTGCTGCCCAACCTGGCCGCGCCGATCCTGGTGTACTCCACGCTGCTGATCCCGACCAACGTGCTGTTCGAGTCGGCGCTGTCCTACCTCGGCGTCGGCGTCCGGCCGCCCACCCCGACCTGGGGCGGCATGCTGTCCGACGCGACGCAGTACTACCAGATCGATCCCGAGTTCATGCTCGTGCCGGGTATCGCGATCTTCATCACCGTGTTGGCGTTCAACCTGTTCGGTGACGGTCTGCGCGATGCGCTCGACCCACGTGCCCGGTGACCCGGGCCCCAGCCTTGCCACCAGTCTGGAAGCAGTTCGAGAAGAGGGGTTGACCAGATCATGAAGAGACAGCGGGTCATGGCGGCGGTCGCCGTCGCCTCCGCGCTCGCCGTGGGGCTGACCGCGTGTGGCGGTGGCGGCGGTTCGAGTTCGAACAACACCGCGGGCGGGGCCTCCGGCTTCAACGCCGGGGCCGACAAGGTGGTCAACCCCTCGGACACCAAGGGTGGCGTCATCAGGATGGCGAACTCCGGTGACTGGGACTCCCTTGACCCGGGCGACACGTACTACGCCTACTCCTGGAACTTCGTCCGCCTCTACGGCCGGTCCCTGGTGACCTTCCAGTCCGCGCCGGGCGCCGATGGCGCGAAGCTCGTGCCGGACCTGGCCGAGTCGCTCGGCAAGCCCAGCGACGACAGCAAGACCTGGACCTACAAGATCCGCAGCGGCGTCAAGTTCGAGGACGGCAAGACCGTCACGTCCAAGGACGTCAAGTACGCCGTCGAGCGCTCGCTCGACAAGACCGTGTTCCCCAACGGTCCGACGTACTTCAACGACTACCTGGACCTTGGCGACTACAAGACGCCCTACAGCGACCCGACGCCGGACAAGCTCGGCCTGAAGGCCATCGAGACGCCGGACGACTCGACCATCGTCTTCCACCTGAAGACGGCGTTCTCCGGCTTCGACTACTTCGCCATGCTGCCCTCGACCATCCCGGTCGAGCAGGCCAAGGACACCGGCTCCAAGTACAAGGAGCACGTGGTCTCCACCGGCCCGTACATGTTCAAGGAGAACAACCTCGGCAAGAACTTCACGCTGGTCCGCAACCCGCAGTGGGACCAGAAGACGGACCCGCTGCGCAAGGCGCTGCCGGACGAGTACGACGTCTCGCTGAACGTCAACGCCGATGACATCGACAACCGCCTGCTCGCGGGCAGCCTCGACATCGACATCGCCGGCTCCGGCGTGCAGGCGGCGGCCCAGGGCAAGATCCTGAGCGACCAGACCAAGAAGGCCAACGCGGACGACCCGACGGTGGCCCGGCTCTGGTACACCTCGATCAACGGCGACGTCGCCCCGCTGGACAACGTGCACTGCCGCAAGGCGGTCGAGTACGCCGCCGACAAGACCGGCTACCTCGCCGCGTACGGCGGCCAGACCGGCGGCCAGGTCGCGACCAACATGATGCCGCCGATCATTCCCGGCGCCGAGTCGTTCAACACCTACGAGACGCCGAACAACGCGGGCGACCCGGCCAAGGCCAAGCAGGAGCTGCAGGCCTGTGGCAAGGCGGACGGCTTCGAGACCAACATCTCCTACCGGGCCGAGCGCCCGAAGGAGAAGGCGGCGGCCGAGGCGCTGCAGCAGTCGCTGGGCAAGGCCGGCATCAAGCTGACCATCAAGCCGTTCCCGACCGGCGACTACTACAAGCTGTACGCCGGCAAGCCGGACTACGCCAAGAGCAACAACCTCGGTCTGATGATCAACGGGTGGGGCGCCGACTGGCCGGACGGCTTCGGCTTCCTCAGCCAGATCGTCGACAGCCGGGTCATCCGGGCCTCGGGCGGCAACACCAACCTCTCGGTCAAGGACCCGGCCGTGGACGCGCTGATCGACAAGGCGCTGACCACGACCGACACCGCGGCCCGTGAGAAGGTCTGGGTCGACGTGGACAAGAAGGTCATGGACGACGCCTACACGCTGCCCGGCCTCTGGTCGAAGGGCCTGCTCTACCGGCCGCCGAACCTGACCAACGTGTTCGTCAGCAACGGCTACCAGATGTACGACTACCTCGCCCTCGGCGCCAAGAAGTAAGCGGGAAGGTAGGTGAAGGCGTAAGGCATCCGGCCGCCGCCGTCCGTTTCGACGGCGGCGGCCGGGCTGCTGTCAGCCGCCCCGGTGTTCGCATATCTCATTCGTCGCCTGCTCGGGGCGATCGTGATGCTGTTCATCGTCAGCATCGCGGTCTTCCTGATCTTCTTCCTGCTGCCCCGCATCGGTGGCGCCACCGCGGACGACCTGGCCTCGCGCTACGTCGGCAAGACCGCGGACGCGGCGCAGATCCACCTGATGGCGGAGAAGCTCGGCTTCACCGACCCGCTGTACGTGCAGTACGGGCGGTTCCTGGCCGGCATCTTCGCCGGCGCCGACTACAGCACCGGCCCGACGACCGTGCACTGCCCGGCGCCGTGCCTCGGCTACTCGTTCATCACGCAGAACCCGGTGCTGCCGGACCTGCTCGACCGCTTCCCGGTGACGCTGTCGCTGGCCATCGGCGGCGCGATCGTGTGGCTGTCCTTCGGCGTCTCGGCCGGCGTGGTCTCCGCGCTGCGCAAGGGATCGCTGTTCGACCGGACGGCGATGGGCATCGCGCTGGCCGGTGTGTCGCTGCCGATCTTCTTCACCGGTCTGCTTGCGCTGAACATCTTCAGCTACAACCTCGGCTGGTTCCCGGCCGGCGGCAGCTACACGAACTTCACCGACAACCCGGCGCTGTGGGCCTACGACCTGGTGCTGCCGTGGGTGACGCTGGCCTTCCTCAACGCCGCCGCGTACGCCCGGCTGACCAGGGCCGGCATGCTGGAGACGATGGGCGAGGACTTCATCCGCACCGCGCGGGCCAAGGGCCTGCCGGAGCGGACCGTGGTCGTCCGGCACGGCCTGCGGGCCGCGCTGACCCCGATCACCACCATCTTCGGCCTGGACATCGGCATCCTGCTCGGCAGCTCGATCCTGACCGAGCACACGTACTCGCTCAACGGCCTCGGCGCGTACGCGTTGCAGGCGATCACCAGCAACGACCTGCCGAAGGTGCTGGGTGTGACCATCCTGGCCGCCACCTTCGTCATCGTGGCCAACCTGGTGGTGGACATTCTGTACGTGGTCATCGACCCGAGGGTGCGTATCTAGTGACCGACCTGTACGAGGCGCCGACGCAGCGCCACTTCCTCGAGGTCGACGACCTCCGGGTGCACTTCAACACCGACGACGGCGTGGTCAAGTCGGTGGACGGCCTGTCGTTCAAGCTGGAACGCGGCAAGACGCTGGGCATCGTCGGCGAGTCCGGATCCGGCAAGAGCGTGAGCAGCATGGCCCTGATGGGCCTGCAGCGCTACGCCAAGGCCAAGATGTCCGGCGAGATCTGGCTGGACGGCGAGGAGCTGCTGTCGGCCGACGACGAGCACGTGCGCTCGTTGCGGGGCAAGAAGATGGCCATGATCTTCCAGGACCCGCTCTCGGCCATGCACCCGTTCTACACGGTCGGCGCGCAGATCATCGAGGCCTACCGGATCCACCACAAGGTGACCAAGGCGGTGGCCCGCAAGCACGCCATCGAGATGCTGGACCGGGTCGGCATCCCGCAGCCGAACTCGCGGGTGGACGACTACCCGCACCAGTTCTCCGGCGGCATGCGGCAGCGCGCGATGATCGCCATGGCGCTGAGCTGCGACCCCGAGCTGCTGATCGCCGACGAGCCGACGACCGCGCTGGACGTCACCGTGCAGGCCCAGATCCTGGACCTGATCAAGGACCTCCAGCAGGAGTTCGGCTCGGCGGTCATCATCATCACGCACGACCTCGGCGTGGTGGCCGAGCTGGCCGACGACATCATGGTGATGTACGCCGGGCGCTCGGTGGAGCAGGGCAGCGCGCGCGAGGTGTTCCACTCGCCGCAGCACCCCTACACCTGGGGCCTGCTCGGCTCGATGCCGCGGCTGGACCGGGACCGCTCCGAGCGGCTGCTGCCGATCAAGGGCACGCCGCCCAGCCTGATCAACGTGCCCAGCGGGTGCGCCTTCCACCCGCGGTGCGCGTACAAGGACCTGCCCGGCGACGTCACCACGTCCCAGGTGCCCGAACTGGTCGACATCGGCAACGGCCACAAGGTGGCCTGCCACATGACTGTCGACCAGCGGCTGCGGATCTGGACCAACGAGATCCAGCCGAAACTCTAGGAAGATGGAGACCACTGTGGACAGTCTGTTGACGGTTTCGGGGCTGCGCAAGCACTTCCCGATCCGGCGTGGACTGCTGCGCCGCCAGGTCGGCGCGGTCAAGGCCGTCGACGGGCTCGACTTCTCGGTGCGCACCGGCGAGACGCTGTCCCTGGTCGGCGAGTCCGGCTGCGGGAAGACCACCACCGGCCGGCTGCTGACCCGGCTGCTGGAGCCGTCCGAGGGCAAGATCGTCTTCGAGGGACGGGACATCACCCACCTGTCCAGCTCGGCGATGCGGCCGCTGCGCCGCGACGTGCAGATGATCTTCCAGGACCCGTACTCGTCGCTGAACCCGCGGCACAACGTCGGCACCATCATCGGCGCGCCGTTCCGGCTGCAGAAGGTGTCGACGCCGCAGGGCGTGAAGAAGGCCGTGCAGGAGCTGCTGGAGCTGGTCGGGCTCAACCCCGAGCACTACAACCGCTACCCGCACGAGTTCTCCGGCGGCCAGCGCCAGCGCATCGGCATCGCCCGCACGCTGGCCCTCAAGCCCAAGCTGATCGTGGCCGACGAGCCGGTGTCCGCGCTGGACGTGTCCATCCAGGCCCAGGTGATCAACCTGCTCGAGGACCTGCAGAACGAGCTGGACCTGACCTACGTGATGATCGCGCACGACCTGTCGGTGGTGCGGCACGTGTCCGACCGGGTCGCCGTGATGTACCTCGGCAAGATCATGGAGATCGCCGACCGGAACGCGCTGTACGAGCGGCCGATGCACCCGTACACGGTGGCGCTGCTGTCGGCGGTGCCGGTGCCGGACCCGGACAACAAGGGCAAGCGGGAGCGCATCCGGCTGTTCGGCGACGTGCCCAGCCCGATCAACCCGCCGCCGGCCTGCCGCTTCCACACCCGGTGCTGGAAGGCCCAGGACAAGTGCAAGACGGTGGAGCCGCCGCTGGTCGAGCTGGCGCCGGGCCAGCAGGTCGCCTGCCACTTCCCGGAGAACGTGCCGTCGTCCTCGGACAAGGCTGCCGCCGCGGCCGAGTAGTTCAGGAGCGTCGAGAACGCCCGCCATCCCGTTGGGGTGGCGGGCGTTTTTGCGGTGCGCGGGCGGCGGGTGTTGCCCGTTCGAACAGGGGACGGGCATTGGCGGCACGTTCTGAGCAGCTCGCAAACACCCCTCCTGACCTTATGGTGACTCCAACAGTCAGAACCAACCCCATTGCGACCGCCGTCACATCGTTCCCAACTTGATTGTGCACGATGTAATCGCCTACGGTTCTGCCAGCGAGAACGACCACGAAGGAGTCACCGAGATGAGCATCAAGGCCACCATCGCCCGCACCCTGGCCATCGGCGCGGCCCTGACCGTCACGGCCGGTCTGGCCCTGGCCCCGTCCTCCGCGGCCACCTCGGACGTCGCCGACAACCACGGCGGCGCGAAGCCCACGGTGATCCTGGTGCACGGCGCCTTCGCGGACGCCTCCAGCTGGAACGGGGAGATCACCGAGCTGGAACGGCGCGGCTACCCGGTCATCGCGGCGGCCAACCCGCTGCGCGGCGTCGCCACCGACGCCGCGACCATCCGGGGCCTGATCGAGAGCGTCAAGGGCGACGTCATCCTGGTCGGCCACTCCTACGGCGGCCAGGTCATCACCAACGCCGCGCTGGGCGAGAAGAACGTCAAGGCCCTGGTCTACGTGGCCGCGTTCCTGCCGGAGAAGGGCGAGTCCGCGCTCGACCTGACCAACAAGTTCCCCGGCAGCACGCTGGCCGCCACCATCCAGACGGTCGCGCTGCCCGACGGCAACACCGACTTCTACGTGAAGCAGGACCTGTTCCCGAAGCAGTTCGCCGCCGACGTGCCGCTGTCGCAGGCCAAGCTGATGGCCGCCACTCAGCGCCCGGTCACCCAGGCCGCGCTGACCGAGGGCTCCGGCGACGCCGCCTGGCACACCATCCCGTCGTGGTCGATCATCCCGACCGGCGACAAGAACATCCCGGTCCAGGCCCAGGAGTGGATGGCGCAGCGGGCCCACGCCCACACCGTCGAGATCAAGGGCGCCTCGCACGCCGTCCTCGTCTCGCAGCCCCACGCCGTCACGGCGCAGATCATCGCCGCCGCCAACGCCACCACCCGCTAACCCCTTCAGCCACGACTTGAAAGTAGGAAGGGACCATTCCTCCACTCCGAGTGGAGGAATGGTCCCTTCCGAACGTGAATGGGGTTCAGAGGTGGTTGGCGGTGCGGATGACGGTGACGATCTCGTCCATGATCTGGGTGAGCTCGTAGTCCTTGGGCGTGAAGACCCGGGCCACGCCGCGTTCGGCCAGTGCGGCGGCGTCGTCGGGCGGGATGATGCCGCCGACGATCACCGGCACGTCACCGGCGCCGGCGGCCCGCAGGCCCTCCACGACGGCCGGCACGACCTCCAGGTGCGAGCCGGACAGCACGGACAGGCCGACGATGTGCACGTCCTCCTGCACCGCGGCGGCCACGATCTGCGCCGGGGTCAAGCGGATCCCCTGGTAGATCACCTCGAAGCCGACGTCACGGGCCCGCACGGCGATCTGCTCGGCCCCGTTGGAATGGCCGTCCAGCCCGGGCTTGCCGACCAGGACCCGCAGCCGCTCGCCGAGCTGCTTTCCGGTCTCCTGCACGCGTTCCCGCACGGCGGCGATGGCCGAGCCGGCCTCACCTACCGCGGCGGCGGCGGAAACCCCGGTGGGCGCACGGTATTCGCCGAACGCCTCGCGCAGCGCGGCCGCCCACTCGCCGGTCGTCACGCCGGCCCGGGCACAGGCCAGGCTGGCGTCCATCAGGTTCTCGTCGGTCTTGGCGGCATCCCGCAGGGCCACCAGCGACGCCTCGGCCGCGGCGCTGTCCCGCGACGCGCGCCAGCGCTGCAACGCCTCGACGGCGTGCTTCTCCACCGCCGGGTCGATGGTCTCGATGGCCTTCGCGCCCTCGGCCTGCAACGGCGACGGCTCGCTGGTGTCGAACTTGTTCACGCCGACGATCACGTCCTCGCCGGCCTCCAGCCGCCGACGGCGCTCGGCCAGCGAGCTCACCAGCGAGGACTTCATGTAGCCGCTCTCCACCGCGGCCACCGCGCCGCCCATGGCCTGCACGCGGTCGATTTCCTCGCGCGCCCCGGCCAGCAGCTCGTCCACCTTGGCCTGCACCACGCGCGAGCCGTCGAAGATGTCGTCGTACTCCAGCAGATCCGTCTCGTAGGCCAGCACCTGCTGCATGCGCAACGCCCACTGCTGGTCCCACGGCCGCGGCAGCCCGAGCGCCTCGTTCCACGCCGGCAGCTGGATCGCGCGGGCCCTTGCGTTGCGGGACAACGAAACCGCCAGCATCTCCAGCACGATGCGCTGCACGTTGTTCTCCGGCTGCGCCTCGGTCAGCCCCAGCGAGTTGACCTGCACGCCGTAGCGGAAGCGGCGCTGCTTGGGGTCGGCGATGCCGTAGCGGTCGCGGGTGATCTCGTCCCACAGCTGGGCGAACGCCCGCATCTTGCACATCTCCTCGACGAACCGCACGCCGGCGTTGACGAAGAAGGAGATGCGGGCGACCACGTCGCCCATGCGCTCGGCCGGCACCTGCCCGGAGTCGCGGACCGCGTCCAGCACGGCGATGGCGGTGCACATCGCGTAGGCGATCTCCTGCACCGGCGTCGCGCCGGCCTCCTGCAGGTGGTACGAGCAGACGTTGATCGGGTTCCACTTCGGCACGTTGGCCACGGTCCAGGCGACCATGTCGGTGATCAGCCGCAGGCTGGGCCCGGGCGGGAACACGTAGGTGCCGCGGGACAGGTACTCCTTGATGATGTCGTTCTGCGTGGTGCCGGCCAGCTTCGCCACGTCGGCGCCGTCTTCCTCGGCCACGCTCACGTACAACGCCAGCAACCACATCGCCGTGGCGTTGATCGTCATCGAGGTGTTGGCCTCGGCCATCGGGATCTGGTCGAACAGCTGGCGCATGTCGCCGATGTGCGCGATCGGCACGCCGACCTTGCCGACCTCGCCCCGGGCCAGCTCGTGGTCGGAGTCGTAGCCGGTCTGCGTCGGCAGGTCGAACGCCACCGACAGGCCGGTCTGGCCCTTGGCCAGGTTGCGGCGGTAGAGCGCGTTGGACGCGGCCGCCGAGGAATGTCCGGCGTAGGTGCGCATCACCCACGGTCGGTCGCGGTCGCGATCGGTCGGGTACGGCACGGCCCACCTCCGGTCACGGCGTCGTGTCGACCCAGCGTACTGGCGGGTAACAACGGTTGCCCGGTGGAGTTCCTCACACGATCGATCGAGAAGGCCCGCCGGCGATGCAACCGAAACCGGTCACACCCGACCCGACAACCGGCCGGAAAACATCGGCGTCTTCCCCGACGTAATGATCAACGATTCAAGGGGGACCACCATGGTTGTCCGCACCGCCGCCGCCGTCGCCACCGCGCTGACCCTGCTCACCGTGCCGGCCGCGGCCATCGCCTCGGCCGCGCCGGCCCCGCACGGGCAGCCGACCTGGGACCAGCTCTACGCCCAGCAGACGGCCAACCGCGAGCACACCGCGGCGGTGTTCCCGAAGCTGGTGCCGGGTGCCCGCGACATCGACCTGTCCGACTTCGGCAACGACCGGGTCAGCCAGTTCAACGGGCAGAGCTACCTGGGCGGCCAGGTCTGGTTCACCGACGCCGACGGCGGCGAGAACCTCTACATCCAGGTCTCCGGCCCGACCACGCTCGACGCGCTCCAGCAGGGCTGCGCCAAGGTCACGCGATGCACCACGCGGCGCGAGACCAACGGCTCGCACACCTACGTCCTGGAGCTCGACGAGCAGACCCCGGGCGGCACCGCCACCACCAGGTTCGCCGAGAACCTGCGCAGTGACGGCACCCTGGTCCTGGTGCAGGAGCACAACTACCTGCCGGAACGGGACGGCGGCGAGCCCAGCGGCGCGATCCACAAGACGTTCCCGCTGAGCACCGACCAGCTGCTCACTCTGGCCCGCGACCGCGCGTACCAGATCTGAGCTTCGGTTAGCCGTGGCGTCGGGGCCTACTGCTCCGGCGCCGCGGCGACCCGCTCGACGTTGCCGCCGAGGCGCTGCATGTTCTCCACGAACTGCGGGTAGCCGCGGTCGATGTGGAAGACGTCCCACACGTCGGTGACGCCGTCGGCGCACAGCGCGCCCAGCACCAGGCCGACACCGGCCCGGATGTCCGAGGCCCACACCGGAGCCGCCGACAGCCGCTCCAGGCCGCGCACGACCGCGTGGTGACCGTCGGTACGGGCGTCCGCGCCCATCCGGACCATCTCCTCGATGAACCGGAACCGGGATTCGAACAGGTTCTCCGTGATCATCGACGTGCCGTCGGCCACCGCGGCCATGGCGATGGCGAACGGCTGCAGGTCGGTGGCGAAGCCCGGGTAGGGCAGCGTCACGAAGTCGACCGCCTTGGGCCGCTGGCTCATCACCACGCGGAAGCCGTCCTCGGTCGGCGTCACGTCCGCGCCGGCCATCCGCAGCTTCTCCAGCACGAGGTCGAGGTGGTGCGGATCGACGCCGCGCACCGTGATGTCGCCGCGCGTGACGGCGGCGGCGAAGCCCCACGTGGCGCCGACGATCCGGTCGCCGATCACCCGGTGGTTCGTCGGCTCCAGCTTGTCCACGCCGTGCACGGTCAGCGTCGAGGTGCCGGCGCCCTCGATCTTGGCCCCCATCTGCACCAGCATCGTGCAGAGGTCGCTCATCTCCGGCTCACGGGCGGCGTTGTCGATCACCGTCGTGCCGTTGGCCAGCACCGCGGCCATCAGGATGTTCTCGGTGGCCCCCACACTCGGGAAGTCCAGCCAGATCTGCGCGCCGCGCAGGTCCTCGGCCTGGGCCACCACGCAGCCGTGCTCGATCGTGCTGGTCGCGCCGAGCTGGCGCAGGCCGCTCTGGTGCATGTCCAGCGGGCGCTGGCCGATCGCGTCGCCGCCGGGCAGCGCCACCACCGCGCGCTTGCAGCGGCC
>Ga0310811_10010586_pt1 | contig 11918 bp, 13 predicted proteins | sample YCmetagenome_FD_207642 | JGI IMG/M metagenome (GOLD analysis project Ga0310811, IMG submission 207642) | Soil microbial communities from experimental microcosm in Duke University, North Carolina, United States - YC | ecosystem: Engineered > Artificial ecosystem > Soil microcosm > Unclassified ...
CGGTCGGTGGCCCCCGGTACCTCGTTGGTGTTGAAGTCGTAGACGTGGGCCTCGCCGGCCTTGACCATGGCCGGGATGATGTCGCCCCCGATGTCGTGGTGGGACTCGTGGTCCTTGGCGTCGTCGCTTACCGCCTCGATCAGCGTCTTGGTGGAGAACACGTAGTTGCCCATGGACGCGAACACGCACTCGGGCTGGTCGGGGAGGCCCGGCGGGTCGTCCGGCTTCTCCAGGAAGGCCTCGATCTTGGTCCCGATCCCGGGCTCGATGACCCCGAGGGCGGAGGCCTGCGAGCGGGGTACGCGGATGCCGGCCACGGTCACGCCCGCGCCGGAGTCGACGTGGGCGGCGACCATCTGCCGCGGGTCCATGCGGTAGATGTGGTCGGCGCCGAAGACGCAGATGTACTCGGGCCGGTCGTCGTTGACCAGGTTGAGGTTCTGGAAGATGGCGTCGGCCGAGCCCGAGAACCAGTGGGGCCCGTGGCGCATCTGGGCCGGGACCATGGTCACGTACTGGTCGAGCAGGGTCGACATGCGCCACGTCCGGCTCAGGTGCTGGCCCAGGCTGTGGCTCTTGTACTGGGTGAGCACGACCATGCGCAGGTAACCGGCGTTGGCCAGGTTGGACAGGGCGAAGTCGATCAGGCGGTAGTGGCCGGCGAAGGGGACGGCCGGCTTGGCCCGGTCGGCGGTGAGCGGGAACAGCCGCTTGCCCTCGCCCCCGGCGAGCACGATGGACAGGATGCGGGGCTCGGCCATCGCCTAAGGGTAAACGGCGGGTCAAGAAGGTCTGACCGGCACCCCCCGGCGGCTGAGGTGGGCCTTGGCCTCCCGCACCGTGTGCTCGCCGAAATGGAAGATCGATGCCGCCAGCACGGCATCGGCGCCTCCCGCCAGGGCGCCGTCGGCGAGGTGGTCGAGCGTGCCCACGCCCCCGCTGGCGATGACCGGGATCCCCACCGCGTCGGCGACGGCCCGGGTCATGGCCAGGTCGTAGCCGCCGCGGGTCCCGTCGCGGTCCATGGAGGTGAGCAGGATCTCGCCGGCCCCCAGCCGCTCGCACTCCTGCGCCCAGCCGACGGCGTCGAGCTCGGTCGGCGTGCGCCCGCCGTGCGTGTACACGCGCCATGCTCGCCGCTCTCGGCCGCTGGGCCAGGCCTTGGCGTCGATGGCGACGACCACGCACTGGGCCCCGAACTCGGCCGACAGCTCGGCGACGAGCCGAGGCCGGTCGACGGCGGCGGTGTTGACCCCGACCTTGTCGGCCCCCGCCCGCAGCAGGGCCCGGGCGTCGTCGACGCTGCGGATCCCACCGCCGACGGCGAAGGGGATGAACACGGTCTCGGCCGTCCGGCGGGCCACGTCGACCATGGTCTGACGGGCGTCGGAGCTGGCGGTGATGTCGAGGAAGACCAGCTCGTCGGCCCCCTCGGCGTCGTAGCGGGCGGCCAGCTCGGCCGGGTCGCCGGCGTCCACCAGATCGACGAAGTTCACCCCCTTGACCACCCGCCCCCCGTCCACGTCGAGGCAGGGGATGACCCTCACTGCCCGCACGCGGCGATCGCCTCCTCCACCGTGAACCGCCCCTCGTACAGGGCCTTGCCCACGATGGCCCCTTCCAGCCCTCGGCCGCCGGCGGTCAGCGTGGCCAGGGCCTCCAGGTCGGCCAGGGCGCCGACGCCCCCGGAGGCGATCACCGGGATCTCGGTGGCCTCCAGGGCCGAGGCCAGCCCCTCGATGTCGGGACCGGCCAGGGTGGCGTCCCGGGCGATGTCGGTGAGGATGACGGCGGCGACCCCGCGGCCGGCGAAGCGGCCGAGCAGGTCGGACAGGTCGACCCCCGACCCCTCCGTCCAGCCCCGGACCGCCACCTCGCGGCCGCGAGTGTCGATCCCGACCGCCACCTGGTGGTGGCCGGCCAGCTCGTAGACCAGCTCGGGGGACTCGACCGCGGCGGTGCCGATGACGACCCGGTCGACGCCGCAGGCCAGCAGCTCCTCGGCCGACGCCTGGTCCCTGACGCCGCCGCTGGCCTGGACGTGGACCGTCGTCCCGACGGCGGCGGCGACGGCGGCGATGGTCGGGCGGTTCTCCGGCGTACCGGTGCGGGCGGCGTCGAGGTCGACGACGTGGATCCACTGGGCGCCCGCCGCTGCGTACCCCTCGGCCACCGTCACCGGGTCGGTCCCGTAGACCGTCTCCTTGTCGAAGTCGCCTTGGAACAGCCGGACAACCCGGCCGCCCCGGAGGTCAATGGCCGGAAACAGAAACAAAGTTGGCCAGGAGGTGAAGGCCGGCGGCGCCGGACTTCTCGGGGTGGAACTGGGTGGCCCACAGGTTGTCGCGGACCACGGCGGCGACTACCGGCCCGCCGTAGTCGCAGGTGGCCACGACGTCGCCGGACATCTCGGGGGCGTAGGAGTGGACGAAGTACATCCAGATCGGGTCGTCGAGGCCGGCCAGCATGGGGGTCGGGCGGTGGTCGAGGACGTTCCACTGCATCTGCGGCCGCTTGACCCCGTCGGGGAGCAGGCGGACCCGCCCGGGGAGGACGCCCATGCCCTTGGCGTCGGGGGCCTCGTCCGAGCCGTCGTAGAGCATCTGCATGCCCACGCAGATCCCGATGAACGGCTTGCCGGCGTCGATGGCCTCCCGGGCCGGCTCCTCCAGCCCGCTCTCCCGCAGCGCCTCCAGGCACCGGCCCACGTGGCCCACGCCGGGCAGGACGACGGCGGCGGCGGCGGCCACCAGGGCGGGATCGGCGGTCAGCACCGCCTCGGCCCCGACCTTCTCCAGCGCCTTCTGCGCCGACCGCAGGTTGCCGATCCCGTAATCGAGCACCGCGATCATGCGGTCACAGCGTGCCCTTGGTCGACGGGACGCCGGTCCCTTCCACCCGGACGGCGTCGCGCAGGGCTCGGGCCACCGCCTTGAACGAGGCCTCCAGGATGTGGTGGGAGTTCTTGCCCCGCTTGAGGTCGAGGTGGAGGGTCATGAGGGCCGACGTGGCGAAGGCCCGCCAGAACTCCTCGGCCAGCTGGGGGTCGAACGGGGGGGAGCCGAGGGGCTCGGCGCCCGGCTCGACCTCGTAGTGCAGGTACGGCCGGCCGGACAGGTCGAGGGCCACCTCCACCAGGGCCTCGTCGAGGGGCAGCGACATGGAGGCGAACCGGCGCACGCCGGCCTTGTCGCCCAGCGCCTCCCGCAGGCACTCCCCCAGGGCGATGCCGACGTCCTCGACGGTGTGGTGGGCGTCGACCTGCAGGTCCCCGGTGGCGGTCAGCTCCAGGTCGAACCCGCCGTGGCGGCCCAGCTGGTCGACCATGTGGTCGAAGAAGGGCAGCCCGGTCGAGACCTTGGTCTGGCCGGTCCCGTCGAGGTCCAGGCGGATCTCGATCGAGGTCTCCTTCGTCACCCGTGAGCGGGTGGCGGTGCGGCTCATGCCAGAACCTCCGTGAGGGCGGCAACAAAAGCGTCGTCCTCGGCGGGGGTGCCGACGGTTACGCGGAGACAGCCGTCGAGGCGGGGCCACGACGAGCAGTCGCGGACCAGGACCGAGCGGTCGAGGAGGGCCTTCCAGACCCCATCCTGGCGGGGGCGGAACAGGATGAAGTTGGCGCCCGAGGGCCAGGTATCGACCGGGAGGGCGGCCAGGGCGGCGGACAGCCGCTCCCGCTCGGCGACCAGGGACGCCACCCGGGCCTCCATCTCGGCCGTGAACCGCAGGGCCAGCCGGCCGGCGATCTGGGTGGGGGCGTCCAGGTGGTACGGGAGCATGGCCCGCTCGGCGGCGGCCACGATCGGGGCGGGGGCGACCAGGTAGCCGAGCCGGCAGGCCGCCATCGACCACGTCTTGGAGAACGTGCGGGTGACGGCCAGCGGGCGGTCGTCGGCCAGCAGGGACAGGGCCGATCGGGGCGAGAACTGGGCGTAGGCCTCGTCGACCAGCACCAGCCCGGGGGCGGCGGCCAGGGCGGCCTCGACCACGTCGGGCCCGTCGATCACCCCGGTCGGGTTGTTGGGCGAGCACAGGAAGGTGATGGCCGGCTGCGACTCCTCCAGCAGCCGCCGGACCTCGTCGGGGCCGAGGGTGAAGTCCTCCCCCCGCTGGCCGACGGCCACGCCGGTCCCGGTGATCCGGGGGATGTGGGAGTGCAGGGCGTAGGTGGGCTCGAAGACGGCCACCGTCCGGCCGGGGCCGCCGTACGCCAGGCACAGGGCCTGGATGACCTCGTTCGACCCCTTGCCGGCCAGCACCTGCTCGGGGCCGACGCCGTGCAGCTCACCGATGGCCTCCCGCAGCGCCCGCGCCTCCCGGTCGGGGTACCGGTGGAACGGCGTGGTCGCCAGCTCCTCCAGGAACGCCTCCCGCCAGGCGGCCGGCGGGGGGTAGGGGGACTCGTTGGTGTTGAGCCGCACGTCGACCGTGACCTGGGGCGAGTGGTACCCCTCCAGCTCGGCCAGGTCTTCTCGTACTGCAATCATGGACCGGCCTCCCGGGCCGCTCTCGATCACTCGGGCTCCCGCAGCCGCATGCGGACGGACTCGGCGTGGGCGGCCAGCCCTTCGGCGTCGGCCAGGGTGGCCACGCTGGTGGCCACGCCGGCCAGGGCGTCGGCGTCCAGGGCGATGGCGTGGATGTAGCGGACGAAGTCGTCCACCCGCAGGCCGCCGGCGAAGCGGGCCGACCCGTAGGTGGGCAGGACGTGGCTGGGGCCGGCCAGGTAGTCGCCCACCGACGCCGGGGCCCAGGGCCCGAGGAACACCGCCCCGGCGTGGCGGACCAGGGGCAGCAAGCCCTCGGGGCGCTCGCACATGAGCTCGAGGTGCTCGGGGGCGATGGCGTTGGCCACCTCCATGGCCTGCTCGGGCCCGTCGACCAGGACCGCGTACCCGCCGCCGTCGAGGGTGGCCTCGATCTCGGCCCGGCGGGGCGACTCGGCCACCAGCCGCGCCACCGCCGCGGTCACCTGGTCGGCGGCGTCCTCGTCCCAGGTGACGAGCCAGGCCAGCCCGTCGGGCCCGTGCTCGGCCTGGACGACCACGTCGATGGCGGCCCACTCGACGGGCGTCGTCGAGTCGGCGATCACCACCACCTCGGAGGGACCGGCGAAGGCGGACGAGACCCCCACCGCCCCCTCGGCCGCCACTTCGCGCTGGGCCAGGGCCACATAGACGTTGCCGGGGCCGACGATCACGTCGACCGGGCGGATGCTCTCGGTCCCGTAGGCCATGGCCGCGATGGCCTGGGCCCCCCCGACCCGGTACACCTCGGAGACGCCGGCCAGGGCGGCGGCGGCGAGGGTGGGCGGGTCGACGGTGCCGTCGGGCCGGGGGGGCACGCACAGCACGACCTCGCCGACCCCGGCGACCCGGGCGGGGACGGCGGTCATGAGCACGGTCGACGGGTAGCCCGCCCGGCCGCCGGGGACGTACACGCCGGCCCGGTCCACCGGCCGGCGCAGCTCGCGGATGGCGACCCCGTCCCGCACGTAGGGGGGCGAGTCGTGCAGCTGGGTGCGGTGGTAGGCGGCGATCGCTCCGTGCGCCGCCTCCAGCGCCAGGCGCAGGGCCGGCGGGGTCGCGGACAGGGCGGCCTGCAGCTGCTCCGGGGGAACCCGCAGGTCGTCGAGGTCGGCCTTGTCGAAGCGGAGGGTGTACTCGCGCACGGCGTCGTCGCCCCGCTTGCGCACCTCGGCCAGGATCTCCCGGACGGCGTCGATGGGCGGCGGGCCGGAGGGGGCGGGGCGGGGCAGGCGGGACCGGATGTCGCCGCCCGCACCCCGCAGGTCGAGGCGGCTGAGCATGCCGTCGATGGTACCGGTGCGCTCGAAGCCGGCCCGTTGGGATAAACCAGGGCCGTGGCCCCCGTCGACGTGTCCCCCGCCGAGCTCTCCTCCATGTCGACCGCACTGGACGAGCTGGCCCGGCGGGTCACCGCCATGGCCGAGGGCCTGGCCAACACCAAGGCCGACTGGGTAGCCCAGGAGCTGTTCGCGGTCGAGCGCAACCTGGGGGCCGCCGGCCGCCGCCTGGCCGGCTTGACCGAGCGCCTGCGCAAGACCGGGCCGTGACTCCGCCGTGAACGGCCGATGGCGCCCCGCAGGCCGCCATCGGGATGCTCGATTAGGCCGTGAACGGCCGATGGCGCCCCGTAGGGCGCCATCGGGGGGCGGTCCGGGCGGCGGAACCCGGTGAACCGCCTAGGGGGATCCAGGTGGCGGGAACCTGATCCCTCGATGATTAGAACGTACTACGTACCGGACTTTGTTCCCAAGCGGGGGGCGATTTCAACCACCCCGACCTTGGGGCAGAAGTGGGCCAGAACGCACTCGTCACAGCGGGGGCGGCGGGCCTGGCAGACGCGCCGGCCGTGCAGGATCAGGCGCAGGCTGAAGGCGCCGCGGTCGGCGGCGGGGACGAGGGCGTTCAGGTCCATCTCGACCTTGACCGGGTCGGTCTCGGTGGTCAGGGCCAGCCGGCGCGACAGGCGCCCGACGTGGGTGTCGACCGGCAGCCCGGGCAGGCCGAACCCGACGCTGCGGACCACGTTGGCCGTCTTGCGGCCCACCCCGGGAACGGTGACCAGATCCTCCATCCGGGACGGGACCTCCCCCCCGAAGCGCTCCTCCAAGGCCCCGGCCATGCCCAGCAGGCTGCGGGTCTTGGCCCGGAAGAACCCGGTGGGATGGACGATGACCTCGACGTCGGCGGGATCGGCAGCAGCCAGGTCGGCGGGGGTCGGGTAGCGGGCGAAGAGGGCGGGGGTGACGGAGTTGACCGCCTCGTCGGTCGTCTGGGCCGAGAGGATGGTGGCGGCCAAGAGCTGGTAGGGGTTCTCGTGGACCAGGGCACAGAGCTCCTTGGCCGTGCCCGGGTACTCGTCGCCGAGGAGGGCCAGGGTCTCCCGGGCCCGGCCCCTGGCGGTTCGCGGTCGGCCCATGGACCGGGAGGTTACGTTGGCTCGGTGCCCCGCCTGGAGGTCAAGCGCCAGATGGGCCGCGCCGACATCGAGGCGGTCAGCGAGCTGCTCGACATCGCCGCCGAGGTCGACGGCCACGCACCGCTGGACGAGCACCAGTGGCTCGATCTGGTCAACGGCGGCCGCCACGACTTCGCCGGGCTGGTCGCGTGGGAGCCGGGCCACGGGCACCCCGTCGGCTACGCCCAGGTGACCCGCGAGCTGGCGGGCGGGCACGAGGCCACGTGGGCCCTGGAGTGCGTGGTCGACCCCCACCACCGTCGCCCGGACCTGGGCGTGGCCCGCACCCTGCTGGACGCCGCCGTGGGGCTGGTCGCCGAGTCCGGGGGCGGCCACGTGCACCTGTGGGTCCCGAAACCCACGTCGGCCCACGACGAGCTGGCCGCCGCCATCGGCCTGCGCCGGGGCCGGGAGCTGCGCCAGCTCCGCCGGCCCCTCCCCCTCGACGAGCGCTCCGGGCTGGCGGTGCGCCCCTTCGTCGTCGGCCAGGACGAGGGGGCGTGGCTGGAGGTCAACAACCGGGCCTTCGCCTGGCACCCCGAGCAGGGGGGCTGGGACCTCGAGACCCTGCGCAACCGGGAAGCCCAGCCCTGGTTCGACCCCCGCGGCTTCCTGCTCCACGAGCGCGACGGCAAGCTGGCCGGGTTCTGCTGGACCAAGGTCCATCCCGACCACGAGCCGCCACTGGGCGAGATCTACGTGGTCGCCGTCGACCCCGGCTTTCGCGGGCGGGGGCTCGGCCGGGAGTTGGTCGTGGTCGGCCTCGAGCACCTGGCAGCCATCGGGCTGGGCGAGGCCATGCTCTACGTCGACGCCGACAACACGTCCGCCCTCCGGCTCTACGACAAGCTCGGGTTCACGCTGGACCACGTCGACCAGGCCTTCGTCGGCGACGTGCCTAGCCGACCCCGCTGACCCCGACGGCGGCGCCCAGGGCGAAGGTGATCGCCGCCGGCACGGCGGTGAAGAACAGCTGGCGCAACGCCGACAGCAGGGCGGGCCGCCCGGTGAACCGGGCCAACAGGGCGCCGACGGCCAAGCCGGCCAGGGCGGCCAGGACGATCGCCGCGACCAGGGCACCGGTGCCGGTGCCGAGGAAGTACGGCAGCAGCGGGATGGCCGCCCCCACGGAGAAGCAGACGAACGACGACGCCGCCGCGCTCACCGGCCGCCCGAGCGACGACGGGTCGATCCCCAGCTCCTCCCGGGCGTGGGTCTCGAGGGCCAGGTCCGGGTTGCGGCTGAGGGCGGTGGCCAGCTGGTCGGCGGTGGCCGGGTCGACCCCCCGGGACCGGTAGATGGCGGCCAGCTCCAGCCGCTCCTCCTCGGGGCTGCGGTGCAGCTCGATCCGCTCCATCTCCAGCTCGCGCTCGAGGAGCTCGGACTGGGCCTTCATCGACACGTACTCCCCGGCGGCCATCGACACCGCCCCGCCGATGAGCCCGGTCAGCCCGGCCAGGCGGATGAGGCCAGGCCCGGGGTTGGCCCCGGCGAAGCCGAGCACGATGGCCACGTTGGAGACCAGGCCGTCGCTCACCCCGAACACCGCGGCCCGGGCCGTGCCACCCTGGATGTCCGGGTGGTGCTTCTCCGGGGGCGGCGGAAGGGGATCGGACATCGCCGCTCCAACGTACCCTTGAGCATGCCCGCGACATTCGACCTGGCGCCGGCCGACCTGGCCGGCATCCTGGCCGGCGAGCCCGGCTACCGCGCCAGGCAGGTGTGGCGGGCCCTCCACCTCGGTCGGGCCCCGGAGGAGATGACCGACCTGCCCCGCCGGCTCCGGGAGCGCCTGGCGGCCGAGCTGCAGCCCGCCCTGACCCCGGCCGCCACGTCGGTCAGCGCCGAGGGGGACACCACCAAGTGGCTGTGGTCCCTGGCCGACGGGGCCCGGGTGGAGACCGTACTGATGACCTACCCGTCCGGACGGGTGACCGTCTGCGTCTCCACCCAGGCCGGCTGCGCCATGGCGTGCTCGTTCTGCGCCACGGGCCAGGCCGGCTTCGAGCGCCAGCTGACCACGGGCGAGATCGTCGAACAGGTCATCCGGGCTGGTCGGGCCACCCCCGCCGGGCGGGTCAACAACGTCGTCTTCATGGGGATGGGCGAGCCCCTGGCCAATTACGGGCCGCTGTGGGCCGCCATCGAGCGGTTGCACGCCGACGTGGGGATCTCGGCCCGCCACCTCACCGTGTCGACGGTCGGGATCGTGCCCGGCATCCGCCGGCTGGCCACGGAGCGGCTGCCGGTGAACCTGGCCGTGTCCCTGCACGCGGCCAACGACGAGCTGCGGAACCAGCTCGTCCCCATCAACCGCCGGTACCCGCTGGCGGCGGTGGTCGACGCCTGCCGGGTGTGGACGGCGTCGAAGAACCGGCGGTTGTCGTTCGAGTGGGCGCTGATCGACGGCGTCAACGACCGCTCCTCGGACGCCGCCGAGCTGGCCGCCATCGCCCGGCCCCTGGCCGCCCACGTCAACCTCATCCCACTCAACCCCACACCCGGCTACCTCACCCGCGGCACGCCACCGGCCGGGGTGCGGGCCTTCCGGGACCGCTTGGTGGAGGCGCGGGTGAACGCCACGATCCGCCGGAACCGCGGCACCGACATCGCCGCCGCCTGCGGCCAGCTGGCCGCGGCCATGTTGACCCCTTCTGGCCAACCGCCGTCGCGGGGACCGGTGCTGTCACAATGAGCCGCATGGAACGCCGCCGGTTCTTGAACCCAGGGCAGCCACAGACGCTGCTGATCGCCGTCTACCTGCTCTACTTCAACGCCGGGTACCTGCTGTTCCTCATGCTGATCAACGCCACGTTCCCGGTCCCCTACCTCGTCCTCGTCGCCGCCGGCGCCGCCGCCGGGTACGGCATCGCCAACGAACGCAAGTGGGGGTACGGGCTGGGGATCGCCATGGCCATCCTGCCGTTCCTCATGCGCTTCGACGCCATCGTCCAGCTGATCGGCTACCGCTACCCGTTCGGCAGCGACGTCCTGTCGCTGCTGTTCGAGATCGCCCTGGTCGCCCTGCTGCTCCACCCCCAGAGCCGGGACTACCAGCGCATCTGGTTCAAGTAGCAGCCGCCGCAGACCGGGCCTCCCGCGTTACCCCTCACGTCGGGAGCCCAAACATTTTTTCTTGCTGAACAGGCAGGGACGACCACTTTCGGCGGCGAACTAGTCCCTCGGAGGGGGAAACCACGCTGGGCGCGCGCATAAACCACCGACAGCGTGGGAGGGCGCGGCTGCGAGGTCCCAGCGTGACCAATGCTCGTACTGCAAGAACGGCCGGTCACCAGCGACGGGCCGCCTTCGCCCCCCGATCCCGCCCGTGAGGCGGCCGGGCCCCGCCCCTCGACGGTCAGCGGCCTCGGCGCCCGGTCGACCGCCGACCTGGCGCCCCGGTCCGAGACCAGCCCCCGCCACCGCCATGGCCGGACCACGCTGTGGACGGGCCCGCAGCAGCGGCGCCTGGCGGGCGTCAACCTCATCACCGCGGTGATCATGGCCATCGCCGGGATCGGCACGGCCACGGGGGTGAACGGGCTCGAAGCCCCCGCCGCCGTCGGCCGATGGGTGGGCTCGAGCCTGGGCCTCACCGGCAATGCCAAAGCGGTGGTGGCCAAGCGCCCGAGCGTCACCGCGCTGCTCCCCTACGGCAAGGGCATGTGGATCTACGAGCCGGAAAAGACCGAGGGCGGCAACGTGGACGCCATCGTGGCCAAGGCCAAGGCCGCCGGGCTGACCCACCTGTACGTGCGGACCGGTTCGAGCTGGGACGGCTTCTACGCCGCCCCCTTTCTCGACCGGATCGTCCCCGCCGCCCACGCCGCCGGTCTCATGATCTACGGCTGGGACTTCCCCCGCCTGCTGTCCCCTGAGGACGACGTGGCCCGGGCCAAGGCGGCCATCCAGCACCGCACCCCCGGCAAGCAGCACATCGACGGGTTCGCCGCCGACATCGAGACGGCAAGCGAGGGCACCGCCATCAGCGGCCCGGCGGCGACGCAGTACGGCGAGCTCCTGCGCGACGCCGTCGGCACCTCGTTCCCCCTCATCGCCACCGTGCCCCGGCCGTCGCCGCAGATCAGCTACCCCTACGCCGAGGTCGTCGCCTCGTTCGACGCCATCGCCCCGATGGTCTACTGGCTCAACCGCCAGCCGGACACCGACGTCACCGGCGCGCTGCGCGACCTCGCCCCCTACGGCAAGCCGATCTTCCCGGTCGGCCAGGCCTACGACGGGCGGGCCGAGGGTGGCCGCCCGGGCGTGCCCCCGCCCGACGAGATCTGGAAGTTCATGCGCTTCGGCCAGGCCGCCGGGGCCCAGGGCGTCTCGTTCTGGTCCTGGCAGGCGGCCGACCAGCGGGCGTGGAACGCCATCTCCGAGGCCGAGGAGTTCCCCCCCACCGCCGCGGCCGCCGCTAGAACCTGACCCGGACGACCGCCGCCTTGCGGATCGCTCCGTCGGCGGCGCTGAGCTCCACGAAGGTGATGGCCCCGGCCGGCTTGGAGGGAGCCCGGAAGACCACGTCGCCGGAGAACGGCCGCAGCTGGTCGCCCCCGCCCATCACCATCCCTTTACCCAACGACTGGGCTGCCACCATCCCGTCCTCCCGCACGGTCACGTTGACCGTCCCCTCGAAGGCGAGGGCCTGGCCCGAGAGGCGGGCCGGCGAGGTCACCCGGTCGCCCGGTCCGGGGACGGCGACCACGATCTCCGGCGCCGTCGCCCCCACCACCGTCCACGGCCCGCCGGCGTCCTGGGCACCGAGCTGGCGCAGGGCGACGGTGAACGTGGGCCGGGGGTTGGCCAGCGGGGTCTGGCCCTCGGCGTACCGGGGACCGACCCCGACCTCCCCCGCGCCCGTCCCGGTCGACGTGAAGCCGAAGGTGAGCGGGTTGTCCATGCCGACGTACTTGGCCACGAAGTCCCGG
>Ga0310811_10010587_pt1 | contig 11918 bp, 10 predicted proteins | sample YCmetagenome_FD_207642 | JGI IMG/M metagenome (GOLD analysis project Ga0310811, IMG submission 207642) | Soil microbial communities from experimental microcosm in Duke University, North Carolina, United States - YC | ecosystem: Engineered > Artificial ecosystem > Soil microcosm > Unclassified ...
CACGACCTCGGCCACGCCCTTGACCACGACCCAGTGCTCGGCGCGATGCTTGTGGCTCTGCAGGCTGAGCTTGCCCTTGGCGTTGACCGTCATGCGCTTGGCGCGGAAGCGCTCGCCGCGGTCGATGTCCTGGTAGCTGCCCCACGGGCGGTGCATCACTGCATGCTCGGTGGCGGCCCTATGGTTGCCGTCCGACATGCGCTGCACGACGTCCTTCAGCCGCGGAAGATTATCGCGATGGCCAACCAGCACGGCGTCGTTCATGGCGACGACCACCACTTCCTCGACGCCGATCACGGCGGTGAGCGGACCGTCGGAGCGGATGTAGGAGTTGCGGACATGGTCGATCTCGACCGGCCCCTCGACGACGTTGCCGGCGCTGTCGGCCTGGCCGACATCGAGCAGCGCATCCCAAGTGCCGAGATCGGACCAGCGGAACTTGGCCGGCACCACCCAGCATTTGTCCGTGCGCTCCATGACGGCGTAGTCGATCGACTTGGCCGGCGCCCGGGCGAAGGCGTCGGCATCGAGGAACACCGTCGAACCCACCTTGCGCGCCTTGGCGACGGCCTCCTCGGCGGCGGCCGCCATTGCGGGTTCGTAACGGGCCATCTCCGACAGCAGCACCTCTGGCGCGAACAGGAAGTAGCTGGCATTCCACATCAGCCCTTCTTGGATGTAGCGCAGCGCCGTCTGGGCGTTGGGCTTCTCGACGAAGGCCGTGACCTTCTGGGCGGCGCCAAGACGCTCGCCGCCCGGCCGGATGTAGCCGTAGTCGGTCTTCGGCTCCGTAGGCGGAATGCCGAAGGTGACGATGCCGCCCTGGGCCACCGCGGCCAGGCTGTCGCGACAGGCGGCGCGGAACTCCTCGATGCCGATCACCATGTGGTCGGACGCCATGGCCAGCACCGCTTCCGCCCCCAATGTCCGGGCATAGGCCGCCGCCGCCGCCATGGCCGGGCCCGAATCGCGACGCTGCGGCTCGACCACGACGTCGATCTCCATGCCGATTTCCTTGGCCTGCTGCTCGCACATGAAGCGATAGGAATCGTTGGTCGCGATCACCGGCTTGGTGAACAGCCCGCGGTCGGCCACCCGAAGCAGGGTCTGGTGAAAGGTCGACTGCTTGCCGAGCAGGGGCACGAACTGCTTGGGCATGCTTTCACGCGACAGGGGCCACAGCCGCTTGCCGGAGCCTCCGACCAGGATGACGGGCGTGATGAGGGGCATTCGTCAGCTTTCTCGAACGGGAAGTGGTCGGCTCACGGGCGGCGATATAGCCCAAGGGTGGGCGGCGGCCAATGGCGTCACCCTGCCCGGGCGGGACCGGGCAAAGCCGGTCATTGCGGAGTCTCGGCCGCCTGCCGTCCGAGATTTTCCTCGCGCCGCCGCCGCGCCTCGACCTCGACCGCCTCGGCGAGGGCGGGGATGTGCGAGGCGATTTCGTAGAAGTCGCTGGCATAGAGCACCAGCAGCGTGGTCGGCCGGGAGGTCGCCACGGAGGCCGAGCGCGGCTGGCGCTCGAGCAGGGCCATCTCGCCGAAGAAGGCGCCGTCGCTCAGCTTGACCGAGCCGCCGGTCGGCAGGCGGACCTCGACCTCGCCGCTCGAGATGAAGAACATCGAATCGCCGGGGTCGCCGCGCCGCACGACGGTGACGCGCGCCGGGTAGTAGCGCGTGCGCAGCTTGCCGACGATCTCCGACAGGGTGACGACACCCAGGGCGGCGAAGATCGGCACCCGCGCCACCTGTTCCCAGACGCGCAGGTATTCGCGACGGCGCTCCTCCTGGGCGAAGCCGGTCGCGAGCACGCCGGTCATCAGCGCCAGCACCGTGATGCCGGCGATCATCAGCAGCGAGCCGATCATGCGTCCGCCCACCGTGGTCGGAACAACGTCGCCGTATCCCGTTGTCGTCAAGGTTACGACCGCCCACCACATGGCATTGGGCAGGCTGCCGAACTCCTTGGGCTGGCTGACGCGCTCCAGCATGTGCGCGGCGGTGGCGGCCAGCATGAGCACGATCACGAACAGGATGAGGATGGAGGCGATCGGGGCGCGCTCGTTGGAAATGACCCGGGCCAGCGTGCTGAAGGCCGGCGCGTGCAGGCCGAACTTCATGATCCATAGGATGCAGAAGACCGACGCCGTGTCGGCACCGGTGATGATGTAGCCGCCGCCCAGCATGATCGCCGGCACGATGGCCAGCAGGCCGATCAGGCCTTCGATCGACGCCATCCAGTTGAGACGGGCCGACAGCCCCGAATTATGCGCGAAGCGGGGCGTTTCCGGGGCGACCCACAGCCGAACCAGATACTCCAGGAGGAAGATGACGGTGACGACCCAGATCACCCGGCGCAGGATCGTCGGGTAGGGCGGCTTCAGCTCGTCGATCGAGAGCAGGATGACCGCCATCAAGCCGATGCCCAGGACCGCCAGGTGCAAGGTCCGCCAATGCCGGCCGGTTGGGCTGGGATCCGAGTAGCGCAGGACAGTGTAGACCCGCGCGCGAAATGTCGAGGCCTTGTCGGTCACCGGGCGACCATAGGCGGGCTGGCCTGCGAATTGCAACGCGGGGCGACGGGGTTTAGGGTCGCGCCGGTTCGGGGCAGGGTCTGGAGCACAGGTGGCAAGCGATTTGCGGATTGCCGTCGATATCGGCGGCACGTTTACGGATGTTGTTCTGGAGCAAGGCGAAAAGCGGCTGACCCGCAAGGTGTTGACGACGCCGCAGCGACCCGAGGAGGCGGTCCTCGAGGGGGTACGGCTGATCCTGGGCGATGCCGGGCGCGGCTTCGCCGACATCGCTGTCCTGGTTCATGGCACGACGCTCGCCACCAACGCCATCATCGAGCGGCGCGGCGCCCGCACGGCTCTCCTGGCCACCGAAGGCTTTCGCGACATCCTCGATATCGCCAACGAGAGCCGCTACGACCAATATGACCTGACGATCGAGAAGCCCAAGCCGCTGGTGCCGCGCGCGCGGCGTTTCACGGTGGCCGAACGGGTCGACGTGCACGGCAAGGTCCGTCTCGCGCTAGACGAGGCCGGCGTGCACGCGCTGGCCGGCAAATTGCGATCCGAGAGCATCGAGAGCCTCGCCGTGGCCTTCATGCACGCCTACATCAATCCGTCGCATGAACGGCGCGTGCGCGAGATCCTCAAGGCCGAGTTGCCCGATGGATTCCTATCTGGCGCGGATGCAGGCGGCCCTGACCGCCGAGGGCTTTGCCGGCACCATCTACCTGGTGACGTCGGGCGGTGGTCTTACCGCCATCGACACCGCCCGCCGCTATCCGGTGCGGCTGGTCGAGTCCGGACCGGCCGGCGGCGCGATTTTTGCGGTCCAGATCGCGGCTCGCGCCGGCGAGACGCGGGCGCTGAGCTACGACATGGGGGGCACCACGGCCAAGATCTGCCTGATCGACGACTACAAGCCGCATACTGCGCGCCTGTTCGAGGTCGATCGTGCGGCACGTTTCCTCAAAGGATCCGGCCTGCCGGTGCGTATCCCGGTGATCGAGATGGTCGAGATCGGCGCGGGCGGCGGCTCGATTGCCCGGCTCGACGCCCTGAAGCGGGTGACGGTGGGCCCGGAGAGTGCCGGTGCCGAGCCGGGACCGGCCTGCTATGGCCGCGGCGGGGCTCATCCGGCGGTGACCGACGCCAACGTCGTACTGGGCACCATCGATCCCGACCATTTTGCCGGCGGCAGCATTGCGCTCGACCTCGAAGCGGCGCGCGACGCCCTGGATCGCGAGGTCGCGGCCGGTCTCGACCTGTCGACCGAGATGGCGGCCTACGCGGTCTACGAGATGGTGTCGGAGAACATGGCGAGCGCCGCCCGCGTCCATGCCGTCGAACGCGGCGCCGCGGTCAGCCAATACAATCTGATCGCCTTCGGCGGCGGCGCGCCACTGCACGCCGCCCGAGTGGCCGAGAAGATCGGGGTGCGGCGGGTGATCGTGCCGCCCAATGCCGGGGTCGGCTCGGCGGTCGGGTTTCTTGCCGCGCCGGTGTCTTACGAGTTGGTGCGCAGCCGCTACATGCGCCTCGATGCCTTCGATGCCGCCGCCGCGAACGATCTGATCGACGAGATGAGCGCCGAAGCGACCGGCCTGGTGGCGCCCGGGGCGCGCGGCACACCGACTTTCGAGCGGCGCATGGCCTTCATGCGCTATGTCGGGCAGGGGCACGAGATCACCGTGCCGCTGCCGCTCCGCCGGCTCGCGGCGTGCGATGCCACGGCGCTGCGCGAGGCCTACGAGCGTGACTATGCGGTGCTGTTCGAGCGCCACATCCCCAATGCGGCGATCGAGATCCTGAGCTGGTCCGTCCAGGTGTCGACGGAGACCAGGCTGCCGGCGGTGCAGACGGCCAGGCCCGAGGCGCCGAACCCCCAGCCGGTCGGACGGCGCCCCGTGTTCGACGGGCGCAGCGGCCGCACGGTCGAGGTCCCGGTCTATCGGCGCGACGGCCTGCCGCCGGGCAGTGCCTTTGCGGGCCCGGCGATCGTCGCCGAGGACGAGACGTCGACCTACGTCTCGGCCAATTTCGCAGCGCATATCGATGCGTCCGGCTGTATCGTGATGGATCGCAAGGACGCCTGAGGAGCCGACCGATGAGCCAGTCCAACAGCGCCAGCCTGATTGACCTGCAGATCATGTGGAACCGGCTGATCGCCGTCGTCGAGGAGCAGGCGCAGACGCTGATGCGCACCGCCTTCAGCCCGATCGTGCGAGAATGCGGCGATCTCTCCGCCGGCGTGTTCGATCTCGAAGGCCGAATGCTGGCACAGGCCGTGACCGGCACGCCTGGCCACGTCAATTCGATGGCCGAGTCGGTGAAGCACTTCCTGCGGCATTTCCCGACCGAAACCATGAAGCCGGGCGACGCCTACATCACCAACGACCCGTGGATGGGCACCGGCCATCTCAACGATTTCGTCATCACCACGCCTGCCTTCCGCAATGGCCGGCTGGTGGCGCTGTTCTCCTGCACCAGCCATCTCATGGATATCGGCGGCATCGGCTTCGGCCCGGACGCCACCGACGTGTTCATGGAAGGCCTCTACATCCCGATGCTGAAGCTGTTCGACCAGGGTCGGGTCAACGAAACCCTGATGTCGATGATCCGCGCCAATACGCGGCTGCCGGTCGATACCGAGGGCGACGTCTACTCGCTCGCCGCCTGCAACGACGTCGGCGCGCGCCGGCTGGTCGAGATGATGGACGAGTTCGCCATCGACACGCTCGACCCCTTGGGCGAGCACATCATCGCCCGCTCGCGCGAGGCCGTGCTGGCCGAGATCGCCAAGCTGCCCAAGGGTACGTGGCGCAACATCATGACGGTCGACGGCTACGACGAGCCGGTGAGCCTGACGGCGTCGCTGACGATTTCGGACACGGGCATCCATGTCGACTATTCGGGGACATCCGCCGTCTCCAAGCGCGGCATCAACGTGCCGCATGCCTATACGACGGCCTATACGGTGTTCGGGCTGGGCTGCGTGGTGGCGACCCACATTCCGAACAACGCCGGGTCGCTCGAGCCGCTCACCGTCTCGGCGCCGGCGGAGACGATCCTCAACGCCCCCAAGCCGAACGCCGTGGCCTCGCGCCATGTCATCGGCCAGATGCTGCCGGACGTGGTCTTTGGCTGCCTGCGCCAGGTCGTGCCGCAGCGCGTTCCGGCGGAAGGCACGTCGTGCCTGTGGAACATCAACGTGCGCGGCCGCGTGAAGGGCGGTGAAGGTGGAAATTACGGGTTCGGCATGGCCATCACCTCGAACGGCGGCACCGGTGCGCGTGCCGACAAGGACGGGCTGTCGGCGACGGCCTATCCCAGCGGCGTGCGCGGCACGCCGGTCGAGATCGCCGAGACGCAGACGCCGCTGCTCTTCTGGCGCAAGGAGTTCCGGCCCGATTCAGGCGGCGCCGGCCGCACCCGTGGCGGGCTCGGCCAGATCATGGAAATCGAGAGCGGCATCGACGAGCCGTTCGACCTTCTGGCGGCGTTCGACCGCATCGACCATCCGCCGCGTGGCCGCGACGGTGGCCGCGACGGCGAAGCGGGCTTCGTTGCGCTGAAGTCGGGGCAGGCCCTGAAGGGAAAAGGCTTCCAGCTCATCCCGCCAGGTGAGCGGCTGGTGGTGATGACGCCGGGCGGCGCCGGCATTGGCAAGCCTGCGGAGCGCGACCGCGGCCAGGTTGCAGCCGACCTCGCCGACGGTCTGATCTCGCAGGAGACCGCCGAGGAAATCTACGCGTACGCGCCGCGGCAGGCGGCGGAATAGCCAAGGAAATCGGGGAAGCTGTCGAAAAAAGCAGGGAAGAGGCTGTCATGAAACTGGGACGCAGAGAGGCCTTGAAGGCCGGCGTGGGAGCAGGTGTGTTGGCTGTTGCAGCGCCGGCGATTGGGCAGGCGCAGGCGCCGTTGAAGCTGCCGCTGTCGACGGTATGGCCGGACGGCAATTTTCACACGATCAACTGCAAGCGGTTCGCCGACGAGGTGAAGAAGGCGACCTCGGGCGCGGTCGACATCGAGGTGAAGTCGGGCGGTCAGCTGGGCTTCAAGGGCCCCGAGCAGCTTCGTGCGGTGCGCGACGGGCTGGTGCCGATGGCCGACATCCTCAATGTGCAGCAGGTCGGCGACGAGCCGATGTTCGGCATCGAAGGCATTCCCTTTCTGGTCGGCAACATCGACGAGCTCAAGGTGCTGCACAAGTACATCAGGCCGGAGTACGAGAAGATCGCGCTGAAGAACAACCAGACGATCCTCTATACCGTGCCGTGGCCGACGCAGTACCTGCACCTCAAGGTGAAGGCCGATTCGGTCGACGGGCTGAAAAACATCAAGATCCGCGTGCCCGACAAGAACTCCCAGGACATGTGCAGCGCCATCGGCATGGCGCCAGCGCTGATCCCGTGGGGCGAGACGATTGCCGCCCTGTCGTCCGGAGCCGTGTCGGGCGTGTCGACCTCCGCAGTGTCGGGCGTCGACGGCAAGTTCTGGGAGTTCCTGAAATTCTTCCATGCGACCAACCACCAATGGTCGTGCCAGATCGTGACCATCAACAACGACACCTGGAAGAAGATCGGCCCGGCCAACCAAAAGGTGATCACCGATCTCGCACGCCAGCTCGAACCCGAATTCTGGGCGACCTCCCTGCAGGCCGACAAGGACAGCGCCAAGCGCCTCACCGACGGCGGCATGCAGATCGTCGTCCCGCCCGGCGCGATGATGGATGACTTGCGCAAGCGCACGATCAACATGCTGACCGACTTCATGAAGCGTGTCCCGGCCTCGGAGAAGCCGATCAAGGCGTACCTCGTCGAGATGAAGCGCGCGTGAGGGAGGCTCGGATGAAGATCGGGCGGAGAGCGGCCCTCACGACCGGCGCCGGTGCGATCGCTCTCGCAGGCATCGGAGCGCCGGCGATCGCGCCAGCCCAATCGACGCTGAAGCTGCCGCTGTCGACCGCCTGGCCGGACGGCAACTTCCATGTCGTCAATGCCAAGCGCTTTGCCGACGAGGTGAAGAAGGCGACCGACGGGTTGGTCGACATCGAAGTGAAGTCGGGCGGCCAGCTCGGTTTCAAGGGGCCGGAGCATCTCCGCGCAGTGCGCGACGGTCTCGTGCCGATGGCGGACATACTCAACGTCCAGCAGATCGGCGACGAGCCGTTCATGGGCATCGAGGGCATCCCTTTCCTGGCGGGCTCGCCCGACGAGCTCAAGGCGCTGCAGAAGCATCTGCGGCCGGGCTACGAGAAGATCGCCGCCAAGAACAACCAGACGATCCTCTACATCGTCCCGTGGCCGAATCAGTACCTGCATCTCAAGGTCAAGGCTGAGACGGTCGAAGCCTTGAAGGGCATCAAGGTCCGCACGGCCGACAAGAATGCGCAGGAGATGTGGAACACCGTCGGCATGGCGGCCGTCGTGATCCCCTGGGGCGAGACGATTCCGGCACTGTCGTCGGGTGCGGTGTCGGGCGTGTCGACCTCGGCGGTGTCGGGCGTCGACGGCAAGTTCTGGGAGTTCCTGAAGTTCTTCCACGCCACCAACCATCAATGGTCCTCGCAGCTCGTCACCATCAACAACGATACCTGGAAGAAGATCAGGCCCGAGCATCAGAAGGCGATCACGTCAAGAAGATGGTCGATAACGGCATGCAACTGGTCGCCGTCCCGGACGCCATGATGGCCGACCTGCGCAAGCGTACGACCAATCTCCTTGCCGACTTCATGAAGCGCGTGCCGTCATCGGCGGAACCGATCAAGGCCTATCTCGCCGAAATGAAGCGGGCATGAGGCACGACGGGCCAAGCCCGAATGCAGCAGCGCCGACGCTGCTGCGCCCGCTGCTCGATGGCATCGACATGCTGAGCCGCCTCGATGGGTGGCTCGGCGCTGGCTGCCTCGTGACGCTGACCGGGCTGATGCTGGCGGAAGTGGCGGTGCGGGCGCTGTCGAATGTGTTTCCGGCCGTTCCCGCCGACATCCCTGTCGCCTGGGAGTACAGCTCCTATCTGATGGCGGCGACCTTCACCTTCGGCGCCGCCATGACGCTCCGGGCAGGCGGCCACATCCGGGTCACCCTGGTTCTGGCCCGCGTGTCGGCTCCGACGCGGCGCTGGATGGAGACGGTGCTGGCGGCGCTCGGCGTCTGCTTCTGCGGCTACCTCGCCTGGTCGATGACCTACTTCACCTGGCGCAGCTTCGACGGTGGCCAGACCTCGGTGTCGAGCGGCACGCTCGTCTGGATCCCACAGGCCTTCGTCACCTTCGGTATCGTCCTGCTGACGATCCAGTTCCTGGCCCGTTTCTTCCAGGCCGCCTTCGGCCTGCCGCTTGAGGATCTCAGCATGCGCGCCGGCGGCGTGGCCGAATAATCGAGTGAAGGTCGTCACAGCCGCATGCTGATCATCGTCCTCACCATGTTCATGGTGCTGTTCGCCTTCCTGGCGGGCGGTCTGTGGATCGGCTGGACCCTCGCCGTCACCGGCACGGTCCTGCTCGCCGTGTTTCGCGACATCCCGCTCGACAAGCTGCTGGCGCAGTACGCCTGGAACATCCTGACCACGCAGGAGCTTCTCGCGCTGCCACTGTTCATCCTGATGGGCGAGATCCTGTTCCGCACCCGGCTGTCACAGTCGCTGTTCCGCGGGCTGTCGCCGTGGGCGGCACTGCTGCCGGGCCGGCTGCTGCACGTCAACGTCATCGGCTGTACGATCTTCGCCGCGATCTCGGGGTCCTCGGCGGCGACCACCCAGGTCGTCGGGCGCATCTCGCTCGCCGAGCTGCTGAAGCGCGGCTATTCCAAGGATGTCGCGGTCGGCTCTCTCGCCGGCGCCGGCACGCTGGGCTTCCTGATCCCGCCTTCCAACATCATGATCATCTACGGCGTGCTGGGCGACGTGTCGATCGCCAAGCTGTTTACCGCGGGTTTCATCCCGGGCTTCCTGCTGGCCGGCTGCTTCATGGCCTGGATCATGATCCATACCGCGCTGAAGCCGTCGCTGGTTCCCGCCGCCGAGCGCAAGGTCAGGGTCGCCTCGGCTGCCGAATACCTCGCCTCGATCAAGGAGCTGGGGCCGGCGGTCTTCCTCATCCTGTGCGTGCTGGGCTCGATGTATGGCGGCATCGCCACGCCCTCCGAGGCGGCGGGCGTCGGCGTCTTTGGCGCCTTGATCGTGGCTCGCCTGCAGGGTGAGCTGAAATGGCCGGCGCTGCAGGCCATTGCCATCGGCGCGGTCCAGACCTGCTCGATGATCGCCCTGATCGTGCTCGGTGCGTCGATCCTGGGCAGTGCGGCGGCCTTTCTCAGCATACCTGCGGCGGTGGCCGAGTTCGTCACCAGCCTGCAGCTCTCGCCCTTCATGCTGATCGTCGCCCTGATCGTGTTCTATCTGATCCTGGGCTGCTTCCTCGACGGCTTCAGCATGATCGTGATGACCTTGCCGATCGTCATGCCGATCGTGAAGGCAGCGGGGTTCGACCAGATCTGGTTCGGCATCTTCCTGGTGCTGGTGGTCGAGATGGCGCAGATCACGCCGCCGGTCGGCTTCAACCTGTTCGTCATTCAGGGACTGACCGAGGACGGGCTGGGCTACATCGCCCGGGTGACCCTGCCGTATCTGCTGATCATGGTCGGCTTCACCCTCGCCATCACGCTGATGCCCGACATTGCCCTCTGGCTTCCGCGTTACCTCAGCAGCTAGTCTGCCGTCCGTCAGCAGGGGGAACCAATGGAACCGCGCCAGGTCAAATCCGCGGCCGACGCCCTCAAGATCGTCGAAGCGCGAGGGCTCACCCACGTCAAGGTGGGCGTGCATGATGTCGACGGCATCCTGCGCGGTAAGTATCTGCACATCGACAAGTTCAGGTCGGCGCTCGACGGCGGCATGGGCTTTTGTGACGTCGTGCTGGGCTGGGATTCCAACGACCAGCTCTATGACAATGTCACCTACACCGGCTGGCACACCGCCTATCCCGACGCCACCGTGCGCATCCTGCCGGAGACCTGCCGCGAGATCGCCACCGAGCCCGGCAACCTCCTGTTCCTGTGCGAGTTCGTCGAGGGCGCCGAGGCGCTGTGCCCGCGCGGCGTGCTGCGCAGTGTGCTGGATCGCGCCGCCGGGATGGGGTTCGAGGTCAAGGTCGGCTTCGAATACGAGTTCTTCGTCTTCGCCGAGACGGCCTTCTCGATCCGCGACAAGGGCTACAAGAACCTGAAGCCGATCTCGCCGGGGTTCTTCGGCTACTCGGTGCTGCGCAACTCGGTCCTGTCCGACTGGTACAAGGACCTGCTCGCAATGTGCGAGACGATGGACATGGGCATCGAGGGCCTGCACACCGAGACCGGCGCCGGCGTGCTCGAGGCCGCGCTGCGGGTCCGCGACGGCCTGACGGCAGCCGACAGCGCGGCGCTGTTCAAGCTCTACACCAAGGTGCTTGCGCAGAAGCGCGACTGGCTCGCGACGTTCATGGCCAAATGGTCGAAGGACTGGCCGGGCTGCGGCGGCCACATGCACATGTCGCTGTGGCAGGGCGGCGGGTCGGCTTTCTTCGATGCCGACGCACCGCATCGTATGAGCAAGACGATGCGCCACTTCATCGGCGGCCAGCAGGCGCTGATGCCGGAGCTGCTGGGCATGGTGGCGTCCAACGTGAATTCCTATCGCCGGCTCATCCCCGGCTTCTGGGCGCCCACCGTGTCGAGCTGGGGCGTCGAGAACCGCACGACGTCGCTGCGCGTCATTCCGGGTTCCGCCAAGTCGACGCGCGTCGAGTACCGGATCGCCGCAGCCGACGCCAACCCCTATCTCGCGCTCGCGGCGGCCGTCGGTTCGGGCCTGTGGGGCATCGAGCACGAGATCGATCCCGGCGAGCCGATCAAGGGAAACTCCTACGAGAAGAAGCACCCGGCCAAGGCACAGTTGCCGCGCACCCTGATGGAGGCGGCGGGTCGCCTGAAAGTATCCAAGGCGGCGCGTGATCTCTTTGGCGATGCCTTCGTCGATCACTACTCGGCAACCCGCGAATGGGAAGAGCGGGAGTTCCGCAAGGCCATCACGGAATGGGAACTCGACCGATACATGGAAATCATCTGACAGGGGAGAGACGCCACACTACGCGTGGCTCTTCAGAGTGAAGTCCTCACGTGAAGCAGTCCCGCTCTAACCAAGGTCTACGCGCTGCCGCATTTCGGCTTCCAACAGCTCGATGGCTGTGGCATGCCCCGTTGCCTTTGCTCGGCTGACGGCTGTCGTCCCGTCCTTTGCGACCACGGGTTCCACCATCGACGACATCGCCGGGCAAGCTTGCCCGACGGGTCGCGATCACGTCATTTCCCATCATGCAGTCACCAGTCCGGTCGTCCAGAATGCTCATCGCTCAATTGTCTGACCTTCATG
>Ga0310811_10010589_pt1 | contig 11915 bp, 8 predicted proteins | sample YCmetagenome_FD_207642 | JGI IMG/M metagenome (GOLD analysis project Ga0310811, IMG submission 207642) | Soil microbial communities from experimental microcosm in Duke University, North Carolina, United States - YC | ecosystem: Engineered > Artificial ecosystem > Soil microcosm > Unclassified ...
CATCCGGCTGGATGCTTCGGACCGGGTCCAGCGCAGGCGGGTCCGGTACCGGACCGTGGGAGATATGACCTGTACCGCGGCCGTCGAATCATCCGCCTCGGTAATCGACGATATCATTAGCGAAATAACGGCGACCCGGACCTCCGAGCGCGGGGAGACGCGGATCGACGATAAGGTATCGGAGGCGGCGATGGAGGATAGAAAAAAGAATGGATACTTCTAAATGGCGCCTTAGGGCTAAATACAATAAAAATGGACTTACTCAGATTCATAACAGCGGGGAGTGTGGATGACGGAAAGAGCACCCTTATCGGGCGTCTTCTTTATGACAGCAAGAGCATCCTTGCGGACCAGCTGGAAGCGCTGGAAAAGCAGAGCAAGAATAAGGAGGACGGGGAGATCGATCTGGCTCTGCTGACGGATGGACTGCGGGCGGAGCGGGAGCAGGGCATCACCATCGATGTCGCTTATAAATATTTTTCGACGCCCCGGCGGAAATTCATTATCGCGGATGCTCCGGGACATATCCAATATACGCGCAATATGGTCACGGGGGCTTCCAACGCCAGCCTGATCATTATCCTGATCGACGCACGTAACGGTGTGGTCGAACAGACACGCCGGCATTCCATCATCGCTTCGTTGCTGAATATCCCCCATGTCGTCGTTGCGATCAACAAAATGGACCTCGTCGACTATTCACAGGATCGCTACAATAATATTCTCATCGATTATGCCGAGATCGCGCGGACGCTTGGGTTGAAGGAAGTCACCTATGTCCCGGTCAGCGCCCTGAAGGGAGATAATATCGTGGATCATTCGGCCGCCCTTTCCTGGTACGAGGGTCCTACCCTGCTGGAGTTGTTAGAGACAGTGCGGGTGGAAGACGATGTCGACCTGGAGCGCGGCCGTTTCAGCGTACAGTATGTGATCCGGCCCCAGACGGAGGAATACCACGATTACCGGGGTTATGCGGGGAAGATCACGAGCGGCATCTATCGGAAAGGCGATATCGTAACCATCCTGCCGGCGGGATTGAAGAGCCGGATCCGCTCGATCGAGCTGGCCGGGAAAGAAGTGGAGGAAGCCTTTGCACCGCAAAGCGTCGTGCTTCAGCTCGAGGACGATATCGATATCAGCCGGGGAGATCTTCTTGTCACCGGCGCACAGGCGCCGCGGGTAGAGCAGGAATTCGATGTCCTGCTTTGCTGGATGGACAGCAAGGCGCTGGTGGCGGGGAACAAGTATCTTCTGCAGGTAGGCAGCCGTAATGTGCGGAGTGTCGTGCGGGAGATCGAATACCGGCTCGATGTCAACACCCTGGAAAAGCAGTCAGGGCCGGGTCAGGCCGGGCTGAACGATATCGTAAAGGCGAGGATCAGGACGGCGGCCCCTCTGCCGATCGATGGCTATAACGATCTGCCGGCGGGCGGCGGAGCCATTCTTATTGATGAAACAAGTTTTGTAACGGTAGGCGCCTGCATGGTGCAATAGCACCGGTGCACAAATAGCATGAATATACAATCCTTCCATATCGGAAAAGTGATCCTCGCCGGCGCGGGCCCGGGGGACCCGGAGCTGCTGACGCTGAAGACCCTTCGTTGGCTGCAGCAGGCGGAAGTCGTTGTCGTGGACCGGCTGGTGAGCCCGGAGATGGTTTGCCGGTATGTGCGACCCCAGGCGATCGTCATTCCCGTTGGCAAACAGTGCGGCAAAGAAGGGTCCACGCCGCAGGCCGAGATCAATGAGCTGTTGATCGCCCATGCCCTCGAAGGCCGGCTGGTGGTTCGGCTCAAGGGCGGCGATGTCTCCATCTTCTCCAATGTCTTGGATGAGCTGGAGGCGTTGACGCAAAACGGGATACCGTATGAGATCGTGCCGGGCGTCACCGCTGCGCTGGGCGCCGCTGCCTATTCGGGTATTCCGCTGACGGCGAGAGGCTACTCCACGGCGGTGCGCTTTTTGACGGGATGCCGGCCGGTTACCGATGTTTCCTGGTGGCGTGACCTTGCGCAGACCGAAGATACGCTGGTGTTGTATATGTCCTCCGCGCCGCTGGATGAGATCGTTTCTCAACTCGTTGAGAACGGCATTGCATCCGACCGGTGGATCGCAGTGATCGAGCAGGCGACCACACCGATGCAACGGGTTCACTCCTGGCCGGTACAGGAGTACCTGGCTTCTGCCGGAGGCAGCCGGTATGCGTCACCGACGCTGGTCATCATCGGCCGCGTTGCAGCCCTGCATTCCTCCTTCCAATGGCTGGCCAACAGCCGCAGCAAGGAATTATACTTTCCCCCTATCACTAAAAATATTGCAGTATGCTGAATACGCCGAAAATGACATTGATGCAGGAGTTGATCGCGGGTTCGTCGCGGGAGGAACTGATCTGGCTTTCCGGATACCTGGCAGGGGTCGTGGCGCAGAACAGCGCGCCAGCGCCTGTTGCAGTTCCGTCGGCTACGCCTGCCGTGGCGGCCGCGAATCTCCCGAAGATCACCGTCGCTTACGGGACCGAGACCGGTAACTCGAAGAAGCTGGCGACCGATCTTGCGGCCCGCGCAAAGAAGAAAGGTATCCAGGCCAAACTCGTCGGCCTCGAGCAATACCGGCTGGGGGATCTGTCGAAGGAGGAATATTTTTTCGCCGTTATCAGCACCCAGGGCGACGGCGAACCACCGGCCGCCGCGAAAAAATTCTATGATCATATCCACCAGGGGGGATTGAAGCTGGAACGCCTGAAATATGGAGTGCTTGCTCTTGGCGACACTTCTTATCCGTTGTTCTGCAAAGCGGGAGAAGATGTGGACGTACAGCTCCATAAGATGGGCGGACAACGGCTTTTGTCGTTGAGGAAATTAGATACCGACTATGAAACGGAGGCCAATGCGTGGATCGACTCGGTGCTGCAACAGCTGAATGGTCCGGCAGTCGCGCCTGCAGCGGTGACAACGGCGCCGCCGGCGCCAAAGATCGGCGCAGGCAAGAAGACCTGGGTGGGAACCGTTCTGGCGAATATCAACCTGAACGACCGTGGAAGCGCCAAGCAGACCCATCATATCGAGATCGCCGCCGAAGACGTGGACTACCAGCCCGGCGACTCTATCGGCATCATCCCCGCCAATCCTGTTGTCCTCGTAGAGGCCATTATAGGACTCACCGGCGCGGATGCGGGCAAAAGGCTGCTTCACCGCACCGAAGAGCATCCCCTGCAACACCTGCTGCACCGGAAGCTGAATATCGTCTACCTGCCCGAACGCGTCGTCCGGAAATACGCGGGTATCGTCAAACAGGAGATCCCCGAAACGAAGATCGGGTTGCTCGATCTGCTGAAGATCTACCCCGTAAAAGATATCGATCAGTTCCATGCCGTCGTCGGCATCCTCGAACCTATCGCTCCGAGACTGTATTCCATCTCCTCATCGCCCGAGGCGCATCCCGGCGAGATCCATCTCACGGTGGCGCGGGACAACTTCCTCGTCAATGGAGATGTACGATTCGGACTCTGCTCGGATGGACTTTCGCAATTGGCCGTGGGGGATTCCGTGGAGTTCTACGTACATCGCAACACCCAGTTCCGGCTCCCGGCCGAAGACAGCGATCTGATCATGATCGGGCCGGGTACCGGCATCGCGCCCTTCCGCTCTTTCCTCGCAGAACGCGACAGCAAGGGCGCCTCGGGTAAGAACTGGCTCTTTTTTGGCGACCAGCATTTCACTACCGATTTTCTCTATCAGACCGAGATGCAGGATTGGGTAAAGACGGGGGTGCTGACGCATATCCACACCGCATTCTCGCGCGACCAGAAGGAAAAGGTCTATGTTCAACATAAAATGCAGAAGCATTCGGCAGAGTTGTATCATTGGTTGGAAAGCGGTGCGCATGTCTACATCTGCGGCGCCAAGGAGCCGATGAGCGTGGATGTGGAGAGCACGCTGCTGAGCATTATCCAACAGGAAGGGGGAAAGAATACCACCCAGGCGGAAACCTATCTCGAAGAATTAAAAGAAGCAGGGAGGTTTGTAAAAGATGTCTACTAGTACTGAAATAAAGAATTTATCGGCGACGGAGCGGATCAAGCAAAAAAGCGACGGGTTGCGTGGCACCCTCAAGGAAGGCCTGCGGGACGAGCTTACCGGCGCCATTGCCGAAGACGACCAGGCCCTGGTGAAGTTCCACGGAATGTACCTGCAGGATGACCGCGACCGACGCGAGGAACGGGCGGAGAAAAAGCTCGAGCGGCTATTTTCCTTTATGGTACGTCTCCGCATCCCCGGCGGGTTCCTTACCCCCAGCCAATGGATCGCCATCCACCATGTTGCCGGCGAGTATTCCACCGGCGTCATCAAGATCACGACCCGGCAGACGATCCAGTTGCATGGCATTCTGAAGAGTGTGGTCAAGCCGACGATGGCGGCATTCAATGCCGTGTCGCTGGACTCCATCGCCGCGTGCGGCGACGTCAACCGGAATGTGACCAGTACGGCCAATCCGCTGCAGTCCCCGCTCCACGAACAGATACATGCCTATGCGGCTAAGATCAGTACCTTTCTGCTGCCGAAGACGCGCGCCTGGTATGAAGTATGGCTCGACGAAGAGCGGATCAGCGATAAGACGGAAGAAGACGATCTGTACCAGGACCGGTATCTGCCGAGGAAGTTCAAGATCGGGATCGCCATCCCACCGAATAACGATGTCGATGTGCTGACCAACGATCTTGGGCTGATCGCCATTATCGAGAACGACCGGTTGACGGGTTTCAATATCGCGATCGGCGGGGGTCTCGGGGCTACGCACGGAAATCCCGACACCTATCCCCGGCTGGCGAGCGTCATCGCGTTCGTGCCGGTCGATGGAGACGACGAGCGGCTCTTCAAAGCCATTTACGAGGTCGTCACCATCCAGCGCGACTATGGCAACCGCAGCGACCGGAAACTGGCAAGATTGAAATACACCCTCGATAAATACGGGGCCGAGTGGTACCGGCAGGAGCTGGAAAAACGCATCGGCTTCCCGCTGGAACATCCGCGGCCTTATGTCTTCAACGACCGCACCGAGCGGTATGGCTGGCAGCAGGACCACAAGGGCCTCTGGCACTACACCCTTTTTGTAGAGAACGGCCGGGTCGTGGATGAGGCCGTGCCGGTGAAGACCGCCCTGCTGGAGGTAGCGGGGACCGGGAAGGCGAATTTCCGGTTTACGGTCAACCAGAAGATCATCGTTGCCGATGTAAAGAAGAAGGATAAGAGTGCGATCAACGGCATCCTGGAAAAGTATGGACTTACCGGGCATACCGAGATGGCCTCGGCGATCAGAAAAAATTCCATCGCCTGCGTGGCCCTTCCTACCTGCGGACTGGCGTTGGCGGAGTCGCAACGCTACCTGCCCAGCCTGATCACGCATATCGAAAGGCTGATGGCAGGTCATGAACTAAGCCAGGAGGAGATCATCATCCGGATGACCGGCTGTCCCAATGGGTGCGGCCGGCCTTATGCCGCGGAGATCGGGTTCGTGGGGACCGCCCCCGGCCGCTACAACCTGTACCTGGGCGGCGACCACGAAGGAACCCGGCTCAACCGGGTGTATAAGGAGAATTTGGACGAGACGGCGATCCTCAAGGAATTGGATCTGCTGTTCTGGTTGTACAAGAAAGAAAGGATCACCGGCGAACGGTTCGGGGACTTCGCCCTGCGCCAGCGCTGGTTTAAACAATAAATTTTTCGGCCCGGCGCAAGCCGGGCTTAATCAAACTCATTTACTCTACTAAATTAATAGACTAATATGCTTATGCAACGCTTTTTCATTCTGACCTTATTCGTTCTTGCGGCGGCGGTTGTCGGCCGGGCCCAGGACCCCTACATCATTTCCGGGAAGATCTACGACTCCAGCGCGCATGCCGTACTGGCTTCCGCATCGATCAAGATCAAAGGCACGTCCATCGGGACCGTTTCGGCCGAAGACGGCAGCTTCCATCTGAAGACCAACCGGAAACCGCCGCTGACGCTTGTCGTCACTTCGGTCGGGTATAAGGCGCAGGAGTTCGAGGTCACACAGAACGAAGGGTTATCGATCAGTCTGAATACCCGTACGGTACTGGTCGACCAGGTCGTCGTCACCGCGTCCCGGGTGTCGGAGAGCATCCTGCGCAGTCCCGTTACCATCGAAAAGCTGGATGTCCAGTCGATCAAGGCCAGCCCCGCGCCCACCTTCTATGACGCGCTGACCAATGTCAAGGGAGTGCAGATGACCACCCTCAGCCTTGGCTACCAGGTGCCCAATACCCGCGGCTTCGCGGGCACGACCAACTCCCGCTTTTTGCAGATGGTCGACGGCATCGACAATATCTCGCCGGGAATCGGCGCCCCGGTAGCGAATGCGGTGGGTCCGACCGAGCTGGACATCGAAAGCGTGGAGCTGATCCCCGGCGCCGCCTCGGCGATCTATGGATTGAATGCCATTAACGGCATCGCCAACCTGAAGACCAAGTCGCCCTTTCAATACGAAGGGCTGAGCGTCTATTGGAAGGAAGGCGTCAATCACGTCAACGATCCCGATCACGGCGCGGCGCTGTATTCCGAGTACGCGATCCGTTGGGCCAGGGCGCTGAACCCGAAATGGGCATTCAAGATCAATGCGGCCCATTCGCAGGGCGTCGACTGGATCGCCAACAACCGGCATGACCAGTACTTTGACGTCGGTAACAAGACCAATGCACCCGTTGCCGCCGTCAACCCCGGTGCCGATTGGATCAACCGCTATGGCGACGAATACAACAGCGATATGAAGACCCTGACCCTCGCGGGGAAGAAATACGATGTATCCCGCACCGGTTACCTCGAAAAAGACCTCACCGACTATGCCGTCAGCAACAGCAAGGTCGACGCTTCGCTGCATTATAAGCCCAACTCCACCACCGAACTGTCTTATACCTACCGGACCGGCTGGGTAACGAACAACTATCAGCGGGGCAACCGGGTCCGGCTCGACGGGGAACATATCCAGCAACATGCGATCGATATAAAGACCCGGGATTTCACGCTAAAAGGCTATTATACTTCCGAGAATACCGGCAACAACTCCTTCAATTTCCGGCCGCTGGGTGAGAACATCGATATGGCGTTCAAGAAGTCCCCGCAGTGGTGGAACGACTATACGACGGGCTTCAACAACGCGTACAATACTTCCGGCCTTGCTACGTATCACGACGTGAATTCGTCGCTGGTGGCGGCCCGAAGCTTTGCCGACGCCGGCCGCTTTCAGCCCGGAACGAAAGCGTTCGACAGCGTCCGCAATAAGATCATCCACACCAACAACTGGGACACCGTGGGCGCACAGATGTTGCTGAAATCCGCCTTTGCCCATGTAGAGGGGCAATACGACTGGTCCCGGCTCATTCCCTTCGTACAGATACTCACCGGAGCCAATTACCGCAATTACATCGTCACCCCCGATGGGAACAACTATGTAAATCCGGGAGCCTGGAGTGACCCCAAGCTCTCTGCCGACAAATTTGATTACTACACCTGGGGTGCGTTTGTGCAGGCGACCAAACAATTGCTCGACGAAAAGCTCAAGATCGTCGCTTCTGTCCGCATGGACAAGACCCAGTATTTCGATCCCAAATGGAATCCCCGGGTCGCGGTGGTCTATTCCCCGACGGTGCAGCATAATTTCCGGGTCTCCTTCCAGAACGGGTACCGCTTCCCCACCCTGTTCGAAGGGTTTGCCTATGTCAACAACGGCGGCGTCCGCCGGCTGGGCGGCCTGCCGGTCATTTCCCGCCATCTGAATGCATTCGAGAACTCGTATATCAACAGTTCGGTGACCGCCTTCAAGAATGCCGTCAATGCCGATATCAACAGCGGCGGGCTGACGCAAAGCGCGGCGATACAGAAGGAGGCCGGAGTGCTGGTACAAAGCACCTACGACTATATCCAACCCGAGCATATCAACTCGTTCGAGGCGGGTTATAAGGGCATCCTCTTCGACAACAAGCTGTTCGTGGACGTCGACTATTATTTCAGCTCCTATGATCATTTTATCGGCCAGCTGGACATCACGCAGCCCAAAACGGGTACGATCAACGGGGTCGACGCCGCCGCGGCCGCACAGGTGTATAACGGGTCGGTGACGAAATACAAGATGTGGACCAATTCGAAGAGCCGCGTCACCAACCAGGGCCTGGAGATCGGGTTCAAGTACAACTTCTATAAGAAATTCGTGCTGACCGGCAACGCCAGCTATGCGGCGATCGTGAGCTCGGAGTCCACCGACGCTTTTACGCCGGCCTTCAACACGCCGTCGTGGATCACCAACATATCCATCGGTAATCGCGAGATCCTGCCCAATACGGGTTTCACGGTCGGCTGGCACTGGCAGAGCCGGTTCTACTGGAACAGCCCGCTGGCTGCAGGCGAAGTGCCGGCATACGGAAGCATGGATGCGCAGGTGAACTATCGTATCCCCAGTTTGTTTAGTACACTAAAATTGGGGGCTACTGATCTGCTCAATACTCGATATTATCAGTATCTTGGGGGGCCGACCATCGGCGCCTTCTATTATTTCAGCGTCGTATTCGATACCAATCCGAGGAAGTAATTCATGAGTGAAGTAATCATCGATCGAGGAAATACCTTGTTCCCTGTATTTGTAAAACTGGAACAGCTGCGATTGCTGATCGTGGGCGGGGGCAAGGTGGGCCTTGAAAAGTTGCAGGCCGTTCTGCAAAATTCGCCCTCCACTTCGATCGACCTGGAAAGCGCCGACATCGCCATCGTGGCCGTGAATGACCGATCCGCCAGCGAGACCATCGCGCGCGATGCAAAAGAAGCGGGTATTCTCGTCAATGTGGCCGACACGCCCGACCTCTGTGACTTTTATCTCAGTTCGGTGATCCGCAAGGGGAACCTGAAGATCGCGATCTCCACGAACGGCAAGTCGCCGACCATTGCCAAGCGGCTGAAGGAGGAACTGGGTGGGATGATCCCCGACGAGATGGAGAGCGTGTTGAACAATATGCAGACTATCCGGCAACAGCTCAACGGCGACTTTCCCGAGAAGGTCCGGAAGCTCAACGAGCTGACCAAGGTGCTGGTGGCCAAACAGGCGACGCCTGCGATCACTCCGCGGCAGAAAAGTTGGCAGCAGGTGGTCAAATGGTGTCTATTCGCCTTTTGCTTTATGATCATCGGGCACGGCATCCTTTCTTATATTCCCCTCGGCGGGCTGATCGAATTCTTTCGCGGGCTGCCCGAGCGCTTCGACGTGAACGGATTCCTGATCATGGCCCTGGCGGGTTTTCTTGCGCAGATGGTCGACGGGTCGATGGGACTCGGCTACGGGACGATCTCGACGACCTTTTTACTCGCCTATGGCGTACCGCCCGCGATCGTCAGCAGCCGGGTACACTCGGCAAGGGTGTTCTCCAGCGGAGTCTCCGGGTATAGCCACCACCGGTTCGGCAACATCAACAAAAAACTGTTTCGCGCCATCGTGGTCCCGGGGATCATCGGCGCAGTGCTTGGCGCGACCATGGCTTATTTCGGTCAGACCTACGCGAAATATGTGCGTGTCCCGCTTTCGATGTATACCATCTACCTGGGATATTATATTTTGAGAAAGGCCTTTGCCCGGCGCAACCCGAAAGACAAGGTGAAGCGGGCGGGCTGGCTGGCCTCCGTGGGGGGATTCACGGACGCCTTTGCCGGCGGCGGTTGGGGGACGCTGGTGACCAGCACCCTTATCTCCAAGCGGCGCAACCCGCGTTATGTCATCGGTTCGGTCTGCCTGGCGGAATTCTTCGTCGTACTGGCCAGCTCCATTACCTTTTTTATCCTGCTGGAGAGTATCCCGCTGCTGGATGTCGCAGGGATGATCCTGGGCGGAGTCATTGCCGCGCCGATAGCCGCGAGACTGGCGGGGAAATTGCCGGTGAAGACGATGTTCATCGCCGTGGGTGCGCTGGTGATCCTCACCAGCTGCAATACACTGTGGAAGGCGATCCTGCAAGTGCTGCATCCGCATTAAGCCACCAGCAAACTACATCCTCTTATATCGCTGTTGTCGACGCGGCCGGCCACCTCGAAGCGGCCGTCCGGGCGGATGCGCCCGACATCGTCTGTGGCCAGGAAGGCGCAGGACCACCGGTTGGCAAGATCGATGATGTTGAGAATGCCCTCCCCTTCCGGCCGGACTTCCAGCGGGTCGTCCTCGGTGCGTACCAGCATCCGCATCCAGGGCGGGCAGGTGAACAGTCCCTGGCCCGCGGAATACGCCTGGGACAGCAGCTCGGTCATGCCGTATTCGGCGTGAATGGCATCGACGCCCAGCCGGCTCGTCAGGAATGCATGGAGTTCGGGCCGGGTCAGCTCACGGCGGCGCCCCTTCATGCCGCCGGTCTCCATGATGACCGTGTTTCGCAGGGAAAGTGAATAATTCTCGGCAAAATCCAGCAGGCCGAAGGTCACGCCGATCAGCAGGGTCTTTTGTCCCTTCGCTTCCAGCTGCTGCAGAACCCGGTACAGCGTCTCGTGCTCATAGAGATAGAACCCGCTTTGCGGGTGACCGCTGCCCTTTATCAGGTCGTCCACCATCACCACCAGCGAGCTGCTCGAACGTTCCAGGTAGGACGGAAGCAACCCAATAACACACCAATCCGTTACTGTACCATAGAAGTGGGTAAATGCGGTCCGGAAGCTCCGCCGGTAGAGGCCCAGGTCCTTTATCTCGTGGCGGCTGGAGACCATCCCAGTAGTTCCGCTGCTGGTGAAGACGGTCTCGGGGACAAATTCGGTGGTCTTAACCGTATCGGTCTTGAAAAAGCTTACGGGCAGAAAGGGGATATCCTCCAGCCGGCCGACGCCGGCCGGGTTCACTCCCAGGGTGTCGGTGTACCGGCGGTAGAGAGGATTATGCTCGTACTGGAACCGGAAAAGGTCGAGGGCCCGGGGTATAAAATCGCTGGCATTCAAATTGTTAAAAAGTTCCAAATGCACCCTGCAAAATTACTCCCTTTTAGTTAAACTTGCATTTAAATCGCTCAACATGAAGTCAGGCTATCTCCTGGTATGCGCATTGTCCTTGACCCTGATCGTCGGCATAGGCTGTGGTAAGAGTTCCAATTCCAGGCCCAAGCTGGCCCTCGAATCCATCAACCAGGTGGTTGGCCATGATGATTCGATGCGGGCGATGTTCAAGCTGAGCAATGCCAAGAACCTCAGCAACGGTCTTTTTGTAGCCATCCGTAACCGTATCAATCAAGTGCCCTTCCCGGTGACCGATTCGGTCGGCCTCGACACTTTCCCGGTACAGATCCCCAATTTCAACGGCAGCGCCACCGGCGAATTGCGGTTCGCACTTCCGTCGCAGGGATTTCTTAGCGAATCGGGGAATCTGCACATGAACGATACCCTCATCTACAAATTCTACGCAATTACCCCCAACAACGATACCAGTAATACCGTCACCTCTCCCCAGATCGTTATCCTAAATCCGTAACTTCGGGGCGTGTTTAGAACGATCGTCGATTATTTCATTTTCAGCAGCCTCTATATTGCCATTTGCGCCATTCTGATGGTCTGGCAAACGACCTGGCTGTTGATGGGAGTGGCGCCGCCGGGCAGGCTCCTCGGGTTTGTCTTCTTCGCCACCATCTGCAGCTATAACTTCCATTGGTACCTCACTCCGAAGGGCATCAGTCCTTCCCGCCGCGTACAATGGACCCACCGGCACAAGACCCTGCATTTCATACTTTACCTCGTGGGTATCGTCGGTTCGGCCGTCTATTTCTTCTATCTCTCGCATTATTTCATCGCCCTTTGCTTCGCCGCCTTCCTCACCTTCCTGTATTCGGCCCCCAAGCTACCCTGGCGGACCTTTCAGCTATTGCAGAAAATAGCGGTGGGCAAGACCCTTTT
>Ga0310811_10010590_pt1 | contig 11914 bp, 14 predicted proteins | sample YCmetagenome_FD_207642 | JGI IMG/M metagenome (GOLD analysis project Ga0310811, IMG submission 207642) | Soil microbial communities from experimental microcosm in Duke University, North Carolina, United States - YC | ecosystem: Engineered > Artificial ecosystem > Soil microcosm > Unclassified ...
CGGAAAGGAAGTGATGGTTTCCGTCAACAAGGTGCTGACGGACCCGGATTCGATCGCTTTCTTCGAGCAGGTTCGGGTGACCCATCCAGAAATCGATATCAAGATTCCCTTCCTCACCGTGCGGGAAACATTACTTTACAGTCCGGTGAAAGCCGCCCCGCAGGTGCGGGCGCCAGTGATGGTCATGGCGGCCGAGAACGACATCGTCAACCCGCCGGAGCAGGCTAGGCTGCTGTTCGACTCGCTCACCTGCCCCAAGGCGTGGCATATCCAGAGCGGAGCCCGACATTACGACCTCTACTCCCCGCCGCATTTCGACGCAGTGGCAAGTCGGCAACTCGTCTGGCTCGATTCAAATATGGTCACGTAGCGTCATTCGCGTCGTCGATAGTCGATATACGCGCCGATGCGCAGGATGGATGATTTCTTGACGACGCCCTGTGCATGGCCAGATGGTGCGCGCGGCTTTACTCTCGTGTTTTCAGTCAATTCAGTGCACGACATGTTTCCAATAAGCACTATAATATATTGAAAAATAATGCTTATTGATCCCAGCTTATGGTTCTGCTAGCGTCGTCGGCATCGCCGCGCGGGGCATCATTGCGTCCCCGCCGAATTGTGCTTCTACCAAGGAGCCCTCGAATGATCACTTTGCTCGTGAATGGTCACCCTCATCAGGTGAACGCGCCCACCGACATGCCGTTGCTCTGGGTTCTGCGGGACATTTTGGGCATGACTGGCACCAAGTTCGGGTGCGGCATCGCGCAATGCGGCGCCTGCACCGTGCATGTCGGCGGCGAGCCGGTGCGCTCCTGCCTCTACCCGGTCGGGCTGATCGGCGACAAGCCGGTGATGACCATCGAGGCGATCGGCAGCACACCGAACGGCCACAAGGTGCAGCAGGCCTGGATCGACCATGAGGTCCCGCAATGCGGCTACTGCCAATCGGGGCAGATCATGTCGGCGACAGCGCTGCTCAACCAGATTCCGGCCCCGACCGATGCCGAGATCGATGCAGCCATGTCCGGCAATCTCTGTCGCTGTGGCACCTATGTGCGCATCCGCGCGGCGATCCATGCCGCCGCGGCAGGTTGAGGGAGGCGGCGATGAGCTATGAAGCCCCTTCTCGGCGGCTGGTGCTGAAAGCGGGATTGCTGGCCGGTGGCGGTTTGCTGCTCAGCCTGCATCTTCCGCGTGCGGCGCGCGCGGCGGAAACACCGCCTGGTGCGGAGTCTGCGCCTTTCGTGCCGAACGCCTTCATCGAGGTGCCGCCCACCGGCAAGATCATTTTCATTTCGCCGCATGCCGAGGTCGGCCAGGGCATCTATACCAGCACCGCCATGCTGATGGCCGAGGAACTCTATCTCGACCTCGACCAGATCGCCATCCAGGCGGCGCCCCCCGATCTGGCGAAATACAAGGACCCGCTGCTCGGCGACCAGGCGACCGGCGGCTCCGCCTCGACGCGCGCGGACTGGCTGCGGCTCCGCCAGGCCGCCGCGGCCGCGCGCATCATGCTGGTCGGCGCCGCCGCCGCGCGCTGGCATGTCGATCCGGCGGAATGCCAGGTGGCGCGCGGGGTGATCAGCCACGCCGGCAGCGGCCACACCGTGACGTATGGCGCGGTCGCGGGCGATGCGGCGGGGCAAACGGTGCCCACCCACATTCCGTTGAAGCCCGCCTCGCAGTTCACGTTGATCGGCACCAGTGCGCCGCGGATCGATACGCCGGCCAAGGTCAACGGCACGGCGCAGTTCGGCATCGACACGATCCTGCCCGGCATGAAGATCGGCACGCTCGCGATCACCCCAGTGCGCGGCGGCACGGTTGCCTCCATGAACACCGAGGCGGCACGCCAGGTGGCCGGCGTGCACGACATAGTGGTGGCGCCGGACAAATCGGCCGTCGCGGTCTTCGGTGACCATATGTGGGCGGCACAACAAGGGCTTGCGGCTCTGAACGTCACCTGGGCGCCCGGGCCGAATGGCGATGTCACCATTGCGGCGCTGGTCGACTCGCTCGACCAGGCCTCGCAGCATCAGGGCGTGATCGCCAAGCACACCGGTGATGCCGTGGGCGCGATCAACGCGGCCGCGACCAAGCTCGACGCGGTCTATCAACTCCCCTTTCTGTCGCATGCGCCCATGGAGCCGCTCAATTGCACGCTCCATATCCAGCCCGACCAGGCGGAGATCTGGGTCGGCACGCAGGTGCCGGTACGCGCGCAGAAAGCTGTGGCCACGGCAACCGGCCTGCCGCAGGACAAGGTGACGGTGAACAATCTCTATATGGGTGGCGCTTTCGGCAGGCGGCTCGATGCCGACAGCGTCGAAATCGCCGCCGCGCTCGCCAAGCAGGTGTCTTATCCGGTCAAACTGGTCTGGACGCGCGAAGAAGATACGCGCCACGATTATTACCGGCCCTATTACTACGACCGCGTCAGCGCCGGGTTGGATGCCAACGGCAAGCTGGTCGGCTGGACGCATCGCGTCACCGGCTCATCGGTGATGGCGCGCTGGGCGCCGGCCGCTTTCGTCAACGGGCTCGATCCCGATGCGGTGGAATGCGCCGCCAGCACGCCCTATGACGTGCCGGCGGAATTCGTCGATTATGTCCGGCACGAACCGCAAGGTGTCGGCACCGGCTGGTGGCGCGGCGTTGGCCCCACCCATAATCTCTTCGTCGTCGAGAGTTTCGTCGACGAAATCGCCGTCGCCGCCAAGCAAGACCCGGTCGCGTTCCGCCGCTCCTTGCTGCAGCACAATCCGCGCGCGCTCGCCGTGCTCAATCTGGCTGCTGAAAAATCCGGCTGGGGTACGCCTCTGCCGGCCGGCACCGGGCGCGGCATCGAAGTGCAATTCGCCTTCGGCTCCTATCTCTCCCTGGTGATGGAAGTCACGGTCACGCCGCAGAGCGAGATCCTGCTCAAGCGCGCCGTGGTCGCGGTGGATTGCGGTTCAACGATCAATCCGGACACGGTGCAGGCGCAGATCCAGGGCGGGCTGATCCTCGGCCTCGGCACCGCGCTCTATGACGAGATCACCCTCGCGGACGGCGCCGTGCAGCAAAGCAATTTCCACGATTATCGCACTTTGCGCATGAACGAAGCGCCGGTGATCGAAGTCTATCACATCCGCAACGAGGAGGCGCCCGGCGGCATCGGTGAAACCGGGACGGCGGCGGCCGCGCCCGCGCTCGGCAATGCGATTTTCGCGGCGACCGGCAAGCGGCTGCGCCGCCTGCCCTTCGGCAACGGCCAGTTGGTGGCGTGAGCATGACGATTTTGCACCGTTTGTTCGCCGCGACCGTGCTGCTGCTCGGAGTCGCCCCGCTTGCCGCCCAGGCCAATGCGCCAGCGGATTTGATCGCGCGCGGCCAGTACCTCACGCGTGCCGCCGATTGCGAGGCTTGCCACACCATGCCGGGCGGCCAGCCTTTTGCCGGCGGCCGCGCCTTTCAACTTCCCTTCGGTGTGCTCTACGCCCCCAACATCACGCCCGATGAGACCGGCATCGCCGGTTATTCAGACGATGACTGGGTGCGCATGCTGCGCCGGGGCATCGGCCGCGATGGACAGCATCTGTATCCAGCCATGCCCTACCAAGCCTATACGGGCATGTCGCGGGATGATGCACTGGCCATCAAGGCCTACCTGATGAGCCTGCCGCCCGTGCATGCGGCGATCCCGGCGAACCAGATCAGCTTCCCATATAACCAACGATGGGGAATGTTTTTCTGGAATCTGGTCAACAATCCCGACCGGCGCTTCACGCCAGACAATAGCCGGTCTGCCGCCTGGAATCGGGGTGCCTATCTGGTTCAGGTGCTGGGCCATTGCGCCGAGTGCCATACGCCACGGAACTTCATGATGGCAGTCGCTACCAGCCGGCAATTCGCCGGCGCGTCGGAGGAAGGCTGGCTTGCCTACAACATCACCAGCGATCCGACCCATGGGCTCGGCGGCTGGAGCGATGCCGCGCTCGCGCAATATCTCTCAACCGGCCATGCCGACGGTCACGGCCCGGCCTCGGGCCCCATGGCCGAGGTGGTCGAGGATAGCCTGCGCTATCTGACGCCAGACGACATCCACGCGGTCGTCACCTATCTGCGCACCGTCCCGGCGCAGCCGGACGGGCCTGAGGCGGTCGTGGCGAACGGCACGCCGCAAATCGATCCGGATGGGCTCGGTGCGCGGCTCTTCGCCCAGGCCTGCGAGGGTTGCCATCTGCCCAACGGCACCGGACGGCAATCGCCCTGGGCGGCGCTCGCCGGTGCGCAATCGGTTGGGGACCCGAACGGCACCAACATCGTTGCGATCCTGACCCAAGGCTCCAGCGTCAGCACAAGCGACGGGACAATGTTCATGCATCCCTTCACGGGGGGCTATACCGACGCCGAGCTGGCGGCCCTCGGCAACTACGCGATCAGCCAGTTCGGCTTTCGCCAGGGCCACATCACGCCGCAGCAAATCGCCGCAGCGAAGACGCATCCCGCCGCGCCGTGAGTCAGCGCAGCGCCGTCTGCCCGCCGATGCGGCCTCGCTAGAACGCAATGACTTTAAGTCGAACCATTTCATGGTTCGACTTAAAGTCTGAATCGCCCTCTAGCTTATATCTAGAGGCGGATTCAGATTTTAGAGCGGATCGCTACGCGATTCGTTCAAAAATCATCCGGCTCTAAAAATCGCGCGCGGTTGGCGGCCAGGCGTTTCCGCAAACCGCCAAACATCCCGATCGGAGTGATCGGCGACACGCCAGCGACCACCATAAATCGTCAGCTTGAAACCAGATACGCCGCGACGACGGCTGCGCCCAACCCGGTCACGTTCCTCCACGTCAATGGCTCGTGCAAAAACACCGCCCCGAGCGCGGCGCCTCCGACGATAAACATGCCATAGAGCGGGACGACGACGGTCGCCGGCCCCAAGGCCAAGGCGCGAAACAGCGAACTCACGGCAATGGTCAGCGAAATCCCGGCGGCACAGGCCCAGAGCATCGACGGCGTGGCAAATTGACGCACCAACGGCGCCACTTCACCGCGCATCCAGATATTCGCAACAGCCGTAGCGGCAACCATTACGGTAGCGACCACGAGCACCATGAAACTCGAGACACCGCCGGCACGTACCGCCAGCTTCACGAACAACGTCGTGAACGAATAGCCGGCCATCCCGATCAGCGCCCATAGGATATAGGCCTGAACCATGTGAATCTCCTTCAAAATTAACTTGCATTTTGCAAGTAAATTGGCTTTGATGTCAAGCCTGGAGGCCAGCATGGAATTTCGTTCGACCTGCCCGATTGCACGAACGCTCGACATTGTCGGCGATAAGTGGACGTTGCTTATCATTCGCGATCTTTCCTTGGGAAAAACCCATTTCGACGAATTTTTAGGATCGCGGGAAGGGATTGCGCCGAATATTTTGGCGAACAGGCTGCAAACATTGTCGGCCCTGGGGCTGATCGCAAAATCCATCTCCCCGGCTGACCGCAGGCGCGTGCAGTACCGATTGACACAACGTGGCGAAGATTTCCGTTCATTGGCAAAGCTGCTGGCGCAATGGGGCATGGCGCATATGCCGGGCGTCGAGCGAACGACCGCTGAACAGTTGTGACGGCGTTTTATGCGCCTTGACTGCGGCCTTGCGTGGAGAATCGCGCGGCCCTTGCTGCACCGCGCCCTATTTCGTGCCGTCCGAAACATGGCCGCTGCGCTGGCAGATTTTCTTTGACTCGCGCCGCAACGCCGCGCTTGATGATGCTTCCTGGAGTTCGCAGCCATGCCCGAAACCGGCCTCGTCACACTGCAAAGCGCGCATGATTTCGACGCCACCGTCCGACGTCTGGCGGCGCGCCTGGACGCGAAGGGCGTAACGGTTTTTGCGCGTGTCGATCACGCGGCCGGCGCCGCGAGCGTTGGCATGGTTCTCCGCCCGACGACGCTTTTCATGTTCGGCAATCCCGCTGCGGGCACGCCCTTGATGCAAGCGGCCCAGCATTCCGGCATTGATCTGCCGCTCAAAATGCTCGTGTGGCAGGACGCGAACGGCATCGTCCATCTCAGCTACAATGATCCGTCATGGATCGCGGCGCGGCATGGCCTTGCCGGCGGCCTTCAGCAGACCATCACCGCCATGACGGAAACCCTGGACGCGCTCGCGCGGCACGCGGCGTCGACGGTGGGGCACGACTGACTTTGGCAACCATGCCGGGCGTCTCTGGGTGACCGCCGCAACGGCTTATAATTCGCCAGCCGCCCGCAGATATTGCCGCGCCGCGTCCGCCTGATGTTCCGGGACCGCGATCCGCCGCATCACCGCGCCGATGCTGCCTTCGACAGCGGCCATGTTCTCATCATACAGCACCGGCTGGAAGCCGCCGCGCCGCAACAAGGAAACGAGGAAGGTCAGCCGTACCGGGTCATTTGTCGCAGCGATCACCAACATGCGAAGACCTTCGCATGTGCGCAGCGCCGCGCCAAATGTTTTCCGCCGAAGCGGCAGGGCGCCCCAAACCCTCAGATCAATTGCGCGTCCAATGTGATGATGCTGTTGAGCACCTTGGAGACCGGACAATTCCGCTCGGCGTCGCCGGCCAGCCGCGCAAACAGCGCTTCATCGAGGTTCGGCACCTGGGCGCGCAGGGAGAGGTCCGAACGGCTGATGCGAAACCCCTGCCCCTCCGGCTCGAGCGTAACGGCGACCTCGGTACTGAGTTCGGTGGCCACATAGCCGGCAGCTTGTAAGCAGAACGCCAGCGCCATGGTGAAACACCCGGCGTGGGCGGCCGCGATGAGCTCCTCGGGATTCGTGCCCACCTCAGCCTCGAAACGGGTTTTGTAAGAATACGGCGTCTCTGCGAGCGCACCGGACTCCGTAAAAAGATGGCCGGTGCCGGCACGGCCGGTGCCGTTCCAAACCGCTCTTGCTTTGCGAATCATGTGACCTCTCCTGCAATTGCGTCCGACATGCTCCAGAGTCATGAGCGCGTGCCGCCAAAACCATTTCGCCTCACAACCGGTTTTTCGCGCAAATCAACTTCTATGGAACCGCCTCATCCGCACTGCCCCCAGGCAAAACGCAGTGTCCAGCCATCGACCCATGTGCTTAATATCCTCCTCGGCCGCAACTGCTTGGGCCAGTCCGGATCTTCCTCAAAAACGGGTGATCTCCCGATGTCCCTTCCCATCAAGCGCCTGCCCCCTCTGGCCTTGGCCGTTGCGCTGGTGCCACTCGCCGCGTGCCAGGCCCAAATCGCCACGCCGCTGCGCGCCGATCCGATCGCCCCGAGCTCGGCCACCATCGATGAGCCCCAGCTCATTTATAATGGCGGCCTCGTGCGTCTGCCTCCTGGTTTCTGAGACGACAGACGCGACTGTACTCCGCGCTTATGCTTGCGACTGTCACCGAACGTCATGATGACCGCCTCGCGCAACGCGTGGCACCGGAAATAACGATGGATTTATCTCACGTTTCAGAGATCGGCCCAATTTGCGATTGAACCAGAATATACTTCATGAACCTCACGTATATTCCGTGATCTTCCAGAATGGCGAAATCTTTTACAATGAAGCATCCATACCCTTTGAGCCACCGACATGAGGAACGAGTGCCCATAACAGATGACATCACGAAATATTTACAGCAAACGGACATACGGAAAACACATGGCAACCCAAACTCATAGAATGCCGACTTCTTTGGCATATCAATAATCTTACACGACCCCTTCAAACCTTGATCATCCGCAACAAGTTCTTGCGACACCACCAAATTCCGCATAGACTATTAAATAAACAGCGAATACACTTCGACATCAAAATAAAATCCGTCGTATATATTATTTTACGGTCTCGTTTGTGAGACTGATCTTTGCTGCCGGGCTCTATATTTTTCGCCTGTTTTATCTTCCCCATATTTCGACAGGAGACCCGTTCTATGCTTCGCAAGAGCTTCCCTCTCATCGTCAGCGTTAGCCTGGCTTTCGCAAGCGGCTCATATGCCCTGGCCCAGTCCACCTCCACATCCGGCTCAACGGACACAACCACGCAACAGGATAGCGTACCAAAAGAAATGATGCCTTTTGCCTTCAAGTTGAACCTTGATCATGCCAGCATGGCAAAAGTGCTAACGATGATGCATGCCGGACGTAACCAGTGCGTCGTCGAAGACCTGAACCCCGACGATGACAGCAGCGCGATCATGATTTGCGGTATCGAGCCGGCGACGGAAACTTTTCACCCTTAATTCAGCATTCGGCCTGCGACCGGCGGCGAACTGCATTCGACATAAGCCTGGCGTCTAAGAGAATTCCAAGCGGACTCGAACGTAAATTCCGGCGGGCAGTCACGTCACGCGCGCGTCACCCGTCAGCTCCGATGCGCTGGGGGGGGTAAATTTCCTTCGCGGGCAAAGTGAACCGGAACGTCGCGCCGCGCTTTTTATTCGCCGAGGGCCATAACTGCCCACCATGCGCCTCGATGATCGAGCGACAGATCGACAGGCCCATGCCCAGGCCGCTGAGTTTGGTCGTGTAGAAAGCCTCGAACAGCTGCTCGAACGTCACGGGATCCACCCCGGTCCCGTATCCTGCACCACGACCAGCACGCCGCCCGTGGCGGCGGCCTCGGTGCTGATGAGCACTTCGCGCGCACCGTCGGGCACGCCATGCATCGCCTCGATGGCGTTGACGATCAGGTTCAGGACCACCTGCTGCAACTGGACCCGATCGCCCTGGACGCGCGGCAGATCGTCCGCCAGACGCGTCCGTACCGCAATGGCGTGCTTGACCACCTCGCCATGGGACCAGGCGCCGGATCTTCGCTTCGCGTTCGGCGAGGTCGCGGCACAAGCGAGTATTCTCCAAGGCGATCGCCGCCTGCGAGGCGAGCAGCTTCAGCACTGAGATCCGGGTGGGCGTGAAGATTCGCGGCGCCAGATTATTCTCGAGATACAGCATACCGATGAGCTTGGTCTGGTTGATCAAAGGCAGGCAGAGAACAGACCGCGCCTGGCGCTGCTGGATGCAAGGATCGGCGGCAAAGGCGGAGGCATCATCGAGGATCAAGGCCTCCCGCGTGCGCAGGACGGTCTGAACGATGGCCTCCGGGCTGCGAAAAATTCAGGACAGCCTCGATACGGTCGCCGCGCTCGACCGCCTGCCAGACCACTTCGAAGGCGATATGGCCCGCGAACACAAAATCCCCAGCGTCCATGCAGGCCAGGAAAGGATCGCTGCGGGCGTCGACCGAGCAGTTCATGCGCCCGGTCTGTTCGGGGGCCATGTAAGCGAGGGTGCCGGCGATGAATTCGGGCGGCTCGGGCGCCTGCCGCTCGCGTGGCAGGCGCGATGCGATGCCGAACCCGGTGAGCCTGACCTCGCCGGTGGCGCGGTTCACCAGAATATTCGCCGGTTTGATTATCCTTGTGCAGAAGCTCGCGCTGATACGCCTTGCCAAGCGCGGTGACGATGCCGAGCGCAATTTCCAGGAAGCGGCTCATCGCCATCGGCGCGCCGGGCCAACGGTCCAGCGGCTCGCCACCTTGATCCTCGAGCAGGAGTGCCGTGCGCCCGTGTTCCTGGCGAAGTTCCAACGGCCGCACCGCCCAGGTGGCGTCCAGCTCGTCCTTCAATCCATATTCATGGGCCAGGCGTTCGAGCCCCGCGGGTGATGGACGTTCCGCCGCGAGGCGCACAACCAGCACGCTGCCGGTATCGGGGCGCCATTCCCGGCACACGGCATGCTCGCCGTCTTCCCACAAAAGCCGGGGACCGTCATCTCCGTCCGCATCGCGCTGAGAAAACGGGGCCATCTACCGAACCTCCTATGATCACCGCTGGGCGCACCGGTGCGCCCAGCGCCGACCGGCCGGCTCGAACAGGCAGCTCGAACAGGCTGGCGGCCGAGTTTGAGTTCACCTTAGCATCAAGCGGCGATCGGAGCGAACTTCGCTTCGGAGCGGAGCCATTTTCACCAATCGTGTGATCAACTGATGGTGAGGATATGCCGGGCTTTGAACGGCGCCAGAGCGTTTTTGCCCGCAAAACGCACAAAGCCGTAAGAAGGGCTTCGCCCACCTCAGGAAATCGCCTCACTCTGCCTGAACGACTTCGATCTCGTCGTAACGGTTGAATTTGTAGACAAAGACCGAGACGAACCAGGCCAGGACAAAAACGCTGATGATCGTGTAGCCCAGAATGCCGAAGGCAGCGTCACTGTTAAGGGTCGCGATCGGGTCCCAGAACCAGCCGGAAAGATTATATTCACCCTGGATCAGGCCCAGCGTTTCCAGCGCCCCGACAACCACCGCCACCAGCACGGAGACCGAGGTGATGGTGATGTTATAGAATAGTTTGCGCATCGGCTTCATGAAGGCCCAGCCATAGGCACCGAGCATCAGGATGGAATCAGTGGTGTCGATGAGCGCCATGCCGGCCATGAACAAAGCGGGGAACAGCATGATCGACCAGATCGGCAAACCTTTCGAGGCCGCGGCGGCGGATATGCCAAGCAGCCCGACCTCCGTTGCGGTATCGAAGCCCAGACCGAACAAGAACCCGACAAAATACATCTGCCAGCTATGGTCGACAAGTTTGAACAGGCCGCGAAAAATACGTCCAAAGAAGCCGCGCTTGGCGAGCAGAATGTTCAAGTCCTCATCGCAATATGGCCCACCCGCCTTCACGCGCCGGAAGGTGGCGATGATGGAGGCGAGAATGAGCAGGTTCATCACCGCGATTGCCAACAGAAAAGAGGCGGAAACGAGCGTGCCGACAATGCTACCCCAGCTTTGCAGCGCGTCGAACTTTCCCTTGACGGCGATTTCGGCGATCGCCACGGCGGCTGAAAGAGCGAAGACGATGGTCGAATGGCCCAGCGAGAAAAAGAAGCCGACCGTGACCGGCCGCTGTCCCTGCTGCATCAGCTTGCGGGTGACATTATCGATGGCCGCGATATGGTCCGCATCCACGGCATGGCGCAGTCCAAAACCGTAAGCGAGCAACGACGTGCCCAACAACAGGGGATGAGTGCGGAACATCGCCACGGCCGCCACCCAAAGCAGGATATTGGCAAGCCCTAGAAACACGTAAAGTCCCGCAACCCGGCGCCCGATTTCGCCGGCCAAGCTCTGCCGTAACGCCAACAGCATACGAACTCTCCCGCTCGCTGTCTGTATTGTTGCACATATCAACCGGAATGTATGATGTAAATATGATTTCATCATACTCTTGCGATGGGCAGGGATCCGCCGCAGTGTCGGCCTATGGAACGCATCACCATTACCATCGACGACGATCTTCTGGCGGAGGTTGACGCCCTGGTGGCGGCACGGGGTTATGCCAGCCGTTCCGAGGCGATCCGCGACATGCTGCGCGAAACGGCCAAGCATGAACATCTGTCCCACGGCGCGGCCCCCTGCGTGGCGACGCTCGCTTATGTCTATAACCATGGACTCCGCGACCTGCCGCAACGGCTGGTGGACACCCAGCACGAGCATCACGAACTCAACGTCGCCACCACGCATGTCCATTTCGGCCAGGATGACTGCCTGGAAGTCGCCATTCTGCGCGGATCGGTGGAAGCCGTGCGGCGCCATGCCGACCAACTCACCGCGCAACGCGGTGTTAGACACGCACATCTGCACCTCATTCCGGCGCCAGGAGAAGAGCATCACGAACACACGTACCGCCGTGGCGGTGCATGATGCCACGAAGCCGCCGACGATTTCCTGCATTGCCGGGCAGACGCGCGCGGAGCGCCATTCCGCATAAAAACGCGCCACGCATCTGCCCCCGGCTGGCGCAATGACCCTTGGGGATCTAAAGATATTCGGATTATGTCGGTTTCCGACATCCCATGATATCGCCGAAGGGCTTGAGGAGGCGGTGCGGCCTTGGATCTGAACCGCTTCGAC
>Ga0310811_10010592_pt1 | contig 11912 bp, 9 predicted proteins | sample YCmetagenome_FD_207642 | JGI IMG/M metagenome (GOLD analysis project Ga0310811, IMG submission 207642) | Soil microbial communities from experimental microcosm in Duke University, North Carolina, United States - YC | ecosystem: Engineered > Artificial ecosystem > Soil microcosm > Unclassified ...
CTGGAGCGTGTCATATCAGTTGGACCGCTGCGCTGATGTGGTGTTTCATCTGCATCAAAGAATCGTCGGAACGGGCGGAGAATTTGCCGATCCTGTTCGCAGTTGCACAGCGCGCGACGTAGACGTTACCTGCAGATAAGAAAAAAGCGGCCATGAAGGCCGCTCTTTCGTCACATCGGCGCGCTCGCCGTTCAGACGCTAAAGCGATTCAATGTGTACGCGCGATAAGCGGCGACGAACGCGTCGAACGAACCGACTTCTTCGCGTTCGAGTTTGGCCTGCTCGGCCAGCGACTGTGTGGCGAGTTCGGTGAACGCTTGAGCTTGCGCTGCGTCGAGCGGACGCGAACGGAAATACGCGGCGTGCGCTTCGCTTTGCTCGAGACCAAACGCGAGGAAGCTCTGCTGCTTGTCGCGCATGGTCCGCAGCACACGCGCCGACGGCGTCAGCGACACGTCCGCGAGCTTCGCGCGTTGGACTGCAACGGCGCGCGCGTGTTCATCGCCGCCCCGCAACGCGTCGAGGGCGGCCGCCGCCGCGTCGATCTTGCTCATCAGTTCGCCGGCCCAATCCATCATCGCAACCGGGCTGCCTTCGCGCGACAGTTCGAGGCCGGGCTTGCGGCCTTCCATCGTCACGCGACCGAAGTTCCGATTGGCCTCGGCATACGCGTCAGGCGGTAACGGCGCGCTGTCGTCGAGTGCGCAGACCAGCAGGTACGCATCGAGAAAACGCGACGTTTCCAGCGAAATGCCACTCGGCTCGAACGGGTCGATATCCATGCAGCGCACTTCGACGTATTGCACGCCGCGCGCGGCGAGCGCGTGCAGCGGACGCTCGCCCGGATGCGTGACGCGTTTCGGACGAATCGTCGAGTAAAACTCGTTTTCGATCTGCAGCACGTTGGTGTTGATCTGCACCCACTCGCCGTCGCGTTGCGTGCCGATCTGCTCGTAGGCCGGATACGGCTGGCTCACCGCCTTCGCGAGGGCGTCGAGATAGCCTGGCAACGTGTCGTAGTCGGCATGCAGCGCGGCTTGCGCGGTGGTGTTCGAATAGCCGAGGTCGCTCATGCGCAGGCTGGTCGCATACGGACGGTACAGCGTGTCGGCGTCGAATGTTTCGAGCTTGTGTTTGCGATCGCGGAGAAAACGGCGATCCAGCGCCGGCGACGCGCCGAACAGATACATCAGCAACCAGTTGGTGCGGCGAAAATTGCGGATCAGCGCAAGGTAGCGGTCGGACTGGAAGTCGACGGCATTTGCGGTGGATTGCTCATCGGCATGCAAAAGCCGCCACACTTCTTCGTTCAGCGAATAGTTGTAGTGGATGCCCGCGATGCACTGCATCGTGCGGCCGTAGCGCAGCGCGAGGCCGATGCGGTACACGTACTTCAGCTTGCCGATGTTCGATGTGCCGTAATGCGCGATCGGAATGCCGTCGTCGGTGTCGGGCAGCAGGCCGGGCATGGAGTTGTTCCACAGGATCTCGTCGCCGAGTTCCGCGTAGACAAAACGATGCAGCGTGTCGAGTTTCTCGAGCGTGTTCGCGACATCATGCTCGGCCGGGGTGATCAGTTCGAGCAGCGCTTCGGAATAGTCGGTGGTCAGCGACGAATGCGTGAGCGCCGAACCGAGCGCGCGCGGATGGGGCGTCAAGGCGAGCTTGCCGTCGTGCGTGACGCGCAGGCTTTCCCTTTCGATGCCGCGCAGACCGCGTGTCAGCGCGTCGCGCTGCGGGCCTGAGGTCAGCACGGACAGGCGGTGCAGGAACGCGTCGGTCGTGCGCAGGGGTGTCGTGTTTGGCATTGATGCGAGTCGGGCGTTGTCGGCCGCCATGTGCCGCTTCACTGCTCGAGGGCAGCACTGCGCGGTGGACGACGTTCGGCGGAATTTTCAGTAGCGGGCACTTTAACATCTCGCCACAACGGCTGCTTGAGGCCGCTTCGGCGGGCTATGCGAGCCGGCGATCCCGCCCGTTTTGAGGATGAATCCGCGGGCCGCGCGGATCATCGTCGCTGGTCCCGTACGCGGTTCGCGCGCTTTGCGATGGCGGTTGCCGCGCTACGCTCGACTTCAGCCGCCGCGCGCGGCACCCGCGCGGTCCGCCACCTCGTTCCACAGATGCATGGCCGCATAGGCGCGCCACGGCCGCCATGTGTCGGTGCGCGCGCGTTGCTGCGTGGGCCGTGTGAGCGACGGGTCGCGCGAGCAGATCGACTGCATCAGCACGAGATCCCAGGCGGGCCACGCATCGGCGTCGCGCCACGCGCGCATTGCGACATACTCGACGGTCCACGGACCGATGCCGGGCAGCGCGAGCAACGCGGCGCGCAGGCTGGTTGCGTCCACGACATTACTGTCGAGCGGCACGTCGCCGCAGGCCACCGCATGCGCGAACCCTTGCAGCGCCGCTACGCGTTTCCCCGGCATGCCGATCTGCGCGAGATCGACCGCCGCCAACGCGGCGGGGGTCGGAAAGCGCCACGCGGTGTTCTCATGCGGATGCCCGTCGATGCGCTCGCCGGCGCGCTGCACCAGCCGTCCGATGATGGTAGTCGCCGCCTTCACGCTGACTTGCTGGCCGACGATCGCGCGCACCACCAGCTCGAAGCCCGACCACGCGCCCGGCACACGCAGACCGGGGACGGTTTCGACGAGCGGCGCGAGCCACGGGTCTGCGGCGAGCTCGGCGCCGATCTTCTTCGGATCGGCATGCAGGTCGAACATTTTCGCGATCGGCACGGCAAGCGCGTCCGCGTGACGGCTCACCGGCCCCTCGATGCTCGCGACAATGCAGCGTTTGCGCGGGTGCAGGCGCACGCTCAGCGTGCCGCTGTCGCCGGCCCAGTCGATCGCGCGGCGATAAGCGCCGTCTTCCACCGCTTCGACGCCGGGGGTCGCGCGCCCACCGAAAAATCGCAAGAGGCGCGGCCAGTCGAAAGGGGGTTTGAACGGCAGTTCGAGGGTTGCGACGTCGTCTTCAAGCGTGCTCACGCGGCGTGGTCCAGTTTGGTGGCGGCGGTATCGGCTCGGTCATTGTCCGCGAAGGCCGGCGTTTTGCGGTTGGGTTGGTCGAGCTTACGGCCGGCATGCTGCGCTTCGTTATCGAGCAGCGCGGCCTTGCGCGGCAAACCCCAGCGATAGCCCGCCAGCGCCCCGCCCTTCTGCACCACGCGATGGCAAGGAATCGCCAGCGCCACCGGATTCGTCGCACATGCGGTCGCGACCGCGCGCACCGCGCGGGGCGAGCCCACCGCTTCGGCGATCTGCGAATAGCTGCGCGTTTCGCCGTAGGGAATGCGCCGCAACGCGTCCCACACGCGCTGCCGGAACGCCGTCGCGGCGATGTCCAGAGGCAGATCGAAGTCCTGACGGGTGCCGCGCAGATAGGCGTCGATCTGCGCGACGAACGGAGCAAGCTGTTGGGCATCTTCCAACAGTTCGGCATTGGCAAACTCGCCACGCAGTTCGTCGATCAGCAAGGCGTCGTCGTCGCCGAAACCGATCTTGCAGATGCCTTTGTCCGTGGCCGCGACCAGCACGAACCCCAGCGAAGTCGGCGCGCTCGCATAGCGCACCGTCAGGCCGGCGCCCTTGCGGCGATACGCGGACGGCGCCATGCCCAACTCGGCCGGTGCGCTGTCGTACATGCGCGACGGCGAGCCGAAGCCCGCATCGAGCGTGGCGCGCGTGACGTCCACGCCGTTCTGCAGCGCGTCGCGCAAGGCGGCACCCCGCTGCGCAGCCTGATACTGGCGCGGCGACACGCCCACCACGCGCTTGAACAGGCGCTGAAGGTGAAACGGGCTGACGTGCACAGCGTCGCTCAATTGCGCGAGCGTGAGACGCTGCTGCGGATCGGCGTCCAGCGCGGCGCACGCGCGCCTGACGATCTCCAGTTCGCGCGGCAGGCCGCCCGGCTGGCATCGCTTGCAATCGCGAAAGCCCGCGGCGCGCGCGGCGTCGGCGTCGGTAAAGAACGCGACGTTCTCGCGACGTGGCTGGCGCGACGCGCATGACGGGCGGCAGAACACGCCGGTCGTCTTGACCGCGTAGAAGAATGCGCCGTCGGCGCGCTGCTCGCGGCGCGTGACGGCGGCCCAGCGTTCGTCGTCGGAAGTCCAGCCGGCGGTGTCGGGGATGGTGCCGATGTCGGTATTACCGGTAGTGGGTTTCATGATGGTCCCGGATAGGCAGGCAGTGTCGATGCTCACCAATGTAGGCCGTATGCCCATACCCTACGCCCCGGTTCTTGCTCTGTCATTGCGCTTATTCGTAGGTTGAAACGGCCGCCAGGCGGTCGTTTTGCCTCAAATTGCGACATTTTGGCCCGATATCGGGTTTTCCCTTAAAAAGTTATTGCGTCGCATCAACCCGATGTGTATATTAGTACCTGTCTCCTCCATGTCTCCTCCTGATATGGATTCAGCCCGCTCCACATAGAGCGGGCTTTTTTTCGCCTGTACATTTCTCACTCCCTGCTGGGCTAGCCTGCCTGATCCGGCCCTCACGGCTGCTTTCGCGATCGCATTCACGCCCGCACTCGCGGCGCCGCCCTTTCTCCTACACTGGCTAATCATCCGTGCTGCGAGGCGGCCAAGGAGCGTTCGACATGAAAATTCACATTCGCGAGATCGATCACGTCGTTATCCGGGCAATGAACGTCGAGGCCATGGCGCGTTTTTATTGCGACGTGCTTGGATGCAGCCTCGAAAAGGAGCAGCGCGATCTGGGCCTGACGCAACTACGCGCGGGGCGCTCGTTGATCGACCTGCTGCAGGTCGGCGCGAAACTCGACCACGCCGAAAACGGCATGCCGGGCGCGGGCCGGAATATGGATCACGTGTGTTTGCGCGTCGAACCGTTCGACGCCGAGGCGCTCAAGGCACACCTCGCCGGACACGGCGCGCGGCTGGGCGAACAGGCATTGCGCTACGGTGCGGACGGCTTTGGGCCGTCGCTGTATCTGTTCGACCCGGAAGGGAATATGGTCGAACTCAAGGGGCCGCCGGAGGCGGCGCGGGTCACGTCGCTGTAGGCGAAAGACCCCTCAGGCGTTAGCAGGCGCTTTCAGCACCGTCCACTCGATCTTCACCGCATCGGCCTCGGCGCTGCCGAGCCAGGCTTCACCATCCTGCACCGTGCATTGCAGACGCATCGTGCGTTCGGCAAGCGAGCCGAGCGCCGCCGCGACGTCTTCACCCAGCGTCCACACCGTCACGTTGCGCATGCGTTCCACCTTGTTGCGCACGCCTTGCCACCAGATATCCGACGTGCGGCCGCCATAGGCAATCACGATCACCTCGTTGGAGCGGCCGCTCGCCTTGGCGATGCGCCGTTCGTCCGGCTGGCCGACCTCGATCCAGGTTTCGATCGCGCCGGTGAGATCCTTCTGCCACAAATCCGGTTCGTCCACGTCCGACAAACCTTTGCAGAACTCGAGGCGTTCCTGCGCGAACAGCGCGAAGGCCGCGACGCGAACCATCATCCGTTCGTCGGTTTCCGAGGGATGGCGGGCGATCGTCAGCGAGTGGTCGGCGTAATAGTGCCGGTCCATGTTGGCGATCTGCAGTTCCGCCTTGTAAATCGTCGATTTCAGAGCCATGCCGTTACTAAACCAGGCGCTCGCTCCACCGGAGCGAACAGAAAAAGTATCGTCGACGGCGCGTTGCCGTCTTCCGTGTTTGTTGTACATCGCGTTTCTCCCGCGCCGTCAGCCGGCGGCCATGCCAGCGGGAGAAGCATTTATCGCGCCACGGCCGGCTCGAACGCCGTGCCGTACACCTCTGCGGCGGCTTCCCTCAAGGCATCCAGCACCACGGCGGCCCCCGGCGAAAGCAGATGCGACTGGCGCGTGATGATACCGAATGTATCCATCCTGCACGGCAAATCTATCGGCACGCGCTTCAATACACCGTACTGTTGGTACTGACGCGCCACTTCGTCGGGCAAAACGGCCAACATGTCGCTTTGGAGCAGCAGGCTCGAAATTGCCAGAAAATTGTTCGTATTGACCACGTTTTGCGGCGGATTCAGCCCGATTTGCGAGAACATCAAATCGAAGCGATGGCGCAGCACGCTGCCGGGCGGATGCAAAACCCAGCTCGCGTTGACGATTCCGCGCAGTGTCAAACCTGTCTCATTTTCAAGCGGATGACCGGGGCGAGCCACCACGCAAAGCGGCTCGTCGGCGAGCGGTTCGTAGCGGATTTCGGTCTTGAACTGGTTCTGCCGTTCCAGCACCCGCCCGATCATGATGTCGAGTTCGCCTTCGGCAAGCCGTGGCAGCATCACGTCCGAGGTTTCCACCTCCGCCCAGATCTGCAACTGCGGATAGCGCTCCTTCACGCTGGCGATCGCGCGCGGCACCATCGTCGCGGCGGCCGCGGCGATCACGCCGATGCGCACCTGACCCGCGAGGCCAGAGCGCAACGCCGAGATTTCGTCGTGCGCGTGGCTCAGATTCGACAACACCATGCGCGCGTGCCGGATCATCACCTCTCCGTACAGCGTGGCATGCATGCCATGCGGCGTGCGGTCGAACAGGCTGACTTCCAGCATGTCCTCCAATTCCTTGAGCAGACGCGAGGCGGCGGGCTGGGTCATGCCGAGCACGTCGGCGGCCCGGCGCACGTTGCCCTCCTCCTCCATCGCCGCAAGCAGCAGCAACTGGCGCGTCTTGAGCCGCGCGCGGACGAACCAGTTCGAGTAGCTACGCGTCATCGGTTGTCTCCCAGCTTTATTTTTTCGGTGAACGGCCTCGGGCCGCCTTTGCCCGGCGGTTTGGCCGGGTCAGGGTCTCCATGATGCCATACCGAAACTGATATCGGGATGGCTTAAAAAGGGATTGGAAAGTTATTGGGGCCGCTCATACCATTCGTGGACTTTCCAGGACTCCCACGTGACGCCCATCCGTCGATGAACCGCGATCCGCTCGTTCCGCTCGTTGCCAGCCCGTTTCGCCATTACATCAATGGCGGATGGGAGACGGGCGCGACCGCAGGCGTGTCGTTCAACCCGTCGGACCTGGACGAACCGGTCGGCGAATATGTGCGGGCGGACGTGCGGCAGACCGATACGGCGATCGAAGCGGCGCATGCGGCGTTTCGCGACTGGTCGCTGGCGTCGGCGCAGCGCCGCGCGGATGCACTCGATGCGATCGGCACCGAGATGCTCGCGCGCCGCGACGAACTCGGTCGGCTGCTTGCGCGCGAAGTCGGCAAGACCTTGCCCGAAGCGCTAGCCGAAGCGACGCGCGCCGGCCAGATTTTCAAGCTGTGCGCCGCCGAGGCGTTGCGCGCGTTTGTCGAGCCGCTGGCGTCGGCGCGCGCCGGCGTCGAAATCGACGTGACGCGCGAGCCGCTCGGCGTGATCGGCATCATCGCGCCGTGGAGCGCACCGCTGGCGATCGCCGCCGCGAAGATCGGCGCCGCGCTCGCCCACGGCAATTGCGTCGTCTTCAAGCCGGCCGAATCGACGCCGGCTTGCGCGGCGGCGCTGGCTTCGATCATCAGCCGCGCCGGCCTGCCCGCGGGCGTGTTCAATCTCGTGATGGGCAGCGGCCGGCAGGTCGGCGCGCGGATCGTCGCGCATCCGCTGGTGGCGGCGATCAGCTTCACTGGCGCGACGGAAACCGGCACGCGCGTATTGCAGGCCGCCGCCGCCCGCCAGGCGCGCGTGCAACTGGAGATGGGCGGCAAGAATCCGCTCGTGGTGCTGGCCGACGCCGATCTCGACAACGCGGTCGACGCGGCGTTGAACGGCGCGTATGGCTCGGCCGGGCAACGCTGTACGGCGGCGGCCCGTCTGATCGTCGAGCGCGCGGTGTTCGAGCCGTTCGTGGACACGTTGCGCGCGAAGCTCGCCAAGCTCTCGGTCGATCACGCGTTGAAGCGCGGCACGGATATCGGGCCGGTGGCGAACGCCGCGCAACTGGAGCGCAACCTCGACTACGTGCGCATCGGACAACAGGAAGGCGCGCACCTGCTGCGCGGCGGCCAGCCGCTGGAGCGTGCAACGCGGGGCTACTTTTTCGAACCGGCGCTGTTCATCGGCGAACCCGAGCACCGCATTGCGCGCGAGGAAATCTTCGGCCCGCTCGCCGTCGTGCTGCGCGCCGACGACTACGACCACGCGCTGCATCTCGCGAACGACACGACCTATGGCCTGTGCGCCGGCATCTGCACGCGCTCGCTCGAACGGGCGCGGCATTTCCGCCGCCACATTCAGAGCGGGCTCGTCACGATCAATTTGCCCACCACCGCCGTCGAGCACCACGCGCCCGGCGGCGGCCGCAAGGCGTCCGCCTATGGCGCGACCGACGCAGCCTTCTGGACGGCCGTGAAAACGGCCTACGTGGCGGGCTGATCGCGATGACCGTCACGCATTACTCCGCACTCCGCGCCGCATATCGCGCAGCAGCAGTTCGATGCACCTCGCATCCCACGCCTCATTCGCGCCCCGGCTGACCCCGCCGCGCATAGCCCTGCTGCAAACCAACGAAATCAATGCAGCTTTTCAACCTCAGGAGACAGGCATGACCAGCAAGCTTCGCCGTTTGACCCTCACCGCGATGGCCGCCGCCGCCCTCGCTGCGCCGTTCGCCGTGCAGCTTTCCGCGCACGCGGATCAGCAGCTCAAAGTCGGCTTCCTCGTGAAGATGCCGGAACAGGCGTGGTTCATCAATGAACAGAAAGCCGCTACCGCGCTCGGTCAGAAGGACGGCTTTTCGGTCGTGAACATCGGCACGCCGGACGGTGAAAAAGTGCTGGCCGCAATCGATAACCTCGGCGCGCAAGGCGCCAAGGGCTTCGTGATCTGCGCGCCCGACGTGCGTCTCGGACCGGCGATTCAGGCGCGCGCGAAGCGCTACAACATGAAGTTCGTCACCGTCGACGATCAACTGGTGGATTCCACCGGCAAGCCGCTGCCGAACGTGCCGCATCTGGGCATGTCCGCGGTCAAGATCGGCAACCAGGTCGGCCAGGCGATCACCGACGAAATGAAGCGGCGCGGCTGGAAACCTGAAGAAGTCGGCGCGCTGCGCATCACGAACTACGAACTGCCGACCGCGAAACTACGCACCGACGGCGCGACGCAATCGCTGCTGGCGGGCGGCTTCAAGAAGGAAAACATCTTCGACGCCCCGCAAAAGACAACCGATGACGAAGGCGGCTTCAACGCATCATCGCCGGTGCTCGCGCAGCATCCGAACATCAAGAAGTGGGTGATCTTCGCGCTCAACGAGGAAAGCGTGCTGGGCGGCGTGCGCGCGACCGAACAGCTGCATATTCCGGCGGCGGACGTGATCGGCGTCGGCATCAACGGTGCCGGCGAAGCCTTCGCCGAATTCCAGAAGAAGGAACCGACCGGCTTCTTCGGCACGATCGCCGTGAGCTCGACCAACCACGGCAAGGAAAGCACGGAGAACCTCATCGAGTGGATCAAGGACGGCAAGCAGCCGCCCGCCGATACGCAGACCACCGGCAAGCTGATGGTGCGCAGCAACTGGCAGGACGTGCGAAAAGAACTCGGCATTTAAGCCGGGTTCGAGTCCGCCGGTTCTGGCGGGCCGCCTCGCGCTCACGCGAGACCGGCCCGCGCTGTTGTGAGCACAGTTGTCCACCCGTTCGAGGTTTCTTCGATGACGTCCTTACCCACCGAGTCCCACAGCGACGCAGCGGCGCTGTCGGCGCAGGCGCCCTCGCCCTTGCCCGCTTCTGACGCCACGTCGTATCTGCAACTCGACGGCATCACCGTGCGTTTTCCCGGCGTGCTCGCGCTCGACCAGGTGTCGCTTGAGGTGCGGCGCGGCGAAGTGCATGGCCTGATGGGCGAAAACGGCGCCGGCAAATCGACGCTGCTGAAGGTGCTGTCCGGCGTGAATCAGCCGGCGGCGGGCACTCTTTCGCTCGATGGGGTCGTGCAGCAGTTCGCCACGACCAAAGCGGCCATCGCGGCGGGCGTCGCAATCATCTATCAGGAACTGCATCTGGTGCCGGAACTGACCGTTGCGGAAAACCTGATGCTCGGTGCGCTACCTAATCGTTTCGGTGTACTGGACGAAAAGGCGCTGGTCGCGCGTGCGGTGCGTGAGCTGGAACGGCTCGGCGAGAAGATCGATCCGTCGCAGCAGGTGAAGAATCTGTCGATCGGCCAGCGGCAGATGATCGAGATCGGCAAGGCGCTGATGCGCGACGCGCGCGTGATCGCGTTCGACGAACCCACCAGTTCGCTGTCGTCGCGCGAGACCACGCAACTGTTTCGGATCATCCGCGCGTTGAAAGCCGAAGGCCGCGCGATCATCTACGTCACGCACCGGATGGACGAAGTGTATGAGCTGTGCGATCGCGTCACGGTGTTTCGCGACGGCCGCCGCATCGACACGTTCGAAGCGGGCGACGGACTCGATCGCGACCGGCTGATCAGCTGCATGGTGGGCCGATCGATCGCGGACGTGTACGGCTACCGCTCGCGCGAACTCGGCGACGTGCAACTCGACGTCAATGGTCTGATGGGACCGGGCTTGCGCGAGCCGGCTTCGTTCGCGGCGCGCAAAGGCGAGATCGTCGGCTTCTTCGGACTGGTCGGCGCGGGCCGTTCCGAACTGATGAAGCTGATCTACGGCGCGGTCAAACCGGCCGCCGGCGAGATCACGCTCAAAGGCAAGCGGGTGCGCTTCGCCACGCCGCGCGATGCCGTGCGCGCAGGTGTCGCGCTATGTCCGGAGGATCGCAAGCAGGAAGGCATCGTGTCGATCGCCTCGGTATCGGACAACCTCAACATCAGTTGCCGCCGCCATTTCAGCCGCTTCCACGTACTCAACGGCCGCAAGGAAGCGCAGACCGCCAGGGAGTTCATCGGCAAGCTCGCGATCAAGACGCGCAACGGTGACACGCCGATCGGCACGCTGTCCGGCGGAAATCAGCAAAAGGTGATCCTGTCGCGCTGGCTCGCGGAAGACATCGACGTGTTCCTGATGGACGAGCCCACGCGCGGCATCGATGTCGGCGCGCGCAGCGAGATTTACGGGCTGCTGTACGGGCTCGCCGATGCGGGCCGCACGGTGATCGTCGTGTCCAGCGATCTGGCCGAAGTGATCGGCGTCACGGATCGCGTGATCGTGATGAAGGAAGGCCGCATCGTCGGCGATCTGCCCAAGACGCAGGCCACCCCAGATGCGTTGATCAAGCTCGCGCTGCCGCGCTGACGCCGCCCCGCTCGCCCGACTCGATCCAAGCAAGCAAAACGAAAGCACGACAACGAAAGCACGCAACTGAATCGCGCCATTGAAACGGAAACACACATCATGAACACACCTTCAACCGACTCCACGGCCCCAGCCGTCGCCTCAGCCGGCCTGAGCGCGCGCGTCGCGCGCACCTGGGATTTGATCAACAAGTCCGGCATCGTGATGGTGTTCGTCATCCTGTTCGCGGTCCTGTCGTTCACCGTCCCTGACTTTCTCAGCTCGCGCAATATCCAGGGCTTGCTGCTTTCCGTCACGCTGATCGGCTCGATCTCAGTGACGATGATGTTCGTCCTCGCGCTCGGTGAAGTGGATCTGTCGGTGGCGTCGATCGTCGCGTTCGCCGGCGTGGTGGCGTCCACCTTGATCACCGCGACGCATAGCGTGCTGTTCGGCGTCGCGGCCGGCGTGCTCGCGGGTGGCGCGGTCGGTCTCGTGAACGGCGTGCTGGTCGCGCGCTACAAGATCAACTCGCTGATCGTGACGCTCGCGATGATGGAAGTCGTACGCGGCCTCGCGTACATCACGTCGAACGGCGACGCGGTGATGATCTCCGAAGAGCGTTTCTTCGACCTCGGTGGCGGCTCGTTCCTCGGCATTTCGTTTCCGATCTGGAGCAACATCGTCGGCTTCCTGCTGTTCGGCTTCCTGCTGAAGAAAAC
>Ga0310811_10010593_pt1 | contig 11911 bp, 11 predicted proteins | sample YCmetagenome_FD_207642 | JGI IMG/M metagenome (GOLD analysis project Ga0310811, IMG submission 207642) | Soil microbial communities from experimental microcosm in Duke University, North Carolina, United States - YC | ecosystem: Engineered > Artificial ecosystem > Soil microcosm > Unclassified ...
AGACCTTTCGCGTCTCCTGCCGCGCCTGCCAGTTCTCCTTGTTGTGCTCGAAGCGGAGCTCTTTCTGAAGCTTGCGCCAGGCCTCCCAGCGCGCTTCGGGCAGCGTGCCGTCTTCGCGCGCGGCACGGAGCGCGCAGCCGGGCTCGCTGCGATGGCGGCAATCGTGGAAGCGGCACTGTGCGATAAGCGCATCGATCTCCGGGAAGGCCGAGGAGACACCGCTTTCGGCATCCCAGAGGCCGAGCTCGCGCATGCCGGGCGTGTCGAGGATGAGTGCGCCGAAGGGGAGCACGAGAAGCTCGCGATGGGTCGTTGTGTGGCGGCCGCGCTGGCCATCGGCGCTGATCGCGCGGGTTTCCATCAGCGGTGCGCCGGCGAGCGCGTTGACGAGCGTCGATTTGCCGACGCCGGAGCTGCCGAGCACCACGGCGGTGGCGCCGGGCTTCAGATGGGCGCGGACCTCGTCGAGCCCCTGCCCCGTCAACGCGGATATCGCGTGGACGGGAACGCCGAAGGCGATGCTCTCGACTTCGGCGGCGCGGGCGGCGGCATCCTCGCAGGCGTCGGCCTTGGTGAGGACGATCACCGGCTGGGCGCCGCTCTCCCATGCCGCGGCGAGGTAGCGCTCGATGCGGCGAAGGTTGAGATCGCCGTTGAGCGAGGTGACGAGCAGCGCGACATCGGCGTTTGCCGCCACGACCTGTCCGCGCGGCGCACCGGGGCCGGCCGCCTTGCGGATGAAGGAGGAGCGGCGCGGCAGCACGGCGCGGATCTGCGCCGCGCCGTCTCCCTGCGGGAGCGCGACGGCGACCCAGTCGCCGGCGACGGGAAGACCGCCTTCGGCTGCGTCATGGGCGAGACGTCCGGCGACGGAGGCCGAGCGTTCGCCGGTTTCGGTTGCAACCTCGTAGAGGCCGCGCTGTTGCACGAGCACGCGCGCCGGCGCGAGGCCGTCGCGGGCATGAAGATTGAATTCGAGGCGGAGCGCGTCGCTCCAGCCGTAACGATCGAGCACGGTTGAGTTCCTTTGGGCGGACCTTGGCGGGCGCCGGCGGGAAACTGATCCGTATACGGATTGTTAGGCGGCGGCGCGGCGGAGGGCGGGTTTCACAACGACAGTCATGTGGCGCCTCCTTGGGTTTGCGCGGCGGAACGGAAACTAGGACTGGCGCGGGACGGCGTCAATCGCATAGGAACAGCGGATGACAGATCCGACCGCCTTCATACAGGCAAACACCGCCTTACTCGCGCCGCCACTGGTGCCCGAGGTGAAGCTGCACCTCGCGACCGAGGTCGTGCCGCTGTGGCGGCTGACGGAGGAGGAATTGCAGGCGCAGGGCGTGCCGCCGCCCTATTGGGCCTTCGCCTGGGCCGGCGGGCAGGCGCTCGCGCGTTATGTACTCGATCATCCGGTGACGGTGCGGGGACGGACGGTACTGGATTTCGGCGCGGGCTCGGGGCTCGTCGCCATCGCGGCGGCGAAAGCAGGAGCCGAGCGCGTGACGGCGGCAGACATCGACGTGTTCGCGGTGGCCGCGGTCAAGCTCAACGCGACGGCGAATAGCGCGATCGTGCATGCGACGGCGGACGACATGATCGGCTCGGACGGCAACTGGCGAACGATCCTCGTTGGCGACATGTGCTACGAGCGGCCGCTGGCGGAGCGGCTGACCGAATGGCTGGCGGACCGGGCCCATCACGGCGCACTGGTGCTGCTGGGCGATCCGGGGCGGAGCTATTTTCCGAAGGGGCGGGTCGAAAAGCTCAAAGGCTATCAGGTGCAGACGACGCGTGACCTCGAAGACCGCGAAATCCGCGATACCGGCGTCTACCGGCTGGTGGCATGAGCGGATTCTCGCTGCGGGTGTTTCATCCGACCATCGATCCGCGGACGATTACCGAGGAACTCGGCCTGCCGCCGGTGGATTTCGGCATGGACGCAGAAGGAACCCGTTGGCGCACCGCGCTCTTCGGCAGTGAAACCGGCGGCGGCGATGTGAACGATGCTCTGCGCGACATTGCGGCGCGGTTCGAGGCGTATCGGTTCCTCATCGACGAGATTCGCGCGGGCGGCGGGCGTGTCGAGATCGCGGTAACGGAGAGTGGGATTGCGCCGGAGGTTTCAGCGCAGATCGAGGAACTCGGTATCTCGTTGGTGCCGGGAGTCATCGCGCCGTAGCGGTTTCGTTACAGCAAATTCGCGATTCCGATGCGGAACGATGTTGCGGCGCAGCGATTATGGCAGAGCCCCAAGATCGAAGGACCGCCGCCATGGAAAACCACACCGAGACTGCCATTCGCGCGATGGAGCGCAATGCCCTCAACGCTCTCGCGCCCTTCAACGAGATGATGAATCAGTCGCGCGCCTGCTTCGAGAAGGGCTTCGCGACGATGCGCGAGGAAACCATCGGCCTCCTGAACCGGATGCACGATTTGAACGGCGAGATGCTCGCCGAGTACCAGAACGGCCCGAACATCCAGCGCATCGCCGCGGCGCAGGAGAAGTGGCTGACGGAATTCAGTCGTGATCTCTACAATGCCTCGCTGCGGATGCACGAAAGCGCGCGCCACCTGATGGCGGAGAGCTTCGAAGGCGTTGGCCAGAGCATCCGCACCACGGCAAAGAACGGCGCGGACGCGGTGGAGGAGGCCGTCACGGCAAGCGAGCAGGCGCCGAACGGCTAACGTTTGCGCTGCGGCGCCGGGCTTGGGCCGGTGTAGCGGGCGCGGGGGCGGATGAGCTTCTTGCTCTCGAGCTGCTCGCTCGCATGCGCGACCCAGCCGGCGACGCGGCTGATGGCGAAGAGCGTGGTCTCGCTACCTTGGGGCAGCCCCAGGAAGCGGCGCATGACGGCCTGCGCGTAGTCGATATTCGCGAAGGCGCCGGTCGCTTCGGCGATGCGCTCCGGGATCTCGATGGTGAGGCGCTTGTCGGCGCCGAGCTCGATCAGGCGGTCGAGCAGATGCTGGGCGCGCGGATCGCCATTGGCATAGACCATGTGACCGAAGCCGGGGAAACGCTCGCCGAGCGCGACGCGCTCGCGGACGATGGCGGCGATGTCGCCTTCGAGGAATGTGTCGAGCAGCTTGGCCGCGAGCGGGCCGACGCCGCCATGGCGCGGACCTTTGAGTGTGACGAGGCCGGCGATCACTGCGTCGTACATGCTCACCCCGGTCGAGGCGGCCACGCGCGCAGCAAAGGTTGATGCGTTGAGCTCATGATCGGCGAGCAGGACCAGGGCGCGGCGGATCAGATCCTCGGCATGCTTGTGCTTCGGGGCCCAGGCACGGGCAATGAGCTTGTGCACCGGTTCGGCGGAAGGCTCGGTGCCGGCCATCACGGCGGCGGCGAGGCGGAGGATGCGCGCGCCGGTCGCCGCCCTGCCCTCGCTCACCCAGTTGTAGGCGCGCGGATCGGCTTCGGCGGCATGAGCGAGCACGGCAACGGCACGGTCAATGGGTGGCGCGGCGCCCGTGGCATCCATGATCGCGCGCATCGTCGGCGAGACGATGGGCAAGTTCGATCGGGCGAAGGGGTCGGCGGATTTGGAATCCCAGAGCAGGCTCGCGCATTGCTCGAAGGTCGCGGAGCCCGCGAGCGTGATGGCGCGGACGCCGCGATAGATCGGGCCTTCGGCGGTGATGGTCGCCACTGCGCTGTCCATCACCGGCAGGTCGGCCGATTTGAGGCCCTGGGTCTCGATCAGCGGCGTGCGGCGGTTCTTGAGGCCGCGGACATCCTCGGCGCGGTAGCGGCGGCTGCGCGGACTTTCGCCGGGCTCGGAGCGGATCAGGCCGCGGCTCACATAGGCGTAGAGCGTGGCCGGGGAGACGGCGAGCTCGGACGAGGCCTCACGGGCGGAGAGGTAGAGCGGTTCGTCGGAATTATTCATATTGATTATGCTAATCAAGATTGATCAATACGTCCAGCCACCCGATCTTTGTTGCGATGCAACAGAGAAATCGGAGAGGCACATGACCATCCAGACAAGCAAATCCCCCATCGGCCTCGACGGGGTTCCGGCGGCGGAGACCGCGCTGTCCCATGTCGACGGGCAGAAGGGCGAGCTGATCATCGCCGGCGAGCGGGTCGCGGCGCTGGCGGCGAAATCGAGCTTCGAAGGCGTGACGGCGCGGCTGTGGTCGGCGGCGACGAACGTGCCGATCAGCGAAGCCGAGGTGCGCGCGGCGCTGGGCGAGGCGCGGGTGCGGGCTTTCGGACACATGAACCAGTTCCTGGCGGCGAGCGAGGGGCTGTCGATCGTCGACGGATTTCGCGCCGCGGTCGCGACGCTGCGCGCCGAGCATGGGCTGACGCATGACGCGACCATCCTCGGCGCCCTGCCCGTGATCGTCGGCGCGCTGGTGCAGCGCGCGGCGGGCACGCCGCCGCATATCCCGAACGCCAAGCTGAGCCACGCCGCCGACACGCTCTCGATGCTGCATGGGCGCGCGCCGAACGCGGCGGAGACGGCGGCGCTGGACGCCTATTTCGTCACGGTGTGCGATCACGGCATGAACGCTTCGACCTTCGCAGCCAGGGTCGTTGCTTCCACCCAGGCCGATCTGTTCTGCGCGGTGACGGCGGGTTATTGCGCGCTGACCGGGCCGCTGCATGGCGGCGCGCCGGAGCCGGTGCTCGAGATGCTCGACGCCATCGGGACGCGCGAGCGGATTGCGCCCTGGATCGACGACGCACTGGCGCGCGGCGAGCGGCTGATGGGCTTCGGCCATCGCGTCTACAAGGTGCGCGATCCGCGCGCCGACGTGCTGAAGACCGCGGTCGGCAAGCTGGCGAGCAACGCGATCGACATGCCCTTTGCGGCGGAGGTCGAAGCCTATGCGCGCGAGGCGCTGCGGCGGAAGAAGCCCGATCATCCGCTCGACACCAATGTCGAGTTCTTCACCGCGATCCTGCTCGATGCCCTGCAGATCCCGCGTCAGGCCTTCACGCCGATCTTCGCGACGGCGCGCGCCGCAGGCTGGACCGCGCATGCGCGCGAGCAGCAGCGGCGCGGGCGCCTGCTGCGCCCGAGCTCGGCCTATATCGGAGAGATGCCGGGTTAGTCCTTCAGGATCGGCTGTGTTTCCGGTGCCGGGCCATCGACGATGCCGAGGCCGACATGGCTGCGCGAGCGGCTGTAGAGGAAATAGACCATCAGGCCGATCACGCCCCACACCGGCAATACGAGGATCGCGGTCAGCGGCAGCGAGACGTAGAGCCCGATGCAGCCGATGATGGCGAGCGGCGCAACGATGAAGAGGAGCGGCGTACGGAACGGGCGCTTGCGCGACGGGTCTTTGACCCGCAGCACCATCACCGAGATCGCGACCATCGCGAAGGCGAACAGCGTGCCGGAGTTGGAGTAATCCGCAAGCTTGCCGACGGGCAGGAAGGCGGCGGCGACGGTCGCGCCGAGGCCGGTCATGATGGTCACGACATGCGGGGTCTTGAAGCGCGGATGCACCGACGCCAGACGCGCGGGCAAAAGGCCGTCGCGCGCCATGGTGAAGAAGATGCGGGTCTGGCCGAACATCATCATCAGCACGACCGAGGGCAGCGCCAGCACGGCAGCGAGGCCGACGAGGCGTCCGACCCCGGGCCAGCCGATCGATTGCAGGACGTGGACGAGGGCTTCCTTGGAGCAGACCAGCGGCTCGGTGCCGCCGGCGACCAACTGGGCGCAGCGGCCGGCCATCTCGGCCGAGCCGGGCTCCAGCGCGGCGCCGGCGGCCATCACGGGTTGCGCGCCGATCGCGCCGATCGCGCCGGACGCGACCAAGAGATAGAAGATGGTGCAGATCAGCAGGCTGCCGATCAGGCCGATGGGGACGTTACGTTGCGGATTGCGCGTCTCTTCCGCCGCGGTCGAGACCGCATCGAAACCGACATAGGCGAAGAAAATCGAAGCGGCGGCGCCGAGCACGCCGGTCGTTCCGGTCGGCATGAAGGGCGTGAAGTTCTGCGCATTCAGAACCGGTACGGTGAGCACGATGAATGCGGTGAGCGCAGCGACCTTGATCAGGACGAGGATGGCGTTGACCCGGGCGCTTTCGGTCGTGCCGATGACGAGCAGCCAGGTTACGAACAGCGAGACGAGGATCGCCGGGACGTTTATCCAGCCGCCGACCTGGAGCGCGGCGGCGAGATCGGGCGTTTCCTGCGCGCCGAAGGCGAGCTGGATTTTCGCCATCAGGGCATCGGCGTTGCTGATCATCGGCGGGAAATTCACCCCGAGACCGTGCATCAATCCGACGGCGTGGTTCGACCAGCCGACCGCGACGGCGCTGGCGCCGACGGCGTATTCAAGAATCAGGGCCCAGCCGACCATCCAGGCGAACATCTCGCCGACCACGGCGTAGGTGTAGGTGTAGGCGGAACCGGCGACGGGGACCATCGAGGCGAGTTCGGAATAACACAGGGCCGCCACGGCACAGACGAAGCCGGCGATGACGAAGGAAGCCATCATGCCGGGCCCGGCCTTCTGCGCCGCCTCTGCGGTCAGCACGAAGATACCTGTGCCGATAACCGCACCGATGCCAAGCATGGTGAGCTGGAAGGCGCCGAGCGAGCGGTGCAGACCCTTCTTCTCGGCGGTCGCAAGGATTGCCGACAGCGATTTGACGCGGCCAAAGAGCATGGACAGGTCCCCATTTGGCCGAAGCACCGGCCGTCACAAAGCGAGCGTAGCGGCAATTGCGTGCGGCGCAAGGCTTGGTGACGGGCGGAACCGGGCTTGTTAGAACCTCGCCATGCCCTACCGATCGCTGCGCGATTTCTTGGCCAAGTTGGAAGCCCGGGGTGAGCTCGTTCGCGTACGCGAGCCGGTCTCGACCGTGCTCGAGATGACCGAAATCCAGACGCGGTTGCTCGCCGAAGGCGGGCCTGCGGTGCTGTTCGAGAAACCTATCAAGGCGGATGGCACACCGAGCGCAATGCCGATGCTCGTCAATCTGTTCGGCACGGTGAAACGGGTGGCGATGGGCGTCACCATGGACGGCGCCGAGCGGACCACGGCAATGGAACTGCGCGCCGTGGGCGAGATGATGGCGCAGCTGCGCCAGCCACAGCCGCCGCGCAGCTTCGGCGAGGCCTTCGAGCTTCTGCCGCTGGCCAGGACCGTGCTGGCCATGAAGCCGAAGAGCGTGTCGCGTGCGCCGGTGCAGGAGATCGTGCTGCGCGGCGAGGAGATCGACCTGACGCGTCTGCCGGTGCAGACCTGCTGGCCCGGCGAGCCGGCGCCGCTGATCACCTGGCCGCTGATCGTCACCAAGGGACCGGGCGAGGCACGCGAGGACAATTACAATCTCGGCATCTATCGCATGCAGGTGCTGAACAAGAACCAGACGATCATGCGCTGGCTGAAGCATCGCGGCGGAGCGCAGCACCATCAGCGCTGGGCGAAGGAGAAGGCCAAGCCCCTGCCCGCGGCAGCGGTGATCGGTGCCGATCCCGGAACGATCCTCGCAGCGGTGACGCCGGTGCCGGAGACGCTGTCGGAATATCAATTCGCGGGGCTGATGCGCGGACAGCGCGTCGAATTGGTCGATTGCGTGTCGCAGCCGCTGAAAGTGCCGGCCGAAGCGGAGATCGTGATCGAGGGCGAGGTCTCGCTCACCGATTATGCCGATGAGGGGCCTTATGGCGACCATACCGGCTATTACAATTCGGTCGAGCCGTTCCCGGTGTTCACCGTCACCGCGATCACGATGCGGCGCGATCCGATCTACCTCTCCACCTATACGGGCCGGCCGCCGGACGAGCCGAGCGTGCTGGGCGAGGCGCTGAACGAAGTCTTCGTGCCGCTCCTGAAGCAGCAGTTTCCGGAAATCGTGGATTTCTGGTTGCCGCCGGAAGGCTGTTCCTATCGCATCGCGGTGGTGAGCATGAAGAAGGCTTATCCCGGGCACGCCAAGCGCGTGATGCTCGCGGTCTGGTCCTATCTGCGGCAGTTCATGTACACGAAGTGGGTGATCGTCGTGGACGACGACATCGACGCGCGCGACTGGAAGGACGTGATGTGGGCGATTTCGACCCGCATGGACCCGGCCCGCGACGTGACCATGATCGAGCATACGCCGATCGACTATCTCGATTTCGCCTCGCCCGAGAGCGGTCTCGGCTCCAAGATCGGGCTGGACGCGACCAACAAGCTTCCGCCCGAGACCAAGCGGGAATGGGGGCGGAAAATCCGCATGGATGACACCGTCATCAAGACGGTGACCGAGAAATGGACCCGGCTGGGGCTGCCCGGCAGCGGCCGTCCCATATGGAAATAGCCCGCGTCCGGAGTCATGATCTCCGCAGGTTGCAGGGGAGACAGACATGAATTTTCGATTTGCTCTGGCGGCAGCGGCCCTGTTCGCGGCGAGTGGCAATGCCTGGGCGGATTCCTGCCCGTCGCTGGTGATCGAGGCGTCGCTGCAGATGGCGACGGACGAAAAGGGCCTCGTTGTCGTCCCGGCGACGCTCGCCGGCGAGATCAAGCCGATGATCCTCGACACCGGCGGTTCGATCAGCGAAGTGACCCAGCGCACCGTCTCCGAGCTCGGATTGAAGCCGTTCATGAACCAGTTCGGCGCCTACAACGCCGCGGGCAATCCCAGTGAATCGGCGGTCGGCATCTCGCCCTTCGCGCTCGGCAATGCGCGTGCCACGAGCTACACCTTCCGCGTCGCGAACATGACGGCGCTGAGCACGCGGCAGGAGCAGGCGGGCAGCATCGGTGTCGACGTGCTGCAGGCTTACGATATCGATCTCGATTTCGGCGGGCACAAGCTCAACCTGATTTCGCCGAACCATTGCTATGGCCGCGTGATCTACTGGAAGGCGGACGCGGTCGCGATGGTTCCGTTGACGCCGCTGCCCGACGGACGCGTGCTGGTCAATGTCTCGGTCGACGGCCATCCGCTGAAGGCGCTGCTCGACACCGGCTCGCCGCAATCGACGATGAGCGCCGAGGCGGCGCGTTCGCTCGGCGTCGACCAGGCCTATGCCGGCGGCGCGCACAGCTTCAACGCGCTTGCGCTCGAAGGCATCGCGGTCAGCAAGCCCTCGATCGCCATCGTGCGCGACCTGACGGACTCGTCCGGCCGCAGCATCGACTCCTCGACTGGCGCGAGCATGACATTGGGCGTTGACGTGCTGAAACACCTGCACGCCTATATCGCCTACAAGGAGCAGAAGCTCTATCTGACGGCGCGCTAGCGGGACACCCCGCGGCAGGCTTGACCGGGCCGGCGGGATCGCCCCTTATGGGCCGGCACCGCCGGAACTCCCGCCGCCATGAATGATGTCCTCTCGCAGCCGCTCTCTGTCGTCGCGATCTATGCCGCGCTGAACGCGCTCATCATGCTGGTGCTCGGCATGCTGGTCGTGCGAGCCCGCGTCCGCACGCGCACCGAGATCGGCGACAACAACGATCCGGCGATGATCGGGCCGCTGCGCGCCCACGCCAACAACGCCGAATATGTGCCGATGGCGATCATCCTGATGTTCGCCCTGTTCCTGCTCGGCGAGGGCGCGGTGATGCTGCATGTGATCGGGTTGCTGCTTACATTGGGACGGTTGCTGCACGGCCTCGGCCTGTCGCGCAATATCGGGACCTCGACGCCGCGCTTCCTCGGCATGGTGCTGACCTGGCTGGCGTATATCCTCGCCATCGGCGACACGCTGTGGATGGCGTTCGCCTACGTCCCCGCGGGCTGATCCATGGCGCGCGCGAATACGAAAGACATCCTCGACGCGGTTCTGCGCGGCGCGAAGAGTGCAGGCGCCGATGCGGCGGACGCGTTGCTGGTCGAGAGCGTGTCCGCGAGCGTGTCCTATCGGCTCGGAAAGCTCGAAGACATCGAGCGGGCGGAGTCGCAGGATCTCGGCCTGCGCGTCTTCGTCGGCAAGCAGGTGGCGTTCATCTCTTCGACCGATTTCTCGAAGGAGTCGCTGGCGCAGCTTCCGGCCCGTGCCGTGGCGATGGCCAGGATGGCACCTGAGGACAAATATGCCGGGCTGGCGCCGAAAGAGCGCCTCGCGAAGGAATTCCCCGACCTCGACATCGAAGACAGGAACGAACCATCGGCCGACACGCTGGTCGAATGGGCGCGTGGCGCGGAAGGCGCGGCGCTGGCGGTGAAGGGCGTGACCAATTCCGAGGGCGGCAGCGCGAGCTTCAGCCGGATGGCGGTGGCGCTGGCGACGAGCGAGGGCTTTTCCGGCTCCTATGCCGGGACGTCGAGCGGGATCGGTGTCGCGGTGGTGGCCGGCGAAGGCACGGGCATGGAGCGCGACTACGATCATGCGAGCGCGCGCCATGTCGCCGATCTCGAAAACGCCGAAGCCATCGGACGGAGCGCTGGTGAACTGGCGGTGAAGCGACTCAATCCGCGCAAGGTGAAGTCTCAGGCGGCGCCGATCGTGTTCGATCCGCGCGTCTCGGCGAGCCTGGTCGGTCATTTCGTCGGCGCGATCTCGGGCTCCTCCATCGCCCGCGGCGTGAGCTTCCTGAAAGACAAGCTGGGGCAGCGTGTGTTTGCGGAAGGCGTGAACATCATCGACGATCCGCATCGGCGGCGCGGCCTGCGCTCCAAGCCGTTCGACGGCGAGGGCGTGGCGAACAGGCGCTGGGCGCTTGCCGAAGACGGTGTGCTGAAGACCTGGATCCTCGACTGCGCGAGCGCGCGGCAGCTGGGGCTGGAGACAACCGGCCATGCGGCGCGCGGCACCGGCGGGCCGCCGGCGCCCTCGCCGACCAATCTTTACATGGAGGCGGGCAAGCTTTCGCCGAAAGCGCTGATGGCGGATATCCGCGAGGGATTCTACGTCACCGAGCTGATCGGCATGGGCGTGAACAGCGTCACCGGCGATTACAGCCGCGGCGCGGCAGGGTTCTGGATCGAAAACGGCGAGATCGCGTATCCGGTCTCGGAGATCACGATCGCGGGAAACCTGAAGGACATGTTCCTGCACCTGACGCCGGCCGACGACCTGGTGTTCAAGCACGGCACCAATGCGCCGACGCTGCGGATCGAAGGCATGACCATTGCCGGAGCCTGATCTCCAGCTTCTCGAAACCAGCGTGCGCGAGGCCGGAAAGATCGCGCGCAAATTCTACGGCGGCACTTACAAAAAGTGGGACAAAAGCAAGGGCAATCCGGTCACGGAGGCCGACCTTGCCGTCGACAAATACCTGCGCGACACGCTGTGCGCGGCGCGACCCGCTTATGGCTGGCTGTCGGAGGAGACCGAGGACGATCCGGCGCGGCTGAAGGCGATGACGGTGTTCGTGGTCGATCCTATCGATGGCACGACCGCCTTCATCAAGGGCAAGCCGCACTTCACGATCTGCGCGGGCGTCGTGGAGAACGGCGAGGCGGTCGCGGGCGCGGTCTACAACCCGATCAGCGAGGAATGCTTCACCGCGCGCAAGGGTGGCGGGGCGTTCCTGAACGGCGCACCGATCCATGTCACGGATCGCGACGCGATCGAAGGCTGCCGCATGCTCGGCGACAAGCCGATGTTCCAGCATCCCGCCTGGAACAATCCGCCGAACCGGCCCTGGCCTGCAATGGAGATCGAGAACAGGAGCTCCATCGCCTATCGCATCGCGCTGGTTGCGGCGGGGCAGTATGACGCGATGATGGCGCTGTCGTCGAAGCGGGACTGGGATCTGGCGGCGGCGGACATCATCCTGCGCGAGGCCGGCGGCATCATCACCACCCACACCGGCACGGCGATCCGCTATAATCGCGAAAGCACCTTGCATCCTTCGGTGGTGGCGGCAGGATCGAAGCTGCAGGCGCGGTTGATCGAGCGCGTCGCTCATATCGCTCTGCCCCGCGGATAGGAGATTCCGACAATGGCGGAACACGCCCCCACGCAGCTTCTGCACCTGGTGTTCGGCGGCGAGCTGAC
>Ga0310811_10010594_pt1 | contig 11911 bp, 8 predicted proteins | sample YCmetagenome_FD_207642 | JGI IMG/M metagenome (GOLD analysis project Ga0310811, IMG submission 207642) | Soil microbial communities from experimental microcosm in Duke University, North Carolina, United States - YC | ecosystem: Engineered > Artificial ecosystem > Soil microcosm > Unclassified ...
CTGCCCGAACGGTCGAAGCCGTTTGCCTCGCTATCGGCGAGGCTCTCCAACTCTTCCCGCCTGAAGAATGCGCAAGCTATCTGGCAAACTCAGGATATGGACGAACCTAACTTCATCACGCTTTAGCTGGCAGCTCTTTGATCGGCCGCCGCGATCTCCACCACAAGCTTCCCCATCGCGACCTGCTCGCCTTCCACCACATCGATGGCCACCACCGTGCCCGCGATACCCGCCGTGTGCACATGCTCCATCTTCATCGCTTCCAGCGTCATCACCGGCTGGCCGGCTGCGACGCGATCGCCCGGCTTTACCAGCACCGCGACGACGCGGCCGTTCATGGCGGCGCGGACCTTGCCGTCGCCGCCATTGGTTGCGGCGGCTTGCGGCGCGGCGAGGGTGAGATCGCGCGCGGTGCGGGTGACGCCGCGGTGGAGGAAATAGAGCCGCGCGCCATCGCGGAAATATTCGGCGCTCTCGATGATGGCGCCGTCGCGAAAGCGAACCGTTTCCGGGTTCAGCTGCTCGAATTCGAAGCCATGCTCGCGCCCGCCGTCATTGACGCGATAGTCGCCTTCACGACGGCGCAGCAGTTCGACCTCATGCACCTTCCCGTCGATCTCGATCCGCAGCGGAATCGGAAACGCAGCGGCCAGCGTCCGGCCGCCGCGCCAACCTCGCGCATCGGGATGGGTGATGGTGAGCAATAGCGCCGCCAGCGCGGCATCTGAGGCCACGCCCTCCACCGAAGCTTCCTCGCGGATATCACCGGCGACGAGCTCGTCGCGGTGAGCGCCGATGAAACCGGTGGTCGCCGCGCCCCTCGCAAGCACCGGATGCCGGAGGCACGCCATCAGGAACGACTGGTTGGTGGTCACACCAAAGGCAATGGTCTGCTCCAGGCCGCAGATCAGCCGACTGCGCGCCTCTTCGCGTGTCGAGCCGAACGCAATCAGCTTGGCGATCATGGAATCATAGAACGGGCTGATTTCGGCGCCCGATTGCAAGCCATGATCGATGCGAATGTTGTCGGCTGCCCGCCATCGCGCCATCGTGCCCGACTGCGGCATGAAATCGTGCGCGGCATCTTCCGCGCACAGCCGCACCTCGATGGCGTGACCGGAGAACTTGACGTCCTCCTGGGCCAACCCCAGCGGCTCACCACTGGCGACGCGCAGTTGCAGCTCGACCAGATCGAGCCCGGTGATCGCTTCGGTGACGGGATGCTCGACCTGGAGCCGCGTGTTCATTTCCATAAAATAGAACTCGTCGCCCTCATCGAGCAGGAACTCCAGCGTTCCCGCCCCCTCGTAACGCAACGCGCGGACGGCGGCGACGGCCACATCGCCCATCCGCTGCCGCAGCTTCGGCGAGACCGCCGGTGATGGCGCCTCCTCGATCAGCTTCTGGTGCCGGCGCTGTACCGAGCAGTCGCGTTCGCCGAGATGGATGGCGTTGCCATGGCGGTCGCCGAACACCTGGATCTCGATGTGGCGCGGGTTCTGGATCGCGCGCTCCAGGATCACGGTGTCGTCGCCGAAGGCGGCCTTTGCCTCGGAGCGCGCGCTGCGCAGCGCATCGGGAAAAGAGCCGGCATCAGCCACCAGCCGCATGCCGCGCCCGCCGCCACCGGCGACCGCCTTGATCATCACGGGAAAGCCGATCCGGTTTGCCTCGTTCAGCATCACGGCATCGCTCTGGTCGGCGCCCTGATAACCGGGCACGACAGGCACGCCGGCCCTCTGCATGATCTCCTTGGCTCCGGCCTTGTTACCCATCGCCTTGATCGCTTCCGGCGACGGACCGATGAAGACGAGGCCGGCGTCGCGGCAGGCGCGGGCAAAATCCTCGTTCTCGGCGAGGAAGCCGTAGCCGGGATGCACGGCGCCGGCGCCGCTCACCTTCGCAGCCGCGATGATCGCCTCGATGTTCAGATAGGATTGCGCCGGCCGCGCTTCGCCGATGCGCACGGCGGCATCTGCCTCGCGCACATGCAAAGCTTCGCGGTCGGCGTCCGAATAGACCGCGACCACGCCATAGCCGAGCTTTCGCGCGGTGCGCATGATGCGAAGCGCGATCTCGCCGCGATTCGCGATCAATATCTTGAAGAACGGCGTCCGCTTCATCGCGCCGTTCATGGCCGCGCCACCGAGAACTGCATGCGTTGCGGATCGCGCGCCTCGGCCTCGCGGCAGATCGCGAGCACCTCGGCGAGCACGGCGCGCGTATCGCGCGGATCGATCACGGCATCGTCCAGCACGCGCGCCGAGGTCGAGAACACGTCCATCTGGCCGTCGAATACGCCTGTTATTTCGGCCTTCATCGCCTCCAGTTTTTCCTTCGGGACCGGCTTGCCGCGGCGCGCGGCGGCGGCTTCAGTCACGATCGCCATGGTCTCGGCGGCCTGCTCGCCGCCCATGACGGCGGTCTTGGCGTTCGGCCAGGAAAAGCAGAAGCGCGGATGAAAGCCGCGGCCGCACATGCCGTAATTGCCGGCGCCGAACGAAGCGCCGCAATAGATCGTAATCTGCGGCACCGTCGCCGAGGTCACCGCCTGGATCATCTTCGAGCCGTGCTTGATCATGCCGGCTTCCTCATAGGCGCGGCCCACCATGTAGCCGGTGGTGTTGTTCATGTAGAGCAACGGCGTTTTGGTCTGACAGCAAGCCTGAATGAAATGCGTCGCCTTGTTGGCGCCGGGCACGTCGAGCGGGCCGTTGTTGGTGATGATGCCGATGGCGTGCCCCTCGATTCGGGCGTGGCCGCAGACCGTGGCGGGGCCGTAATTCGGCGAGAACTCGGTGAAATCGGAATCGTCGACAAAGCGCGCAATCGCCTGGCGCATGTCGACGGGACGCTTATGATCCATCGGCATGATGCCGAGCAGCTCTTCCGCATCATAGCGCGGCGGCTTGAATGAGGTCATCTCCTCATCCGGACGGTCCCAGCGTAGCGCGGCCATGATTTCACGTGCGATGCGCAGGGCGTCGCGGTCGTCTTCGGCGAGATAATCGCCGAGACCGGAAATCGAGGTGTGCATCTCGGCCCCGCCGAGTTCCTCTTCAGTTGCGATTTCGCCGGTTGCGGCCTTCAAGAGTGGCGGACCGGCGAGAAAAGCACGAGTGCGGCCGCGCACCATGACGATGTAGTCGGAAAGGCCGGTCTGGTAGGCGCCGCCCGCGGTCGATGAGCCGTGCGTGACGGTGACGACCGGCAGCCCCGCGGCCGACAATCGCGCCAGGTTGCGAAAGATGTTGCCGCCCCGAACGAAATCCTCGACGCGGTAGCGCAAGAGATTGGCGCCGGCGCTTTCGACCAGCTGCACATAGGGCAGCTTGTTCTCGAGCGCGAGCTCCTGCACCCGCAAGGTCTTGTCGAGACCGTAAGGCTGCAGCGCGCCGGCATCGATGCCGGAATCATTGGCGGAGACCATACAGCGAATGCCGGAAACAAAGCCGATGCCCGCGACCACGCCGCCGCCGGGCACGCTTTTCTCGGTGTCCGCGACGTCGAACATGTGACCCGCCAGCGTCGACAGCTCCAAGAAGGGCGAACCGGGGTCGAGCACCAGCGCCACGCGCTCGCGCGGCAGGAGTTGCCCGCGCTTGTGGAAACGATCCTTGGCGGCGCTGGATGCCGTGCGCGTCCGCTCCTCCAGCGCCCGCACCCGCGCGATCAGCGCCAGCATGCCGTCACGGTTGGCCTTGAAGGCGGCGCTCGCGGTGGCGATGGTGTTTTCGATTGTAGCCATAAATCACCTTGTCATTCCGGGGCGCGACGAAGTCGCGAGCCCGGAATCCATAACCACTCGCGCTTGCGGCTTGCCGCATTCGCGAAAGGACAAGAGCGCGCTCCTTATTTGATTGCGCGAATGGCCCAAGGGCCAAGCGCGCCCCGGAGTATGGATTCCGGGCTCGCCGCTGCGCGGCGCCCCGGAATGACGATGGGGATGTGTCAATGCTTCGTCCCAAAAATCTTCCGCGCCTCGGCCGGGCTCGCAATCTCTCGCCCCGCCCGCTTCGCACACGCCGCCAGCGCCTCGACCAGTTGCCCGTTCGAGGTCACCTTGGTGCCGTCGCCGAGATAGAACGTATCTTCCAGTCCTGAACGCAAATGGCCGCCGAGATCGGCGCAGCGCTGATGCAGCGGCCAGATTTCGGCGCGGCCGATCGCGGTGACCTGCCAATGCGCTTCCGGCGTCTTCAGCTTCAACAGGATCGGCAGCAACTCCGGATCGGCCGGCATGCCCGACGCAACGCCCATCACGAAATTGTATTCGAGCGGCCCCGAATACATACCGGTCTGCCGGTACATGCCGACGCAGCGCACGATGCCGACATCGAAACATTCGAATTCCGGAATGGTGCCGGCTTCCTTCATCTCGTCGAGATAGTCCTGCACCTTCTCGACCGCGTTATCGAACAGCATCGGCGGCCAGGCCCAGGTGTTGTCGGCTTTCACCTTCAGATAGTTCAGCGAGCCGGCATTGCAGGCGGCGATCTCCGGCCTGGTCTCGCGCACGCAATCGAGCGCGCCCTGGTAGTTCGGGCCCGACGTGCCCGTGGTGTGATTGATGATCACGCCCGGACAGGCCTCGCGGATCGCCTGCTGAATCTCCTTGCTGACGCTGACTTCCCAGGACGGCAGATGGCCCTTGTTCGGCTCCTGCCGGCGCAGATGGATGTGCATGATGCTGGCGCCGGCGTTGAAGGCCGCCTTCGCCTCGCGCGCCATCTGTTCCGGCGTCACCGGCACATGATGCTGCTTCGGATCGGTGAGCACGCCGTTCAGCGCGCAGGTGATGACGGCCTTGTCGCTCATGAATTGCCTTTGATTGACGCTTTAATTGAGCATGATCTTTTCGGAAAACCGGCTTCCACTTTTCCGGATCATGCTCGAAGCGCGATGATGCGAGGGCGGCCTGCCCACCTGCTTGCGTCCAGCCGCTATCGGAGCGGGTACTGTCAGAGCGGACACTATCAGAGCGGACGCTATCAGAACGGCCCTGCCGCCTGCCCGCTGCGGTAGATCAGGAGATCACGCGAGCCGGAGAAGATCGCGCGCGGTTTCAAGCCATAGAAGCGGCGGATCGAATGGCTGAAATGGGTGGAATCGGGATAGCCGATATCCTGCGCCAGATGCGCGAGGTTGAGATCCTGGTTGGCGAAGTTGAGCAGATGCCGTGCGCGCTTCCAGGCGCGGAACGAGCGGAAGGAGATGCCGGTCTCCTGCTTGAACAGGTGCAGGAAGCGCGAGGCGGAAAGGGAGGCTTCCGCCGCGCAGGTCACCGCCGTCAACGGCTCGCCAGAGAATCGGCCGATGCGCGCAATCGCGCGCACCACGCGCGGATCGAGCGAGCGCCGCGGCAGGGTTTCGCCAAAGCACATCTGGTCGAAGCCGGCGCTGCCGATATCGGTGCGGCATTGCCGCGTCAGCAGCATCTCATAGGCAAGCCGGATGCGATTCGCGAACAGATCGCGCTCGGCGCCCTGCAGCCGCTGCTCCCAGATTTCGAAGGTGCCGTCGGGCACGCTTTCCGGCTCGACGGTGATGCAGATGACGGAGCGATAGTCGCTGGTGATGGTATGCCGCACATTCGGCAGCACCGCGACGAGCTCGCCGAAGGCTTCGCGTCCATCGGCGGTCGAGAGCCACAAGCCGCCGCGCAGCGCGACATAGATATGGAACGCGCCCGGACACCGCTGGCGCGGCCGCCCGAGGAGCCCGGCGTAGAACACCCGCTCCGGCATGATCAGCATCAAATGGCCTGATGGGCTGGCTCTGTCGTCCATGGCGATCCTCCGCGTGCGGCTCTTGTGGCCGCTGCGACGGATAGCAGCTTAGCGCAAATTGGCGGACTGTCACTCGTTAACAAGGCAATGGATCGTCATTGCGAGCGAAGCGAAGCAATCCAGACTATCCCCGCGGAAAAAGTATGGATTGCTTCCGCCTTCGCTCTTCGAGCTACGGCGGACACGTCGTCGCTTACACTCCTCGCAATGACGGAGGGAACATCAGGCCCGCACCCTCGGCGCGACGTTCTGCTCGACGCCCGCCTTCTGCTCGGCCGCGACCGCCCGCTGGTATGCCACTCGCTGCTGCAGGCGCCCCCAATAGGCGGCGGCGTTAGGTCCAAAATCCTTGGCGAGCCCGATAGTGCTCGCCAGGCGCAAGGCATAGCCGATCACAATGTCGGCCGCCGTGAAACGGCCGGCGCAGAGCGTCTCGGTCTTTGCGATTGCGGCCTCGACCGCGCGCAGCCGACCGAGGAACCATTTGGCATAATCCGTCGCGACCTGCGGATTACGCCGTTCCTCCGGCTCGAGCTGGGTGTAGCGGAGCACCAGCGTTTGCGGAAAGGTCAGCGTGGCGTCGGAGAAATACATCCAGTTCAGGAATGCGCCATAGGCCGGGTCGTTCTCGGCGACCATCAGCGGCGTCGGGCCGTATTTGACACCGAGATAGTGGCAGATGCCGGAGGACTCCGTCATGCGGGTCTCGCCATCGATCAGGTAAGGAATCGTGCCGAGCGGATTGAGCGCGAGATATTCCTTGGCGAACACCCGCGGCGGGAACGGCAGCATCTTGAGCTCGTAGCCGAGCCCCATCTCCTCCAGCATCCAGAGCGGCCGGAACGAGCGCGCGCCGTCGCAATGATAGAGCGTGATCATGTGGCGTTCCCCTTCTTCATGCCGGGTAATATACCCATCATCTTGCAGAGCACCATCAGCATCACCTCGTCGGTACCGCCGCCGATCGAGGTCAGGCGGAAGTCGCGATAGGCGCGACTGACAGGGGTTTCGTTCATGAATCCCATGCCGCCCCAGAATTGCAGGCAGGCATCGGTGACCTCGCGGCCGAGCCTGCCGGCCTTGAGTTTCGCCATGCTGGCGAGCTTCGTGACATCTTCGCCCGCGACAAGCTGCTCGCCGGCGCGATAGACCAGCGAGCGCAGCAGCTCGACCTCGGTCCGCATTTCCGCGAGCTTGAAGTGCACCACCTGGTTGTCGAGAATCGTGCCGCCGAAGGCCTTGCGGTTGCGGGTGTAATCGATCGTCTCGTCGATAATCGATTCCAGCGCCTTCAGGCAGGAAGCCGCGCCCCACAGCCGTTCCTCCTGGAACTGGATCATCTGATAGGTGAAGCCGTTGCCTTCCTCGCCGATGCGGTTGCGCTTGGGCACGCGGACGTTGTCGAAGAAAATTTGCGCCGTATCGGAGGAGCGCATCCCCATCTTGTCGAGCTTGCGCGCGACGGTGACACCCTTGGACTTCATCGGCACGCAGATCAGCGACTTGTTGCGATGGACCTGCCCGTCGCTGGTATTGGCGAGCAGGCAGATCCAGTCGGCCTGCACGCCGTTGGTGATCCACATCTTGCCGCCATTGATGATGTAATCATCGCCATCGGAACGCGCCTGCGTCTTGATCGAGGCGACGTCGGAGCCGGCGCCCGGCTCCGAGACGCCGACGCAGGCGACCTGATCGCCCGCGATCGCGGGGGTGAGAAACTCGCGCCTGACCTCGTCAGAGCCGAACCGCGCCAGCGCCGGCGTCGCCATATCGGTCTGCACCCCGATCGCCATCGGCACGCCGCCGCATTTGATGGCCCCGAGCTCTTCCGCCATCATCAGCGCGTAGGAATAATCGAGCCCCTGGCCGCCGAAGGCTTCCGGCTTGTTCAGCCCGAGAAAGCCGAGATCGCCGAGCTTCTTGAACAGCTCATGCGCGGGAAAGATGCCCGCCTCCTCCCATTCATCGACATGAGGATTGACCTCGCTCGCGATGAATTTTTGCAAGCTGCGGCGGACTTCGTCGTGGTCGGTGGTGAAGAGCATTTCGTTTCCTTTGTCGTCTTTCTTTCACCTCCCCTTGAAAAGGGGAGGTCGGCTTGCGCTGAAAGCGCACGCCGGGTGGGGATCATCTCTCCACAAGCTCCTGCGCCCGTGGCAGACCCCCACCCCAACCCTCCCCCTTCCAGGGGGGAGGGAGATTCCTCACAATCCCATCTGCCTCGAGGCGAGGTCCTTCATGATTTCTTCGGTGCCGCCGCCGATCGCGTTGACCTTGACCTCGCGGTAGATGCGCTCGACCTTGACGCCGCGCATGAAGCCTGCGCCGCCGAAGATCTGCACGGCTTCGGAGGCGCAGAACGCCATGGTCTGCGTCGCCATGTTCTTCATCATGCAGATTTCGGCGACCGGACTTTCGCCCTGCTCGAGCCGCCATGCCAGCATTTCCAGCATCGCCTGCGATGCGGCGACCTTCTGCGCCATGTCCACGATCTTGTGCCGGATCACCTGATGCTGCGCGATCGGCTTGCCGAAGGTCTTGCGCTCCTTGGCATAGGCGATCGCCTCCTCGACGCAGACGCGCGCAAAGGCGGTGCAGCTCGCCGCCATGCCCATCCGCTCGCTGTTGAAATTGAACATGATCTGCTTGAAGCCCTGCCCCTCGTCGCCGATCAGGTTTTGGGCCGGCACGCGGCAATCGTCGAAATGCAAAGTCGCGGTATCCGACGCCCACCATCCCATCTTCTTCAGTTTGGTGCGCGACAGGCCGGGCGTATCGCCCTCGATCAGGAGCAGGCTGACGCCCGACGCCCCCTCGCCGCCGGTGCGCACCGCGACGGTCAGATAATCGGCTCGCACGCCCGAGGTGATGAACGTCTTCTCGCCGTTGACGACATAATGATCGCCGTCGCGCCGTGCGCGGGTGGTGAGATTGGCGACATCGGAGCCGCCGCCGGGCTCGGTGATCGCGAGCGCCGAGATTTTTCGGCCCGAGAGCACCTCCGGCAGCACCCGCGCCTTCACCTCGGACCGCGCCGCGCGTGCGATCGGCGGCGAACCGATAGTGTGGCTCATCAGGCTGGCACTGACGCCACCTGCGCCGGCGCGTGCCAGCTCCTGGCTCGCCACGATCTTCATGAACTGGTCGGCCGGCACGCCGCCGAACTGTTCCGGAAAGCCGAGGCCGAGCAGGCCAATCCCGGCCGCCTTCTCATAGAGCGCGCGCGGAAACTCGCCGGCCTCATCCCATTCATGCGCGTAAGGCTCGATCTCCTTCGCGACAAAGCGGCGCATCACCTCGCGAAAGGCTTCGTGCTCGGCGGTGTAGAACGGGCTGGTCATGCGCGGACTGTTCTCGTGAAGACATCCGCAAGATGGCGGCAACGCCACGGCCTAACTTGCGTCGAGTGGCTGGCACGGCCTCGATATTCCGCACCGCGGCATGACAGCCACTCCGCGCAAGATTAACGGCGTTTAGCGGCCACTCTGGCCTTAACCTTGGCCTTGGCAACCATGCCCGAAAGTCCGACTGGCGAGAGCATCCGGAGTTGGGCATGGTGGGTTCGGAAAGGCCGGTGTAACGGGCCTCGCCGTAACGACCGCGGCTCACGGGAGGAAATCTTGGCCGTTCGCTACTACGACTGGATTGCGCATTTCGGCCGCCGCACGCCGAACAAGACGGCGGTGATCGATCTGGCGAGCGAACGCCGCTTCACCTATGCACGATTCGATTCGCGGATTTCCCGGCTCGCCAGCCATCTGCGCGACCAATTGAAGATCGCGCGCGGCGACCGTGTTGCGGTGCTCGCGCTCAACAACACCGACACGCTGGAAGTGCAGTTCGCCTGCGGGCGCCTCGGCGCCGTGTTCCTGCCGCTCAACACCAGGCTCACCGTTCCCGAGCTGCAATATATCGTCGGCGACGCTTCGCCGAAGGCGATGGTGCATGACGCCGATCTCGCCGAGACCGCGCTCGAGGTCGCCAGGCTCTGCAAGGTCGAGACATCCTTGCTGCTCGGACCGAATGGCTCCTATGAAGCCGCGATCAAGGCCGCCAAGCCGCTCGACCGCATCGAGCATGTCACCCTCGATGACATCTCGACCATCATGTATACCTCGGGCACGACCGGCCAGCCCAAGGGCGCCATCATCACCCACGGCATGACGTTCTGGAATTGCGTCAATCTCGGCGGCCCGGCCTATATCACGCCGTCCTCGGTGCTGCTCACCGTGCTGCCGCTGTTCCACACCGGCGGGCTCAATTGCTACACCAATCCGGTGCTGCATGTCGGCGGCACGGCGCAGATCATGCGCGCGTTCGATCCCGGCCTCGCCCTGAAGCTGATCAGCGATCCCGGGGTAGGCATCAACGTGTTCTTCGGCGTGCCCGCGATCTACCAGTTCATGGCACAGCATCCGGATTTCGAGAAGGCCGACTTCAGCCGGCTCGTCATCGGCGGCGTCGGCGGCGCGCCGATGCCGGTGCCGCTGCTCAATCTCTGGGAATCGCGCGGCGTCGCCTTGCAGCAGGGCTATGGCATGACCGAGACCTCGCCGGCCGTGCTCGCGCTCGACCGCGAGGATGCCGCGCGTAAGGCCGGCTCCGCAGGCAAGCCGGTGCTGCACACCGAAGTGCGCATCGTGCGGCCCGACGGCACCGATGCCGCCGTCGGCGAGCTTGGCGAGCTCTGGGTCAAGGGACCCAACATCACGCCCGGCTACTGGAACAGGCCGGACGCCAACCAATCCTCCTTCACCGACGGCTGGCTGCACACGGGCGATGCCACGCGCATGGATGAAGAAGGCTTCTACTACATCGTCGATCGCTGGAAGGACATGTACATTTCCGGCGGCGAGAACGTCTATCCGGCCGAGGTCGAGAACGTGCTGCACCAGATTCCCGCCGTCGCCGAGGCTGCCGTGATCGGCATTGCCGACGCACAATGGGGCGAGGTCGGCATGGCGATCGTCGCGATCAAGCCCGGCCAATCCTTGAGCGAAGCTGAAATCCACGCGCATTGCGCCGCCAATCTCGCCCGCTTCAAATGCCCTCGCCTGATCCGTTTCGTCGACGCGCTGCCGCGCAACGCGACCGGCAAGATCCACAAGCCCACCTTGCGCAAGAATTTTGCGTCCGCCTCCCCCGCCGACATCGCTCAGGCCAAAGCCTCCTGATCAACAAGGCTTCCTGACCGACACCCCTCTCTATATCCTCCCTACTCCAACCACGAGCAAAAACAAAGGAATGCTCTCGATGAAGAAGAAACTGCACCTGCTTGCGGCCGCAGCCGCTTTTTCGCTGCTGGCCACCCAGAGCGCCCTGGCCCAGAAAAAATACGATACCGGCGCAAGCGACACCGAGATCAAGATCGGCAATGTCGAAGCCTATAGCGGCCCCGCTTCCGCCTACGGCATCATCGGCAAGACCGAGGAAGCCTATTTCAAGATGATCAATGATCAGGGCGGCATCAACGGCCGCAAGATCAACTGGATCTCCTATGACGACGGCTACAGCCCGCCGAAGACGGTCGAGCAGGTCCGCAAGCTGATCGAAAGCGACGAGGTGCTGTTCATCTTCAACGCGCTGGGCACGCCAACCCAGACCGCCGTGCAGAAGTACCAGAACGCCAAGAAAGTGCCGCAGCTCTTCGTCGCCACCGGCGCCAGCAAGTGGAACGACCCGAAAGACTTTCCCTGGACCATGGGCTTCCAGCCGAGCTATCGCGTCGAGGCGCGGATCTTCGCGAAATACATCCTGAAGGAAAAGCCGAACGCCAAGGTCGCGATCTTCTACGCCAATGACGATTTCGGAAAGGACTATGTGGCCGGCATCAAGGACGTGTTCGGCAACAAGGCCTCCAGCCTGATCGTGGCGGAAGAGAGCTACGAGACCACCGAGCCCTCGATCGACAACCACATCGTCAAGCTCAAGGGCACCGGCGCCGACGTGTTCGTCAACATTTCCACGCCGAAATTTGCCGCCCAGGCCATCAAGAAGATGGCGGAGCTGCAGTGGAAGCCGATGCACCTGATGACAGACGTGTCGATCTCGATCGGCGCGGTGATGAAGCCGGCCGGCCTCGATGCCTCCGAAGGCATTCTTTCAGCGGGTTACCTCAAGGA
>Ga0310811_10010595_pt1 | contig 11910 bp, 6 predicted proteins | sample YCmetagenome_FD_207642 | JGI IMG/M metagenome (GOLD analysis project Ga0310811, IMG submission 207642) | Soil microbial communities from experimental microcosm in Duke University, North Carolina, United States - YC | ecosystem: Engineered > Artificial ecosystem > Soil microcosm > Unclassified ...
GGCGTCCTCGCGCGCAACTTTGCCGTCCCGGCAGGCTGGGGCGACATCATCATTGCCGCCTGGGCCGCGGTGTTATTGATGATCAGAGACTGGTCCTCACGGGAAATGCGATCGGCGCTGCTCCTCTGGAACGCCTTCGGGCTGTTCGACATCCTGCTGGTGATGGCGCTGGCGGCGCAGCAGGCCGCGGCGGATTCCGGCTTTCAGAACGCATTCCGGTCATTGCCCCTCAGCCTGCTGCCCACCTTCATCGTCCCGATCGTGATCGCCACGCACGTGCTGCTGTTCGTGTGGCTCGCAGGTCAAAGGCGTCGAACCGCCTGAGATCAGCGCTTTCCACTCGAAGGCGGGGCGGACATCTCCGGCATCGTGCGCATCGACGAAGCCGCTGACGCCGTCACGGCGTCGGTTACCGAGATCGTGGAACTTCGCGCCGCGCGAAGAACGGCAACCTGCTGATGCGCGTTATCCGCCCATGGCGGTATCACCCGACGGACCGTAGATCGACGGCACTTTGCCCCCCATCGGGCGCAGATACGTCGAGAGCTGCCCGCGATGGTGAATCGCATCGAGCATCAGCATCCACGCGAGTCCCTGCCGCGGCATCTCCAGGACAAGGTTGCCGTTGACGAGAAACTTCCCGGGCGCGTCCCAATCGCTGTCCTGCACCGCAGGCAGCTTTGTCTCGACGTCCTTGCGCGCCTTCTTGTAGATCCCGACGGCTTCGTCCATCGACGTAAACGGCACCTGGTTCCGGTGATTGATATTCCCCGTCGCGAGGAGCTCCACGAGATCCAGCTCGTGGCCAATCAGGTGCGCGACGAGTTCCTGAGCTGAACGCGACTTCGGGTGCGGCCTGTAATCGAGGTTGTCTTTCGGAAGCGCTTCGAGCACGCCCACGAAACGCGGGTGCTCCTGGGTGCAGAGCTGCGTGAAAAATTGGCGGTTGGTCATCTCGAGCCCTTCCGTAGTTAGGTGGTTGACCGTTCTGTTCAATGATGCCGTCGTTTATCGCAAATGTTTCCCAAAGAAGTCCATGGTCCGTGACCACGCGAGTTTCGCGGCATCCGGATCGTAGCGCGGCGTGGTGTCGTTGTTGAACCCGTGTTGCGTCCCAGGATACGTGAACTCCTGGTACGACACGTGGTTGGCCTTCAACGCCGCCTCGAACGCCGGCCAGCCGGCATTGATACGGTCGTCGTTTTGCGCGTAGTGAATCAGGAGCGGTGCTTTGATCTTTGCGGCGTCCTCCGCCGGGGGCTGATTCCCATAGAACGGAACGGCGGCTGAGAGGTCGGGCATCCTGGTCGCGAGCATGTTGACGATGCCGCCGCCGTAACAGAAGCCGACCGCACCGATCTTTCCCGTGCAGTCCGGACGCGACTTCAGCCAGTTCGCGGCCGCGACGAAGTCCTCGCGCGTCTTGGCCTGATCCAGTTTCGTGAACAGCTCGCGTGCCTTGTCCTCGTCGCCAGGGTAGCCGCCGAGGGGCGCCAGCGCGTCGGGCGCGAATGCGATGTAGTTGTCCAGCGCGACCCGGCGGGCGATGTCCTCGATGTGCGGATTGAGACCGCGATTTTCGTGGATGACGAGCACACCCGGCAGCCTGCCGGACGCGGCGGCCGGTTTCACCAGATAGCCGTTCGTCTTCTCGTTGCCGTTCGGCGACGGATACGACACCCGTTCGCCCTTGACGCGCGCGTCATCGGCCTTCACCTGCTGCATCGCGAACACCGGACTGAGCTGGTCGAGCAGCACGCCGGCCGTGACGCCCCCGACGGCAAACTTCGCGGCGCGCTCGAGGAATCCACGGCGATCGATTCCGCCGTGGACGTACTGATCAAAGAGGTTGAGGAGTTCCTGCGGGTATTCGGCAGCTGTTCGGCGTTCCATCACTGCAGCATATACCCGGGAAACACCCGGTAGCGGCCGGCACTGATACAATCCGCCGCACACATGACCCTGGCTGCGGGCGCGACCCTCGGCCCGTACGAAATCCGCGGCCCAATCGGCGCCGGTGGAATGGGGGAGGTATTCAGAGCTCGCGACACGCGTCTCGGACGCGATGTCGCGCTCAAGATCCTGCCGACAACGTTCGCTACAGATCAACACCGGCTGCGCCGTTTTGAACAGGAAGCACGGGCAGCGGCGTCGCTCAACCATCCGAACATTGTTGCGGTCTACGACGTGGGCGCCACCAATGGTGTGCCTTACGTCGTTTCCGAACTGCTTGAGGGGCAGACGCTGCGACAGGTGCTCAGGGGCGGCACGCTTACCACGCGGAAGGCGGTGGATTACGGCGCGCAGATAGCCACCGGGCTTGGCGCCGCGCACGAGAAAGGCATCATCCACCGCGACATCAAGCCTGAGAACATCTTCGTTACGACGGACGGGCGCGTCAAGATTCTCGATTTCGGTCTCGCGAAAGTAACGGACGTGGAGCCGTCGGACGGCACTCGTCCGACGATGACGCAGACGGATCCGGGAACTATCGTCGGAACCGTCGGTTACATGTCGCCGGAACAGGTTCGCGGCGAGCCGGTTGATCCACGCACCGATGTATTCAGCCTCGGCGCGGTGCTCTACGAAATGTTCTCGGGGGAGCGGGCATTCAAGAAGAAGAGTCCCCTCGAGACGGTAAGCGCGATTCTGAACGACGATCCCGCCGATTTTCCCGCGTCGGTGCGGGCGTATACGCCCGCAATCGAACGGGTTGTCAGGCGATGTCTGGAAAAGAGTGCGCACGAGCGATTTCAGTCCGTGCGCGACGTTACCTTTGCGCTCGACGCGCTGTCGAATGCGAGCGGCATCAAGCAGATCGATGGTCTGGACGCCCCGCAGCTCCGCTCGGGCGTGTCGGTCATGCAAGCGATCGGGATCGCACTGGTTGTCGGAATCGGGTCCGCGGCCCCGCTCTGGATCGTCGGCCGCTTCCACAGCGCCTCCCCCAAGCCGGCTGAAATCACCCAATTGACCTTTAGAAGCGGGAATGTGCGAGGCGCCCGCTTTGCGCCCGACGGCCAGAACGTGATTTACGCCGCCGCGTGGGAGGGGCAGCCGGTCAAGCTCTTTTCGACCCGTCCGGGAAGCTCCGATTCAACACCGCTGGCGCTGCCCGACGGCGATTTGATGGCGGTCTCGCATGCGACAAACGAATTGCTTGGGACGATGCCGGCGACGACAGGGGCGCTGTCGCGCGCCTCGCTTTCTGGCGGCGCACCGCGTGCACTGGCTGAACACGTCGTCGCAGCGGACTTCAGCCCCGATGGTCACGCAATCGCTGCCATTGTTGCCACCGCCGAAGGCTACTCGCTGCAGTTCCCGATCGGTAACGAACGTGTGAAATTGCCCTATGAGATGAGTCACGTTCGAGTCGCTCCCGACGGCGAGCAGGTCGCGTTCCTCTCGCATCCCCTGAGTGGTGACGAAGGTGACGTCGAAGTCCTCGGGAAGACAGGTGAGCCGCGAGCGATCTCAAAGGGATGGATTACGCTCGGGGGACTCGCGTGGGCAAACGGCGGCAAGGAATTGTGGTTCACCGCCGCGCGGAAGGGCGCCATACGCGCCCTGTGGGCGGTCACGCTCGACGGACGCGAACGCGCGCTCTATCGCTCGACCGAGCGCCTCACGCTGGCGGACGTCGCGCCGGATGGCAGTGCGCTCATCTCGGCGGGCAGCATGCGCTCGCGCGTCTATTGGGGATCGCTGCACGATACGGCTGACCGTGACCTGTCGTGGTTCGACTTCGACAATGAGCCCACGGTATCGGGAGACGGCCGGCTGGTCGCGTTTACGGAAAGCGGCGAGGGCGCAGGCAGCACGTACGGGGTCTTTGTGCGACCCGCAAACGGCGGGCCAGCTGTTCGCGTCGTCGATGGAGCCAGCGGCATCATCTCCCCGGACGGCACACGCGTGCTGGCGGGTGACGTCGACGACCTGCAGATGGCGACCTTGGTACCGACGGGTGCCGGTGCATCAAAGCGGATCCAATTGAAACCGCTCGAGCAGATCGCGAACTGGCACTGGTATCCCGACAGCCGGCACGTCGTTTTGACCGCCAATGAGCCCGGACAAAAATTTCGGTCATGGCGCCTCGACACCGCAACGGGAGCACTCCAAGCCATCACGCCTCTAGCCATCCAAGGACGTGTCATTTCGCCAAACGGACGATTTCTGGTGGCCGAAGAAGAGACAGGTTGCTATTTGCTGGACTTGCAGAGCGGAGCTCGCGCGCCTATCAACGGCATGGAACCCGGCGAGCGCGCAGTGGGATTCACGGCTGACGGTTCAGCGATTTACGTGTTCCAAACGGATGCGCTGGGCAGCGGCCGCGTGTTCCAGATCGAGCCGGTATCAGGCAAGCGCAGGCTCGTGCGTACGTTGCACCCCACTGAAGCGGGACTTCTATTGGTCGATACGCCGCGCGTCAGCTTCGATGGCGACCATTTCGCGTACAGCATCACGTTTATGACGTCCCAACTCTTCCTACTGAAACTGCAGTAGTGAGGAGCCGGGCGTCCTCAATCAATGCGTAGCCGGCGCGGCGGTCGGCCGGCGCATGAAAATGAGGGAATACACGTAGCAGAGAATGACGACGCAGGCGATGGCGGAAGCGGTGTACGCCTTCGGAACGAACAGAAAGGCCGCGTAGCTCAGAACGCAGCGCACGATCGCATGCTGCAGCCCGGTGGGATCGTCCGCGCCCCACCCGTACGGCACCCACACGATCGCCATCAGAATCGCGCCCCCGAGCACCACCAGCCGCGGATCCGACGCGAGCACCGCCGCCACGATCACGAAGGGCCACAGCAGGACGACGACAACGAGCGACTGCAGAAACATCCCTACGACGGGATTGGCCGACGTGGACTTGACGAATGATCGTCCGCGGAGCTTGTCGATCAGCAGCGCAAACGGGAAGATCGCCCCGCTCCCGAATCCGACGACGAACGCCACCGTCTGGCCTGGAAGCAGCCGGCCGGCGATCGCCACTACGAGCCAGAAGACAATGCCGGCGATCGGCATCGACTGCGTGCTGGTGGCGAGGAAGTCGGCGCGAAGAGTCTGGAGCGAGCTGCTGTTATCGAGCACGGCCGTTATGACGAGCCGTCGGCCAACCGTGTTCCCGCCGATGGCAGCGTGCGGGCCACCTATCGCGTTTCCTTGACGACAAAGATGACATCCAGCGTGCGGCCGAAGTGATAGACATACGATCGTCCCCCATCGGTCCACTGAGTGACCATCAGTTCATAGACGCCGCCGTTGTCGGGCGGACTGATGTCGCGGAGATGCGTTCTCGCACCGGTCTCGATGTCGACCCTGTCGATCCGTGCCGGCACCCCGTTGTTCGCGCTCACCGCGATGGAGCGGTCGTCGTTCCATCCGATGACCGCATCGGCCGCCTCGAACCCACGCGCTGGTGAGTGCGCGGCGCTCCCGATCGTAAGCACCTCGTACCCAGCCGTTCCATGGACGAGCAGTGTGCGGCCGTCGGGAGCCGGCCACGCGGCGCGAATGCCTTCGGGCGTGACGGGCTGTGGAGTGCCGCCCGCGATCGGCAGGACATAGCAGCGCGCCTGCTTGCCTGATTCGGCACCGCACATCAAGAGCTGTTTGCCGTCGGGCATCCATTGCGGGGCCGCAGGATAGGGAGGATCGCCTGTCAGATCTCGAATGGGCTGGCGGTCGATATGCCGAGGCTGCCCGGCGCCCGTCGGATACAGATAGATCTCGCTGGTCGATGGGCTCTGGGCTCCGACCCAGCGGCCATCCGGAGAGGGTCCCCAGGAGTAACCCTCTCCAAGTCGAACGACCCTGTCCGTCGCCATGTCCCGAATCGCCACCGCATAGTTTGGACCCGCGTTCTGGCTCAAATCCGTGAACGCCATCAGACGCCGGTCGGCCGACAGAATGCCGTTCTGGGGAAAATCAAGCCAGGACAGCTCTCGCTCGCCCGTCTGTCCCGGCAACAGAGCACGCATGCTGAACCGAAGGTTGTTGCGCACGATCAACATCCGTCCGTCCGCAGCAACGTCGAGGAGGACCATGGCATCGGCGCTCGCGATCCGCTGGCGGACGACCGGCCTGCCCGTGACGTTGACGATCAGCGGCTGCTGCTCGACACCGCTCTCGGATGCCGAGAAGAGCACCGAACCGCCGTCCGCGGACCAGGCGAGGCCTTCCTCGCCCCAATACTCGCCGGCGAGCTGTTTGATGGCTCCGCTGGACGTCAACAGCTTGACCCAGCCCCGGTCGTCGCCCGCGGTCTGATGCTCGAAGAACGCGACTTGCGATCCATCCGGCGAGACGCGCAGGTCGCTCAGATATCCGCTGACGCTATACCGTACCGTTCCCGACGGATACTCGAGGCGATCCTGATTCCCGAGATGGTGAATGACGGCGACCGAGGCGCCGTCCGGCGCCCAGTCCGCTTCTCGCACGTCCTCCATCCATTGGCGCGGAGCGCCGTCGAGCGTCATACGCGACAACGTGCCGGTGAACAGCCGATGGTGAAGGAACCGCGCTCCCGTCAACACAGCGAGCTCGCCCTTCGACGAGACCGACAGCAGGTGAGTGGCGGGCTGGCCAAGCGTCTGCGGAATCACGCTGCCCGGACGGATCGCGAACAGTTCGGGCACGTTGCCGGTTTTCGCAGCGCTGAACACGATCGTCTGGCCGTCGGGCCCGAACCGCGCATTGGTGACCCACATCGGGTCCCACGACTTGCGTTCGAAGCTCAGCGACGATGGAGGAGGAGAGAGCCGCCGATCGACGATTGCGCCCGCAGCCGCTGCCGCGGCGATCGACAAGGTCGCTACGGCGGGCCACACCCATCGGCGCCGCGGGGCAACGGCGATCGCCGTGCCGGCGCTCGTCGAGATATTCGATCCCGAGAGCGCTTCGAGCGCGAACGCGACGTCGCGCGCGGTCTGAAACCGCTCTCTCGGATTCTTCTCGAGGCAGTGACGGAGGATCCGATCGACGGCCGGCGGGATTTCGCCGCGTACTGCAGCCAGCTCCGGCGGATCGTCCCGCAGGATGGCCGTCATCGTTTCCGCCGACGTATCCCGCTGAAACGCGCGGCGCCCCGTCACCATCTCGTAGAACACCGCGCCCAACGCGAACAGGTCCGCGCGCGCGTCGACGGGATCGCCTTTGATTTGTTCGGGCGCCATGTACCCCACGGTGCCCATCACCGTGCCGGCATCGGTCAGCGCGGCAATCGTCTCGCCCGCGGCTCCGCTGACGGCGGCTGTTCCAGCGGGAACGCTCGCGCGGGCCAGTCCGAAGTCAAGAATCTTCAGCTGCCCGTCCTCGAGCAGGAAGACGTTCTCGGGTTTGAGATCCCGGTGGACGAGCCCCTTGTCGTGAGCAGCACCGAGACCGCGCGCGATCTGGACGGCATAGTCGAGTGCCTTGCGGATCGTCAGGGCTCCCTGACTCAGTCGCTCGCGCAGTGTCTCCCCTTGCAGCAGCTCCGTGACGACATACAGCTGCGCCTGGTCTACGCCGGTGTCGAAAATGTTGAGGACGTTCGGATGCGAGAGCGTTGCGATCGCCTGTGCTTCACGCTCGAACCGCGCGCGCCGATCCGGATCGTTCGCGAAGGCGGGCGGCAGCACCTTCACGGCGACGTCGCGATTGAGACGCACGTCCCTGGCGCGGTACACCTCGCCCATCCCTCCCTGGCCGAGGAGCGCCTGAACGACGTAGGGTCCGATGCGGGTGCCGGAGCTCAGAGCCATGTCATGGAGAGGGCGTTGGTGGCGCGCGAATCATACTCCGGCTGATACAATCCGCGCACACATGACGCTGGCGACAGGATCTCACCTCGGACCGTATGAAATCGTGGACCCGATCGGCGCCGGCGGAATGGGGGAAGTCTTCCGCGCGCGCGACACACGACTTGGACGGGACGTCGCGCTCAAGATCCTGCCGACGACGTTCGCAGCCGATCAGGACAGGCTTCGGCGTTTCGAACAGGAAGCCCGCTCCGCGGCGGCCCTCAACCACCCGAACATCCTGGCCGTTTACGACGTCGGCACCACGAATGGCGTGCCGTACGTCGTCTCCGAGCTGCTCGACGGACGGACGCTTCGCGCGATCCTCGAGGGCGGCGGACTGCCGACACGCAAGGCGATCGACTACGGCGTGCAGATCGCGGGAGGACTCTCGGCAGCCCACGAGAAAGGCATCATCCACCGCGACATCAAACCGGAGAACGTGTTCGTCACGAAAGACGGCCGCGCCAAAATCCTCGACTTCGGTCTCGCGAAACTCGCCGACATGCCGACGGCGGATGGCGCACGCGCGACGATGACACAGACGGACCCGGGGATGGTGGTGGGCACCGTCGGGTATATGTCACCCGAGCAGCTGCGCGCGGAGCCCGTCGATGCGCGGTCGGATGTGTTCAGCCTGGGCGCGGTGCTCTACGAGATGTTCGCCGGGGAACGCGCATTCAAGGGCAAGACGGCCGTCGACACGATGAGCGCGATCCTGAAAGAGGATCCGGCGGATTTCCCGCCGGCGGCGCACGCGTCGGCGCCGGCCGTCGAACGCGTCGTGCGGCGGTGTCTCGAGAAGAACGTCGACGAGCGGTTCCAGTCCGCTCGCGACATCATGTTTGCGCTCGAGGCGCTGTCGAGCGCAAGCGGCATCAAGCCGGCCGCACTCCTCGACGTTCCGCCGGCGCGCTCGAGCGTGACTGCGCGCACGCTTGGGCTCGCAATCATTGCGGGCGTCCTTGCCGTTGGCGCAGCCTGGTTGGGCGGCCGCGCGACCGCCCCCGCGCCGGTCCCCCCGAAGATCACACAATTGACGTTCCGCAGCGGCATGGTGCGCGGCGCGCGCTTTGCGCCCGATGGCCAGAACGTGATTTATGCAGCCTCCTGGGAAGGACAGCCGGTGAAGCTCTTTTCGACTCGTCCCGGAAGTTCCGATTCGACAGCGCTGGCAGCGCCCGATGCGGACCTGATGGCCATCTCGCGGACGACGAACGAAATGCTGATGACGGTCGGAGCGCAACCCGCCTTTACGTTTTACACCAGAGGCAGACTGGCACGGGCCTCTGTTTCCGGCGGCGCGCCGCGCGCGATCGTCGACAACGTGATCGCCGCTGATTTCAGCCCGAACGGCCAGGCGCTCGCTGCAATCATCGCGAACGACGGGACTTTCTCGCTGCAATTCCCATTCGGGACCGAACGCCTGAAGACTCGCTATGCCATCAGCCACGTTCGGGTCGCTCCGGACGGGGAACAAGTCGCGTTCCTCTCTCATCCGCTTGGGGGCGACGAAGGTGATGTCACCGTGCTCGGCAAAACAGGTGCGGCGCGACCACTTTCCCGCGGGTGGCTCACGCTCCAGGGCCTCGCGTGGGCGAGAGGGGGGAAAGAACTCTGGTTCACGGGAACCCGCCAGGGAGGCGTACGGGCGCTATGGGCCGTCACGCTCGACGGCCGCGAACGCGAGCTGTATCACTCGACCGAAGGACTCACGCTTCAGGACGTTGCCCCCGACGGTCGCGTGCTGCTTTCGGCGGGCAGTCCGCGCTCGCACGTGCACTTCGGTTCGCTCCGCGACGAAACAGTGGACCGCGATCTTTCCTGGTTCGACTACACGAACGTCCCGTCGCTGTCGGCCGATGGCAAGCTCCTGGCGTTCATGGAGAGTGGTGAGGGAGCGGGGGAAACGTACGGCATCTTCGTCCGACCGGTCACCGGAGAACCGGCAGTGCGGCTCGCCGACGGCAATGGCGGAGTGCTCTCGCCGGACGGCACGCAAGTGTTCACCACTAATCTCGCGGACGTCCACACGTTGAGGGTGGTGCCGACCGGCACAGGTGACCCCAAGCAGATACAACTCAAAACGCTCGATCAAATCAGTGAAATGAACTGGTTCCCGGACAGCCGCCATGTGCTCCTGATCGCGAACGAGCCCGGACGCCCTCAGCGGGCGTGGCGACTGGATACCACGAACGGCGAGCTCAAGGCGATCACAGCCGAAGGCGTACATGCGGCGCGCTTTGTTTCGCCCAATGGGCGGCTGCTGCCCGTCGGCGCCGGATCCGAGCGTTATTTGCTGGATCTGCAGAGCGGAGCCAAGATCCCGGTCAAGCCGGATCTCCAGGAAGTGGCCGCTGGTTTCACGGCCGATTCAGCGGGCGTTTACCTCTATCTGGCGGATCCACACGGTGGCCGCCTGTCTCGACTCGACATCGCGTCGGGCGGCCGCACGCTCTTGCGAACCATTCACCCGACCGATCCCGGCTTCGCCACGATGGAGGTCCCGTTTTTCAGCCTGGACGGTGACCACTTCGTGTACACCTTCGGTACCCAGCCTTCGCAGCTGTTCCTGCTGAAGCTGCCATAGCACTCAGAAGGTCGCTGAGCGCGTCGCGGTAGTATTCCGCATGCAGAAGAGTCGCCGCCGGACGTTCGCCACTCTGTTCACCGCCGCGGTCGCCGCAGCGACCGCAGGCGTCAGCGCGGATACATATCCGCGCCAGCCCGGCATCGACGCCGAGCACTACGTCTTCCGCCTCACGCTTCTGACAAACGATTCGAACGAAATTCAGGGTGAGGCGACCGTCCGTCTGCGCATCACGGAAAACGGCGTGCAGGACGCGTTCCTCGATCTCAGGTCCGCGACGGCCGACGGCAAGGGGATGACGGTGACCCGGGTCACCTCCAGCGGCCAGCCGGTGCCGTTCACGCACGAGCAGAATCGGCTGAAGCTCCCACTGCCGGCCGGCGTGAAGGCGGGCGACGAGGTCACATTCGACATTGCCTACTACGGTGCGCCCGCCAACGGCCTCCGCCTCATGAACAACATCCACAGTGAGCGCACCGCGTTCAGCGAGAACTGGTTCCACAATGCCCGCCAGTGGCTGCCGACGATCGATCACATCGCCGACAAAGCGACCGCCGAGTTCATCGTCACGACGAAGGCGGAGTATCAGGTGATCAGCAACGGCCTCCTCGTGGAGCAGCTCGATCTGCCGGGAGGCCTGCGCCGGACGCACTGGTCCCAGCACGTCGCGGTGTCTCCCTGGCTGTACTCGCTCGGCATCGCGCACTTCATCGTCGACTACGAAGCGCCGGTAAAGGCCACGCAGCTCTCGTTCTGGGCGTTTCCTCAGGACGCCGACAAGGGGCTGGCGGCGCTCGAACGTGATGCGCGCGGCGCCTTCGAGTTCTTCTCTGAAAACGTCGGGCCGTATGCCTACGAGAAGCTCGCGCACGTCGAAGCGGCCAACATGGGGGGCGGCACCGAACACGCCACGAACATCTTCTACGGCGAGAAGAGCGTCTCCACGGGAAGTGCACCGGTCGTCCACGAAACCGCACACCAGTGGTTCGGCGACGCCGTCACGGAGAGCGATTGGAACGACGTCTGGCTCAGCGAAGGCTTCGCCACGTATTTCACACTGCTGTACACGGAGCACGCCGCGGGGCGCGACGCGTTCGTGGAAGGACTCCGCCGCAGCCGCGATACCGTGCTTCGCGTCGAGAAGGCGCTTCCGAACACGCCCGTCGTGCACGTCAACTTCGACGAGTCGAATGAAACGGGCCCGAACAATCAGCTCGTGTACCAGAAGGGCAGCTGGATGCTGCACATGCTTCGGAACCAAATCGGCACTGACGCCTTCTGGCGAGGCATCCGCCTGTATTACCAGGCTCACATGAACGGATTGGCGTCGAGCGCCGATCTTCGTGCCGCGATGGAACAGGCATCGGGGCAGGATCTCTCGTGGTTCTTCAGCGAGTGGCTCACCCGCAGTGGCGTCCCTGCGATCGACGGCAGCTGGCGGTATGACGCCGCGGCCCGACAGGTCGTCGTCACGATCCGGCAGACGCAGCCCGGCGATCCCTATCGGCTGCAGGTGGGAGTTGGGATCGTACAAGCCGA
>Ga0310811_10010597_pt1 | contig 11909 bp, 23 predicted proteins | sample YCmetagenome_FD_207642 | JGI IMG/M metagenome (GOLD analysis project Ga0310811, IMG submission 207642) | Soil microbial communities from experimental microcosm in Duke University, North Carolina, United States - YC | ecosystem: Engineered > Artificial ecosystem > Soil microcosm > Unclassified ...
ATGCCGTCCATGAACACCGGCGCGCTGGTCGGCGGCTGCGTGCGCTGGGGAGCGGGGATCTCGTTCCCGTTCTCGTCCATGTGGTTGTACGGCAGGTAGGCGTGGTTCTGCGTGTTCGCCGTGGCCCAATAGTTCTCGTAGCCCTCGATGGCCTCACCCGGCGCGGTCCACGGCTGCTTGGACTGCAGCGCACCGTATTCCAGCGCGGCCGACGCGTTGTAGTTGTACGCGCGCTGCGAGTCCTTCAGGTAGCGCGTGAGGCCCTTGCGGTCCAGCTTGCCCTCGATGACGATTTCCTCGCCTGGCACGCGGATGATCGGAATGTACTTGCCGAGCCACACCGACTTGTCGACGATCTCGTCGCCCACGATCAGATACCAGCGCACGGTCCACTTCGGCACGCGCCGGCGCTGCGCAGAACCTTCGGCATGCGCCTGTTCGAGCAGCGCGCGGCCTTCAGCGGGCATCGACGATTCACGGGTCAGGGTCACGCCGCCGTCTTCACCCTCGATCGCGTATAGCCATTCCTTCTGCTCGTCGCGCTCGTAGTATTCGGCCACGCGCACGGTGTCCTTGCGGTGCCACGACAGTTCGCCTTCGCCCATCGTGGCTTTGCCGGTGGCCTTCGGATACTTCTTCTCGGCCTTGTCGCGCGGCATGTCGTCGAATACGAATGCGAACCGCGCGTCGGACCCGTCCGTCTTCTTCATCATCGGGTCCATGTAGATCGAAAGCGGATCCTGTACCTCGCGGATGAAAAGGTCCTGGTCGAAGCTGTCTTCATCCACGTAGTCAGCCACGATGCGCCAGTAGCCTATGCCCCCGCCGACCTGAAACTCCATCGCCTTCTTGTACGCCTGCTGCGCGTTCGAGATGTACTCGATGCGGCGCACGACCTGTTCGAACACCTGCGCGCTCTCGTACGTCGATTCGTTGCCGGTCGCGCTGATCTTGATCGACGGCTTGTTTTCCTTGCCGAAATTGACCACGTGCAGCCAGTGCGTATGCGTCTTGTTGATCGTGACCATCGGCTGACCGGCGATCTGGCGCGCGGCGCGCACGGACGCGTTCCACTGGTCCTGGTTGTCCGGGTCGGCGAACAGGAAGCGGATATCGTCCTTGAACTTCGAGCGGAACTCGCTTTCCCACGACACGCAGGATGCGAAGCGCTCATGGGCACGCGATACGATGGTCTTGCTCTTTTCAGCCATGATCAATCCCCCGTCCACGCGTCTTGCAGGATGAACTGCGGCATGTCGTCAATCCACACATCAACAGGCCGACCCAGCGCTTCCATGTGCGGTTTCTTCGCCTTCCGGTCCGTGTATTCGACCCGGCTCGCGCGCTCGGAAAGCTGCTCCGGGATCGCTTCGGACCATTCGCGCCGGCGCATCGTCACAACCTCGACTGAATGCCCGTGCGACTTGGCCAGCGTGATGAAGCAATCCCACATCTCGGGGTCGGCGGTGTAAGTTTTGTCGTAGTCGAGCGCGATGCGCATGATTTAGCCCATCCAGTAGCCAGGTTGAACGCGGCCCGTATGCACAGCGGTGCGCGGCCCCTTCGGAATGCCCTTCTTCTCCGGCTTCGAATCCTTCAGCGCCACCGCCATGTAACCGAACGCATCGGCCGCGTGCGACGCCCAGTCGTGCAGCGGCTCGTTGCTGAACTGCTTCGTTTCCTCGTCGACGTCGTATTTGTAGTTGTTCAGCGCCTCGATGCCGACGGCGCACTTCTGCTCGTCGAAATAGATCAGCGGGAACATAAGGCGCGCGGCCTCGATGCGAGTGTCGATCGACGTTTTCGGGACGGTGCGCACCTTAAACCCGGCGTCGCGCAACTGCTGCGCTACCGTGCGCTGCGAGGCCAGCAGTTCGTTATTGGCGTCGTGCGGCAGCCAGCAGTCGCCGTAGCGGTACTGCTTCGCCTGCAGTTCGACGGCATACTCGCCGATGTGCTTGCCTGTGCCTTCGAGATAATCGATGACGCGGTATTCAAACGGCCCGAGCTGCGCGAACCAGATGGCTGTCTTGTCGGCCCGCCCCAGGTCCCAGAACAGGTGAACTGGCTTCGTCGGGTCGTACGGCACGCGCGTGATGCGTTGCGCGGCGTCGCGGATCTCACGCGCGTAGACCGCGCCCAGCACCGGCGCTTCGAATGAGCACATGAACTCCTGATCGAACAGGGCGTTGCCCATCGCCTCGCCAAAGTCGCGCACATACTCCGCGCGCAGCTTCGTCAGCTTCTCGGCGTCGTACTGGCCGGTGTCGACGGCCGTCAGGATCTGCGCGAACGAATCCGGGTCACTGCGAGCGCCCTGGTATGTGGTGTGCGCGTGGTTCTTGCCGCGCGGCGTGGTGATGAAGATCTGCCAGCCGTTGTTCTCGGCCAGAATCGGGCGCAGGTAGGCCTTTGCGGCAGGATTTGACAGCGCCCACTCGGAATAGACAATGCCCACCGGAGGAGCGCCCACCATAGCGTTGTAGTTGTCCGATCCGAGGACCTGCCACGTCGAGCCGTTGACGAACTCAATGTACATCTCCTGGTCGTTCTTCTTCTTGCGGATGGCCTCGGGGAACGCCTCGTCGATACGCTTCTTGCCCGATCGCGGGTTCACGGCGTTCCAGATTGCCTTGCGGGCCTGTGCAGCCATCGGCAGCATGTGCCAGTAGCCGCCGATGCGCTCAAAAGCCGCCACCGCGGTACGGTGCAGCGCAACCTCATCCTTGCCCGCGCGCCGGCACCAGATCAACTCTGCGTGCTTGCCGCCGCGCTCGAGGTAATCCCACGCGGGGCGCTGGTACGCTCGCGGCGTCCAGCCGTTAGGCAGCTGGATCTTTGGCATTGGCCGCCCCGAAGCGCACGATTTCGATGGACAGCGGACCGCCATCCTTGCCCGCCATTTCGTGATCGACCTTGTCCCGCCAGTTCTGCCGGTTCTTCATCCAGAAGATCTGCGCAACCACGTTGCCGCCCAGCGCGTTGTCGTAGAGCGCGCCGGCCACCTTGGCGTCCGCCATCTGCTTGCCGTGGGCGAGCGCGGCCGCGAAGTCAGCGTGCTTGTCCTTCCAGGTGCGAATGGTGCGGTCGGAAGTGTTGAAGAACTGCGCAAGTTGCGCGTCGGTCGCGCCGAGCAGGCAGTAATTGCGCGCCAGTTCGGCGTATTCCGGCTTGTAGAGCGAGGGTGCGGCCATTACCGCCCCCGAATGTCGCCTGCGGTGAGGCGCGCCCGCATGACGCGAAAGCAGATGTTGCGCGCGGCCATGCGAGCGGCCTGCTGGCGCGCTTCGGCGTCTAGCAGGGCGTCGAGGTTGCCGTTCAGGTGACGGCGAAGCTCGGCGCGTCGGCGGATGGTGGTGTCGTAGCTCACAGCGGGGCGCTCCATTTCGTGAACGACAGCGCCGGCTTGCGACCGTTAATCCACGAGAATTCGAGCACGCGGCCGACAACATAACGGCCGTAGAGCATTTCATCCGTGCGGATGTCGTAGAAGCGTCCCACGCATTTGCGAAGCGAGAACGCAAAACGGGCGACGATGCGCCCGGTATCGCGTCGGAAGGTGAAGCGAATCACTTGCTCACGCCCCGCTCTTTCGGCGCTTTCACGCCGTTGAGCTTGACCGGCTCGGGCTTCGGGCCGCTCGGCGGCATGCCACCGTGAAACGTGCCCGCCTTGGCCGAGCGCGACGCGTGCGCGCACCCGGTTGCCACCTTCATGTTGCTGCCATCTTTCAGTCCGCCGCTCATGTCGCTCTCCCGTGGGAATGGAACACCGAATACGCGCGACTCTATGTGACGGGAAAATTTCGCGCTACTGGCGACGGAACCCGCCCGACAGCTTCGCCAGCGCCATCAGGTCATACCCGACGAGTTGCCCCGTCATATGCGCTGGCTGGGTGCGCGCGCCGGCCACGTTCGGATTGAAGTCCTCGCGAATCCAGTACCGCGGCGTCTTGAAGTCGCGATTCACGCCCGATTCCTCCATCGCGCCTGTCGCGCACGCCTCCCGCAGCACGGCCTCGACTTCCTCGACGGTGCCCTCGTACAGCAGCGCCAAGCATTTCGGCGTGTAGGGCTTGCCTGGCACCAGCGTGGCGAGCAGGCAGTCGAGCGTGAGCGGGAGACGGACTTTGCGTGCGCGCATGGATTGCCTTTATCGTCGTGAGCCTGCCTGCCCTGCCGCCATTCCGATAGCCAACCCGGTGGCGACCGAGTTATCGTGCTGGTCCTGCTCGCGCTGGTAGTTCACGGCCAAGGTGGCGCGGCATTGGATGTAGTCGGACGAACCAGGCTTTGCGCCCCATCGGATGCATTGGGCGTTCTGCGTGGCGTCCACTTCCTTGTCGCTTGGCCCGGAACACTCCTTGACGCCCAGAGCAATGACGATGGCCGCGATTGCACCGTAGATCAGCGCGCTCATCACAGGTGGCTCTCCGCGGTCTTCACCCACGCTTCGAGCTCGCCCGGCAGCATGGCGAAGTCGCGACGCAGGCAGGCGACGATCTTGCGCAGGCAGCTGGTGTGCGGGTGTTCAGCAGCGGCGGAGGCGTCGGTGGATACACCCTGCACAGAGGGCTGCGTGGCGGGTTGGGCGTCCGCAGCGGGTGCAGCGTTTGGGGAATCACCAGTACCCTCCTGCTCGCTCGATTTCGCGGTCGTATCCGCGGCCGGTTGCGAGGTCGAAGCGGGCGACTCCCCCGGTTGCGCGACCGCCGGCGCGTCGGGGTGCAGAAAGTGCTCCACCTTCTCTTCGAGCGCATGCATCGCGCCCATGATCTCGCCGACGACGCCCTCTTTCGGTTGCTGCTCGCTGATCTGCTGTGCTGCCTGTGCGATGGGATCGCTCATGACTGTTGCTCCTGTTGGACTGCTGGTTTATCGGGATACCTCTCCATCGCGCGCCTGAGCTGCGCGTCGAAGTCTTCATCGCGCCGGCGGTCGTGGCCGCAGACGCAGCGGTTTAGCTCGATGCAGCGCTGCTGGTGGGCGCAGTGCCAGAGGGCGGTGTCGGTGAGGACGCTCATGCCGCCTCCCGTGCCGTCACCGTGACCGCTACAGCCAGCGCCGCCCACGCGTGCGATGACACGCCGTACAGCGGCCCCGGCTGCGACTTGGTGCCCACTTGCGGCGTCTTGCCGCCGCCGGTCCTCGGGAACATGTCGAGCAGCGCCTGGCGGATATTCGGGTCCTTGGCCTTGGCCGTGCCGCACAGGTGCAGCTTTACGTCGCGACGGTAGACGAGACGCACGGCATCCGGGTCGCGCGCAGCCTGCATGAAGCGGCCGATCCACACGCATGTCTCGAAGACCTCGCGGCCGACCGCCATGCCGTAGGAGGCGATCATTTCGATGGCCATCCGGTCGTAGGCCAGATGCTGGATGGCCTGCAGCATGCGGTCGTTCGGCATTACGCCGGACTGCTGGATAGCGCCGCCGGCGAGCGTGCACCAGCCGCTTTTGTCGGTACCTGGGTCGATTGCGAGCGTAATCATTCCGCCCCCTCATCGCGCACCGCCGCGCACGGCCGATCCGCCCGATGCAGCACGCCGGGCAGCGAGGGGGTGCCGCAGGTGCAGAGCCAGGGTTGGCGGGGTGCAGCCAGCGCATATAGCAGCGTCCTGACTTGCGAATCCGGCATCGTCTCTACGTATCGCAACGCCGCGCGCTTCACGGCGTCCAAGTCGGAAAAGTCGAACCCATCGCCCGCGTATTCGGCCATCAGCCGCGCGATGGGAGTGTTGCCGTCGGCACTGCGCGTAGTGGTCGCTTCGGCTTTTTGAGCGGAAGCATGGCTGTCAGGTTTTGTCGGGTTCACGGTGTCACACGGCATGGTTGGTCACTCCCTCGGCGGTCGAGTAGGCGAAGTAGGGTTTCGGGTGCCATGTAGGCGATTGCTTGAACTGCAGGCACGATCGGTCGAACCACAGGCGCATCAGGGGCTCTTCGCCGGTCGCGCGCTGCTTCATGCACCGCAGTTCCGCGTCGCGCTCGCCTTCGCCGGCCGCCTCGCCCTTCTCTTCCTTCGCCTTGTTGCGCCAGACCGAAAACACGTTGTCGGGCAAGTCGGTGATCGCCGCACCGCCCCGGATGTCCATCTTTCCGGGCGCGCGGGATTCGTCCTGTGCCTTTCTGGCATGGGCGACGAGATGCATGTGCACGCCAAATTCGTTCTTGAAATCGCACAGCTGCTCGATGAAACGCTTCTGGCCCGTGTAGTCGTCTTCGGCCAACCCGCACTTGAGCAGCGAATCGATGAAGAAATGCGTCACGCGGTAGCGCTTGGCGGCATACCGGAACGCCTCAAACAGTGCGCTGGCGTCGGCATTGCCCGTTTTGTCGAAGATCCACAGCGAGCCGTCGAGCCAACCGTGCGCCGCGCGGATATAGCCCTCGGTGGGGGACGCGGTTGCGCAAGCCTGCTGGGTGAGCCGATACAGGAGCTTGCGCGGCATCGTCTCGCCCGAGAAGACGCAAACGCGCTCCCCCTGCTTGACCAGATCGACCATCACATGCCCCAGCAGGTCGCTCTTGCCGTGGCCGTTGATGCCGGTCCACACCGACAGCTCGCCCGGCCGCAGCCTCACCCGATCCTGCAGACCGGGCCACGGCAGCGTCGCACCAGTCGCCGCCATCGCGGGGCCGGCGAACATCGCCACCACCTCGTCGACGTACGACAGCGGCGTGCGCAGGTCGGCAGGCTCGATGCGCTTCGCCGCGGCCACCGCTTCGATAATCTCGTCGCGCTCCACACCCTGCTGCAACGCCTCGTTCGCGTCCTTCAGCCGATAGCCGACAATCCGGCAGCGCTCGATGCCCAGCCGGGCCGCGACTTCGCGAACGCCCTTCTGCCCCGCTTCGTCGTTGTCGAACCACAGGAAAATGTCCTGGAAGCGCTCGAGCCGGTCAAAGTCGGAATCGATCCACTGGTGATTGCCCGCGCCCTGGTTCACCGACAGTGCCGGGAAGCCGTACTGGTACAACGACATGGCGTCGATCTCACCCTCGGTGATGACGATCGACTTCGTGTCGTCGGGGATCAGATCCCACCCGAACAGGCACGGCTCAGCGTTGGCGGCCTGCCATGTACGCTTCTTGCCGTTCGGATCGCGCGCCAGCGCAAGGTGCTTGACGTTCACAAGTTCGCCGTCGCGCAGAAACGGGAAAATGATCGCGTCGTCATCCTTCGTCGCCGCCACCTTGAACGCCTCGACTGTCTCCGGCGCGAGTTTGCGCACCCGCGTCAGGTAGTCCAGCACTTCGCCCTTCGGCTTGCTCGCCGGGGGCTTTGCCGGCCGCGCATAGGTCTTCGCCGGCGAAGCAAACACCGGCGCTGCGATACCGAGATGCTCACGGCACGCTTCGAACGCGTCTTTCTTCGTCATCCCGCGCACCGCCGCCCACAGGTCGATCAGATCGCCCGCATCGCCGGTCGCGAAGTCTTTCCACAGGCCGGCCTTGTTGCCAGTGAGGCGCACCTTCAGCGAATCGCCATCCTCGCCGCCGATACTGCCCACGCAATACTCGGCACCCTTGCGCTTTCCGTTGGGCAGCAGCATCGACGCGATGGATTCAGCGTCCTGCGCGAGCCGTTGGCTGATCTCTTGCCAGTTCAATTGACGTACCTCTTGTCGCCAGGGTTGCAGTAGCCGCTGTCTCCTGCGTTGCCGTTTGCGTTCCGAACCGGCTTCGCGTTGTCCTGAGCGCGCGAAAGCCAGTTGGTCAGGAATCGGGCGTAGTTCGACTTGCGGTTCTTCGGGTTTGCGATGACCCACGCGGACGCCTTCGCCAGTTCGGCCGGCACGTTCACCGCGGGATAGGCCTCGTTCCACGTTGCGGACAATCGATCTGGAATTCCCAGCCATTTGCCGCTGGCGTCGAGCGAGATTTTTTCGCTCGGCGCAGAAGGTGTTAAGTCTTTCTTCTCTTCTCTTCTCTTCTCTTCTCTAGGGGCGTTACGTGACGTCACCGTTACGTCACTCGTTGCGTCACTGGAATCGTCACGCGTTACGTCACCAAAACCGTCACTTTGTGACGCTTTTTGTCGCTCGCGATACCTGCGCTGACGCTCCGCTGCCTTCGAGCCAGACTGGCGCTCATCCGCCACAGCATTGAATTCCGAGAAGTTCGGCAGGCAAATCCCAGCGGGGGTTTTGGAGATTTCGATCCAGCCAACCGACTGCAACGCGCGACCGAATGAAGGCACCTGAACGATCTCGTCGACACCCTCGATCGTCATGAACGAAACGAATTCTTCGCGCGAATGCTCGTTCGCATAACCCCAAAAACGTAGCAGCGCGCAAACTGTCACATAACGCGTTACGCGTAACGCAGCGTTACGGTCGTTACGGTGTTGATCGTCACTGCCGCCGTAACACGGGACAAAACTGGAAAGCGTCGACCACTGCTGAAAATCAGATTGATCCGCGAGAAATTCGGCGATCGCCATCACCTTCGGGTGAGTGACGAGGTTCACGCGCATCTTGATCCAATCGCTTGCCATTTAATGCCCCTTCAGATCGAAGCGCGCAAAGATCTTCGCCACGGTCGCGGCGCAGATGTATTCGTGGCAGTAGAGCCACATCACCGAGCGTTTCAGGATCGTCTTCACAGCGATCTCCAGAACACCACGCAGCCCAGAACGAACGAACCGACCATCCAGACGGCCATCAGCGTTTCGGTATCCATCACGCAGCCTTCGATTCGAGATAAGCGACACGGGCCCGCAGGCGCATGATTTCCGCCTCGGGGGAATTGATCAGGTCCGCGATCTGGCTCTTGCGCATCTCGGCGTACTGAGCGATCGCCCAGTTCGAGCAGAGGTGCTGCAGCACAAGCTCCTGATCGCTGGTGAGGTAGCCGCGGCCGTTCTTGACCTTCGTCAGATGCGGCGCGGCAAAACCGAGGTACGAGGCGATTTCGCTTTCGCGAATGCGGCGCACGCGCTTGTCCAGACAGAGCCGGATGGCGGCGCCATAGTCGTCGCAGCTGGCAATTAACCCTTCCTCTAGGGTGCGGGGCTTCGGAATCTCCATCAGCACCGGCAAAGCCAACTGCATCAGGTCATTGAAATTTTTCATGTCCGTTAACCGTTGTTAGCCATTGCGTTAACCGTTGTGCAATGCGCCAAATAAAGGCGTCACAAGGACGCCAAATGAAAAATTCAAACGACCAGGGGTTCGAGCTTTCTGCTCTTGTTCATGCCACCGACCGGCGGCTGCGCATCGTCGGATGCAGCCATCGAATCCAGACCGTCGCCCCAGATGTCTGGCCGCAGCTCGGCGAGAGTGAAGCGCGAGTCGTATGCGACGATCCGCTTGCACAGATCCGCACTGGGTTTGCGCTTGCCGAGCGAGCAGTTGTAGAGGTAGTTCACCTTTGCACCCACAGCGTCGGCAAAGGCCTCGCGGTCGGGCCGCTTGGTAATTCGGAAGTACGTACGCAGGTCCATGTCTATACCGTGGTGGTTGGTGGATGCGACCTGAGTATAGACCATTCTGGTTTATCTACACAAACCTTTTTGGGCGTTTATCAAAATGGTTCAAAACGGTAGGCTGGACCATATGAAGACGTGCAAAGAGATGCGCCTCGAGAACGCCAGAGCGCTCGCTGGAAGCCCAGCTGCATTCGCGCGGAAGCTCGGTATGTCCAGCCAGCAGGCAAACGCGCTAATCGGCCCAAACCCCGTCAGAGGCATAGGAGACGAGAAGGCGCGCGAGATCGAAAAGCGCTACGAGAAAGAAACCGGGTGGCTGGATCACGATCACGAATCCGCGTCGCATGATTCGTCGAACAGCGATCGATACAACGCTCTGAGCGAGCAGGCAAAAAGTCTCATTTCGTGTGTCGTTGACCTGGACAGGGTTGGCAATCTGTCCCGATCAACCTTCCTTCTGCATACTGGTTTACTCCGACTTTCTGCAGCAGCCTCGGAATTACACACTGGCTCCGCGCGAGCCGAAATGATTGCCGACATCGAGAGGCTGATTGGCTCCGCATCCGAAATACCGGGGGCCACCGATGAACCGAGACATACAAGGAAGTGAAGTTGTGAACCTGGCCCGTTACAGGGCCAAAGCGCAGCAAAAGCAGGAAGAACGCCGAAGCGAGCAAGAAAGACTGCTGGACGAAATCACGTACCACATCCTTATGGCCGCGAGAGCCATCGCAGCTCATACCCCACCCAAATAAGCAGCACCCCCAACGGCCCGCCTCGAAGCGGGCCTTTTAATTTCCGCTCCGCACAATCCGATCCTATTAGGCTGCTCAGCCGATAGAAAACTATTTGCTCTGCCACAAACCATTATGGTTGTACTTCTAAACCGTTTTGGTCTACACTTGCCTCAACGCTGCACGACACGCAGCGACCAAATGGGGTGAGAGATGAGCAACCTGATCAAGTGGATCGACAGCCATGGCACCGCAGCGCCGACCGTCGATAACGGAGACGGCACGCTGACCGTTTCAAGCGTCTGCGTCCAGACGAATCTCCCGGAAGGTCACCCGGGCCGCGTTTTTGTCGAGCGCGACGTGATTCCCGCGACGCTGTCGGCCGCGCGCGATCTGCTCGGTTATTAATGCGAGGCGCGCCATGGAAGTCGCAACCTTCAAAGTCCGCAGCGCGATCAATGCGCTGCACGAAGCGGCCGAACAGCTGGTGTTCCAGCGCGGCTGTTCCGGCCAGATTGCCGCAGAGTGCATCAAGGCGATGGCGGCGCTCGAGGCGTCTCTTGCGATCGCTGGTGAGCCGCGTGTGATGCGCGTGGTTGGCGAGACGGACTGATTCACAAATCGTCGCCGACCGCTGGTCGACGGATCAAGTCTGAGGCGAGCTGGAACCGTAACCAGCATAACCAATTCAGGAGAACCACATGCTTACGCAAGAACAGATCAATGAAGCAGTAAAAGGCGCGATGCCCGACATCATGGCTGGGCTTCGCAAAGAGATTGCAGAGAACGCGATCTACCACGCCAAGCAAGCCGCTTTCGACGCCGTACAGAAGGCCGTGAATGCCTGGATCACCGAGAACCTCGTGCCCGAGATCATCGCGACGCTGGCTGGCAGCAAGGATGGCTTGCTCGCAATGGCGCCGCAGCTCGCGCAGGGGATCACCGGCGCGATGATTGCCTCGTTCACCGACTCCGTGACGAAGAAGCTCGAATCGTCGTGGGAGCGAAAGAAGATTTTCGAAGCGCTGATCGGCTAAGAGAGCCCGCCATGGTCCTGCTCTACGACGAACTGCCGACGCGCGCTGATGTGGACGACGACGAGCGTCGCGGGTACTGCCGCTTCTGCAAACGCAACGTGCGCATCGGTCAGCGCGACTGCGGCATCGGCGCCTACGAGTATTGGGGCCATCGCGGCGTACATCACGACTGGCGCGACTGCTGCACCGAGTGCGGCGAGGAATGCAGCGAAGGCGATCGGTTGGTTGAAGAAGAAAGCGAGGAAAGCTAAATGAGCGAGACCCTGATGACTTTCAAAACGCCCACGCGCGAGCAGGTGATCGAACGAACACTTAGCGGTAAGTGCATTTTGTGCGCGAACCCCTTCACGTCTGACAACGTGTACACGGATGCCGGATGGCGCGAGACGCAGATTTCCCACACCTGCGAAAAGTGCTTCGACGCGCTGTTTGCAGACGACGAGGACTGACTATGCGCCCGCTCTTTTTGTCCCGAATCACGCGCCGCCCCTCCCTGCGCTTCGCTGTGCGCAACGCCTGCGGACGCGTCATGCGCCGCGTGCGTGGGATCGAGCGCGAGCCGGTCACGCAGCCGCTGACCGAAGACCAGTGGCGCGCGCTGGAAAGCCGCTGCGGCATCCTCACGGGCTCGCTGGCCGCTGCGCTGGTGTGCATCGCGTTGCTGGTTGCGTTTAGGGGTGCGACGTGCTGACGCCGCGCCGGATTGC
>Ga0310811_10010598_pt1 | contig 11909 bp, 11 predicted proteins | sample YCmetagenome_FD_207642 | JGI IMG/M metagenome (GOLD analysis project Ga0310811, IMG submission 207642) | Soil microbial communities from experimental microcosm in Duke University, North Carolina, United States - YC | ecosystem: Engineered > Artificial ecosystem > Soil microcosm > Unclassified ...
CGGGCCTTTAATAAGGTATCCCAGGCACCAATTCTAATCTGCGGCCAATTGGCAACGTAGATCATGAGGTCGTAGTTAAGTCTTTTGGCGGCAGAATCCCAACGGTTACGGCTCCACACAGGGAAGCGTAAGTCGTAACAGATCAACGGACAAATTCTCCATCCTTTCCAGGTGGATACCAATAAACTTTCACCCTGAGCATAAACCTTATGCTCATTGGCCATGCGGAACAGGTGACGCTTGTCGTAAGTTTTATGACTTCCTCCCGGCTCCATCCAAACCAATCTATTATAATAACGGTCGTGAACGGCTGTAATGAAACTTCCCAGAATAAGGGCTCCGGTTTGATCGGCCATTTGTTTCATCCACTTGGTGGTGCGCATGTTCATGTGCTCGGCGAGCTTGGGGGCGGCCATGGTGAAGCCAGTAGTAAACATTTCGGGCAGAATGATCACATCGGTCTGGGTACCGCTAATTTGCCAGATTTTCTCTTCAAACATGGCCAAATTGGCCTCTATGTCCTCCCAATGAATATCCGACTGAATTAGTGTGATCTTTAAGTCCTGCATTTTAGTGATTTCCTAAGCGTTTCGAATTGCAAAGAAAACAAATCGAAGGGTAAATGGGAAGAGTTTTTATAGACCAAAATTAAAAGATGCCCGGAGTGGGTGTAGAGGGTGTTTTTATAGGAAAGTAATTCAGAATCAAAAAATAGACATATCAAATGCTGAAATCTGGGAAGTTCCAATGATTTGTCAAGGGCAGTGTATTGTCTCTAAATATTGCTACATGAAATGAATTTCGTGACTATTAGATTTCTCCACGAGATAGGTGGCTCCTATGGAGCCGATTACATCAAATTTATTATTCTATAGACAGAATGCTCCTACGGAGCCAAAGTTTCTACACAGACATAGTCTTTTGAACAGGATGGCGGTGTGTTCAATTCAATCTATCTAAGTTTGATGTTGATAATTCTTTAGTGATTGCCAGATATTTTGTTTTGCTCCATGGGAGCATCCTGTCTATAGCAGATTTTGTTAACCGACATCATTGGCTCCATAGGAGCCTCCTGATTTTCGAGCAAGGATTTTTATGACTGAAGAATTGCTGGATGTGCCTATTCGATAAAATTGAAAGAATACTTTTCTTCAAATGGTATTTCAAATTTCTTTAACAGTTCATGGTATTCCTGCCTGAATGTTTTCTTTTGATGATGGGCTTCCTGATTGTTAATGTAATCGCTTACTGCACCAATATGCGAATGCGAATAAGAAAATACCCCATAACCTTCCTGCCAGTTAAATTTTCCGTTTACCCATTTCTTACTATTGATAAATTCATTGCTCTCAACTTTAATTTCTTTTATAAAATCGGAAATTAAAACTGTTGGCTTTATACCTACAAACAAATGAGTATGATCGGGCATACAATGAATTGCAATCATTTTAGACTTTCGGTTTTGAACTAGGCCTGTCATGTATTTTTGTAACTCCTCCTTATGGTTCTTTGCAATCAAACTTTCTCTTTGCTTTACAGCGAAAACAAATTGCAAATAAATTTGAGAGAAGGTATTTGGCATAATGCATTTGATTTTAGAGCTCTAAGAATCTTAAATTTTAATTTAATGATATTTTATGAACTGAAATGCTCCAACGCAACTGGAGTCATAATTGTATTTTTTAAACATCTCTAATCTCCACCCCCACAGCCCCCACAGCTACTACATGAACTTCCGCAAGATGAAACACATGAAGATGAGCTACTGCCGCCATCACTTGAGAAACTACTTTCACTTTTGGAATTTACCAACGTTACAAAAGGTGTTGTGATCACTCCGTCTCCGTATATAAAATATTTCCATTCCCAACTTTCTTTTTTCTCTCTTCGAGGGAGGATCTCTTCTTCATAGAGTTTTGGTATTGTGACAGTACAAACAAGTTTAGTCAATCTGTTTAGATAAAATATAATTGCAGTAACGAGCATCAGATCAGCAATCAGAATCAAGTCAATAGCCTTACCTCGTAACACACCGGTGGTTAATCGAATTACACCTGTCATTAATAATAATGCAAGCGAAGTAAAGTTAATGTAGAACAACCACCCGAACTTTTTTGACTTAACGAAATACTTTTTCAAAGCATCGATGCAATTGACAGTATTGCTGAAGATTGGCTTGTTTAATAAATAGCCTTGTATGTCAGAGTAGTATGCCCTTCCTTTAAGTTTAAAGACGTCACTTATCTGGAAAGCCTCTTTCGACGAGTCATTAAATTCGGCTACTTTTTCGACCGTGTTATTTTCATGTATTCGTATTTGTTTCTTTTTCACGAACTCATTTACATAGCCATTGATTACTTTTTCAAGCTTCTGTGTCTTCATATATACCAGCTCAAGTGCTTGCAAATTGAACACAAATGAATCGCTATTGAATTGGTAAATTATCTTGTGTAGTGCATTACGATTATAAATCTCAAGGCCAATAAATGTGCAGAAAATCAATCCAACAAATGCGAGCATAAAATATGGATTGTTTAAGTTGACATATAAAGGCCTTAGCACAAAGTAAAACGGAACTGTTAATACCAGAAATGAAAGAATACCGCCAACAAGAAACGTTCTGATTTTAAGATTTGCCTTCTCAAGATTTAGACTTTCATACATATCAGAATAATTCCAGATGGCCTTGGGTTGTTCTCCAAAAGTCTTTGTGTAAAGTTCTGTTGTTCTTTCTTTGGCTTGTTTAAATCTTGCGAAGTCTTCACGGTTATGTGTCGAGGGTATGTGCTGAACTTGTTTGTCAATAAGATTGCAAAAGTTCTGATAAGATTGTGTAAAGATCAGATGTTGATGCCACACCACATCCACAATTTCAGAAGGCGAAACCATAAAGTCTGACGTTGCAGCCAGGTACATAAACTTCTTATATTCCAGAATAGCTTCTTCTGTAAAATTGCGAGTCCAGTAATTTTCATTGGCAAGTCTTGTAGAAAAACCATACTCGCTCATAGGACTATCGAAATCAAAGCCCTGAATTTTATTCCAAAGGTTGGCATTTACTTTCTGTGTCATCACAATGCTATGGTTCTAACTAGTGCTTTATAATTGACCAATATAATAATTGTTTAATGCCACATCGGCGTATGCTGGCGATAAAGGCCTATTTCTAGTAATCATCGTGATTAATGTCGATAAATATTTGAGTGTGTTCGTACACATCATTATTATTGTCTATATAACCTCACCACGATGAAAAAGACTTTTACGTTAACACTCTCAATTTTGCTAGTAGGAATATTTTTTAGCTATGCCCAAATCTGCGATCAATTTGTTGGTGGTTATGTGCCCTCATATAGAGATCCGGCTACTGTAGATTATACTAAGCTCAGTCATGCTTTTTATGGATTTGCTACTACCAATGCGCAAGGTGGATTGATCGTGGATCAACCTGTTGTATTTAACTCTTTCAAAACTGCATCCGCAGGTAAGCAGCGTTTTCTAAGTCTTGCAGGTGGTGGCGGAGCAGAGGCATTCTCATCAATGACGTCTTCTTCAGCGTCAATTCAGGCTTTTGCCGACAGCTGTGCTAAGTTTTGTGTAGCGCAAAATTTTCAAGGCATAGATGTTGACTGGGAAGGGATCACAACAAAAGAAGACAGTGTGAAATATGGTAATCTTATGCGGGCATTAGCTACAGCATTGCATGCTAAAGAACTTCAACTTGTTGCAACACTTGGCTATGGTGGTTATGGCGGTGACTTCTATAATGTAGGTGCACTAAAGCAAGCTGATTGGATTCAGCTAATGGTATATGATCAGACAGGTACCTGGGCCGATAGTCCGTATGGCAATCATGCTTCTTATCAAATGATGCTGGATGCTATTACTTATTGGACGGGTCGTGGTTATAATGACGTTTCGAAGATCGTTATTGGTTTACCCTTTTATGGTTATAAGTTTAACTCTGCTTCCGGTGGACTCGCTACAGCAAAAACATATAGTGAAATAGTTGCAGCCTATCCTAATCTTGGTTGTGATGTTGATGAAACAAATCTTACTGTCTTTAATGGTCCTGAAACCATTCGTAAGAAAGTACAGTATGTGATGACTAATGGATTGAAAGGTGTGATGATCTGGGAGATGGGTCAGGACATTTCATCAAGCAATTCAAAATCACTATTAAATGCAATCAGTAAGGCTACTTGTGAATTGCCTGCAGCATGTAATGACATTGTTTCAGCTCTGCAACCTGATATTGAAAGACAACTAATAGTGATAGCTAAAAACCCTGTTACAGATATTTTATCAATCAATGTTGTAAATGAGAGCGATATAATTTTGAGTGTTGAGTTGTTGGATAATTTTGGAAGAGTTGTTATGAGAAGACAGAGTTCATCCTCTTTGAGTGATGTAAACATTTCAGAGCACGCGGCGGGAGTTTACCTGGTGAGGACTAGGCTTCAGAATAACAAAATATGCCTGAATAGGATTATTAAGATTTAGAAGACTAATTTATAGTTGCTTAAGGATAGCGCATGCCTTCTCCAACGTCTCTTCCTTTTTCGCAAAACAAAATCGTAAGATTTTATTGTCAGTCTTGTCTTTGTAAAACACGGAAACAGGTATAGACGCTACTTTAAATTTACGAGTAATCTCTTCAGCCATTTCTACTTCAGACTTTGAGGAAATGTTTTTGTAAGACAATACCTGGAAGTAAGAGCCAGACGACTGTAACGGTTCAAACGATGAACCTTTGATCTGCTGTAAGAAGAAATCTCGTTTCTGCTGATAGAATTTTCCGAGGTTAGTATAATTTGTTTCATCTTTCAAGTATTCAGCCAGTGCTAATTGCACAGGTGTGTTTACACTGAATACAATGAATTGATGTGTCTTGCGCACTTCAGCCATCAGATGTGCGGGGGCTACTACGTAACCAGATTTCCAACCTGTAGCGTGAAACGTTTTGCCGAACGAAAATACGGCCAGACTATGCGCTGCCAATGTTGGTGAACTTAATACGCTGTGATGCGTGAGGCCATCAAAGATTAGACGTTCATAGACTTCGTCACTTAGTATAAGCAGATTGTGCTCCACAACTATTTTCTCAAGCTCAACGAGATCATGTTTATGAAAAACACTACCGCTGGGATTGTGAGGTGTGTTGATCATAATCATTTTGGTTTTACTGGTTATCTTTTTTCTAACCAAACCCCAGTCAATTGAAAAATCTGGATACTGAAGATTGATGTGAACAGGCACACCGCCATTAAGTCTTATTGATGGATCGTAACTGTCGTAGGATGGATCAAATAAAATTACTTCATCACCGCTGCTGATGAATGCAGCAATAATGGAGAAGATTGCTTCAGTACCTCCGGCTGTTATTGTAATTTCTGTTTCAGCGTCAACCTTGTGATTATACGTTTTGCTGACAATGTCTGCCAACACATTTCGTAAGGCAGGAACACCTGGCATAGGTGCATATTGGTTATTGCCTTCCAACATGTAACGATGCACCAGGTTGATGATCTTCTCATCAATGCTAAAATCAGGAAAGCCCTGCGAAAGATTAATGGCTCCTTCATCCAACGCCATCTTCGACATGACGGAGAATATAGAAGTGCCAACATCAGGCAGACGAGAAGGGAATCTTTGCATGACTGTTTTGTTACTTGCTCTTTGAAGCAGCAACAATGCGATATTCGGTATCCACTTTACCTTTTGAAATATCAGCAAGCTTGCCTTTCAGTAATCTCTTCTTTAGTGGTGTGAGGTAATCAACAAATAATTTACCTTCTATATGATCGTACTCATGCTGAATGATACGGGCTTTCATGCCATCGTACTTCTCTTCATACACTTTCCAGTTCTCATCGTAGTAACGAATGGTAAGCTTATCCTTACGGGATATTTTTTCGCGAATGTTCGGTATGCTTAAGCAACCTTCTTCAAATTCCCAGGGTGTTCCAACTTCTTCCAGAATGGTAGGGTTGATAAATACTTTGATGAATTCGGTCATTCCGGGTTCATCATCTTCTTCGTTAAGAGGTGAGCCATCAACAATGAATAAGCGAATACCTTTGCCAATCTGAGGAGCCGCCAGCCCAATGCCATGGGCGGCGTGCATGGTTTCAAACATGTCTTTAATAAGCTGAGTTAAGTCTGTGCCCTGCTCTATGTCTTTGGCACGCTGGCGCAACACCGGGTCGCCATACATTACAATCGGAAATATCATGTGGCAAAGTTAAATCTTATCCGGAATACGTTAATCGGTAGTCAATAAAAGTTATAAGTAATATTTCCCGTTAGGTATTATCGAATAATGGTATCCAAAAACGATTGAAGTATTATGGTGGCGCTTATTTTATCGACATTGCCTTTTATCTGACGGTCTTTTTTCTTCATGCCGCCATCAATCATGGTGCGCTTCGCCATGGAACTGGTAAAGCGTTCATCAGCCAGGTGAACAGGTTTATCTGGAAAGTTCTTTTTTAAAGTCTCAACAAATTGACGAACCAGGGGAGCCGTCTCCGAGTCTTCATTGCTTAGCGTTTTGGGCATGCCCACAACAAATTCATCAACTGTTTCTTTTTGAAGGTAAGTTTTTAGGAACGGAAGGAGTTCTGATGTTGAAACAGTATCCAAAGCCGTAGCAATAATCCGCAGTGGATCTGTTACAGCTATACCCGTTCTTTTTTTACCATAATCTATTGCCAGCACTCGTCCCATATATGCGTAAAGCTAATGAATTTATTTGCGGTAGGTTAGTTGCACTAATCCGCTTGGGTAAGATTTGGTATCAATCAATTTCAGATTCTTTCGTTCATTGCTCTTTTTAAAAAGCGGAATTCCATCTCCTAATAGAACGGGATGCGTTGACAGAATAAACTCATCAACAAGATTTTCTCGTACAAGAGGATCAATAATTTCACTACCACCAAAGAGCCAGATATTTTTTCCCGGTTGATGTGTTAAATTTTTTGTGTAGGTAAGTAAGTCATCAGAGACTAAGCGAACATTACTTATGCTTGATTCTTTAACAGTTCTTGAAAAAACATGATGTGTTAAATGCTTGAATGGATCGCCATATTCGCCCAGAAGGTCAAATGTTTTTCTACCCATCAAGGTGCAATCTACAGATTGAAGAAATTCTGTCATGCCATAATCAGCATCGGTTAAACACCAATCATACTCACCGTTAGGTCCGGCTATAAAACCATCCAGGCTTACAGCAAGATTTAATATTATTTTTCGCATGATCAAAAGTGAATAACAGAGGTGTCAACCGTATGTCAGTTGTTCTTTGCTCTGTCGAAAAAGAATTGCTTCACTTTGTTTTCGAGAGCCATCGCTTTGGGGAAAAGTATTTCGTTTTCAATGCGTGCGTGGGTGATAAGACTTTTCTCGAAGGCTTTTAATTCGTTGTATATAACCTTCACATGAAGAGGAGCATCTTTATCGAGGCCATAATCTTTTGTAATCAGTCTGATGCCTTCCATTTCATCATCATGGGCTTCGTGTTCCATGGCAAATTTCTGTACGGAGTTTTTCTCCATCATAAAGAAAAGTTTACCTGGATGATACTGTCCTTTTGATGCACGCTCTAATGCCTGAATGTAGACGAAGAGTGTATCTTCTTCGGCATAAATGTGTTCTATAAAATCTTCTACAAATAAGGGGAAGACCATTTTCAAGTCGCGTTCTACAATTTGAAAATCGCCATGGTTGGCTTTGAAAGCTTCTACCAGACGGGCAATGTAAGGCAACTTATGTTTGATGAAAAGAAAATGTGAATGCTTGAGATATTCAATAATTAAATCAATTGGATATGAAACCAGTGGAAGATCGGCCTCCTGAATATGTGTGGGCGACTCAAGTTCTCTTACCACCTGCTCAACCCGTAGGCCTTTCTCGCTACAAACTTGCTCTAATGTCTGCGCCGAGTACTCGTAAAAGCTGATACCAAAATAGAAAAGCACGTATGCGTGAACATAATTCTGGTCCACCAGATCCGATATGCGCCTGTCCTTTAGAGCTAACTTATCCATACGATTCTGGTAAATATAGTAAATCACTAAAAAATCTGGTCATAGTTAAGGGGTTAAGTAACAATAAAATATGATTTTTGTCACCCGGAAGCGGTTAACAATTATTTTAGCACTCCGTTATAGTAGTACTATTCAATTTTTATGAGTGAAATGAAGAATTCGAAGAACCAGATAAGTTTACCATTGGTATTATGCATTGGCCTGGCAGCAGGCGTTTTTTTGGGGGCAAGCCTTGGTTCTCGCAAAAGTAATGGGGAAGTGGGTCGTGATGTACAGAAATTTCGGGAAGTACTGAGCCAGATTCAAGGCGACTATGTTGATACTGTAAATACGGGCTATTTAGTAGACGATGCTATTGAACACATGCTCAATAAACTCGATCCACATTCTGCATACATACCCGTGAAAGAAAGAGAAGCTGCCAATGAAGACCTGCGTGGTAATTTTGACGGTATAGGTGTTGAGTTTAATATCTTTAGAGATACCGTAGTAGTGGTTACTCCACTTAGTGGAGGTCCTTCAGAGGCTGTCGGCGTTCAGTCAGGCGACAAGATTATTAAAGTAGACGGAAAGAATATGGCAGGTGTTAACATTACCAATGCTGATGTTATGCACGCCTTGAAAGGACCAAAAGGAACAGAAGTTAAAGTATCTGTTTTGCGAATAGGGAAAAGTGAACCCATCGATTTTACGATTGTACGCGATAAGATTCCACAATTTTCAGTTGATGTTGCTTACATGGTTAATGCAGAGGTTGGCTATGTTAAGGTTAACCGGTTCTCAGCAACAACTTATGAAGAGTTCAGTGCTGCATTGAAGAAGCTTAAAGATAAGGGCATGAAGAAATTAGTGCTCGACTTACAAGGCAACCCTGGCGGTTATATGAATATGGCCATTGATATGGCTGATGACTTTTTATCAGAAGGAAAGAAAATAGTATTCACCAATGGTAAAGAGAAGAAGTACAACTCAGATGCGATATCTACTACGCGTGGTGATTTTGAGAAGGGCGATCTGATTGTACTGGTGAATGAAGGCAGTGCTTCTGCTTCTGAAATTTTAGCAGGTGCATTACAAGATAATGATCGTGCATTAATCGTTGGTCGTCGCAGTTTTGGTAAAGGACTTGTTCAATCACCTTTTGATTTGAGTGATGGCTCTGAACTTCGTCTTACTATATCACGCTACTACACGCCGAGTGGAAGATCAATTCAAAAACCGTATGACGACGAAGATGAATATGCACGTGACATAATAAGTCGTTATAATCATGGAGAGTTTTTCCATGCCGATAGCATTCATTTTAATGATTCATTGAAATACAAAACTGTAAATGGCCGCACCGTATATGGTGGAGGAGGCATCATGCCTGATTACTTTGTACCACTCGACACAACGTTGAACAGTCATTATCTGAATGAACTTTATACATCAAGCTCTATTCAGGAATTTACATTTGGTTATGCTGATGCACATAAGGATGAATTGCAGAAAGAAGGATTTGAAAAGTTCTTTAAAACATTTGTGGTGACAGACCAGATGTTAAATGGATTAGTAAAAGTTGGTGAACGAAATAAAGTACGTGCCGACTATCGTGAGTTGAGAGAACGTAAAACTCTTTTTCAGATTCACGTTAAAGCGCAAATTGCACGCAAGCTTTGGAATAACGATGGCTTCTATCCTATTATGAACAACACGAATGAAGTTTTCTTGCAAGCCATGAAGTTGTTTGATCACATTCCTGAGTTGAGTCATTCCAAGCTTTAATGATTTCAAGTTCCAGGTTTCAAGTTGCGAACAACCTTGAAACTTGGAACCTTGAACTAAATAACTAACTCAGAATTTCAGCTCAGCCTTAAAAGCACGATATTGATTTTTTAGTGCTTGTTCCCAGGTTATATCAGCATCCCACTTAGTACCTAGGAATACATTGCCAGAATCAATGTGCTTAAAATAGAATTTGTAGACTGTTGTTTGTGAAGGAATATTTTTCAATTGAGCGTCACCACCATCAGGATACGTGATGGATGCTATAGCACTTTCTGATTTACTCATATCATATCCCAATAATTTTTTGGCAACTGATCCGCGAGTGTGAATGTAGCACAGAACATAGAGCGATCCATTTTTGCGTAGTGTTGCTTCTGAAAGTCCGGGCTCTGTAAATTTATGTTTAAAAGGATACGCGCTGAAGATTTCCTCTAACGTTTTATCCATAGCGGCATCACCGGTTTTAGGTATAGCAAGTTCATCTACTTTTAGATCAATGGCAAAGAAATCAGAACGTCTGCCATCAATTGGGTTTATCTCGATATCTGTTTCGGGTACATCGTTAATGAGCATGTTTAATCTTTTCATGCCGCCACCCGCAGCTCTGTAAATTTTAAGAAGCAACTCTGATAACGACGGGTCCTCGGCAATCCAGGCATACTGATTTTGCTCGACCATAGTTTCCTTTGTATTATATTCAGTGATGTAAGCCTTATATCCTTTTTCGTTTTTAAGGAAGAATATGAGGTTCGTTATATCACGCTTATTCAGATAGCGGGCCATGGCAACGCTTACATCTTTTCCGGCAAGGAGTTCATCCATTTCAAAATAAACAATTGGATCAATGCCGGTGCGCTGACAAGATTGCTGGATTTTGTCCAACTCAATATTTGTCATGGTGTAGCTGTAGAAAACAACAGAGCGTGTATCCAATAGCTTTGCTGGCAGACCGGAGCCGGCTGTCATACGACTTAAAAATGCTGTCTCTTCAACTGAGGTTTGCCCAAATGAATTGATTGCTGAAAAGAAAAGAAGTATGAAACCAAATAAGAGCCTCGCCATGAATGTATTTTAAGGAAAACGAAAATAGAACGATTGTATTTCAAATACCAATGAAAAATCCGGATTCGTCTATTTTAACAGGAAATGTTTTTAAATCGCGTGAACGTGAATTACACTCGCGTCCCGATTGAAGATTGAATTGATAATTGTGTAAGGGACATATTATTTCACCTAGAAAATTAATATTACCCTTACTTAATGATGTGCCATTGTGAGTACAGGCATCTTGTACAGCATAGAATTTTTCCTGATGCAATGTCAAACAAATTCGAACGCCATGAAGAATAACTAACTGAGGCTTGTCTCGTAAAATTTTATCCCTGGCTTCTGCTTCTGTCGAAAATAATTTTATCCAATCCATGTGATGATTCTGTGAATGATTATGCAAATATTAGTTCTTGCAGTATCTTCATGCACTAAAGTTAGTAGAATTTGGCTTCCTGCAACACGTGATGTGTTGTTATAAATTAACTGTTATCCTATGAAAAAAACATACCTGCTTTTTCTCCTGATCAACGTTGCATTTTCAGCGCATGCTCAGATTAATCCCGTGCTACAAACCAAGGTTGATAAAATGGCTGTTGCTATTGAACCCAAAGTTATAGAGTGGCGAAGAGATTTTCATGAGCATCCTGAACTATCAAATCGTGAATTCAAAACTGCAGCCAAAGTTGCAGAGCATTTAAAGTCATTGGGTATAGAAGTAAAAACCGGGGTGGCACATACTGGTGTTGTAGGAATTTTAAAAGGAGCCAAGCCAGGACCAACGATTGCCTTGCGTGCCGATATGGACGCGTTACCTGTAACGGAAAGAAACAGCCTGGCCTTTGCATCGAAAGAGAAGGCCATTTTTAATGATAAGGAAACAGGAGTAATGCATGCCTGCGGACATGACACGCATGTTGCCATCCTGATGGGTGCTGCTGAAATTCTGGCAAAGAATAAGAATGATTTGAAAGGAACGATCAAATTTATTTTTCAACCGGCTGAAGAAGGTCCGCCACAAGGTGAAGATGGAGGTGCAGGCTT
>Ga0310811_10010600_pt1 | contig 11908 bp, 10 predicted proteins | sample YCmetagenome_FD_207642 | JGI IMG/M metagenome (GOLD analysis project Ga0310811, IMG submission 207642) | Soil microbial communities from experimental microcosm in Duke University, North Carolina, United States - YC | ecosystem: Engineered > Artificial ecosystem > Soil microcosm > Unclassified ...
TGGTCGCGCTGCCACCAATGTCATGGAGCCGCCGCGCAAGACAGGCTAGGTGTGACGAACGGCGTTCGTTACACTGGACTGGCGCATGGCGGACTACGATCTGGCGATCATCGGCGGCGGGATAAACGGTGTCAGCGTGGCGCGCGACGCCGCCGGACGCGGATTGCGCGTGCTGCTGCTGGAACAGGGCGATCTCGGCGGCGCCGCATCGTCGGCAACTTCGCGGCTGATCCATGGCGATCTTTCGGTGTTGGAACGCCGCAGTCTTCCGCGCGTGCGCACTCAGCTGGCCGAGCGCGACGTCTGGCTGAAAATCGCTCCGCACGTGGTGCGCCCGATGCGGTTTGCGCTTCCCGGGCATTCTGAGGAGCGGGCGCTGCTGCGCTCCATTCTCTGGCTCTACGAGCGCATGGTGACGCGCAACCACCTGCCGCCGCCGGAAACCATCGATGTGACCCATCACCCGGTCGGCGACGCGCTGAAGCGGCCGTTCGGCACCGCCTTCGAATTTTCCGACTGCGTCGTCGACGATGCGCGGCTGGTGGTGTTGACCGCGCTCGATGCCGCCGAGCGCGGCGCCGTGATCCGCACCGGTGCGCGCTGCGTTCGCGCCGACCGCGATAAGATCTGGCGGCTTGCCGTGATCGACCGCGGCCGCCGCCAGGTGATCACGGCCCGCGCGCTTGCCAATACCTCCGGAGGCTGGACCGGCATCGTGGCAGAAACCATTCTGCGCATGCCCTTTCCGAAGCTCGCCGCGGTCCAGATCGGACAGATCGTGGTCCGTCGCCTGTTTGATTCCGACAATGTCTACGTATTCCCGAACACCGACGGACGGCTGATTTTCGCGAGTCCCTATGAACGCGACTTCACGCTGATCGGCACCGTCACCCGCGCCTTTACCGGCGATCCGGCCATCGTCGCGGTCGGGGCGCCCGATGTTTCCTATCTCTGCGAAGCCGCCAACCTTTATTTCCGCGAGCGGGTCGAGCCTGTCGACGTGGTGCGCAGCGTCTCCGGCGTCAATCTGGTGCCCGATCGCGGTGGCCGTGCCGCGGCGGGCGATGGATCGATGATGTTCGATCATCGCCGCGGCAAGGCGCCGCTGCTCACGCTGTTCGGTGGCGATCTCACGACCGCGCGGCTGCGCGCCGAGCGGGCGGTGTCGAAGCTCACGCCACATTACCCGATGGCGCCGCGCTGGACCGCGAATGCACCGCTGCCCGGCGGCGATTTCGCATGGGACCGCTTCGACTGGGAGGTGGTTGCCGTGCGCGACCGCTGGCGGTTCTTGACCGAAGCGCAAGCGGCGCGACTGGTCGGCGCCTATGGCAAGCGCGTCGCGGACATCTTGGGCCAGGCGAAGAGCCGCGCCGATCTCGGCGCAAGCTTCGGCGAGGAACTGACGGAGGCCGAAGTGCGCTATCTCATGACCAAGGAATGGGCGCGCTTCCCGGACGATATATTGTGGCGGCGGACGAAACTGGGCTTGTCCGCGTCCGCTGAGGCCCGGGCGGCGCTGGCCGCATACATGACAAAGGGCGCTTAGCCCATTGCCGTGGTTGAGCCAGCGTCCATCCGTCGCTAGCTTGGCGGGCCGGGGCAGGCAGGGAAGATGGCTGAGAAAGTATCGAAAAGCGAAACGGCGTCGGAGCCAGTGAAGATAGAGCCGCGGGTTTTGCCTGTCGTGAAACCGGAGCCCGCGCCGCAGGCCAACATGCCGCTGCTTCGTATCGAGGACGTTGGGAAGAAATTCGGCAGCTTTCGTGCCGTGGATCGGGTGTCGCTCGATATTGCCGCAGGCGAATTCTTTGCCCTGCTTGGTCCGAGCGGCTGCGGCAAGACCACGTTGCTGCGGATGCTCGCCGGTTTCGAGACGCCGGACGAAGGCCGCATTTTGCTCGGCGGCAGGGACATCGCACAGGTGCTGCCGCATGAGCGGCCAGTCAACATGATGTTCCAGAATTACGCGCTGTTTCCGCATCTCAACGTGCGCGACAACATCGCTTTCGGACTCCGGCGCGCCGGCATGGCAAGAGCGGAGATCAACACCCGCGTTGCCGAGATGGTGGCTCTCGTCAAGCTCGATGGACTGGAGAAGCGCAAGCCCGACCAGTTGTCCGGCGGTCAGCGCCAGCGCGTCGCGCTGGCCCGCTCGCTGGCGCGGCGCCCGCAAGTGCTGCTGCTCGACGAGCCGCTTGCGGCGCTCGACAAAAAGTTGCGCGAGAGCACGCAGTTCGAACTGATGGAGCTGCAGCGCCGGCTCGGCATGACCTTCATCATCGTCACCCATGACCAGGACGAGGCGATGACCGTGGCAAGCCGGATCGGCGTGATGGCTGCCGGCCGGCTCGATCAGGTCGCGACACCGCGCGAACTCTATGAGGCGCCGCTGTCGCGCTGGATCGCCGAGTTCATCGGTGAAATAAATCTGTTCGAGGGCCAGGTCGAGACGCGCGGGCACGACCGCATCGTGGTTTCGAGCCGGGATGCCGGCACGCTCGCGGTCGCTGAGCCGCGCAACCCCGTCACCAGGACCACCGTCTCGGTCGCGGTTCGGCCCGAGAAGGTCAAGCTGTCGCGCCGCGGCCCGGTCGCCGATGGCGCCGGCAACCAGGCGATCAACCGGCTCGAAGGCGTCATCGCCGATATCAGCTATCTCGGCGGACTCACGGTCTACAAGGTCAGGCTCGATTCGGGCGCATTTCTGCGCTCATCGATGGCTAATACCGCGCGCATCGACATCGACGCGTATAGTCTGAGCCAGCGCGTGGTGGCGTGGTTCACGCCCGACGACTGTCTGGTGCTCGAGCAATGAGCGCGCGTCGCATCTTCGCTCGTCCCGCGCGCTTTGCCGCGATCGCGCCCTATGTCTGGATGGTGCTGTTCTTCCTGGTGCCATTCATCTTCGTGCTCAAGATCAGCCTGTCGCAGACGGTGATCGCGCGGCCGCCCTATACGCCGGTGTTCGACTTCACCGCCGGCTGGGCTGCGATCGAGCAGGCCCTTGGCGCACTTTCGATCGACAATTTCCGCCTGCTGGTTTCCGACGATCTCTATGTGCTGGCCTATGTACGCAGCCTCGTCGTGGCGCTGATCTCGACCTCGATCCTGCTGTTGATCGGCTATCCCATCGCCTATGGCATGGCGCGGCTGCCGAAGCGCTGGCAGCCGCTGGCGATGATGCTGGTCATCGTACCGTTCTGGACCTCGTTCCTGATCCGCATCTATGCCTGGATCAACATCCTGCAGCATGATGGGCTGCTCAATCAGCTCCTGCTTGCGCTGCACCTGGTCGCGCAGCCGGTGGTGTGGCTGTCGACCGACAGCGCGATGTATCTCGGCATTGTCTACTCCTATTTGCCGTTCATGATCCTGCCGCTCTACGCGACGCTTACGAAAATGGAGCCGGCGCTGGAGGAGGCGGCTGCCGATCTCGGCGCTTCGCCGCGAGAGGTGTTCTGGCTCGTGACCTTTCCGCTGTCGCTGCCCGGCGTCGGCGCCGGCGTGCTGCTCTGCTTCATTCCGATCGTCGGCGAGTTCGTGATCCCCGACCTTTTGGCCGGCTCCAATTCGCTGATGATCGGCCAGACGCTGTGGCTCGAATTCTTCAACAACAAGGACTGGCCGGTCGCTTCGGCCACCGCCATCGTCCTGCTGGTACTCCTGATCGCGCCATTGCTGCTGTATGACCGGCTGCAGCGCCGGCAGCTGGAGGCGAAGTGATGGCGCGCGCGAAAGTCACCCGCTTCAATATGGCCTCGCTGGCGTTGGGGTTTGCGTTCCTCTATCTGCCGATCGTCATCCTCGTCATCTATTCCTTCAACGCCTCGCGGCTGGTCACGGTGTGGGGCGGCTGGTCGCTCAAATGGTACCGCGAGTTCTTCAACGACAGCGCCATGATCGAGGCTGCCTGGATGAGCCTTCGCGTCGGCGCCACATCGGCCACGATCGCGACCATCCTTGGCACGCTCGCGGCGGTCGCCTTGTCGCGTGGCGAGAATTTCCGCGGCCGCACGCTGTTCTCCGGCATGCTCTATGCGCCGCTCGTGATGCCCGAAGTGATCACCGGGCTTTCGCTCCTTCTCCTGTTCGTCGCGCTCAATGCCGAGCGCGGCTTCTGGACGGTGACGATCGCCCACACCACGCTCACCATGTGCTTCGTCGCGGTCGTGGTGCAGTCGCGGCTCGGCTCGCTCGACAAGAGTCTCGAGGAAGCCGCGATGGACCTCGGCTGCGCCCCGGCGCGCGCGTTCCTGATGGTGACGCTGCCGCTGATCATCCCGGCGATCGTCGCCGGCTGGATGCTCGCCTTCACGCTGTCGCTCGACGACCTGGTGATCGCGAGCTTCACCACCGGTCCGGGCTCGTCGACCTTGCCGATCCGCATCTATTCGGAGGTGCGGCTCGGCGTGAAGCCCGAGATCAACGCCATCTGCACGCTGGTGATCGGCCTGATCGCTGTTGTCATCGTGGTGGCCTCGCTCGCCTCCAAGCTGACCAGCACGCGCGGCGAGAGCGCGGCGCCACTGTAGCCTCCTCGTCATTGCGAGGAGCGGAAGCGACGAAGCAATCCATCGCGCCGCAAGTGGAGATATGGATTGCTTCGCTGCGCTCGCAATGACGACGCGGCACAATTACGACTTCACTGCTCCCGCCGTGAGTCCACCCACCATGTAGCGGCGGAAGGCGTAATAGACGGCGGCGGGCGGCAGCGCGTAGATGAAGCCGGTGGTCATCAGGAGCTCCCACGGCGAATCGTCGGCGGCCATGAAATTGCCGAGCGCGACCGGGAGCGTCAGATCCTGATCGTTCGACAACAGCAGGAACGCGTACAGATATTCGTTCCAGGCGAGCAGCACGGCATAGGTGCCGATTGCGACCAGCGAGGGCATCATCAACGGCAGATAGACCAGGCGAAATATCTGCAAGGTGCTGGCGCCGTCCATCACGGCGGCCTCATCGAGCTCGACCGGCAGCTTGTCGGACGCCTGCTTCAACACCCAGATCGCATAGGGAGAGGCGACCGTTACCATCGCCAGAATCAGCGACCACTGATTGTTGAGCAGCCCGTACGTCGCCATGGTGCGGTACATCGGCACGGCCAGGAACGCCGCCGGGATGAAATAGGTGAACAGCGCCATGTTCATCACCCAGCGCCCGCCGGGCACGCGCAAGCGCGAGATCGAGAAGGCCGCCGCGGTCGCAATCAGCAGCGTCAGCGCGCCGACCGCGGCCGCGATAACCGCCGAATTCCAGAACTGGATGTAGAAGTCGCGCAGGTAGTAATGCTGCTCGCGGAACACGATCTCGAAATTGTGCAGGGTTGGGTGATCCGGCCACAGCTTGCCGGAGAACGCATCCTCCTTCGGCGAGATCGAGAACAGGAACATGTGATAGATCGGGATCATGGTCCAGAGGAAGACCGGAATGCCGATCAGGAGCAGCCGCGCCTCGTTGCCGGCTTCGCGGAGGGTGGGGAGTTTCATCGCGACAACCGTTTCATCATGAAATAAACCAGCGGCAGCACGAAAGGCATCGCGCAGACGATCGATGCCATCGCGAGCGAGAGCTGGTCGAGGCGGAGATAGCGGATACCCAGCGTCGACAGCACATGGGTGAGGTCGGCGGGTCCGCCGCCGGTCAACAGATACACGCTGTTGAAGTCGCCGAGCGTCCAGATCATCGAGAGCAGCGTGCAGGTGACGTAGAGCGTCTGCATCGACGGCCAGGTGATGAAGCGGAATTTCTGCCACCAGGTGGCGCCATCGACGGAGGCCGCCTCGAACAGATCGTTCGAGATCGCGAGCCGCCCGGTGACCAGGATCAGCGTCCAGAACGGCAGCGATTTCCAGATGTGCACGGCGATCGCCATCGCGAGCGCGACCGTCGGATCGTTCAGCCAGTTCGGCCCGTCCTCGCCGGTGAGTTTGAAGATGAGCTGGTTGACCATGCCCCATTCGGGATTGAGCATGAAGCGCACCGACAGGATGGTCGGGATCGACGGCACCGCCCAGGGCAGGATGAAGATCACCGACAGCCATCGGATCCAGACGCGCTGCTCGACAAAGAAGCCGGACAAGAACAGCGCGATCAGCATTTTGATGTTGATGCCGATCAGAAGGAAAATCAGCGTATTGATCGCGGCGCGCGCGAAGATCGGGTCGTTGTAGAGGGCGACATAGCTCGCCGGCTCGCGCGCGAGCCAGAGTCCGTAGCCGATCGGGTAGACCACGAAGGCCAGGAACACGAGCAGATACGGCACCAGGAGCACGATGCCCCACACCTGCGCGGGCGTCAGTCGCGCCGACAAGGGTGCGCTGGGGAGATCGGATGCGGAGAGCGTGATCGCCATCTATCAGTACTCGAATCAGGAACCGGCCGCACGACGCGGCCGGGGCTATTTTACACCTCTCCCCGCCTGCGGGGAGAGGTCGGATTGCGAAGCAATCCGGGGTGAGGGGGCCCTCCGCGTACTCCATTCTTTCGAATTTGTGGAGAGAGTCCCTCACCCCGACCCTCTCCCCGCGAAGAGCGGGGCGAGGGAGCAGGACGCTAACCCGCGACCTCCTTGATGCGGGCGATCAACTCGTCCACGGCCTTGTCCACCGGAACGTGCTCGCTGACCACGCGGTTCATCGCCTTGGCCCAGACGTTCTCGTTGTTCAGAATCGTGAACTTCCAGTTCTTGGTGAAGTCGAAGGGCACGGTGCCGCCCATGAACTGGTTGTAGACCGCCTTGCGATGCTTGTCGGACTGCCAGAACGGGCTCTGCTGGCTTGCCTTCGTCACCGGGAACCAGCGGCCGAGCGCGCCTTCGATATAGGGGCGGATGTTCTCCTCCTGGAGCAGGAAGCTGACGAACTGCTTGGCTTCCGGCTTGTTCTTTGCACTGGCGAAGATCAGCCCGGTCTTGACGTCGGAGCGGTACTTGATGGTCGAACCATCCGGCGCCTTCGGGAAGGACGCGGTGATGATGTCCTGCTCATAGGCCTTCTTGCCGGCGTCGCGCTGCGCCTGGGTCAGTGCCGGATTGACCGAATCCTCGTACCACTTCGCCGCGATCGAGATCGTGAAGTTGTGGGTCATCACGATCGTCTTGTTGTGGAAAGCGACGTTGTTGTCCGGATCCTTCCAGGTCGTGGAGGAGGGCGGCGTGCAGCCCTTGATGTAGGTGTCGGTGTAATCCTTCAGCGCGTGGATCAGGCCGTCACGCACCTTGGGATCGTCGACCAGGAGCTTGCCTTCGTCGTCGACCAGCTTGACGTGATAGGCGTCCATGAAGGTGTAGAACGACTGGAAGGAGTCGGTGGATTCCACGCCCATCGGCTGGCCCACGGCGTAGATGCGCTGGCCGGTGGCCTTGCGGATCGCCGGCTGCACCTTGTCGCACCAGAACGACCAATAGCCGTTCCAGTCGTTCGGGATGTCGCTCTGCTTGTAGCCCGCCTTCTCCAGCAGATCGTTCCAGATGTTGACGTGCATGCTCTGCTGCTTCAGCGGGAAGCCGTAATAGGACTTCTTCTTGGCAACGTTGTCGTAGAGCTTCGAGGCCTCCAGCGTGTTCGGCGCGAATCGGTCCTCGATCGGCTTCATCACGTCGGAGAGGTCCTCGAGCTTGCCCTCATAGGCCCATTTGCCCTGCGCCTGGACGTCATAGGTGTCGGAATAGGCGACATCGGGCACGGTGCCGGCATCGAGCGCGGCCACCGTCTTCGGAATCATGTCCTGAATGGCATATTGCGACAGCTCGACCTTGATGCCGGTCTTGGCTTCGAATTTCTTGATCGTATCGAGCAGCGCGTCGTCTTCGGACTTGTAGAAGCCCTTGCCCCACCAGACCGTGATAGTCTTCTGCTGCGCAAGCGCGGGCGCAGAGACGGCAAAAAGTCCTGCCGCGGCGACCGCGAGCGAAAGCGCTACCTTAATCTTGGATCTCACATCATTCTCCCTGGGATTGCCGATCTTATTAACCGGTTGGGTGAAACACATAGCCTAGCTGGCCAGCGTGATCTAGCCGATTATTGCTTCGACTGTAGGCTAAGTCGCCGCACCGGCAATAGCATCCATCATTCCCGATCGTGTATCGATCGATGCTCGCCCTGCATCGATCGATGGCGTTCGGTCAATCGCGATGTCAAGAGGGCGCGCGACATGGATTCGCATTCCCGCGGCACATCGCGCCCGAGTCTTGCCAAGCAACGTCCCTCTCAAGAAAAGAGGGCGCAGGGAATGCCGGGTGCTCGTCGCACCCGCAGCCTTGCGTGCAACAAAGAAAGCACGCAAGCAAGTCACCACAGGTACGCCGAAACATTCCGGCATTCCCTGCACGATGGTTTACGGCTTATAGCGCGCTCTCCCCGGTGAACCGGGCTTTGTTGCCACCGTCGCCTCTCGCGAACGTCTCGCGAGAAGCTTGACCCCAGCGTCGGGGGACCAGGACCACACGCCTTTACCGTCCGCCTCGCGCTTCACTCGTCCGGTGAAGCCAAGGCGTCCATCGCATCCTGCCGCCAACGTCCGTGACGATCGCGATACGCCCCTCTTGTGGAGCAGGACGGGCGAAGAAGGGCCACTGATTTGCCCGACGGCGCAAGCGAAATTTTTGCGTGTAAGGGGGTGGATAGAACGAACCGGTTTGAAGGATCGAATGAAATTGGTTTCTGCGAGCACTAGTATTCTTCGTCATGGCCGGGCTTGTCCCGGCCATCCACGTCTTTCTTGCACATGGCAGCAAAGACGTGGATGCCCGGCACCCGTCTCCGCCAAGGCTTCGCCGGGCAGCGATCTCACACGGCCGGCGTAGCTTTTGCGAAGACGGCAAGGCCGGGCATGACGAGTGAAACCGAAGAGCTCGATTTCATGGGCTTTTTTGCTGAGGCTTTGAGGTGACATCCGTCACGTTCGCGCGAATTGCTGCCGGTGATAACGGCGCGTTTTTCGCAGAATGCGCGAACTCGACAAGCCACGCCAGCCCATCGGGTGCGCTTCCAGACGTGGGCCGATCAGTGAAGAAACAACGGCGAATCTACATAGAACACCAAGAACTGCCATTGACCGGCAGGGGACTGGATTAGACGGACCTTGATGTGGCCTTCGCCATTTTTGAATTTTGCACTGACAGCGTAAGCGGCGGTCGTGACCTTGCCGCCTTGAATATTATAGGAGACGTTGGAATCGCCTTTCACCGCGTCGTCGAGGCTCTGCATTGGGCCGAGTGTCGATAATTTTTGAAATAGCTGGTCCAGTTGTTCTGGTTTTTCGTTGAGGATCTTCAGAAGTTGCGGTGACGATCGTTTCAACAACTCATCCTTTGACCAGGTGGAAACGATCGCGGGGAGATTTTCCTCGACATATGCCTTGCTCGACGCATCCAGGCCTCGCCCCTGATATGCTGCGTACCCGAAAAAGCCTGCGGCAAGGAGAACAAGAGCCAGAAACAGGCCGCCAATGATTGAAAGGAATCTCTTCAACGGATGCCTCGCCGGTTGGTTCGCATGCGGAGTTGCTTTGCCGCTTGGGTTGCGCCTATGCCAACGTACACCCGGAAAACAAAATGGGCGGGAAATCAAATACGAACGATTCCGGGTGTCGTCTTTACCTGCCGTCAAGCATGAGCGCTTTCCGCGTCCGCCGCGCAGCGGGCGCTCCGCAGAGACGGACCCCTAGGGACTGTCCTCATCAATCGGCGCGACATCGCAATCAACTTTCTGGTGCAAAAAAATGCTTACATTTAGCATGGACAAGCCGAACGCGTGTCCGCCTTGCATGCCAATGGCATGCGGAGCGCACTGCCGCTCGTGAAAACCCATGCGGACGCCGCAACCGCCAGATCGCGAGATCAGCGGACCGGCAGCATCAGGTGCTCGTACTGCGTGCCAGGCCACATCACATAGGGCCTCGTTGGCTCGGCCTTCGCATCGCGCGGATAACCATCCAACATCTTGGCGCCAGAGCCTACGATCATCACGTGTGCTCCGGTTTTAATCCAATTGTTGCCGGGCTCTTCTTTTGTCGCATACGGATCGGTGTTGCTTGCGCCGCCGTCTCCTCGGAGCATGTACATGAACCCTACCTTGTTCGCGGGCGGCTCCTTGTGGTTCATCCAGGCTGCCGCCCATTCCATCGCATTCTTATCGCCGCACATCGGGTCGGGATTGGCCGGATCAGCGTGACCGGGCATGCATGTCCACTGCCCGGTTCCTTCGCGCAACGTCCGCGTCTTACCGTCATGATCCATAGCGAGGATCGTAGCATCTTTGGCGATGGCTTCGGGGGCGGCCGACAGCGATAGCTTGATCAGCTCCTCGTCGCTCATCTTGTGCTCCTGAGCGAAGCCGCAGCCAGGCGTAAGCGCGAGCGCAAATAGAGTTGCGTAGGCCAGCGATTTCATTGGGAATCCTCCCATGATTTTGCTGACGCCAGCCGCGGCGGAGCCGAAGGCGGGCGTCCGCACTGAGGTACTTGCACGCAGTTATCCTAGTCCCCTTTTGGCCTTCTGAAGCGCGCCATTTGGCCGCTGCAGAGCGATCAGCCGTGCTTGCGCCGCAGGGCGCTTGACCACGTGAGAATTCAGAGCATTGGCTTTTCAGGCCTTGCCCGGCTTCGAAGGCCGCGGCCATTGAGCCACTAACATCGCACCTCATCCATTAGGGATTGGTACCTGACCTATTGCGCTCAGTATCGATCTGAGCTGCTAACGATTCGATGCAGATAACGTAAGGCCAACACACTCCTTCATCTCGCGTGAAGGACGGGCTACGTCTTCCTAACGATGGGCAAGTGATGTACCCTGCCGCTGAGCCGTCATAAAAACGTGCCGAAGTTTTTTCGGAAATCATCGGCGGCCAATCTGCCCACGGCGGGCGTAGCTAACTCATGATTTTTACCGTCGACGGTTCGTTCCGATCAATTCGGAATGGAGAAGGCTGATTGTTCAAAATCCAGTATAGGGAGTGATTGCCATGCATTTCTGTCTTACCGGTCAATACACGCCACGAGCCATCAACAACCTTCTGGAAAATCCCACGCAGAACCGTGCTGAAGCGGCCAAGAAAGTGGTCGAAGCGGCGGGGGGGAAATTGGTTTCGTTCTACGGCGTGCCTGCAGACGGACCCGGTGTCCTGACCATATTCGATGTGCCCGACCCTAGCGCGGCGCCTGCAATTGCTGGCCTCGTGATCGCAGCCGGCACTCTGCAAAACGTAAAGCTGGTGCGTCTGCTGACACAAGAGGAGGTCGTGCAAGTTCGGCAGAACGCGATCAAGCTCAAGGCTGCGTATTCTGCCCCCGGCAGCTGATCAATATCGCCGGAAACGCAGTCCCGCGATTGTCTGTGCTGTTGCAACGGAAATAGGCCGCCCAATACGGGCGGCCTTGCTGTTTTGGCGCGCGGGCAGCTCCTGGTAAGTGGCTGCAATCCTTCGGCGCGGCGAAGGCCCGGCCTTAAGTCGTCACTCCACCAGATCGGCGACGGTCGAGGCGGCCTTCAGGCCGGTGCCCGTGAGGATGACAACCGTGTTCTCGTTGGGCTTGATGACGCCGGCGCCTGCCAGTTTGTCCAAAGCGGCGGCGCCGCTCGCGCTGGTCGGCTCGGCGAACAGTCCCTGTCGCGCCAGCCGGCGTAAGGCCGCAACGATCTCGTCTTCCGTCAGTGCAATCGTGCCGCCGTCGCTCTCGCGCAGCGCCGCGATGATCTCGCGCAGGCGCATCGGATGCTTGATCGCCGTGCCTTCGGCGATGGTCTTGTGAACTTTGCGCGGCACTGGCGTATCGACGCCCGCGCGGAAGCTCGCATCGATCGGCGAGCAGTTAAGCGGCTGCGCTGCGAAGAGACGCGGGAGCTTCGCAATGGCGCCGGCTTTCATCAGCTCACGAAAACCGAACGCGCATCCGAGCAGGCTGCTTC
>Ga0310811_10010601_pt1 | contig 11907 bp, 13 predicted proteins | sample YCmetagenome_FD_207642 | JGI IMG/M metagenome (GOLD analysis project Ga0310811, IMG submission 207642) | Soil microbial communities from experimental microcosm in Duke University, North Carolina, United States - YC | ecosystem: Engineered > Artificial ecosystem > Soil microcosm > Unclassified ...
AGCTTGCCCTGCTGCTTGCCCGCTATTCCCCTGGCGAACGGCTGCGGGTGCCCGAGGACGACAGCCTCCTGTTGCTGGGCTCCGGGCTTTGCTGCCTGATCGTGGCCGTGGACGCGATCAGGATGCCGATGCCGTGGGCCGAGATCCACTACTTCGCAGGCGTCATGGGCGACGTCCCTATGTTCGCGTGGCAGTGGGGGGACCTGGACAAGGAGTACCCCGGCTTCGCGGTGACGTGGAGCTATGGGGCCGCCGTTGCGGCAGCGGCTGCGGTCGTCTCGCTTGTCGCTGTCCTCGTCTCATTGTTGCGGCCGACCAAGGCGGCGCTCGCCGCTGCGGTGGCCGACCAAGGAAGATAACAGCAAGGGGCGCGGAGCGCCCAGCGGCGAGCGCCACGCGAGAGCGGCTACGATCCCGCTTGTGGTGAGCGTGGCGGACGGGGTGCAGCGGTACCTGCAGTTCCTCGTCGTAGAGCGGGGCCTGGCCGACAACACCGTCGAGTCCTACGAGCGGGACCTGTGGCGGTACGCGGACTTCCTCACGACCAGAGGCAGAAACAACCTAACGGACGTCACCGAGCTCGACGTCGCCGAGTTCCGGGCCGCGCTGCGCGCCGGGGACGAGGCGCACCCGCCACTTGCCGTCAGCTCAACCGGGCGGGCGGTCGTCGCCGTCCGCGGCCTGCACGCCTTCGCGCTCAAGGACGGGCTCGCCCAGCAAGACCCCGCCCGCGGAGTCGCCCCGCCCGCCCCCGCGAAAAGGCTGCCGAAGGCCATCCCCCTCGACGCCGTGGAAGCGATCCTCGACGCCGCGGGCTCGACGGAAGACAGCGATCCCAGGGTGCTGCGCGACCGCGCGCTCCTTGAGTTCCTCTACGGGACCGGCGCGCGGATCTCCGAGGCGACCGGGCTCGACGTCGACGACCTTGATCACCTGGCGCGGGACCCGGCGGTCCTGCTCACCGGCAAGGGCGGCAAGCAGCGCTATGTCCCCGTCGGCAGCTACGCGGTCAAGGCCCTGGACGCCTACCTGGTCCGGGGCCGCCCTGCCCTCGCCATCAAGGCAAGCAGGAAGCAAAGTCCCGCCGTGTTCCTCAACGCCCGGGGCGGTCGCCTGACAAGGCAAGGAGCGTGGGGGATACTCCGCGAAGCCGCCGGCCGTTCTGGAAAGGAAGACGTCTCACCGCACACCTTGCGGCACTCCTTCGCCACCCATCTCCTCGACGGCGGCGCGGATATCCGCGTTGTGCAGGAGTTGCTCGGACACGCCTCGGTGACGACTACGCAGGTCTACACTCTGGTCACGGTGGACAAGCTACGAGAGGTCTACGCCGCAGCACACCCTAGGGCATTTGGGTAATCCAGGCGAAATCCTGGCGATACGCGGCGCGCCTGCTTGAAAGTACCCAGCGCAGGGGCCTAGTGTCCCGAACAGTTCGCGACCTCTAGCCCCGGGAGGAATTCACTGGTGGCCGCATCGCGCGTAGTAGAGCTTCTGCCGGGAGACATCGGGCCCACTGGCCGGCCGTTCCCCGCCTTCCCCGAGCCGAAACCGCTGACCGAGCACGGTCCGGCACGGATTGTGGCGGTCTGCAACCAGAAGGGCGGCGTCGGCAAGACGACGACGACCATCAACCTGGGGGCCGCGCTCGCCGAGCGCGGCCGCAGGATGCTGCTCGTCGACTTTGACCCCCAGGGCGCGCTCTCCGTGGGCCTCGGCATCCAGCCGCACGACATCGACTCCACGGTCTACAACCTGCTCATGGAGCGGGACGTCAAGGCGCGCGACGTCATCTTCGAAACCGGGATAGAAAACCTGGACCTGCTGCCGTCCAACATCGACCTGTCCGGCGCTGAGGTCCAGCTGGTGTCCGAGGTAGGCCGCGAGTTCGTGCTCGGCCGCGCGCTCAAGTCCGTCGTGCCCGACTACGACTACATCATGATCGACTGCCAGCCGTCCCTCGGCCTGCTCACGATCAACGCGCTGGCGTGCGCCGACAGCGTGCTCATCCCGCTTGAGTGTGAGTACTTCGCGATGCGCGGCGTGGCCCTGTTGATGGAGACCATCGACAAGGTACAGCAGCGGCTCAATCCGGATCTGGTGATTGATGGTCTTCTGGGCACAATGTACGATTCGCGCACATTGCATACCAGGGAAGTGCTCGGCTCCGTCGTGAACGGATTCGGCGACAAGGTCTTTCATACGGTGATTAACCGCACCGTGCGGTTCCCAGACGCTACCGTTGCTGGTGAGCCCATCACGAGCTTCGATTCCTCGTCGATGGGGGCAAGTTCCTACCGTGAACTCGCCAAGGAGGTACTCGGACGGTGGCAGCAGGACGGGGACGGTCGCGCCGGGTAAGCGTTCCCGGGGTCGCGGAGCTGTTGCGCCCCGCTGCGCCCCTTCCAGCCATCTCCGATGAACGCCAGGCGACCGGCAGGGAAAGACATGATCAGAAGATCACCGTCTACCTGTCGGCTACCGAACTGCTTGACCTGGAGCACGCGCGCCTCAAGCTCCGCCGGTTCGGGCACGTCCTCGACCGGGGGCGGCTCGTGCGCGAGGCGATCGCCATCCTCCTGGCCGACTTGGACGCACGGGGCTCCGACAGCCTGGTCGCGCGCCGGATCTGGGCCAGCCAGCAGACAAAACCTGACAAAGACGAGGACGCGGTACCGTCGTTAACGTGGGTACGACCAGCAGCATGAAAGGCGACCTGACCGCCGGCGAGGCAGGTGACGCGCCGCGCGGCGCGGGGGCCTTCGAAGTGCACCTCGACGTCTTCGAGGGGCCGTTCGACCTGCTGCTCGGGCTGATCTCCAAGCACAAGCTGGACATCACCGAGGTCGCCCTGTCAAAGGTCACCGACGAGTTCATCGCCTACATCAGGCACCGTTCCGGCGGCTGGGACCTGGACCAGGTCAGCTACTTCCTCGTCGTCGCCGCGACGCTGCTGGACCTGAAGGCCGCCCGCCTCCTGCCGAGCGGCGAAGTCGAGGACGAAGAGGACCTCGCCCTCCTCGAAGCCCGCGACCTGCTGTTCGCCCGGCTGCTGCAGTACCGCGCGTACAAGGAGGTCGCTGCGGTGTTCGCGGGCCGGATGGCGGCGGCCGCGAAAAGGTTCCCCCGGCGGGTGCCCCTGGAGCCCAGGTTCGCCGAGCTGCTGCCCGAGGTGCTGTTCGCCATCGGCCCCCAGGAGTTCGCCGCCCTCGCGGCCCGCGCGCTCACCCCCAAAACGCCGCCGACGGTGTCCGTCGACCACATTCACGCCGCGTTCGTCTCGATCAGGGAGCAGGCCGTCCTGATCGCGCGCCGGCTCAAAGGCCTCGGCCGCGCGTCCTTCCGGCAGCTGTCGTCTGGAGCGGCGGGAAACTACGAGATCGTCGCGTCGTTCCTCGCCCTGCTTGAGCTGTACCGCGAGGACCTGGTGACGTTCGAGCAGATATCCCCGCTCGGCGACCTGTACGTCACCTGGACCGGCGGCGACCGCGAAATCCGGCTTGACCCGCCGGGCGCCAGGGCGGGCGACCAGCCAACGGAAGAAGAAGACTACACATGACCAGCGATTTCACCGCGGAAGAGCCCCAGGACGGCCCGGGCGACGACACTCTGCTGCCCGAAGAGGACGGCCCCGGCCTGCGCGCGTCGCTCGAAGCGATTCTCCTGGTCGCCGACGAACCGGTCCCGGAGATCCTGATCGCCCAGGTCCTCGAACGCCCGCGGCACGAGGTCGCCGACGGCCTGCGCGCCCTCGCGCAGGAGTACACCGCAGACGGCAGGGGCTTCGACCTGCGGGAAATAGCGGGCGGCTGGCGCTTCTATACTCGGGAGGACTGCGCGCCGCTCGTCGAGCGGTTCGTCAGGGACGGCCAGGAAGTCCGGCTCACCCAGGCGGCGCTTGAGACCTTGGCCGTCATCGCCTACCGGCAGCCGGTTAGCAGGGCACGGGTCTCCGCGGTGCGCGGCGTCAACTGCGACGGCGTGATCAGGACGCTCGTGCTGCGGGGGCTCGTCGAGGACTCGGGAACCGACCCGGAGACCAGCGCGATCCTGTACCGCACCACCGGCTACTTCCTTGAGCGCCTCGGGATGGCGTCACTGGACGAGCTGCCAGACCTGGCGCCGTTCCTGCCGGAGAACATTGAGGACATTGAGGACAATGAACGCACGCGGGCATAGCGGCTTTGGCAAGCACAGCGGCCCCGGAAACAAGCAGGAGCTTTCCCCTGCGGAAGCACAGCTCTCGCCCGAGGCGAGGGCCCGCCTCCGCGCCCTGCGCAGCATGGGGCTTGACGATGACGACGAGTTCGGCGACGGGGGGGACCGCGACGACCTGCTCGACGTTCCCGGCGGCGTCCGGCTGCAGAAGATACTGGCGGCCGCGGGCGTAGGCAGCAGGCGGCACTGCGAGGAGCTGATCGGCGCGGGCCGGGTCGAGGTCGACGGCCAGGTCGTCCGCCGGTTCGGTGCCCGCGTCGACCCGGAGAACCAGGTCATCAAGGTCGACGGCAAGCGCATCCCGTCCCGCCAGGACATCGTGTACCTGGCGTTCAACAAGCCGCGCGGCGTGCTCACCGCGATGTCGGACGACCGTGGCCGCAAGACGATCGTGGACTTCCTCGGCGACCGCGCCGAGCGCCTGTTCCATGTCGGCCGCCTCGACTACGACACCGAGGGCCTGATGCTGCTCACCAACGACGGCGAGCTCGCGCACCGGCTCGCCCATCCCAGCTACGAGGTCGCCAAGACCTACTGGGCCGAGGTCCCCGGGCCCGTCCCGCGTGACCTGGGCCGCCGCCTGCAGGCCGGCGTCGAGCTGGAGGACGGCCTCGCGGTCGCCGACAAGTTCCGCGTCCTTGAGCAGTCCGGGAACCGTGCCATGGTGGAGATCACGCTGCACGAGGGCCGTAAGCACATCGTGCGGCGGATGCTTGCCGAGGTCGGCCACCCGGTGAGCAGGCTGCTGCGCACCACGGTCGGCCCGGTCAAGCTGGGCAGCCTCCGCCCCGGCGCGACGCGGGACCTCACCGTGAAGGAGATCGGCGAGCTGTACGCCGCCGTCGGACTGTAGCGCCCGAGGTGGCTGCGAGGCACAGTAGCCTTGAGTAGCCAAGATGGATGAGGAGTTAGGTAAGTGACAGTCCGGGCAATTCGCGGCGCGATCCAGGTCGACGCCGATGACAGCGACGCCATCCTCGAGGGAACCGCTGAGCTGGTCACCGCGGTGATGACCCGCAACGACCTCACCCCCGACGACGTGATCAGCGTCCTGTTCACCGTGACACCGGACCTGACCGCCGAGTTCCCCGCCCTCGCGGCCCGCAAGCTCGGCTTCCACGCCGTCCCGCTGATGTGCGCCACAGAGATCCCGGTCAAGCGCGCGATGCCGCGCGTGGTCCGCCTCATGGCCCATGTGGAAACGGACCACGCCCGCGAGCAGATCCAGCACGTCTACCTCCGCGGCGCGGTAGCGCTCCGCCAAGACATCGCCCAGTAAAAGCAAAGAGATGATCCCGAACGGTCCGTTTCCTCCGCCTGGCCCCGCCAATTTGAAACTTGGCCGCCAGATGACCTCGTGCCGTGGGATCTCTCAGGTCAAGGCCGGCTCGCCTTCGCCCAGGCGGCAACCGGCCGTGGCGCCCTTTGGCCATGATCGTGGGTCAAAACGGGGAACCGCCACGTTTTCCACGTGTTCCGGCGATCGTGGGTCATCCACGGCGAATATAGCCGCGTCTGACCCACGATCCTGGTCGGGGGCTGTCTGCAACAATCAGTCACCGGCAAAGCTGCGGGTCGGGGGACCAGTGGGGAGTGCGTCGTGATCATGCCTAAGCGGGTGCTTGTCTCGGGAACCGGGCTTATCGGGACATCTATCGCGCTCGCGCTGCGTGATAAGGGCGCCGAGGTCTTTCTCAGCGACGCTGATCCCGCGACCGCCAAGCTGGCCGGGGACCTCGGGGCCGGCACCGTTGTGCCGGACCTGCGGGACGCCAAGGGAGTCGCGGACGTCGCGGTCCTCGCGATGCCGCCGGCCGTGGTCGGCCGGGAACTCGCCTACGCGCAGGAGTGCGCGGTCGCCGATGTCTACACCGACGTCGCCAGCGTCAAGGTCCTCCCGGCCCGGCAGGCCCGCGACCTTGGCTGCGACCTGGAGACCTACGTCCCCGCGCATCCGCTGGCCGGCCGGGAGAAGCACGGGCCCGCCGCGGCTCAGGCGGATCTCTTCCTCGGGCGCACGTGGGCGATCTGCCCGCTCCCCGAGACCGCAGCCGACGCGGTCGACGCGGTGACCGGGCTCGCGGTGGCCTGCGGGGCAGACCCGGTGGTGACCGACCCCGCGACGCACGACCGGTGGGTCGCGCTGATCTCCCACGCGCCGCACCTCGTCGCGGTCGCGATGGCGGCGCGGCTCGCGCCGTCGAGCGTGCCGGCCGACGCACTGAAGCTGGCCGGCGGCGGCCTGCGCGATGTGACCAGGATCGCGGCGGGCGACAGCGTGATGTGGACCCAGATCCTGTCCGCGAACGCCGGCCCGGTCGCCGAGATCGTCGCGGAAGTCGCCGAGGACCTCGCAGCCGTCGCCAGGATCCTCGCGCGCCTTCCGCAGGGGACATCCGTCGCCGGCGCGGGGGCCGGCGGGGTCACGAGCCTGCTCGACCGGGGCCGCGCGGGCACCGCGCGCATCCCCGGTAAGCACGGCGGCCAGCCGCGGAACTTCACGGTCGTCCAGGTTGTCATCGCCGACCGCCCCGGGGAACTCGCCCGCCTGTTCAACGCCGCGGGCGCGGCCGGGGTCAACATCGAGGACATCCGCCTGGAGCACTCACCGGGCCTCCCGGTCGGCGTCGCGGAACTCTCCGTCCGCCCTGACCAGGTCGCCACCCTCCTCGATGCGATGGAAGCGGGCGGCTGGCCGGTCCGCCGCGGTTAATCGATCGCACGAACCCAGGGACGATGTGCGAAGCTAGACGTCATGACGAAGAGCGCGAAGCAGGACACCACGAAGGCACCGGCGGAGCCGGCCGCGACGGAGTCCGCCGCGACCCAGGGCGAAGCCCAGCCTGAGCTGGCCGCCGAGCCCGAGGAGACAGTCGAGGCCGCCGCCGAGACTGTGTCCGCCGAGGACGGCGTCAAGCCGGACCTCGACGAGACCAAGCGGAAGTTCCGCGAAGCCCTGGAGCGCAAGCACCAGGCCCACAGCGACGGCCAGGCCAAGGGCGGCCGCGACGGCAGCAAGATCAACGGCGCTCACGGCCCGGCCGCGAGCCGCCGCAACTTCCGCCGCAAGAGCGGGTAATTCCAGTATCTTCCCCGGGGGATGACCTCCCGGTGACCCCCAAGCAATGGGGGAGTCCCTCCCCCATTGCCCCTCGCCGGGGCGGAGCCCCAGGACATCGCCTGCGGTGCCGGGTTGGCTGGCGCGGCCGGGGCCCCGCCAGCTTCCCGGTACCATTGCGGGGTGGGAATCTCCTCGCCGCACGGTCTAGTCATCGCCATCGACGGGCCGTCGGGCTCCGGTAAGTCAAGCGCGTCCAAGGGCGTCGCCCGTGCGCTCGGCTTCTGCTACCTGGACACCGGGGCCATGTACCGGGCGCTGACCTGGTGGTTCATGAACGAGGACGCCGACACCGCAGACGCGGCCGGCGTGGCGGCGCGTGCCAGGCAGCCGCGCATCGAGGTTTCCACCGACCCGGACGACCCGTGGACCCGCGTCGACGACCGCGACGTCTCCAAGGACATCCGGACGCCTGAGGTGTCCGCCCAGGTGAGCGCAGTGGCCCGGGTTCCCGCGGTCCGCGAGCACCTGATCGCGCAGCAGCGCGCGATCATCGCGGCGGCGGCCCCCGGCATCGTGGCCGAAGGCCGCGACATCGGCACGGTCGTCGCGCCTGCCGCGAAGCTGAAGGTCTTCCTGACCGCCGACCCGGGGGCGCGTGCCCGCCGCCGCGCCGCCGAGATCGGCGGCGACGCCGGCGAGACCGAGGCCGCCCAGGACCGCCGCGACCGCCTCGACGCGGCCCAGTCGGAGAAGGCCGCCGACGCGCTGCTGCTCGACGCGACCGACCTGACCCTTGAGCAGGTGATCGAGGAGATCACCCGCCTCGCCCGTGAGCGCAGCCAGCTAGCGTGCGCCGGGGATAAAAGCATTTGATGGGGGAGAACGCACGTGAGTGACATTGACGCCGGCGATGACGGCTGGGTAGACATCGGTGACGACCTCGCCGACCTGGACGAGGCCGAGGCAGACGGCGGCGCCGGCTTCGGCACGCCGGGACAGCCCGTGCTCGCCGTGGTCGGCCGCCCCAACGTCGGCAAGTCCACCCTGGTGAACCGCATCCTTGGCTCCCGTCAGGCGGTCGTCCAGGACGTGCCGGGCGTGACGCGGGACCGGGTCGCCTACGACGCGAACTGGCGCGGCAGGCAGTTCACCCTGGTGGACACCGGCGGCTGGGTGGCGAAGGCGCAGGGCCTGGCCGCCCAGGTGGCGGAGCAGGCGGAAATCGCGGTCGGCCTCGCGGACGCGGTGCTGTTCGTAGTCGACGCCCGGGTTGGCGCGACCGACGAGGACGAGGCCGTCGCGCGGGTGCTGCGCCGGGCCGGCAAGCCGGTCGTGCTCCTCGCCAACAAGGTGGACGACGCTAGGAGCGAGGCCGACGCCCAGTCGCTGTGGTCCCTGGGGCTCGGCGAGCCGATCATGGTTTCCGCCATGCACGGCCGGGGCACCGGCGACATGCTCGACGTGGCCCTGAACGCGCTGCCCGAGGCGCCGCCCGAGCGGCTCGGCGGCGGCGGCCCGCGCCGCGTCGCGCTGATCGGCAAGCCCAACGTCGGCAAGTCGTCCCTGCTCAACAAGCTGGCGGGCGAGCGGCGGTCGGTCGTCGACTCCGTCGCCGGCACCACCCGTGACCCGGTGGACGAGCTGATCGAACTCGGCGGCACCACCTGGCGGTTCGTGGACACCGCCGGCATCAGGCGGCGGTTCAGGGAGGCCCAGGGCGCGGACTACTACGCGACCCTGCGCACCCAGTCCGCGCTTGACCGGGCCGAGGTCGCGGTCGTGCTCATCGACGCGAGCGAGACGCTCACCGAGCAGGACCTGCGCATCCTCACGATGGTGACCGAGGCGGGCCGCGCCCTCGTCATCGCGTACAACAAGTGGGACCTGACCGACGAGGAGCGCCGCGACTACCTGGAAGTCGAGATCGAGCGGCAGCTCTACCACGTCCGCTGGGCGCCCCGGGTGAACATCTCGGCGCAGACCGGCCGCCACGTCGAGCGCCTCGTTCCGGCGATCGAGCAGGCCCTGGACGGCTGGGAGCAGCGGATCTCCACTGGCCAGCTGAACACCTGGCTGAACGCCCTGGTTGCCGCCACGCCGCCGCCGATGCGCGGCGGCAAGCAGCCGAGGATCCTGTTCGCCACCCAGGCGGGCACGAAGCCCCCGCACTTCGTCCTGTTCACCACCGGGTTCCTTGAGGAGACCTACCGCAGGTTCATCGAGCGCCGCCTCCGCGAGGACTTCGGTTTCGCCGGCACCCCGGTCAAGCTGACGATGCGGCTGCGCGAAAAGCGCGGCAAGGCCGCCGGCAGCTCCGCCGCCCGGCGATAACAGCAACAAGCACGGGGTAACCGTCCGCATGCCTGCGACCGACAAGCTGCTTGAGCTGGACAGACAGCGGGTGTGGCATCCGTATGCGCCGATGCCGTCCGTCCGCGACCCGCTCGTGGTGGAGTCGGCGAGCGGCGTTCGGCTGCGGCTCGCCGACGGGCGCGAGCTCATCGACGGCATGAGCTCGTGGTGGGCGGCGATCCACGGGTACCGGCACCCCGCGCTCGACGCCGCGGCCCGGGACCAGCTGGGACGGATGAGCCACGTGATGTTCGGCGGGCTGACCCACGCGCCCGCCGTTGCCCTGGCCGACCGCCTGGTCACGCTGGCCCCGGAGGGGCTTGAGCACGCGTTCCTCTGCGATTCCGGCTCGGTCTCCGTCGAGGTCGCGGTCAAGATGTGCCTGCAGTACTGGCGCTCGCGCGGGGCCAGGGCGAAGACGCGGCTGCTGACCTGGCGCGGCGGCTACCACGGGGACACGTTCCTGGCCATGTCCGTGTGCGACCCCGAGGGGGGCATGCACCGGATGTGGGACGGCGTGCTGGCGGCGCAGGTGTTCGCCGGACTGCCGCCCGCCGGGTTCGCCGCCGGCGTCGACGAGGCGTACGCGGATGAGCTCCGGCGGCTTATCGAGGCGCATAAGGACGAGCTCGCGGCCGTGATCGTGGAGCCGGTCGTCCAGGGTGCGGGCGGGATGCGGTTCCACGACCCGGGCTACCTGCGCGTGCTCCGCGAGGCGTGCGACGCTCACGGCGTGCTGCTGGTCTTCGACGAGATCGCGACCGGCTTCGGCCGGACGGGAACGCTGTTCGCGGCGGAGCACGCCGGCGTGTCGCCGGACGTGATGTGCGTCGGGAAGGCGCTGACCGGCGGCTACCTGACGCTCGCCGCCGCTCTGTGCACGGCGGAGGTCGCAGCGGGCATCGGGCGCGGCGAGCTGCCCGTCCTCGCGCACGGCCCGACGTTCATGGGCAATCCGCTGGCGTGTGCGGTCGCCGGCGCCTCGCTCGACGTGCTCCTCGGCGGTACCACCGGGGAGGGGGCCGCCGGGGAGGGGCAGCCGACTTACCCGCGCGGCTGGCGGGCGGAGGTGCAGCGGATCGAGGCGGCGCTCACGGCTGGCCTGGCCCCCGTGGCGGGCCAGCCGGGCGTCGCCGACGTGCGCGTACTCGGCGCTATCGGAGTGGTGCAGCTAGACCGCGAGGTCGACGTCGCGGCGGCGACGGACGCGGCGGTCGCAGCCGGGGTCTGGCTCCGGCCGTTCCGTGACCTGATCTACACGATGCCTCCCTTCGTGACCGGCGACGGCGACATCGCCGCCATCTGCTCGGGTGTCCGCGCCGCGGTGACGGCGGCCGGCGGCTAACGGTCTTCCGGCCCGGCGACGAGGTGGAACCAGACAGTGGTGCCGGCCGCGTCGCGCAGGTACCCCCACTGCGCCGCCAGGTGCTGTACCAGGTACAGGCCATGGCCGTTGACCGCGAATACGTCGCCCTTGACGACGGGCGTGTCGGCCGAGCCGTCATCGATCACCTCGACGAGCACGCCGTCCGGCACGTCGACGACGACGACCGTGACCGTGCCGTCCGCCGCCCCCGACCGGGTGTGCATGACCGCGTTGGTGACTAGCTCGGACGTCAGCAGGGTGGCCGCGTCGGAGTCGACCCGCGGCCCAGTGCTGCTAGCGGCCAGGGTTCGCGTAATGAAGGCGCGGGCGCCGGAAACCATGTCCGGCCGGCCGGGTATCGTCAGCGACCCGACGACCGCCGTTATGTGCCTTGCCCCCTGCTGCGGTACCGGCCGGTGGGCAGGGCGGCTCTTCAGGGGAGTGTCCATCTGCGCATGCCTCCCGATGTTGCGCATTCGGAACTTACTTACCTGCTCCTAACGCATGAATTATTTGACCCGGCTAAACCGATAAATGCGCGATCCCCCGCAAGTGTCATGTGTCCGTTTCATGGCACTTACCCCTAAAGCCGCGGCTGCTGGTAAATGCGCCCGTCAGCCCCCGCGGCCACTCTCGATGATGCACGTGCAAGCGCGCCCGACGCAAGTGCGTAGGGCAAATTTTACAGATGAAATCGCGGATGGGATTTCACTTCGATAACTTTCGCTGTATCGTGGCGCTTGAAACCACCGGGTCGGTCATGGTAAGGACTGCGCCCTTTTTCAGCGCGATCAGCATCTTGCGACGTCTCCCGAGAAGGAGGTGGATCCGCGATGACAACGACAGGCCCGACCGTCCGTCGGCGGCGGCTCGGCACCGAGCTGCGCAAGCTCCGCGAATCCAGCGGGTA
>Ga0310811_10010602_pt1 | contig 11907 bp, 9 predicted proteins | sample YCmetagenome_FD_207642 | JGI IMG/M metagenome (GOLD analysis project Ga0310811, IMG submission 207642) | Soil microbial communities from experimental microcosm in Duke University, North Carolina, United States - YC | ecosystem: Engineered > Artificial ecosystem > Soil microcosm > Unclassified ...
TGATCCGGGCCAGGAAGCCCTTGGAGCCGTAGACGTTCTGGCGGGTCCCGACCCCGCCGATCCGGGGGTCGACGAAGGGCTTGCAGACCTCGGCGGCGACGTCCGGGCTCCACACGGTGTCCGAGTCCACGAGTGCGACCAGTTCGGTGGAGGCGGCGTTCCAGCCGCGGCGCAGGGCGTCACGCTTGCCCGGGACGTCGGTGACCAGTACCCGTACCGGGTACCGGGCGGCGACCTCGCGGCAGACGGCGTCGGAGGCGTCGATGACCAGGATGACCTCTTCGACGTCGTTGGCCAGCCAGGACTCGATGGCCGTGGCGAAGACGACGGGGTCCTCCTGGTAGGTCGGGACGACGACGGTCATGGCCAGCCGGTGGTCGCCGGTGATCGGCCGGTAGAGCACGGCGGGGATCCGGCGGACCAGCCAGCATGCCCAACGGATCAGGCCGAGCACGCCGAGCGGGGTACCGAGGACGTAGTAGTAGAGCGGCAGCGACATGGTCACCGCGCCGATGCGGATCGGGGCACGAAGGCGGGTAGGGGCACGAACGAGGGCATAGAAGATCTCCGGGTCTGGGAAGCGGGGGAGCGCAGTCCGGTATCACTCCGTCGAGACATCACGGTCCGGCGTTAACCAGTTCGGCGAACACTTTCCGTGATCAAGGCGGTAGATGATCTGCGTCGATGCCAACATCCGAGGTCAGGGCTTCTCAACACCGCTCACAGATTCGTGACTCTCCGTTGTGATGGCTCAGAAACGGGCCGGGACCGTCCGGTCGAGGTGGGTGCGCCGAACGCACCAGGCCGCCGTGCACGGGCGCCCCCGAGCACCGGACGCCCGCCGCCGTACACGGTGCCCCCGGCCACCGGATGCCCGCCGCCGGGACCGGCGCCGGGGTGTCGGCAGGATGGGGTGGTGAGCTTCCTGCTGGCCGCCGTCGTTGTGGTCGTCGTCGTGCACCTGTTCCTCTACCGGCGGCTGGTGCACGACCTCCGACCCGGCCGCCGGGCCCGCCGGCTGGGCGCGACGGCGGTGGCGGTGCTGATGGCGTCATCGCTGGCCGCCTTCGGGTTGCAGCGGGTGCTGGACCCGACCGGCCCGGCGGACAGGGTGCTCGCGTACGTGGGATACACCTGGCTGGTGCTCGCGCTGTACCTGTCGCTGGTGCTCGTGGTGGTGGAACTGCCCAGGGCCCTGCTGAGACGGCGGATGGACCCCGGGCGGCGGGTCGCGCTGGCCAGGCTGCTCGGCGGGGTGGCGGGTGTGCTGGCCCTGGGCACCGTCGGCTACGGGCTGGCGGCCGCCCGCTCGCCGAGGCTGGTGCGCCGCGAGGTCACGCTGGATCGGTTGGACCCGGCGCTGGACGGTGTCACGATCTCCGTTCTGTCCGACATCCACCTCGGCCCGATCAACGGCCGCCCGTTCCTGGACGACGTGGTGGCCGCCGTCAACGCGGAGAACCCCGACCTGGTCGCCATCGTCGGAGACCTGGTCGACGGCTCGGTCGCCGATCTCGGGCCCGCGGCCTCGGCGCTGGCCGGGCTGGGCGCACCGGCCTACTTCGTCACCGGCAACCACGAGTACTTCAGCGGCGCCCAGCAGTGGTGCGAGTTCCTGCCGTCGCTCGGGGTCCGAGTGCTGCGCAACGAGCGGGTGGCGGTGGGGCGGCGGGGAGCCGCGCCGGGGTCGCCGACGTTCGACCTCGCCGGCATCGACGACCGCACCGCGGCCCGTTCCCACCTGCCCGGGCACGGCGCGAACCTGGACGCCGCGCTGGCCGGACGGGACCCCTCACGGGCGGTCGTGCTGCTCGCCCACCAGCCGGTACTGGTCGACCAGGCCGCCCGCCGCGACGTGGACCTGCAGATATCCGGACACACCCACGGCGGCCAGTTCCTGCCGCTGGGCTACGTGGTGCTGCTCGACCAGCCGGTGCTCGCCGGGCTGACCCGGGTCGGGCGCACCTGGCTGTACGTGACCCGCGGTGTCGGGTTCTGGGGTCCGCCGGTGCGGGTCGGCGCCCCACCCGAGATCACCGTGCTCACCCTGCGGGCTTCCCGCCGCGCTTGAGGGGTCAGCGCAGCAGGGCGGGGACCACGAACATGCGCAGGTCACGGTCCAGCTGGTCGGGGTCGGGCGTCAGCTCGGGGATGGCCAGGTAGCCGAACTGGACGAACGTGATCCAGCGGACGGCGTCGGCGAGATCGACCTCGGGGCGCAGCTCGCCGCGGTCACGCGCGTACTTCAGCACGGGCTCCCAGTACTCGGCCACCGCCACCTGGACCTCGGGAGCGGTGGCAAGGTGCCCGGCCGTGGCGTTCGCCGACTCAGGACGTACCAGTCCGGTCGCGTAGAAGTCCTTGCCGGACTCGACGATGCCGCTGACCAGTGCCGGAACCACGATCTCCGCCGCCGGCCCGGCCAGTGGCAGCCGTCGGGAGAGGCGGGCGTGGTGGAGTCGGATCTGGGTCACCACCACACCGAGCACGATGGCGTCCTTGCTCGGGTAGTAGCGGTAGACGTTCGGCCGGGCGAACCCCGCCTCCTTGGCGATGTCCTCGACGCGGGTGCGGGGCACACCCCAGCGGGCGAAGCAGCGCGCCGCCGCCTCGATGATCATCGCCGGCGGGTCGGCGGACGCGGCCGGACCGGCGGACGCGGCCGGGCCGAGGTTGTCGCGCGAGTCGGTCACCGCTATCCCTCGGCCGTCCGCTCCGAGTACGACTCGTTGACCAGGTCGGTGGGATAGCGGGTGGCGATGTGCGCACCGCCGTCGATGGTGAACTGGGTGCCGGTGACGAACCCGGACTCCTCGCTGGACAGGTACACGCACGCCAGCGCGGTGTCGTCGGGCACCCCGAACCGAGGAGTCAGGTGCACCGCGGCCATGGCGTCGCGGAATCGGGGATCGGTCAGGTAGAACGACCACCGGTCGCCGGGGTGCAGGCCGAGGACCAGGCAGTTACAGCGCACGCCGTCGCGGGCGTAGTCGGTGGCGATCGAGCGGGTGAGGCTGTTGAAGGCACCCTTGGCGGCGGTGTAGGCGGCGCTGCCCGGCAGCCCGGTGATCGACGCGATCGAGGAGATGTTGACGATCGTGCCGCCACCGGCGGTCTCCATGTGCCGCAGCACGTGCTTCGTGACCAGGAACATCCCGGTGAGGTTGATGCCGATGATCTGGTTCCAGCCGTCGAGCTCGATGTCGCCGAGCCGCCCGTCGGAGATGCCCAGCTCGGTCGCGGCGGCGTTGTTGACCAGCGCGTGCAGCCCGCCGTAGAGCTCGACCGTCGACGTCACAGCAGATGCGACCGATGCTTCGTCGCTGATGTCGCAGGCCACGAAGGTGGCCTCACCACCGGCCGCGCGGACCTCCTTCTCCACCGCCTCGCCGTCGGCGACGGTGCGGCCGACGAACACCACGCGGGCACCCTCGGCGGCGAACCGGGTGACGATCCCCTTGCCGATCCCCCGGGTACCCCCGGTGACCAGCGCGACCTTGCCGTCCAACCTGCCCACGGATGCTCCTTCGACCCCTGTGCCCGCTCTGCGAGCCTTGACACTGACTGCGATACGGAATACAAACTGCGTCAAAAGTATCAGTGATTCGGTTCACGTCAAGGAGCCCGCCACATGACCCTCGGGGTCGACGATCTCTACGCCGCCGCCCGCGCCCGTACCGGCCTGGACGACCTGCACGAGGCTGGCCTGGGTGACCGGCCCGCCCGGCTGCTCGAGCACATCAACACCCATCCCGCGCTCGACGACGCCGGCAGGCGGGCCGGGTTCGAGTGCGTGCTCGAGCAGGTCAGCAACCGCGCACTGCTGCTGGCCGACCGCGGGCGCTACCCGGAGATCGCCGCCGAGCGGATCGAGCGGCCGTTGATCGTCACCGGCATGCCACGATCGGGCACCACGCTCCTGCAGTCGCTGCTGGCCGAGCACCCCGGATCACGGACACCGCTGCTCTGGGAGGTCGTCCGCCCGTCCCCGCCGGTCGGGATCTCCCCCGGCGTCAGCGACGGCACCGACCCACGCATCGCCCGGGCCGACGAGGACGTCTCGGAGATGCTGGCCGACCAGCCGTCGCTGCTGCGGTTCCACCCGGTGTTCGACCGGCTCTCGGCCACGCTGATGGAGTGCGAGCCGTTCGGTGCGATGGACCTGCGCAACCTCTACAACACCGCGTACTGGCAGGTCCCGACCATCCTGCAGGCCGATCTGGGCAGCGGCCACGAACACGACGTGGCCACCTACACGTTCCAGCGGACGGTGCTGCAGGCGCTGCAGTGGAGGTGCCCACGCCGGCGATGGACGCTCAAGGGCACCGAGCACCACGCCCGCCTCGACGCACTCAAGGAGGTCTTCCCGGACGCGATCGTGGTGTGGCTGCACCGCGACCCGCTGCGGTTCGTGCCGTCGCTGCTGGAGCTGCTGGCGGGCTGGTTCGAAGGGGTGACGGGCGCGCCGGTCGACCGGAAGGTCGTCGGACCGATGTTCCTGGGCATGTACAAGGGCATGCTCGAGGCCGGCCTCGCCAGTCCGGTCTCGCGGCATCCCGACACCTACCACCTGCGCTACGCCGACTTCATCGCCGACCCGATCGCCGAGATCGAGAAGCTGCACGGCCACTACGATCTACCGTTCGGTGACGACGCCCGCGCCGCGATGAAGGCCTGGTACGACGACCCCCGCAACAAGGGCGACCGCCACGGGAAGTCGGCCTACGACCTCACCGACTTCGGGATGTCCGAAGAGCAGATCGACGGCGAGCTCAAGGAGTACCGCGACCGCTTCGAGATCCCCTACGAGGGGCGCTGATGAACCCGATCCTGGCGGCCGCCGCCGAGCTGGAGGCCCAGCTGATCACACCCGATCTCGCGCCCTCGGAACGGGAGGCCGGCCTGCGCTACCTGGCCGGGCTCACCCGGTGGGCGACCGAGCGGGCGCTGGTCGGATCGGATCCGCAGCTCCCCTGCTTCGTGCGCTGCATGGACACCGTGTCGAAGTGGGGGCTGGAGAACCCCGACAACATCTACCGGTCGGCGCGCATCGAGCCGGACGCCGAGTACCTGATCACCGGACGCCGGGGCACCTGCGCGGACCTGGCGATCGAGGTGCTCACCGCCCTGGCCGGTGACGACGGAACCACCGGGCAGGGCATCTCCTCGATCGACACCGACACGCTGCGCGTCGAGCCCGACGGCACGTACCGGATCCAGGTCGGGGGCAGCGCGGCGGCCGGTGTCAACCACCTGCCCACCGGTCCCGGGGCGACGGAGGTCTTCGTCCGGCACACCCTCGGCGACTGGGATGAGGACGCCGGCGACATCGTGATCTCCCGGGTCTCCCCGCCCGGACCGCGGCCCGGGGTCGAGGAGCTGCTGGAGCACGGGGCGCGCACGCTGCGCGGGCAGGCCGGTTTCATGGCCGCCTTCTCGCAGGGCTGGCGGGGCCAGGTCCCCCGCAACGCGGTGACCCCGCCGTCGGGCGGTAAGGGCGGCGGGTTCCTGCCCGGTCAGCGCAACGCGGTGGGACAGTTCGAGGTCAACGCGGACGAGGCGCTCGTGTTCACCTTCGACCCGGTGGACGCCCGCTACTTCAGCTTCGGGATCGGCCACTACCGCTGGTTCGTCACGTTCGACTACCGGACGCTGCACAGCCACCTCAACAGCGCCCAGGCCCACGTGTCGGAGGACGGGCGGCTGCGTGTGGTGCTGGCCGCGACCGACCCCGGCGTGCCCAACTGGCTGGACATCGACGGCCAGACCCGGGGTTTCATCTTCCTGCGCTGGCAGGGCGTGACCGGCGACGGCCCACCCACCCCAGCGAGCACGATCGTGCCTCTCGCCGAGGTCCGGAGACACCTGCCCGACGGGGAACCGACGGTCACACCGGCCGAGCGGGCGGCCACCATCGCCGCCCGCCGAGCCGCCGCGGACCGAAGGTTCTTCGGACGCTGACCCAGAGCCTCCCGAATCAGGCCCAGCTCGACTTGATCCGCGTTTCGGTGCGAAAACGGACGCGCCATGTCCGCCGAACCACCAGAACGCGGATCACCCCGGCCCCACTGTCACCTCAGCCCCGGGATCACCCAGCCTCGCTGCCACCCGAGCCCCGGGATCACCCGGACGCTGACCGCCTCAGCGCAGGGGTTTGCCCCAGTCCGTCTCCTCACGCAGGTTGCGCTTGAGGATCTTGCCGCCGGGGTTGCGGGGCAGCGGTTCGGAGCGCACCACGATGTACTGCGGCACCTTGAAGTCGGCCAGGCGCTCCCGCAACTCGGCCACCACCGACGACGGTTCGAGCGTCACACCCGGCGCGGGGACCAGCACCGCGCCCACCTTCTCCCCCATCACGTCGTCGGGAACCCCGACCACGGCGGCCTCGGCCAGCCCGGACACCGAGGCCAGCGCGTTCTCCACCTCGACGGAGTAGACGTTCTCGCCGCCGCGGTTGATCATGTCCTTGGCCCGGTCGACGATGTAGACCAGACCCTCGTCGTCGACCCGGGCCAGGTCACCGCTGTGCAGCCAGCCGTCGACGAAGGTCTCCGCGGTGGCCTCGGATTTGTTCCAGTAGCCGGCGACCACGTTGGGGCCCCGGATCAGCAGCTCACCGACCCCGGCCTCGTCGGGATCATCGAGGGCCAGGTCGATGACCGGGACGGCGAAACCCACCGAGTCGGCGTGCTCGGCGGCCCACTCGTGGGGCAGGAACGTCGACAGCGAGGCGGTCTCGGTCAGGCCGAACCCGTTGCCCAGCCGCGCGTTCGGGAACCGCTCGCCCAGCCGCCGTACCAGCTCGGGGGCCATCGGGGCGCCGCCGTAGGCGATCCGGGACACCGCGCTGAGGTCGAAGTCGCCGAAGTTGGGCTGGGCCATCGCCAGCGCGAAGATCGCGGGGACGCTGGTGAGCTGGGTGATGCGTTCCTCGACGATCACGTTGAGGAACTTCTGCACGTCGAAGGCGGGCATGATGACCGTGGCCGCACCGAGCGCCAGATAGAGCAGCAGCTGGCTGTTGCAGCCGGTGACGTGGAACAGCGGCACCGACACCAGCCCGCGCTGCGAGGGCCCCTCGGCGCGGTCGATGCCGATGACCCGGCTGGCGGTCTCGATGTTGGACAGGAAGTTCTCCTGGGTGGTCATCGCCCCCTTGGGGAACCCGGTCGTCCCGGAGGTGTAGAAGATCGCCGCCAGGTCGTCGTGGCCGAGGTCGTCCTCGACGCGTGGCGGGCCGTCGGGCAGCGGCTCCCCGGGCCGCAGGACCACGGCCGCTCCGGAGTCCTGCAGCACGTAGTCGATCTCCGGCTCGGCGAACCGGGTGTTCACCGGGACGGCGACCGCCCCGATCATCTGGGTACCGAGGAACCCGAGAACCCAGTCGGTCCCGGCCGGCTTGAGGTTCGCCACCCGGTCGCCCTTGCCGACGCCGGCCTCCGCGAGCCCACCGGCCACTCGCGAGGCGGCGTCCCACAACTCGCGGTAGGTGAGCCGCGCGCGGGCGTCGGTGCGGCCGATCTCAACGACCGCCTCGGCGTCCGGGTCGCGATCGACGCTGGTCCGCAGCATCTCCACCAGCGAGGACGGCAGGTCCGCGTAGCGGGCGATCCCGTCGCTGCGCCGGCCGACCCCGGTGGTGTCGAAGGGCGCGTCCCCTCGTGGAAGTGGGGACGGGCTCACGCCGCCCCACCGACGGTGAAGTAGCGGCGCGGGTTGTCGACCATCATCGTGGTGATCTGCTCCTCGGTCACGCCCTGCTCGCGCAGCGCCGGCAGCACGTCGTCACTGATGTGCTGGAAACGCCAGTTCGGGGCGGCCGCGGCGAGGGCCTGCTGGCTCTCCTCGCCGGAGAAGAAGTCCATGTAGCAGGCGGCGTCGTGACCGAGCACGATGCGGTCGGCGTAACCCTGCCCGCAGAGCGCGACGATGGTGGCCACCCGCTGCTCGGTCGGGTTGAACATGTCCAGGCCGAACCGGTCGCAGCCGATCGCCGCACCCTGGTCCATGAGCGAGCGCAGGTAGTCGAGGTCGTTGCTGTCACCGGCGTGCCCGACGACGACCTTGGTCAGGTCGACGCCCTCCTTGGCGTAGAACTCCAGCGCCTGCGTCCCGGTCTGGTGGGCGGCGTTGGTGTGCACCGTGATCGGGGCGCCGGTCTCCCGGTGGGTCTCGCAGATCGCCTTGTGCACCCGGGTCTGGTCGGGGGTGTAGCCCTTCTCCTCCAAGGCGCACTTGAGGAACGCCGCCCGGATCCCGGTGTCACCGATGCCCTGGGTGAGGTCCTTGACGAACATCTGGGTCATCAGCTCGGGCCCGCCCAGCAGCGTGTCCGGGCCGCGGTAGTGGAAGAAGTGCGGGATCTCGTCGAACGTGTAGAGCCCGGTGGCCGCGACGATGTGCAGGTCGACCTCGGCGTTGATGCGCGCCACCCGGGGGATGTAGCGCCCCAGGCCGACGACCGTGCAGTCGACGATCGTGTCGACCCCGGCGGCTTTGAGGGCACGGAGCTTCTCGATCGCGTCGGCGACCCGCTCCTCCTCGTCCCACCACTCATTGCCGTAGTTCTGCATGACGTCGGCGGTCAGGACGAAGACGTGCTCGTGCATGAGCGTCGTGCCCAGCTGGTCGACCTCGACCGGTCCGCGAACCGTCTGCACCGTCTGCGCTGAAGCCACGCCACACCCCCACTTGATCGTCTCCGATGACTGTCGCGATCGTGGCGCGCGTCGCGGTGCGGGTCAACCGGAGGGGTGCGTGCCACCCCATCGTTCGAGGTGGACGGCCTGCTCGAGTGGTCGGCGCTTTCGCCATCCGTGCCGCTCGAGGTCGGGCGTGTGCTCGAAGTGGCTCACCGGGCCCAGACAGAGCCACGCGACCGGGCGGACACCGTCCGGGATCCCGAGCAGGCCGGTGAGGAAGTCCTCGTCGTAGAACGAGACCCAGCCCAGGCCCATGTCCTCGGCCGTCGCGGCCAGCCACAGGTTCTGGATGGCCAGGCAGACCGAGTAGAGCCCGGCGTCGGCGATGCTGTGGCGTCCCAGCACGTTGGGTGCTCCGCGGCTGGCGTCGTAGGTGACGACGACACCCAGCGACGACTCCAGGATCCCCTCGATGCGGATCTTCGCGAATCGTTCGGCGCGTTCCTCGGGCAGCGTGCCGGCGAACTCCTCGCGCTTGAGCTCGACGTGCTCACGGAACGCCGCGCGGGTCACGCGGTCGCGGACGAGCACGAAGTCCCACGGCTGGGTCAGCCCGACGCTGGGCGCGGCGTGCGCAGCACCGAGGATCCGGTCGAGGACTGCCTGCTCGACCGGCTCGCCGGTGAACTCCCGGCGGACGTCCCGCCGGCGGTTGATGACCTCGTAGAGGTCCGGGATCCCCGCCGGCCCGAGACGGCCGCCGTCACTCTGTGATCGGACGGCGGTCAGGCGTCCACTTCCTCGATCTTCGCGCCCTCGGCGGCCCGCTGTACGGACTCGCAGCCCTTGATCGCGTTGGCCTTGCTCTCGTAGGCCTCACCGGTCGCCACGACCTGGCCGTTGCTCGCCTTGAGGCGGAAGCGGAACTTCCCGGCGCGGTCGGGGTATACCTCGAACTTGCCAGCCACAATGTCCTCCATCTGGGTGCGGGGGTAGCTGATCGCGACCGCACATTAGCGGCTCCGCACCTCGTTCGCTCGACATCGACGGCCGATCTCCTGAGACACCGCTGGTTCGAGCCGGACGATCACCCACTTCGAGGTCGGCGTGTTGCTGCCCAGCGCGACCGAGTCCAGCGGCACCAGCGGGTTGGTCTCCGGGTAGTACGCGGCTACGCAGCCCTTGGGGATCGAGTACTCGACCAGCCGGAAGGCCTCGGCACGCCGCAACACCCCGTCCTCCCACTCGCTGACCAGGTCGACCATGTCGCCGTCGGCCAGGTCGAGTTCGCGCAGGTCGGCGGCCGAGATGAAAACGACCCGGCGGCCGGCCCGGATGCCGCGGTAGCGGTCGTCCAACCCGTAGATCGTGGTGTTGAACTGGTCATGGCTGCGCAGCGACTGCAGTACCAGCCGACCTTCGGGCACGGTCAGGACCGGCAACGGGGTCGCGGTGAACACCGCCTTGCCCTGGGCGGTGGGCCAACTGCGGGAGTCCCGGGGCGGGTGCGGCATGACGAACCCGCCCTTGCCGTCGACGATCCGGCGGTAGCTCTCGCAGCCCGGCACCACCCGCGCGATGCGCTCCCGGATGCGGTCGTAGTCGGTTGCGAACTCCCGCCACGGGATCCCGTAGCGGTCGCCGAGGGTGGCCGCCGCGATGCCGCAAACGATGTCGACCTCGGAGCGCAGAAGCGGTCCGGCCGGCTCGGAACGGCCCCGGGAGGCGTGGACCGCCGACATCGAGTCCTCCACCGTGACGCGCTGCACGACGCCTCCGGTGAGGTCGCGTTCGGTGCGCCCGAGAGTGGGCAGGATCAGCGCCGTCCTGCCTGTCGTGACGTGCGAGCGGTTGAGCTTCGTGGACACGTGCACCGTCAGGTCGGCCGACCGCAGGGCAGCCTCGGTGACGCCGGTGTCCGACATGGCCGAGGCGAAGTTACCGCCGAGCCCGACGAAGACGCGGGCGGTGCCGTCCCGCAGCGCGCGAACCGCGTCGACCGAGTCGTGGCCGTGGTGGCGCGGTGGCTCGAACCCGAACTCGTCGCGCAACCGGTCCAGGAAGACCGGCGCCGGCCGCTCCCAGATCCCCATGCTGCGGTCGCCCTGCACGTTGGAGTGCCCACGCACCGGGCACAGCCCCGCGCCGGGTTTGCCGATCATGCCCTGGAGCAGGGCGACGTTGACGAACTCCTTGATCGTGGCGACGGCGTTGCGGTGCTGGGTGATGCCCATGGCCCAGCAGGTGACGATCCGCTCGGAGGTGGCGAACATCGCCGCCGCGGTCTCGATCTGCTCGCCGGTCAACCCGGTGGCGGTGAGCACCTCGTCCCAGTCCAGCTCCCGCACCTGCTTGCGGTAGTGCTCGAAACCGACGGTGTGCTCGTTGATGAACTCCTGGTCGAGCACGGTGCCGGGCGCCCGTTCCTCGGCCTGCAGCAGCAGGTGCCCGATGGCCTGGAACAGCGCCAGGTCGCCCCCGGAGCGGATCTGGAGGAACTCGTCGGCCAGCGAGGTTCCCAGGGTCATGCCGCGGGGGGTCTGCGGGTTGTCGAACTTCAGCAGCCCGGCCTCACGCAGCGGGTTGACCGCGAGGATCCGGGCGCCGCGCTGCTTGGCGATCTCCAGTGCGGACAGCATCCGGGGATGGTTCGTGCCGGGGTTCTGCCCCACGACGACGATCAGGTCGGCCTCGTGCAGGTCGCGCAGGTGCACCGAGCCCTTGCCGATGCCGATGGTCTCCGACAGACCCGTCCCGGTGGACTCGTGGCACATGTTCGAGCAGTCCGGCAGGTTGTTCGTGCCGAACGCACGGGCCAGGAGCTGATAGACGAACGCGGCCTCGTTGGACGCCCGGCCCGACGTGTAGAACAGCGCCTCGTCCGGGGAGCTCAGGGCGTTGAGATGCTCCCCCACCAGGGCGAACGCGGCCTCCCACTCGATCGGCTCGTAGTGCGTGCTACCCGGGCGGAGCACCATCGGGTGGGTCAGCCGGCCCTGCTTCTCCAACCAGTGATCGGTGCGGTCCTCCAGGTCGGAGAGCGGGTGCTCGGCGAAGAACCCGGGCCCCACGGTGTCGCGGGTGCCCTCCCAGGCCACCGCCTTGGCACCGTTCTCGCAGAACTCCGCGGTGTGCCGGTGCTTGTCGTCGGGATCGGGCCAGGCACAGCTCATGCAGTCGAACCCGTCGACCTGGTTGAGCCGCAGCAGGTTGCGGGCCGCCTTCACCGCGCCCATCTCGCGGACCGCCATGGTGAGGCTGACCC